>RCMY010003382.1_pt1 | contig 14123 bp, 10 predicted proteins | sample 2041341 | NCBI WGS metagenome assembly RCMY01 (sample SAMN09708234, study PRJNA481090) | Marine sediment metagenome, whole genome shotgun sequencing project.
CGAAGGCTGGATCATCGCGAAGGCGGCACCCATGAACGTGCCCGACAGGGTGGCAACGGCAGTGAACAGCCACACGTTGGGCATCGAATACTGGATCGGGATGAGAATCCCCACCGGAATGAGGAGGGCGCCGACCAGGCGCAGTGCCCGGTCCGGCGCCTTGCGGAAGGTCTGGTCGAAGCGGCGACCGATGAAGGGGAGGAAGAAGATGATCAGTGCGCCGGTGGGTGCGGTGGCGTAGCCCCGCTCGAGTGCGTCGAGGCCGAACTCCTCTTCGAGGAAGAAGGACTGAATCGAGCCGGCGGGGAAGAGGGCAAAGCCGATCGCTGCGAGGCCGATGACGACCGTGAGTGTGGCCGCGGCCCAGCGGGTACGGCGATTCACGAGGCCGACGGCCTCGGACCGGCCGAGCGGTATCGAGCGTGGCCCATCGATGATTTCGATTTCGGAGATGTCGACTTTCTGTGCGTGCTGGGTGGTCATGAACCCATGATGCAGGTTGATCCATAACGCCGGCTGAAAGTTGGCTGAGTGCCCGCTGAGAGTCTTGCCGTCAGAGGGAGTGGGCGAAGCTGTTGATGCTGGAGATGGTGCCCTGGTAGGCCTCGGGCATCGCATCGCGGAAGATGCAATCTCCCGCATGGCAGGTGCCATTGACCGTCCGGCTGGTGGCAGAGACACCGGCATCGAGCAGTTTGCGGAAATAGGCAAGACCCTCGTCGCGCAGCGGATCGAGTTGGTTGACCGAGATCACGTGCGGAGGCAGACCCTCGAGCATCGAGGCGTCGGCGTGATACGGCCAGGCGAGTGGGTTGGTGTCGGCGGAGCCATCGGGGCTGTACATGCGGACCATCGATCCCATCATCGAACAGTTCAGGAAGTAGTCGTCGTTCTCGTACAGCGACGGCAGGGCGGGGTCTTTGCCGTCGTAGAGCCCGGAAATGTAGGGGCACTGGGCGTAGACGCCGTCGATGAGGTGGCCGATGCCGTCTTGCTTGGCCTTGAGCGCCGTGGCGATCGCCAGGTTGCCGCCACCCGATTCACCGGACGTGACGATCTTCGTGATGCCGAGTTCGTCTCGATGGTCGGCGACCCACTGGAGAGCGCTGACGCAGTCGTCGAGACCGGCAGGGAACGGGTGCGGACCCAACTTCCCGGCACCGTTGCGGAACTCGACGCCGATGGCGACGAGGCCGGTCGATGCCAGCTCGTCGCGCCAACGGACGTAGCCCGGATCCGAAGCCTGGAGAATGACCATGCCGCCGCCGTGGGTGTGGAGGACAGCAGGCATCGGGCCGTCGGCATCGGTGGGGGTGTGGATGTAGAGGCTGATGTCGTTGCCGTCGACGCCTCGGATGATCTGGGTGCGGCGTTCGACGTTGGTGATCGCTGGAGCGTTCGCCGAGAGGACGGTGCCAAGCGCTCCGAAGCCTTCTTCGGCCAGGCCGGCGTATTCGAGCAAGGCCTCGATCGGCGAGTTGATGTCGACCGGTGCCGCCTCGGGCGCCCCGTCGAGACCGAGAGGTGCAAGGGCGGCCACCATGCGGGGGTCGGCCCGTGGATCGGTGTTCATCACCATCGTGGGGTCGCCGAGTTTGCCAGGAAGCCGTGGGGTGGTCATGACGTCATCTTGTCTGGCTTTCCTCGGCCATGCCTGCCGAACCGGCAATTGAGCTGTGGTGGTATTCTCGCCTCAGCATCGAATCCCGAGCCTTTTGCTGCCGTCGTCCACGGCGGTCAGGGGCTCTGCCCATGGCACGTCTTTTCACCCCCGTTGCAGAAGCGCCACTGGAGAACGTCCACCGAAAGACAGGTCCACGAATGAAACTGCGACTCGGTCAACCCGTCAACAGCCTCGATGGACCGTGGGGTGTTCTCGCCGACATCGTCATCGAGCCGAAGGCCGAGGCAGTCACGCACGTCGTGATCGAATCGGAACACGCGTATCGGCTGGCTCGGCTGGTGCCGATCTGGATGGTCACGAGTGACGATGAATCGCTCACGGTCGAGCTCCACGCCGAACACATCCGACAACTGCAGGCGGCGTCGTTCTCCGACCATGTGCGATACACCGATCCGATCAATCTCGGCGAGGAATGGGACGTCGGAACCGAAGACATCGTGAGCGCCCCGATTGCCGAGATGGACGCCGGTAGGTGGGGCGATTCCGGTTTCGTCGACGTCGTGTACCACCGGATTCCTCGGGGCGAGGTCGAGATCCGGGACCGGAGCCGGGTGTACAGCAGCGATGAACGCGACGTCGGACACGTGGGAGGAATCATCACCGACGACGACCACGTGGCTGGTATCGCCGTACGGGTCGGTCTGCCGGGCCGTCGACACGACGTGTTCGTGACCATCGATCAGATCGCATCGGTTCGAAACGATCGTGTCATGCTCCGCCTGACCCACGATGCCGTTCGCTCCCTCCCCAAGACCGAAGCCTTCGACGACGGTGAGGCCTCGGTCATCGAACTGTCCCGTGAGCGAGTCGAGGCTGCAGCCGGCATGGTGGCAGAGGCCGGGCAGCGGCTCGCCACCCGAGCGAAGTCGATGCTCAACCTCCGTGGGTGAGACGATCCGAGGTGACGACGGGGTTCCGCGATGAATTCGATGGTGGAGATCGTGAGGTCGCGACTGGCCGATCTGGGTGCAGAGCACACGATCGTCGCGTGTGATCCCGAGTTCGCCGACACCGTCGCCTTCTGCGAGCGCTACGGCTACGAGCTCGCCGACTCCGCCAACACCATCGTCGTCGTCGGCAAGGCGGCACCGAGGGTGTACGCAGCCTGTGTCGTGCTCGCCGACTCGAGGCTCGACGTGAACGGCTCGGTGAGGCGCCGTCTTGGCACACGGAAGGCGTCGTTCGCGAGCGCCGAGGAGACGCGAGATCTCACCGGTATGGAGATCGGAGGTGTCACCCCGATCGCGCTTCCGGCCGATCTCCCGGTGTGGATCGACGCCCGCGTCCTTCGTCGGTCGCAGGTCGTCATCGGCGGCGGAGATCGAGCATCGAAACTGATCGTGGCGCCACAGGTGCTCGCGTCCTTGACGAACGCAGAGGTCGTCGAGGATCTCTCGAAGGACGCCTGAACGAGATCTCCCAGCGACCCGACAGGCGCTCCCCACAGTCATCGACCGCACGGTGAGTAATGTCAGCAGGTGGAGCGATTCGCCCACCACGAGAGAGAGCAGATCGAGCGCATGATCATCAGGCTGAGGTCGATCAGAGAGAAGTTGAAGAGCAGCCTGTTCTACACGCCGATGGTTCTGACGTTGGTCGGCTTGGGGCTGGGTCAGCTGTTCTTGTGGATTGACGAGCAAGTCACCGATATTCCTACCGGCTTGACGGCGACGGTCGACAGCGCTCGAGCTGTCTTGGGCGTGATCGCGGGCGCCACGATTGCGTTTGCCAGCATCGCGTTCTCCGTGAGTCTCCTGCTCATCTCGCTGTCTTCGAGTCAGTACTCACCTCGTGTCGTCCACGGGTTGTTCCGGGATCCGTTCAACAAGCGTGTCATGGGCGTCGTGATCGGGACATTCACCTACTGCCTCGTTGTGCTCCGCGCCGTACGCAGCCCGCTCGAAGACGGCGGGAGCGCCGTCGTCCCCAGTCTCTCGATCGCCATGGCAGTGCTGCTCGGGATCGCGACCCTGCTCGCAATCGTGGGATTCATCAGCCACGCCGCCCACTCGATGGACATCTCGAAGATTCTGCACGTCGTGACCGAGGCGGCCATCGAACAGGTGGCGTCACAGTGGGGTGACGGGGGCGCGGCCGGCGCCGGCCTCGACGAGACCGCCGAAGAGGCCGCGCCGGAGGACGCCTTCGTGGTCACCTTCGAACGTCACGGTTGGGTGCAACAGATCGATCGTGATGCACTTCTCAGAGCGCTCGAGCCGGGAGCGGTGATGTGGCTCGACACGGTCGCAGGTCGCTACGCGATCGCCGAGACGCCGATGTGCCAGATAGCGCCGGCACCCTCTGACCCTGAATCGGTCGAGCGTCGGGTCCGAGACGCCATCGAGGTCGGGCAGACGCGAACTGCGCAGGACGATGTCACCTACGGTGTGCGCCAGTTGGCCGATGTGGCGCTCAAGGCACTCTCGCCTGGCATCAACGACCCCACGACGGCCCAGGATGCGATGTTCCACCTTGGGGCTCTCGTTCGAGAGTTGCTCGTCCGGCAGGTTCCCTCTCGTCGCCTCTCCGGCGAGGATGGTCGCGCTCTCTTGATGTTGCAGGCGTGCACACACGCGGAGGCGGTGGGGTTGGCGTTCGACGAGATCCGGCTGGCGTCGGCAGGGATGCCGACCGTGCAGATCTATCTGCTCGAGATCCTGCACCTTCTCGCCGACTCGCTCGGTTCGGGCGCGACCGCGGAAACGTCGGAAGCGTTGCGCAGGCAGGCCGATCTCGTACTCGAGCTCAGTGACATGGCCGATCTTCCCGCACTCGACCACGAGCGAGTCCGATCCGCTCACGATGCCCGGTTCGAGGCACCACGTCTGGGCTGAGTCACGCAGCCGAACCGAGGTCGTTGTTCGGCGTCCACGACGTTGGACACTCCCTGCTGCGTCGCTGGAGTATCGGTCCCCATCGCCTACGGTGCCTGCAGCCCTCGGAAACGGCTGGGAATGCGGACGTTCGGATCGGTGGTGGAAGAGGCTCCCTGCGGTGACGGAGGAGCAAGCCCCTCTCGCCGTGCCAGTTCTGATCTATCGTGCGCCGATCTACCGAAAACGGCCGATTGACAGGGGCATCCGATGAACTTCACGCTCAAACCGCTGGTTGCAGAATTCGTGGGCACCTACTGGCTGGTACTGGGAGGTTGCGGTGCCGCTGTCCTGGCTGCCGACTTCGGTGTCGGCGGCAACGGGACGAGTCTCGGTCTCGGCTTTGTCGGCGTGAGCCTGGCGTTCGGCCTCACCGTGCTTACCGGCGCATACGCGGTCGGACATGTCTCAGGGGGCCATTTCAATCCGGCCGTGACCATCGGCATGATCGTCGCTGGTCGATTTGATGCAAGGAACGCCCTGGGTTACGTGGGTGCACAGCTCGTCGGCGGCGTGTTCGGTGCGATCACGATTCTGGGCATTGCCAACGGACGGGACGGTTTCGCGATCGGCGAAGGGCCGGGCGCCTTCGCCTCGAACGGTTACGGCGACCTTTCCCCCGGCGGCTACGGGCTCGGCGCCGCATTACTCGCCGAAGTCGTATTGACGGCAATCTTTCTGGTGGTGATTCTTGGGGTGACCGCCAAGAAGGCGGCGCCTGCGGTGGCTGGCCTCGCGATCGGGCTTGCGCTGACGCTGATCCATCTCATCTCGATCCCGGTTACCAACACCAGTGTCAACCCGGCCCGTTCGACGTCCCAGGCGATCTTCGCAGGCAGCGATCAACTCGGTCAGCTGTGGCTGTTCTGGGTGGCACCGATCGTTGGTGCCGCACTCGGCGCAGCGTTGCATCGTTACGTTCTCGGCGACGATGAAGACGTTGTCGTCGGCACGCCTCGGTGAACCCTGAGCGGTCGGCATCCTGACAAGACCGCCAAGGCAACCAATGATGAGCCGGGACCTCATCACTGGGTCGGACCTGCGTCTTGGACCGAACGAAGAGTGACTCCACGAACGCTTCATCGGTCCGCTCCTGCTCCATATTCGGTAGGCCGGGCGGACGAAGCTGACATGGCGAAGTCGGTGTTTTGTTCGCTCTTTGGTCTCGCAGGTGCCAACCCATCGACGCTGGCGGCGAATCAGCCGTACGAATTGCGAAGTGCTTCTGGGGTGAGTTCGTAGTGTTCGCAGCCTGCCGAGACCCAGTTGTTCAGCGGTTGACAACAGGTCAGCCCCCACGAACCCAAGTCGGTTCAGGTCACGATGCTCTGGCTTGGCCAGACCTGACTGCTGCTTACGGAGCGGCGCTCAGCGACATCACCAGCTCTACGAACACACGGGTTCGATCTCGCTGTCAGTGTCGACGAAGGTCCGCCACTCCTCGGCAGTGAAATCTCGACCGACCAGGCCACACGCCCGATCCATCAGCTCGTCAGATTCGAATGTCCACCTGCTGAGATCGCCGCCGGACGTGGTCAACAGCCGTCCGTCCCCGAGGAAGACCAGACCAACTGCACCGATATCCAAGCTCAAACTTCCCAGGGGCCGATAGGCCTGAAGCGCATTGGCAATTGAAACCCGGCTCGGCCCGTCCCAGAGACTCAGGGAGCCATCACGGCCCAGTGCTGCCACCGTCGATCCATCATCACTGATCGCTCCTTGCTGAAGATCGGTGCCTCCCCATCGGTAGGGCGCCCCAACAGTGACACCTTTATCCGGGTCGACAAGCCACATCTCTCCCGATTCGCTCGTGACCAGCAGATGCCCGCCCGGTGCTCGATCAACGTCTCGCAACGTGTAGCCGGGAGTCACCTCGAGCACCTTCACCGACATGTTGTCGAGATCAACGAGCGTCAAGCCACCCGTCAAGCTCAGAATCGCCAGTTGCTGGTTGGTTGACCAGAATGGCGTTCCGAAGCTGCCACTCGGGATCTCGTCGAGAGGAAGCTCATCGAACTCGCCTGTCAAAACATCAAATACCCCGATGGTGTTCTTGGCGGTGAAATCATCGATCGGCGTAAGCGCCCGCACCAAGATCTGTACGCCGTCTGGCGACCAACGAGCATCCCAGAACTCCGCTCCCGGGTCGAACGCTTCCGGCCGGATCTCATCGAGGATCGTTCCGTCGTCAGCTGATACCACGAGCAGGCGATCAGCGGTGTCGCTCGCAATCACGAGCAGCCGATCACCGTCTGGGCTCAGGTCCAGATGATTGATGAACGAACCCGCCACCGGATCGAGCTGGCCGAGCAGCGAGCCGTCGCTCGAAGAGACCACCTGGATCGGACCAGAACCGTTCGTAGGGCCGGCATCACCCAGGATCATCGGAACGATGAAGGCGACACCCCGTTCCTTGTCGACCGCCACGGACTCCAGCCGGACGTCGCCGACCCCGACCCCGACCACAGTTGTCTGGGCGACATCCCACTCGCTGACACCGCTCGTTGACCCGACCATCAGCCTCAGCGACTCCACCCCGCCTACCACTTCGCCTCGATCCTCGATTCCGACGCTGCTGAACCCGACTCCGCCCAACTGCTGACCCAACCCAGAGATCTGACCAACGATCTCCACGCCACCACCGAACGCGCCAATCAGGTCCCACACCCTGATGGTCGCGTTCTCGCCGCCGATGGCGAGAAAACGGCCGGAACCATCGAACTCGATTGCGAAGGACCGCTCGCTGGGCATATCGAGCCTCGCGATTTCTGCGCCACTCTCGGGATCGACGACGATCGCAGCACCCTCGAAATCAGTGAAAACAGCCATGTCCCCGGCCGGGGAAATCGCGCCGGCGGTCCAGCCACCTTCGACCGACGCCAACAGGGTCGGTGGGCGCAGGTTGTCGAAATCGATCGAGTAGATCAGACCACCCGCCCACTGGCAGGTGACCAGAAGCAGCCCGTTCTGGGCGAGCACACTCACGTACAACCCGTCGAAGTCGAACTCGCACGCCGGACTGAATGTCCAATCGACGGCACCCGTCGAGGTTCTACCGACCGAAATCTCGGCACCCCCATACTCGTTCGCAACGAACCAATCGCCGGTGGGATCAACCGATGAGACAACGATGGCACCATCCAGTGGTCCGACACCGAGAACAGGCGACTCTGCCGTCAACCTGTCGGCGTCATACACGACAGCTCCATTGAGTCCGGATACGACGAGCAAGCCGTCCTCAGCGATGTAGCGGATGTCATACGGGGCGACCATCGCATCGGAGGAACCCTCGGCCAGAAGCTCCCAGCTCGAGGTAGACCACCGTCGCATCGATCCCGAGTCGTCCAACGTCGCCACCTCAGACCCATCCGCCGACACACCGAATGCCACCGGAAGACCGAGATCAGGTAAGAACCCGACCAGCGGACCAGCTGCCTCAAGCGCCGTAAGCAAACCGCGACGAGTGTCGAAATCGTCGACGAGCGACACGCCGAGGACCCCGAGCAGCAGAGCACGGTCCACGGAAACCGATGCGTTCACCATTGCTTGTGCAGACGCAGAGCGAGCCTGGGAGACACGAGCATTCGCCTCGGCAACGGTTCTGCTCGATTCCGCCTCCGCCCGGCTCGATTCCGCCTCCGCCCGGCTCGATTCCGCCTGGTCCCGACTCACCCGAGCTTGATCCCGCTGCCCGACCGCGACGAACCCGGCGGCACTGGCAGAAACAGCAAGCAGGAACATGAAGAACCCGGCAGCCAATGCAGTACGGACTGTTCGGCGGTGCTGAACGATCTCCTCTGACTCGAGGTCGTCCTTCGCAACACCACGCAACGGCGCAGCGACATCAGCGACGGCGGCACGAAACCGTGCGTTGCGCAGATCGAGATCGGCCTCCGTCCTCGCCCAACGAAGATCGACCCACCGAGGCTCTTCCTCGAACACGTCGAAAAGGTTTGCCGGGATTGCCGTCGAACGCGTCGGGTCCAATCGGTCCAGCTGCTTGTCCCACACCAAATCACCGCCGGTCACGACTGGCAGGAATTTCGTGACGCCGTGCCGCTTGACCCACCACGAAACCTCTCGACCGACCCACTCCGATGCCGCGGACTCCGGCGACGCCATCAATACGAACCACTCAGACCCTGCCAACGACTCCTCGATAGCAGACCAAAGCTGCGGGCTCGCCGACAGGCCCGTCTCGTCCCGAAAAACCCGGAGCGCCTTCCGCTTCCACCACGGTTTGGCAATACTCTGCACGCCCTTTTGCAGCTGCGGTGCCAGCCGTCCGTCGGCAGCGTGGCTGTAAGACAAGAACCCGTCGTACTCCATCAGACCCCCCTTGCCACACATGCACGCTCGCACGAAGTAGACGGAAGCTAGCACCAGCCCAACCGCATGCTGAGCGAATTCGCAACCGACCACACTCTCGGCGATGTACAACAACAGACATTGGCGTCCGGTCTGCTGGCCAGCTGGTCGAGGCAAAGCTGACGAGGGTCTCGTCTTCGAGACGGGGCCGGTCGTACCGGCGATGTCAGGCGCCGACGGCGTGCACGACCTCTTGGCTTCGGCGTTGAGGATCGAAACGAATCTGCAGGGGGTCCGAACGATGAGTCGGTCCCGCACGCCCAGTCAGGCCGGAGCGTCGTGTTCGAGCGGACTCCACCGCTCGAACACCCACCGGTGCTCGGGCCAGCACGCCGACCGATCGGCAGTGCCCTAGCTGTACCACGTACCGCAGAGCTTCTGGGCCCGGCCCACGGTGACCAGGCCATAGGGGTACATCACGTTCTGGACGTCGTAGGTGTAGTAAGTCCGATAGACAACGCCCTGGCTGGAAGCGGACCGTGTGGTGTGACGGAATGCGTAGTTGTAGGCGAGCACGTACTGTCGGCCGTCCTGTTTGAAGCTGATCCATCGCGAATCGTTGTGACAGGTCGGGGGCGCCTTCACCCACCAGATGGCGCTGGCAGGAGCGGCGACGCCGATGATGCCGATCGTGGCGGCGATGAGTGTGGCGACGGCAAGGCGTGTTTTGTGGCTGAATCGGCCGGAGGTGATCGCGAGTTGGGTGGTCATTCTGTTCCTCATTGGGTTGGTCCCGAGTGCTTCTCGGTGTGTCACCCATCGTGCGCTCGATCGTCGGCGGGGTCCGTTCGTCCGCTGACGCTGCCCGTGTCCCCGTGGTGACACTTCAACTGGCGTCGACTACCTGGCAACGTTCCACGCTTCAGCCTTGGTCCACCCTTCTGAGGCGGCTGGCGAGGGGTCGATTCCACCAGAAATGTCTCCTTGGCCGGGAAGATCGCGATTGCTGAAGTCCCGATACCGATGCCCACAAGAGAGAGTCGAAGTTGGCGTAGCGATTTCTTCGCGCAAGAGGCGGAAGTGCTCCACTCGCCGACATCCCATTGGCTACAAGTCCGCTGACACGTTCCCTGACGTAGATGTCCGTTTCGCTCGTGTGAGGCTGCGCTCGGTGGCAACTTCGGGGGACCGGACGACTCAGTGGCACCAAATGTGGCCGCTCACGGTTGTCGGGACCTTTGCCGTTCTCCTCGTGGTCCCAGCTGCGAACCTCATGGCGCTCGGCGACCATGCATCGACCGGCCTCGGCCTCCGGGCGAGTCGCGGTCGGCTGATACTCCTTGGCGTTGCCGTGTTGCTCACCGCCACGGCCGTGATGGTCGTTGGCGCCGTCGGCTTCGTCGGGCTCGTTGCACCGCACATCGCACGACGCCTCGTCGGCGGCGATCACCGAATCGCCGTGCCCATGGCGGCGCTCTGCGGGGCCCTCGTCGTCACGGTGGCCGACGTCGGCTCGCAGCTGTTGACCCTCTATCCGATCATCGGCTCAGGCGATCAGCGGGCCGGGCTGCCGGTCGGGGCGGCAACTGCGCTCGTCGGAGCTCCCTGGTTCCTCTGGCTCGCCGCAAGTATCGACGATGAACGCCCCGGGTCCGCTTCGATGGCAACGTGACGAAGGTGTGTCCCGAACTCGGTCGGACGACGAGCGAGCGGTACGGGCTGAGGCGCTCGACGCCGGCTACACCTCGACGGTCGTTCACGGCGCAACCGTCACCATCGAACGTGGTGTGTGTACCGCCCTCGTCGGGCCGAACGGGTGCGGCAAGTCGACGCTGCTGCGAACACTTGCCGGCGCGCTGCGGCCCCATGCAGGGTCGGTGGTCGTCAACGGAGACGACATCGGCCGGCTGCGAACCCGTGAGCTCGCCCGTCGAATCGGCGTCCTCCACCAGGGCTCGCCCGCACCCGAAGCAATCACCGTCCGCCAGCTCGTGGAACAGGGCCGCTACCCCCACGTCGGCCCGCTGTCCATGCTGCGTCTCCAGGAGGACCCTGTGATCGACGAAGCGCTCGCCGCTGTCGACCTCATGGAATTCGCCCACCGCCCTGTCGACGAACTCTCTGGCGGCGAGCGTCAACGAGCCTGGCTGGCGCTCACCCTGGCACAGCAGGCCGAGATCCTGTTGCTCGACGAACCGACCACGTTTCTCGACATCGGTCACCAGATGGAAACCCTCGATCTCGTTCGACGCCTACGCACCGAACGCCAACTCACCGTGCTTGCGGTGTTGCATGATCTGAACCACGCCTTTGCGATCGCCCAACACCTCATCGTGATGGACGCTGGGCGCATCGTCGCGATGGGCAGCCCTGAGGCGGTCATCACGCCCGACCTGCTGCGAGATGTCTTCGGTGTGAGCGCCCTCGTCGACGTTCACGACGATTCCGGTGTGCGCTATGTCGTTCCTCTCGGCACGGCCCAGACAGAGGCTCGGGAACCCGACGGCGGCAAGGGGATGCGCTCGGAGTAGACGCGATGTCGTGGTGTAGCTCGGGGTCATCACCGGGTCGGTGGTGGCCATCGTGCGATTCTCAGAGGTGACGGAACGACCGTGATCGACGGGTCCGATGACTTGAGACTCATCGGCTTTTCACAGAGAGAACCCAGGTAGTCCTCATATGGCGGCAGTTGGCTCGTCAGTGTCACGAGTCCGGCCACCACGGTGACACCGGAATCGTGACTCCAACATCCCCACGGAAGGCCATTCCCATGAGCGAACTCATCGTCCTCACCTGACTTCATCGCTCTGATGTACGACGCATCCACCACAAGCACGTGCAAACGGTGCCACACCCGGCTCTCCACCGGATCACACTTCGGCGCCGTGCCCACTGAGGCGCCGCCACGGTGCCCCAGCGAACAGCTCCACCACGACGACGGCCACTACGCTCGCTGTGTCCAACCGAGGTGAGACCCCACATGGAACAATCGATGAGGCTCGAAGAGGGCGGTAGTTCCACCACAGAAGTCGATCGCGCGTGCGGTCGAGCAAGCAGGTACGCCGGATGATCGGTGAGAGCGCCGATGCGCTCGCCCGCATCCGGGCACTCATCGGTCGCGGCGATCCGTTGCTGGCACTCGACGCGACCAACGATCCGGCCCTCACCGATCTCGATCCGGTGGGACAGCTCCGCCTCGGCTATCTGCGTGCCCTGGCCTTGGCACGGGCCGGTGCGGTCGACCGTGCCACGGCACAGCTCGGTGAGCTCGACGAAGTCGAGATCGACGACGGCACGCTCTCGGAAGACATTGCTGCGCTGTCGGCCCGGCTCGTGAAAGACGCTGCTCTCCGGCGTCAGGGTGTCGAACGCTTCGCTGGGTTTGCTGAGGCGGCCGAACGCTACGAAGCGGTATACCAACGCCACCATCGTCCGTTCTCGGGCATCAACGCTGCGTCGATGCACTTGCTGTCCGGCGCCACCGATCGTGCCAGACAGCTTGCCGAGGCGACCGAGGTCCTCCTCGACGCGTCAGGCGACCACGACTACTGGGCGTTCGCCACCCGCGCCGAGGCGGCGCTGATCCGTGGCGACACCGCTGCCGCCACCCGCTGGCTGGTGGAGGCCGACGCTGCTGCGCCCGACGATCGCGGTGCGCGAGCGTCGACCCTCACGCAGCTTCGCTTGCTGTGCGAGGCGATCGGCGCAGACTCCGAGCAGGTCCTCGGACCGTTGAGGAACCCCGATGTCGTCCACTACTGCGGGCACATGATCGCCTCTCCTGGGCAACCGGGACGATTCGCCGAGCACGAGGAGCCCGGTGTGCGCGACGCCGTCCAGGCGGCGTTCGCCACTCGTCCTTCGGCGTACGCCCATGGGTCACTGGCCGCGGGGGCCGACATCATCGTTGCCGAAGAAGCACTACGGGCCGGCATGGAGCTGTTCGTCGCGTTGCCGTTCGACGAGGACGAGTTCATCGAGACGTCGGTTCGTCCGTCGGGCGAGCAGTGGGTGGCGAGGTTTCACCGCTGCCTCGAGGCTGCGAGTCGGGTTCTGGTCACCTGCGACAGTGCGTACCTGGGTGATGATGCGCTCTATGGCTACGCCTCGAGGGTGGCGATGGGGCAGGCCCTCAACCGGGCACGCGGCCTGGCGAGCACGGCGTGGCAACTTGCCATCTGGGACTCGCGCCCAACCGACCATCCGGCCGGGACCGCACACGACATCGCCGTTTGGCAGACTTCGGGTCACGAGACCACCGTGATCGGGGTTGCCGGACGCGCCGCAGCATCCGCCGGCCGGCGGTCGGTCTCGGCAGCCGAAGATGAGTCGGACGTGCAGCGACGCCCGATACGTGCGTTGCTGTTCGGTGATGTGAGTGGGTTCAGCGGGCTTCGGGACCACGAGATCGACGCCTTCATCGACCACCTCCTCGGCTCCATGGCCGTCGTCTTGGATCAACACGGATCGAGCGTCATCGACCGCAACACCTGGGGCGACGGCTTGTTCGTCGCCTTCACCGATCCGCTCGCCGCCGCTCGCTGCGCACTCGATCTACAGGAAGCAATCGCAGCCATCGAGACCGAAGCGCTGGGTTTGCCATCGCAGATGCAGATGCGAATCTCGGTCCACGTCGGGCCGGTCATGGCGCGAACCGACCCGGTCCGTCGTATCGCAACCGTCTTTGGCCGAGAACTCACCCGCGCCGCACGGATCGAACCGCTCACCCCACCGGGCGACGTCTACGCAACCAGCGCCTTCGCAGCCATGCTCAGCCTCGACCCCAACGCCGACGTGACCCCCGAATACGTCGGCATGGTCACCACGGCGAAAGGCTTCGAAACCATCCCCATGTATGTCCTGCACCGGACCGGCGCCTGATCAGAGCGCTCCGACCGATCCATTCGCGTTGGTAGCCAGTGCTGCGAGGACGGTCTTGGCTTGCCAGACGGTGAGACCGGGGTGGGCGCTGACGATGCGGGCGAGGTGACCGGCAACCACCGGTGCGGCGAACGAGTTCCCGGTGGCGATCATGGTCCCGCCGCCGGTCCATGCGACCTCGACGTCGATACCGGCGGCACCCCATTCGGCCGGTGCTGCCGGGTTGCACCACGTCTGCTCGCGATCATGCGTCGGGGCGCAGGCGACCGAGAACACCCCGGCGAACTCTGACGGGATGGTCCGGCGTCGCTCGTTGTTCATCGCCGACACCACCATCACCCCGGCGTGAGCGGCACGGTCGATCAGGTCCCAGAACA
>RCMY010003383.1_pt1 | contig 14123 bp, 11 predicted proteins | sample 2041341 | NCBI WGS metagenome assembly RCMY01 (sample SAMN09708234, study PRJNA481090) | Marine sediment metagenome, whole genome shotgun sequencing project.
CGGCGACAGAATGGTCCACGGGGTCGGGTGCAAGAACTGCACGACCGAATAGCGCTCACCCGGCTGTTCCGGATCTGCCACCACACGATGCCAGCCGCTGGGGACCAGGCCGTTGGTGATGTGCTCGAGCATGATTCCGGTGTTGATGATCATGCCGCCCTCGGGGGGTACAGCGTCGACCCAGCGATCGCCGTCGATCTGCACCTGCAGGCCACGAGCCGATGCCCTCGGCAGAGCGGTGATCAGATTGATGTCGGCATGCTCGGCGGCCCAGACGTGTGTCTCGCCTGGTGAGGCCTCCATCGCCGGGTAGTGAATCGCACGCGTGAGCGTGGTGCCATCGACGGTCATCGAGTCGAAGAACGTCTCGTGGCAACCAATGCCGACAGCGATGATGCGCAGGAACCGGCGCTGGATGTCCTCGATTGCGTCATGGAAGGTGCTGAGGACCTCGGTGATGCCGGGGACCTGCGCTTCCGGCAACACTCGATCGGGGTAGCGCGCCGGGTATTTGCGTCGCAGCGGGTGGCCGTTGGGGATTGGTGAACCCCAATTGAGCATCTCTTTCCAGTCGGGAACATCGCTCGCAGCGGCAGTCTCGACCAGTAGCCCGGTGTAGCCAGTCTGGCCGTGCGTGCCAGACGCCGTTGCCTTCACTTTCTCCTCGACCGGCATCGAGAAGAACTGTTCGAGCAAGCCGTAGGCCTCGTCGAGGAGGTCGGTGCTGAGATCGTGACTGGTGTAAACAAAACCGTTGCTGAGGCTCTGCATCACGCCGTCAACAACCGCTGCGCGCTGTGCAGCGGTGCCGGTCTCGAAGGCGAGAAGATCAACATCCAGAATGTCCTGCATCCTCGAAAGGGTAGGACGTTTCCGCCGGTGGCGGCTACCGGTCGAAGAAGGACAACCCGGTCCGAATCGCCGGGACGATGTCACCTCGGTGGTAGATCTGCTCCGACCCTTCGATCTGATCGCAGAAGCGTCGGTAGACAATCGCCAGACGAATGGCAGCGAGCGGACGGAATGCAGCCCACGCCGCCCGGTCGAGGCCGAGCAGGTCGAGCCAGCGGTCGGTCGCTTCGATCCCCCAGCTCGGGGTGTAGCTGTCGAGAACGGCGAGGTCGAAGAGCGGGTGCGAAATCGATGCATCGCCCCAATCGATGATGGCGTCGGCACGATCGGTCGACAGCCGGAGGTTTCCTCCGTGAAGGTCGCCGTGGAGCAGGGTCGCCCTTGCGTTGGCGCCCGCCCATCGATCAGCAACCTCGTCCACGAGCTCGGCAAGTTGGCTTCGTTCGAGTGACGTCAGCTCGCTGCGGTGTCGCTCCCCCACCGAGGCCAGCTCGCCCGCCATCTGTTCTGGCCCGAAGCGAGGAACGGTGGGAAGGTCGGCAAAATCGAGGCGAAGGCGCGCCGCCTGAAATCGCTTCACCGCGCTGAAGTGACGGTCGGGGCCGGCCTCGTAGCCATCGTGGTCGCCGACCTCACGCATCAGCGTCACACCCCGCCTGGTGGCGACAACATCAGGTACAAGGGTTGAGTCAACAGCGGCCAGAGCTCGTATGACGTCCGGCTCGTGGGCGAAGAACTCGGGCACAGCTTTGAGCCACAAGCGAGCCCCGTTCGCCGTCTGGATCCGCAACAAACACGAGAGATTCCACGTGCGTACCTGCTCGACCGAGCCCTGGCGTTCGATGCCTTGGACGCCGAGAACGTCGTCGACCCACGCCTCGAGCGCAGCGATGGCGCCGGGCTTCGCATACGGCGCTCGATGCGTGTCGTCGGCCAACTCATCACCAGCTCGGTCGGCTGGCCATGGCTCGAACAACGCGACGTCGATGTCTGGGGCTTCGACGAGGTAGCTGACCGGACCACCGGGGAACGCATCGCCGGACAGCAGCCGCACCACCGTGACCTCGACCCCGAACGCGAGTCGAGCGGCCTCGACAACGGGGCCGCTCTCCATCCACCACGGTGATTCGACGTCGAACGTCGGCAACACCCCTCTCGGATCATCGACGACAAGCGTGACGATCCGAGGGGGTGGCGACATCAGAACTGTTTCGTCCGACAGAAGACCGTCAGAAGACGACGATCAGATCAGTCGTCGTGCTCAGTGATCGTGACGGACTCGATCACCATGTCGGTGACCGGCTTGTCGCCAGGTCCCGTCGGGACCTTCTCCATCTGGTCGACGAGTTCGAGGCCCTTCACGACCTTGCCGAACAAAGCGTAAGACGGCGGGAGACCGACGCCGCTTGGCCCTGAGATGACGAAGAACTGGCTGCCGTTCGTGTTCGGACCGGCATTGGCCATGGCCAACGAACCAAGTTCGTAACGGCCGGACTTGGGCAGCTCATCTTCGAACTTGTAGCCGGGGCCGCCGCGGCCGGAACCTTCTGGGCAGCCGCCCTGGAGCACGAAGCCCTGGATGACGCGGTGGAAGGTCAGGCCGTCGTAGTAGTGATAGCGAGCGAGGGAGACGAAGTTGTTGACTGTCTTCGGCGCCGACGAGGGGTCGAGAGCGATCACGAGCGTTCCCATGCTCGTGACCATTTCGGCGCTGTAACGCTTGGACAGATCGATGCACATGTCGAAGGGACCATCGAATGAGGTCTGCCTCGGGCTGGATCCGTCAGTTGCTGGGCATTCTGGCACAGTGAACTCCTGTAATCGTGAAAGTGAGAGTGTCTCATGAACTCGCTTGAAGCGGGGGTACCCGTCTTCGCCTTCGGCGAAACGTATTCGCCGCCGGGTTGCTTAGGGAATGGTGACGGCGCTGAAGCCGGTGTCGAGGTCGGCGAGAATGTCGTCGAGCGACTCGAGGCCAACAGACAAGCGGACCAGGCCAGGCTCGACGCCGGCGCTCGACTGCTCTTCGGGGCTGAGCTGAGAGTGTGTGGTTGACCCTGGATGGATGACCAGTGACCGAACGTCGCCGATGTTTGCAACATGCGAATGCAGCTCGAGCGCATTCACGAAGGACTCGCCGGCCTCTCGGCCTCCCTTGATGACGAACGACGGCACCGAGCCGAAGCCTCGGCCATTGGTGTACTTCTTGGCTGATTCATGCCACGGCGACGACTCGAGCCCGCTGAAGTTGACCGACTCGACCTCATCGCGGGCTTCGAGCCACGCCGCGACGGCGTTCGCATTCTCGACATGGCGTTCCATCCGGAGCGACAACGTCTCGAGGCCCTGGAGGATCTGGAATGCGTTGAACGGGCTGATCGCCGGGCCGAGATCGCGAAGCAACTGGACGCGAGCCTTCGCTATGAATGAACCATGGCCGAGCATTGGCCAGTACGTGAGGCCGTGATAGCTGGGATCAGGCTGGTTGTAGTTCGGGTAGCGGTCGGCGTCAGAGAATTCGAACGAGCCACCGTCGACGATCACGCCACCGACCGACGTGCCGTGACCACCGATGAACTTCGTAGCCGAGTGCACGACGATGTCGGCGCCCCACTCGAGCGGGCGAATCAGATAGGGCGATGCGACGGTGTTGTCGATGATCAGGGGAACACCGACGCTGTGGGCGACAGACGCCACCGCTTCGATATCGAGCACGTTGTTCTTGGGGTTGCCAATGGACTCGCCGTAGAAAAGCTTTGTGTTTGGCTGCACCGCTGCTGCCCACGCCTCGGGATCGTCCATGTCTTCGACGAACGTGGTCTGGATGCCGAACTTCGGCAGCGTGTAGTGAAGCAAGTTGTACGTGCCGCCGTAGAGCGCTGCGCCAGCAACGATGTGATCGCCAGCCTCGGCGATGTTCATGATGGCCAGCGTCTCGGCCGCCTGACCCGATGATGTGGCGAGTGCTCCAGGGACGCCAGCGGCTGTCTCTGACAGACCATTCTCGAGCGCGGCAACGCGAGTTTCGAGCACAGCCTGGGTGGGGTTCATGATGCGGGTGTAGATGTTGCCCGGCTCGCCGAGGGCAAAAAGGTTCGCTGCGTGAGCGGAATCACGGAACTGGTAGGCCGTGGTCTGATAGATCGGTACCGCCCTCGAACCCGTTGCGATATCGGGCTCCTGGCCCGAGTGGATCTGGCGGGTCTCGAAACCCCAATCTGCGTTGCTCATGTCATTCCCCTTCGATGCGACGAAGTTCGAAGGCTAGCGGTGATTGTTGACCTGAGCACTCAACAATCGACAGCGTCGTGACGGATCGGGCTCACACCGACCGCATGGCCGCCGATAGAGCACGATGCAGCTGTGCGAAAGCTGCGGCGCGTGCCGCGAGAACGAATGGCGTATCTGCCCCTTCTGCCGGGCCTCTTTGACGACGCTCGACCCGCCTGCGCCAGACGCCGGCGAGCACTTCGACGCCTTGGCTGCCGCTGCCGAGACCAGTGATCTCGCTGCCCTCCCGTCGCCGATCGAAGATGAAGCCGAGGTCGAGCCGGACTCCGATCTCATCACGGAGCAAGATCTCGCCCACCTCACCGGTGATGGCGGCCCAGCAGCCAACGCATGGGATTCGCCTCGCCCTCCGGCACCTGCCCCCATCGTCGAAACAAGCGACGGCATCGACGCTCCGGTGTCGAAAGTCGTTGTCTTCCCGCTGGTCGCCGTTGCCCTCGCCGCCGTCGCATTCGTGGCCTACAGCATCTTGACCACGTCGCAGGCTGTCCGCCCAGACGCTGTCGCGCTGATCGACCGCACCACGACCACGCTGACCTCGACGACAACGCCTGATGACTCGATCGCCCAACGAGGCGCGGTCGGCGTCGACCTCGCCGAACAGGCAGAGCGGCTCTGCGCAGGCGACCAGTTCAGCATCGCTCGAGCGAAAGTGCCGAGCCTCGCCATCTACAACGACGTCCTCGCCGCCACACGAGATGGCCGTGATGGCTGGATCGCCCCGGCTGACCACGTCACCTTGCGAGACGCAGTTCCTCCGTTGATCGGTTGTCTCACCACCGCCGACGGCGGCGAGATCGATCGTTGCCCGACCGATGGCCCTGTCATCAGTCGGCGCTCGGTCATGTGGACCTATCGAGTACTGCAGGCCATCGACGGAACCGAGCTCGGCGCAGACGAAGGCACCGCGACCGACGTTCGCTCGTGCGACGAACTGCTCACCGAGACCGGCGGCGAAGACAGCGCGTCGTGGTCACCGCTTCCCCAGGAACGCCTCGACCAAGTTGCTGCGGCCTACACAACCGCGCCGCACCCACAGGTCGCATGTGCAACGAGTTCATCCGAAGCCGGCCAGGCCAACGCTGACGAGGCCGACGCTGACCGGATCGCCGCAGACCCCGTAACCAACGAACCCCTGACCCAAGGGCTGTCGCTGCACGCAACGTTCGACGGCATCACCGACGTCGACGTTCCGCTTCCGGACGGTTGGATGGCAACCAATGAACGACCGGTGGAGGCCGTCCTCTGCTTGGAGTACATCGAGACCACGCCGGATGAAGCTTCCGACACCGGAGGCAAAGGGGCCGCAGCCCCACCGGTCGCGACCGAGGCCTGCGGCGTCACAATTCGAGTCAACGCTCAGCACCGTGACGGCCGAGTCCTCGGCTCGTGGAGCCACCTGAGTTCGACCTGTCCAGCACCCGGCGAGACAGTGTCACCGCCCGATGAGTGGTGGATCGAGATTGTCGGCCCCGAGCTCGGTTACGCAGTGGAGCCCGAGGAGCCTTCCGAGGGCGAATAGACCGCGATGTACGGCAGGTTCCGATAACGCTGACCCACGTCAAGCCCGTACCCAACCACGAACGCAGGCGGCAGTTCGAAGCCGACGTAGTCGACGCTGACGCCCGGAGCGGTGCGCCCCTCGCGAACCAACAGCGAGCATGTGCGGAGCGACGCCGCACCCTTCCCACCGAGGTAGTCGACCAGGTAGGCCATGGTCAGGCCAGAGTCGATGATGTCCTCCACAAGGATCACGTCTCGTCCCGCAACCGCTCCGTCGAGGTCCTTGACAATCTTGACCACGCCGCTCGACTCGGTGTCGTCGCCGTAAGACGACACCGCCATGAAGTCGATCTCGACCGGCCCAGCGATGGCCCGCATCAGATCAGCAATGAAGACGACGCTGCCCTTGAGCACGCCGATGAGCAGGGGCGTGCGACCTTCGAGGTCTGACGTGATCTGTCGGCCCAACTCGGCCACGCGGTCTTGGAGTTCTTCGGTGGTGACGAGAATCTCGCCGACCTCGCTTGGGGGGTAGGGGTCGCTCACGACCAGCCGAACTCTGCTTCAGTTTCCACGATCATCCCGAGCTCACCCATGCTTTGTTCCCTTTGACCGACGATGTCGTTCGTCGCACCACCCTGCCAGCCCGACGGCCCGTCTACCAAGAACGACAGTTTCACGGTTGGCCTCAACTGAGCAATCGGTCGAGCTGATAGCCAATCTGTTGCGAGAAGCGGACGGCGCCCTCGGCGTTCAGGTGCGTGAAATCGACGAAGTCCACATCCCGGAACGGGCCTGGTGCGACAGCGCTGCCTGCAGCCATGTCGAGCGTGATGAGCGGTACGTCGAGTTCGTTACTCAGCCCAATGAGCACGTCGGTCACTACTTGCTGCTGCTCCGGACCAGCGGGGAGCAGCGCACGAAACCGTCGCGGCGTCGGCAACTCGACGAAGATGACCTCGACGCCGCGCTCACGCAACACACCAACCGTTCGGATGATCGCTGCAACGTCATCCCGGTCGAGTTCGAACGGAGTGATGCGACCGGCGACCTCCGCCCGTCGCACCTCGTCGTCGACGACCGTGAAGTCGAGTCGCTCGCCCTCAGAGCCGAGGACGGCCAGGGCTGCGTCGCGAGCCTCAACGGTCCGGTCCTGTTCCGGCCCGAAGATCGCCGATGGGCTCCGCAGAACCCGTCGGTTCCGGACCAGCTCAGACAGCTCGGATCCGCTTCGATCGAGTGCACCGAGAGCTCCCCCTGACGTCGCCGGAGCGCGCTCGTATGCCTGGACCACGGCATCGCCGTACACCGCGGAGAAGTCGAGGGCCGACAGCCCCCAGACCACAACATCCGGGTCGAGCCTCGGCTCGACCTGGTCGAGCAACCACGGCTCCATGACCTCCGGAACGCCGGCGTTCAACGCCGCGTTGTAGACCGAGCCAGCGTCGGGAACTTGGTCGAGGAGTTCGCCAGGGACAAGGTCCTGCTGTGCCATCGAGGTCCCGATCACCACAACGTCTGCGTCTCCAGCGGTCTCCATCTGCTGAATCTTCAGCTGAGCCGTGTGGTCATGCCAGCGCAAGACGACCGGATCGGAGGCGGACATGGTCAGCCGCGCACCCCCCTCGAACAACGCAGCAACAATGAGCGCGGGAAGGACCGACATCGTCAAAAAGCGTTTGAAGGTCACCAGACCCCCGCATCAGTGAGTGCTTCGGCGACCGCTGCCGTGTACCTCGTCGAGCCCTCGGTCACGGGGTGAACCAAGTCTGACCAATAGGCCGCCTCCTGGATGACACCCGTGAGATCGATGAATCGAACTCCAGTTGGCTCAGCCACTTCCCCTCGGAAGCGCTCCATCACCTGTGAGAGGGCACCGCTGCCGCCCGGGTAGAACGGCACGAGGTCAGGCGAAACGGGCATGCCGACGAGCACGACCTCACGACCATCGGCCTGGAGATCCTCGATGATCGACCTGATCAAGGCAGCACGATCAGCGCAATAGTCGCCCTGCGCGAACGCCGGGCCGAAGTTGGTCAATTGATCGTCGATCGCGACCTGCGAGATGCTCCCGAGCCTGACTGCCTCACCCAGCCGATTGCTCCCATAGCGGTCGACAGCCAATGCGCCGATCGGCGTCTCCAAGTACACCTCGTTGCCGACGGGTCCAAGGATGCGGTCGATCGGGGGAACATCGTTCAGCCACCCGAAGGGCTCGAACGACGCGGCCAGACGAGCAGCGGTTTCGGCGAATGTCGCTCCCCTCCCATCGTCGGCGCAGGCCACGACAAGATCGATCGGCCCGACGGCCCAGATGATCGTTGCGGGGTCGATCGCATCCATTGCCGTTGGTAACCAGTGCTGCTGAACCTCGGCCAGCGACCCCGGAATTGCGATCGACGCGACGACCCGGCCACTCGCCTCGCCGAGTTGGGTCGGAGAGATGCCATGCGTGGCCTGGGACGTGCCAACGACAGCGAACTCCACCGGTTCGGTCATGATGCGCATCCAGCGAAGGTGTGCGAGCTCGTCTGGGTGGAAGAAGAGCGGGTCGCCTTCGGAACCGCGCAGAACCCTTCCGAGATGCTCGACCGCGGTGGCGACCGTTGCTGTCGCCACGTTGAGGCGGAGCGTGGTCGCACCCGTCGGAGCCAGCGGAGCATCTGGTCCGCCAGCGCAGCCGGTGAGAAGAACCGCTCGGTCAAGCAATACGCGTGCCAGCAGCCTGGCCGACGATGAGCCGACATAGCCGGCCGTCCCGCCTTCACCTGTCTCGCCTTCGACCGCCGAGGCTGCTTCGAAGGAAACCGCTATCTCATCGATCTCGGCGGCAGCGGTCTCCGCAACGTCGGTCCAGACGTCGGGGTCGATACCGCAGAATCCATCCAGATCGTCGAGCAGCAGCGAGAGCGCTCCGAGCGGCCTGCGAAGATCATCATCGGGAACATCCCCGACGAGCGTCGCGAACAGATCGAGCGGAAGTGCTGAGTCGTCGGCCAGCAGTGCATCGACGTTGATTGGCGGCTCAACACCGTCGGCGGCCCCGACATCGGAATCGGCCTCGCTGCCATCAACAGCGGAGTCCGGATCTGACGGTGCGCACACGGCGGTTTCGGTTTCGAATCCGTACTCGTCGATCACAACGGTTCGGGTGCAATCGTCGGAGTCGACAGCACGGGTGATCGGTTGGTCGATCGCTGCGATGATCTCATCGGCCGTTGCGTATGAAGTCGCGTCGCCTGTCGTCGAGCAGGCGCTCGTCAGGAGCACCAGTGCGCCAAGACTGTTTGCGAAGAACCGAGGCCGACGCATCAGAACTGAAAGTACACGAAGGGGCGAGGCACCCCACCGGAGAAGAGTAGGAGAGACAGGAGTGCCGTCGAGATCATCGCTCCGGCCAGCGACGGGCGCTGACGGAGCAGAGCGGAGGAGACGAGACCGAACCGTGTCGCGAGATCGACCCCCACCATTGCGATCAGCGTCATGGCCACGAGCAGCAGGTCACCTCGGTCGGTGAATCCGGATTGGAACGCAAGCGCTCGGAAGACGTCAGCTGCCGTTCCGAAGTCGGCGGCCCTGAAGAAGATCCATGTGATCGAGACGACCCCGAAGGTGAGGCCGATGGCGGGGATGTCACCCCACGTTGGCTGGTGGGTCGCGACATGACCGGCACGCACGAGACGGTGCACCACGAGGTAGAGCCCGTGCAATCCGCCCCACACGACGAAGTTCCACGAGGCCCCGTGCCAGAGGCCGCCGAGCAGCATCGTGATCATGAGGTTGACGACCGTGAGCGTGCTCCCCCGCCGATTGCCGCCAAGCGGAATGTAGAGATAGTCCCGAAGCCAGTTCGACAAAGAGATGTGCCATTGCCGCCAGAACTCGGTGATGTTGCGAGCGAGGTAGGGCTGGCGGAAGTTCAAGAGGAGTTCCACGCCGAGCAACCGCGACACGCCCCGTGCGATGTCGGTGTAGCCCGAGAAGTCGCCGTAGATCTGGATCGAGAAGGCCACGACACCTGCAGCGACGGCAACAAACGACAGGCCGGATGGATCGCTGAAAGCCTTGTCTGCCACCGACGCAACGCCGTCGGCAAGGACCACCTTCTTCACCAGGCCGAGCAGGATCAGACCGAGTCCTGACTCGATCTCGGCCCGCCCGATCGAGCGATCGGTTCGTTGGAGGCGGGGCAGCAGGTTGTGTGCCCGCTCGATTGGGCCAGCAACGAGTTGCGGAAAGTACGCCACGTACGTCGCAAAGTCGACGACGCTGCGGCACGGCTCGAGCCGTCGCCGGTAGACGTCGATCGAATACGACATCGTTTGGAACGTGTAGAAGCTGATGCCGACCGGCAGGATCACCTGCAGCGTGAACTGGCCCGGTGCCAGTCCGATCGAACCGGCAAGATCGACGAACCCGTCGGCGAAGAAGTTGGCGTACTTGAAGAACCCAAGGATTCCCAGGTTCACCGTCACCGACGTCGCAAGCAGAGCGCGGCGCGTTCGCTCCGGCCGGTCGCCCTCGAGCAAGCGGCCAACCGAGTAGTCGACAAACGTCGAGACGAGCAGAAGCCCGAGGAACCGCCAATCCCACATGCCGTAGAAGATGTACGACGCCGCGAGCAGGATCGGGTTCCGCCAACGAGGTGTCGCCACCCAATGCAGGACGACCACCGCCACGAAGAACAGCACGAACTGGACTGAATTGAACAGCACGATCAGACCCGGGCCGGGCGGTCAACGTGCATCGGGGCGAGGATAGCTGGCACCCGTCGATCACGTTCCCTACGCGGCGCAGGCGAGGGTCCCACCGCTGTCATGCTCGCGCCGACAGGCGCCCTCACGTACCGCTGAACTCCGCTTTCCCTGGACCGTTCTCGAGGAAACTCGTAATGCCAGTGACCGCATCGTCGGTCTGGAACGAGGCAATGAACTCGCGCTTCTCGATCTCGATGGCTTCTCTCAACGAGACGTGAAGGCCATCCATGATCGCCTTCTTGCAATTGCGCAGCGCCGCCGGGCCGTTGGCATAGGCGGCAGCCATCGAGATTGCTTCGGCCAAGACTTCCTCATTCGGGTGCACGGCCGAGACGAGGCCGATCTCGAGGGCTTCCGCAGCGCCGACCATGCGACCGCTGTAGTTCAGCTCCTTGGACTTCGTGATACCGACCAGGCGGGTGAGGCGCTGAGTACCACCGGCGCCAGGAATGATGCCGAGCAGGATCTCGGGTTGACCAAACTTCGCACCTTCGCCGCAAATCCGGAAGTCGGTGCTCATCGAGAGCTCGCACCCTCCACCAAGTGCGAACCCGTTCACCGCAGCGACCGTGATCTGCGGCAGGTTCTCGATGGCGAAATTCGCTTCGTTCAGCGGGTCGACCATTGGGGAGGGATCGCGAACGTCTCCATCGATCGGAAACTCGGCGATGTCAGCACCGGCGGCGAAGAATCGGTCACCGCCATAGAGCACCACGCCGCGGATCTCGTCTCGGCTGGCCATCTCGGTGGCGGCAGCAAGCAACTCTTCACCAACCTGTTTGTTCAGCGCATTCACCTTGGGACGATCCAGGCGGATGATGGCAACGCCCTCGGTGCCTGATTCTTCGATGTTGACAAACTCACCCATGATTGGTCCTTTCGAGCTGCGCAGACTGCGCAGCCAGGTGGATAGCACAGCGTTGAACGAGGAGCGAGAAGCCTGAGGTGGGACCCGCCGCCTCCGTCCGCTCGATTCGGCCGATCGGCTCAAACCCATACGCCATCGCTACCGTTCCGCCGGTGGAATTACGGCAACAGAACCTCGACCGCCTGAGCGGCGGAAGCTTCGACGTCTTGATCATCGGCGGCGGCATCAACGGCGCTGTCACGGCTGCTTCACTGGCAGCTCGCGGCATCAGCGCCGCAATGGTCGAGCGCTCGGACTTCGCCAGCTTCACGAGCCAGGAGTCATCGAACCTCATCTGGGGCGGCTTCAAGTATCTCGAGAACTACGAGCTCAAGCTCGTCTGGGACCTGTGCACTTCGCGCAATCTCATGATGAAGAGCTATCCAACGCGCATCAAGGAAATCGACTTCCTGGCCACTCTCGACAAGACCGCACCGTTTCCCGTGGCGCTCGCCGCGCTCGGCTCGGTCGGGTATTGGGGGTTCGGCCGCTTCGCCACCAAAGGTCCTCGGTTCTACACGGCGAAGGGCATCGAGAAGGCCGAGCCGTTGGTCAACACATCCACGGCCAAGGGCGGGATTCGCTACGCCGATGCCTATCTGCCGGACAACGATTCCCGCTTCGTGTGGGACTACGTCCGAATAGCGCTCGATCACGGCGCCACAGCGGTCAACTACTGCTCGGTCGACAAGGCAGAGCGAAACGGCGACCTCTGGTCTGTGGCCGTGACCGACACCGTCTCCGGCGAGCAGCACTCGGTGTCGGCAAAAGCCATCGTCAACGCCGCTGGGCCATTCGTCGACGGGCTCAACGAAGGCATGGAGCTGGAGACCGAGCACCGCATCGTGTATTCGAAGGGCATCCATCTCATCGTTCCGAAGCTCAGCGAGAACGAACGGGTGCTTGCATTCTTCGACGACACCGGCCGCTTGTTCTATGTCATCCCGATGGCTCATCGCTCAGTGATCGGTACCACCGACACGCGCACAGACAACCCGGCTGAGGGTGTGCTCGATGAAGATCGCGACTTCCTCCTCGAACAAATCAACGCTCGACTCGACCTCGACACGCCGCTCACCAAGGCCGACATCATCAGCGAGCGCTGTGGGGTTCGCCCCTTGGTCGTGAAGAACGACGGTAACGATCAGATCGACGTCGATTGGACCTCGCTCTCCCGCAAGCACGAGATCGAGACCGACAAAGCCAAGAAGGTCATCACCATCTTCGGCGGCAAGTTGACCGATTGCCTGAATGTGGGCGACGAGATCGCTGAGGAGCTCAAGTCGATCGGAATCACCGGAACCCGAGCGTCCAAGGATTGGTTTGGTGAACCCGGACAGGCCGAGTGGGACGCATTCTTCGAGGCCGCAACCGCCGTTGGACTCGATCGTGCACCCGAAGTCGAGCAGGCCGACACGATGGCCGAGGTCGTGTGGCGCCGCCACGGTCGGGCTGCCCATCGAGTGCTCGAGTTGATCATCGAAGATCCTGCGCTGGCGCAGCCGGCGCTGGCCAACAGCGATCTGCTCAGGGCTGAGCTCCCGATCATGGCCGAGCGAGAAATGATCGTCCGCCCTGACGACTTCTTGCGTCGGCGCACCAAGTTGGCGATGATCACGCACCGCGACGACCTCGGCGCCGACCCCGGCATGGCCGAGATCAACGCCACCTTCGGCTTCTAGCCCCTCTCCCTCCCCACACCACCCTCCCCCACCTCTTCCCCCTCACAACCCCAACTGGCGCCAGAAAAGGTCGCCAGGGCGTCACTTTCTGGCGCCAGTTGAGAGGACGAGCCCAGGTGATCATCTGGATCGACGAGTTACATCACGTTGCAGAGGCACAGCACGGCGTCGTTCGACGTAGTCAGGCCACCGCACTGGCCCCGACACCAGCTGCTGCGCGACACGAGTTGGGTCAGGGACGCTGGGCACAGAGCGCCAACGGCATCTTCCGGCTTGTCGGCGCTCCTCAGACCGACGACCAAGCGCTGATGGCAGATGTTCTGCGAGCGGGGCCAGGCGCATCGATCAGTCATCGCAGCGCCGCCGCGATGTGGGGCGTCCCAGGCGAGAAACACCTTCCAACGCACGTGAGCAGGCCGCGACACTCGTCGGGCAAACGTCTGAGCGGTCTGATCGTCCACGAGGCACGGCGCCTGAATGCTGATCAAGTCACGACGCTTCGGGGCCTTCCGCTCGTCCGCCCAGAGCGAGTCCCGTTCGATCTTGCCAACATTGGGGTCCGAGCCGAACGGGTGGAACGAGTCGTCGATCGTCTCTGGTCAGACCGGCTCGTATCGGGCCGCTCGCTGCGGCGAGTTCTGGAGAGCCTGCCGAGACGAGGGTTCCGAGGCACCGCGCTCTTGCGCAACATCCTCAGCGACCGCGGCGACGACTGGGTCCCGCCGGCATCCGGACTCGAGAGCCGGGCTATGTCCTTGCTCGAATACAACGGATTCATGCGGTTCGAACGCCAGGTCGACCTCGGCGCAGACGAATGGGTCGGACGAGTCGACTTCATCGATCGTTCGGCGAAGGTCGTGATTGAAGTTCAGAGCGATCGTCACCATGCAGCGTTGTCGAGCCGAAGGGACGACAGTGAGCGCTTTGCCCGACTCGAGGCCAGCGGGTTCACGGTGGTGGCTGTGTGGGAGGACGAGCTCTGGTATCGACCAACGGGCTTCCTCGCTCGCCTCAAAACGGCAACTGGCGCCAGAAAGTGATGCCTGAGCATCACTTCCTGGCGCCAGTTGGGCTGGGTTAGCCCTGGCCGCCGGAGGTTTCGCGGACGCTGGCCTTGCCCTGGCTGATCCA
>RCMY010003384.1_pt1 | contig 14123 bp, 13 predicted proteins | sample 2041341 | NCBI WGS metagenome assembly RCMY01 (sample SAMN09708234, study PRJNA481090) | Marine sediment metagenome, whole genome shotgun sequencing project.
CTTCCCAGAAAGCTCCTTTTCTCTTCTTGCGCTGGTTAAACTCCTGAGCGGTTCTTCCAGCAACCAACTGTAGACTCTTGGCAATAACGCCCTCTTCAGTATCGACAACCAGAAGGTGAACATGATTAGAGGTCACAATAGAGTTGAGTACACACAAGCCGTATCGTTTTTTCACTTCAAAGAGCCAGTGACGCCAGCGTTTTCTGTCCTTTTCAAAACAGAGCAGGAATTCCTGCTCATGACACCTGTGAGTAATGTGCCAGACAAGTCCCGATATGTAGTGTCTGTGCGCTCTTGGCATAAATAAATTTGGTTCTAATTTCTGTACCAGTAAAAAAATAATTCCTTAGAAGGTTCTTTTTTGGGGAAAAAAGGAAGGGTAAGAAATGGGTGTTGTAATGAATATTATAACAACTAAACAATCACTTACCGTGGTCCGACCCCCTTGTCGCTTGTCCCTTGTCGCCGATATCTCTTCTTATTGTCAAATACTGTGGGCCCAGATTTAATATGATTGCGGGTCTGGACGTTTATTATTGCGGGCCGCTAAAGATATGGACTGGGCAATAATTGCATTCAGTCTAAAAGATTTTGCACACTTGTTGCAACCAAATCGGATAATTCCCTATCAGTTACAACTATATTGACTTGTTAAGTATAATTTTCTGCTTCTTTAGGTAAGGGTCCAAACTAGGACCTCTGCTAGGTATACTGTTTAAAAATCTAGGAGATGTCAGGAAACAGCTTCGCTTTATTATACACCCATACCCAAGGCCCTCGTATTGTTGGAACACTTTATGCAAATCATTTGAAAATATCAGCAACCAACAGACAGAGCAGACTCCCCTCATTCTAAAAAAAGGACAGCATGCGCACACCATATCATAGACCTGTCCCAAAAGAAGGGCCTTCATTGAATAGATTGCATACACTGCGTCATCGGGCCGAACAGAAATTCGAACCGCAGAATGACGAAAACCCGGAGATTGGAGAAGGCGATATGGTACTGGTAGTTGATGATGATGTCTTTTTTCTTGAAATAGTTAGTCTTATGTTAACGCGTTTAGGGTTTACCGTGCTTGAAGCAAAAGACGGTGTTGAGGCTGTAGAGGTGTTTGAACAACAGCAGGAATCAATCTGTTGCGTCCTTTGCGACCTGGAAATGCCTCGCATGAATGGCTGGGAGACGCTGGATGCCTTGCGACGTCTTGCGCCCGGAATACCGGTGATATTATCCAGTGGAAGAGCTCAGGCTGAGGTTTTTGCAGGCGACCACCCTGAGCTGCCCCAGGTCTTTCTGGGTAAGCCGTATTGTTTGAAAGAGCTGCGAGAGGCGATCCTCAAAGCTCTCGAAAAAAAAGCATAGCAGAGCCGATAAACTGGGGGATGCTCTTCTGAGAGAAGAGTGATTCGGCATTATCAAACCACAACGCTCACGAGATTTCAATTTTTGGCAAAATCGTTCCGTTTTGCAGCGATGTGCGCAAAAATGCTCTTCTTCAAACCGCGGCAATCTCACAAACTTCGGCTGCGATTTTGTCTGAGTTTTCGTACAAGATCCTGACATTTTCTAATTTTGCAGGGTCGGTTTGTCACCTGATAGATCCGCACAATTGTCTCCTTCAGACCATGATAGAAACTGCAGCCTGGCGTCTGGCTACTGAAGTTGCCTGGCAGCAGCTGCCGAGGCACGTCGGTTTGTACAGGGAATGATTTTGGGACTTGATGTCAGTCCACTGCTGATTATTTTGTTAATTAGTTTCCATCCTGAAACGAGACATTTTTTTTCTCAATCGAGGCGTTCTATAAATTTAACCGCATGCGTCCCACTTACTAACGATGAGCATTGCCGACAACGCCGATTCCATTGCCCGCAAGCGGACTTTGAAAATTTTAACAAACACTCTACAATCGTGAGACAAAAATGGAACACACAATAGGAATTGCCGGACTTGCAGTGATGGGAGAGAACCTGGTATTGAACATGGCCTCTAAAGGATTTTCCGTGGCTGTGTACAACCGAACTTTTGCTAAAACAGAAAAATTTCTCTCCGGTAGGGCAAAAGACAAAAAAATAAGTGGTTTCAAAGAGATTAAAGATTTTGTCGAAGCTCTGGAAAAACCTCGCCGGATCATGATGATGGTGAAAGCCGGCAATCCTGTTGACCAATTTATTGACCAACTGCTCCCCTACCTTGGCCCCGGTGACATCATCATTGACGGTGGTAATTCCAACTATCACGATACCGAGCGCCGCCTTAAATATCTCGAAGCAAAGGGACTGCAGTATATTGGAACAGGTGTATCCGGGGGCGAGGAGGGGGCACTCAAAGGACCATCCATCATGCCCGGTGGAACGGTTGCAGCCTGGCCACACGTCGAACCCATTTTCACCACTATCGCAGCGCATGTTGCTGACGGTTCATCCTGCTGCACCTGGATTGGACCGGGGGGAGCAGGCCATTTTGTCAAAATGGTCCACAACGGTATCGAATACGGTGATATGCAATTAATCTGCGAAACCTACCACTTCATGAAGACGGTACTCGGCATGGATGCAGCGGCCATTCAATCAACCTTCTCCAACTGGAACCAAGGTGCTCTCAACAGCTACCTGGTGGAGATTACTGCCGACATAGCGGCTTATCTCGATGCAGACGGCACTCCGCTTCTCGATCGAATTCTTGACGTCGCCGGCCAGAAAGGTACCGGCAAGTGGACGGTCAATACCGCACTTGACTTCGGCATTCCCCTGTCGCTGATCAGTGAATCGGTTTTTGCCCGCTGCCTTTCCAGCAACAAAGAGCTTCGCCTTGCGGCAGCAGGCGAGCTCGATGGCCCCAGTTACACCTGCGCAGATGACCGGGAAATTATGTTGGAGGCCCTTGGCAGGGCCCTCTACGCAGCCAAAATAATCTCCTACACTCAAGGTTTTGGCTTGATGCAGGCTGCTGCGGAGGAGTTTCACTGGGATCTGGATTTCGCTGCAATAGCCAGGATCTGGCGTGGCGGATGCATCATCCGCTCGGTTTTTCTCGACCGTATTTCCGATGCCTATAAAACCACCCCCACCCTCGCTAATATGTTGTTGGACCCATACTTTAAAAAAATAATAACTGCCAGCCAGGCCAGCCTGCGCAAAATCCTCAGTACCGGCATAGCGGCAGGCATCCCCTTGCCCTGCCACAGTGCCGCCCTGAACTACTTTGACGGTCTGCGTACTGCCCGCTTGCCCGCAAATCTTCTTCAGGCCCAGCGGGACTATTTCGGCGCCCACATGTACGAACGGACAGATCGCCCCAGAGGTGAATGGTTCCATACCAACTGGACCGGCACCGGCGGCGATACCACCTCATCAACCTACTCCAAATAGACTGTAGCCAGGGATTTTAGAAACAGGAGGGAGCAATGAAAAAAAAACAGACCTTTGCAACACAATGCGTGCATGCAGGTGAAAAGCCGGACCCGGTCTTTGGGTCACATACGACACCTCTCTTTCAGACATCAACCTTTATTTTTGAAAATGTCGCACAAGGTGCCGCCAGATTTGCCGGAGAGCAAGACGGCTATGCATACACGAGAATTCCTCCACACACCCCTACCCATGCAGTCCTTGCTGAAAAGGTTGCTGTGCTTGAAGGCGCAGAGGCAGGGCAGACATTTGCTTCAGGAATGGCGGCAATAACTGCAATTGTGCTGGCAGTCCTGAAACAGGGAGATCATCTGATCTCAACAAATGTTGTGTACGGCTGCACCTACAGCCTTTTTTCAGAGATTCTCCCCGGTCTGGGAATAGATGTCAGTTTCGTCGATACGTCCAATAAAGAAAATGTGCGGGCCGCCTTGACGCCAAAAACGAAAATGGTCTTTCTGGAAACACCCGCTAATCCAACCATGACCGTCTGCGACATTAAGGATATTGCCGAGCTGGCAAAAGCACGTGGTGCCATGTGTGTTGTAGACAATACCTTCGCCACGCCTTATTTCCAGAGACCTCTTCTGCTTGGGGCAAATGTTTCTCTTAGCAGCTGCACCAAATACATGGGCGGACATGCGGACCTTCTGGGCGGGGTCGTTGCAGGAAGCAAAGATTTCATGGAAAAACTGGCAAAGGTTGTTGTATATACGGGCGGGATCATGGGCGTGCACGAAGCCTGGCTCTGCATCAGGGGGCTAAAGACCCTGCATATCCGGATGGAAAGGCATACCGAAAACGCCATGCAGGTTGCGAACTTTCTTGAGGCACACCCCGCGGTAGTATGGGTAAGGTATCCAGGACTAGCAAGCCACCCACAGCATGAAATCGTCAAAAAACAGATGAGCGGATACGGTGGAATGCTCTCGTTTGAGATCAAAGGTGGGGTTGAAGCCGGACGCAGGCTCATGAACGGCGTCAGGCTCTGTTCCCTTGCAGTAAGTCTTGGAGCAACGGATACTCTTATTCAGCACCCCGCTTCGATGACTCATGCCTGTATTCCCCGTGAGATAAGAGACAAGGTGGGAATTACAAACGGACTTGTCAGGCTGTCTGTGGGACTCGAAGATCCTCAAGATATAATCGCCGACCTGGAACAGGCCCTTGCACAAACCTGATGCCCGCTGTCTTTCAAACTGCATCTTGCTTTTTAGAGCTCTCCAACCAAACGTAGTCCCACTTGGCGAGTTTTCTGAATAGCGGTAATTTTGGTATTGCAAAAAAACCGCTATTTTGGGAATATAATGGAAATCTCTCTTAGAGTGTCTCAAGTATTTTCCGGCTTCGTTTAACCGCGCAAAGGTCACCGCACATGGTGCAGACCTCCTGGTCGACGGGCTGGGAAGAGGCCCGGTAGGCCTTGGCCTTTTCCGGATCTATGGCCAGCTCGAACATCCTTGTCCAGTTCAGCTCTTTACGTGCCTGACTCATGTCGTTGTCCCATTTAAGGGCTCCAGGAATTCCCTTGGCCACGTCGGCGGCATGGGCGGCGATGCGCGTAGCGATAATTCCTTCTTTCATATCATCTTCATCCGGCAACCGCAGATGTTCCGCAGGGGTGACATAGCAGAGAAAATCCGCACCATAGGTGGCTGCCAGCGCCCCGCCGATGGCTGCGGTGATATGATCGTACCCTGGTGCCACATCGGTGACAATAGGCCCCAGCACATAGAAAGGTGCACCGTGGCAAAGTTTCTTTTCCAATTGCATGTTAGCCACTACCTCGTTGAGCGGCACATGTCCCGGGCCCTCGATCATTACCTGTACATCTGCCTGCCAGCAGCGTTTGGTCAGTTCCCCGAGAATAATCAATTCCTGGATCTGGGCCGCGTCGGTGGCATCCTGCAGACAACCGGGCCGCAGGCCGTCGCCCAGACTGAGGGTTACGTCGTACTCCCGGCACAGTTCAAGGAGCCGATCAAAATGTTCAAAAAACGGATTCTCTTTATCGTTAGTCGTCATCCAGTCAAGCAGCAACGACCCACCACGGCTGACCACGTGGGTAAGTCGGGGATTATTGCGTAAGCGCTGCACCGCCATCTGGGTCAATCCGGCGTGGATGGTCATAAAATCAACACCGTCCTCGGCGTGAATACGCACCACATCAAAAAAATCGTCGACCGAGATACTGGCCACTTCTTTGCCGTAACGGGCCACGGCATCGTAGATTGGAACCGTACCGATCATCACCGGACTGATTTCAACAGTTCGCCTGCGAAAGGCACGGGTATCGCCGAAGGTGCTGAGATCCATGATGGCATCAGCCTTGAGTTCGATGGAACGGCGGACTTTGATCAGTTCATTTTCCACATTACAACAATCCTCGGAAACACCGAGGTTGACATTAATTTTGGTACTTAAGCCGGCACCGATACCCTTGGCTATCAGGTTGGGATGATTGCGGTTGGCCGGGATGGCGATCCGCCCTTCCGCCACTCTGGCAAGAAGGTCTGCCTCGTGGATCGTTTCGTCGGCGAGTACCTGTTGCATCTGAGGAGTGAGGATGCCCTGGCGAGCTGCATCCATCTGGGTTACATAGGTCATGGTTGATTCTCCTAGCGTTATATAAGGATTATAAGAGGTTAACAGTTGCAGGCAGCATGCAGCCTGCGCACAGTTGCGGCGATGTCGACAGCACCAACGATTTCAGTAACCAGACACACGGTCGTGGCACCGTGGGCAAGCACTTCGCCGAGAGTATCTTCCTTAATGCCACCAATGGCGACACAAGGCAGAGGGCAGGTCGCAACGACATGGTCGAGATAGTCGAGTCCCACGGGAGCACAGACGTCATCCTTGGTCTGGGTACTGAAAATCGGGCCGACGCCGAGGTAGTCGGCTCCGGCTGCAACGGCGGCCGCCGCCTGTTCGGGTCCGTGGGTGGAAAGACCTATCAGTTTGTCCGGGCCGATCAGCCGCCGAACTTCTGCGACCGGATAATCATCCTGCCCGACGTGCACCCCGTCGGCATCGACCAACTGAGCAATATCCGGATAATCATTGATGATAAAGAGCACCCCGGCCTCCCGGGTCAACTTGCGGAGCATGATACATTCATCCAGCATTTCACGAGCGCTTTTATACGGTCGTTTCTCCCGATACTGGATAATGCGAATGCCGCCGGCAATCATTTGTCGCACGACCTCGGCGTTGGTGCGCCCGGCTGAGAATTTTTCGGCGGTGATGCCGTAGATACCTGTCGGAAAGACGGGTTTACCGAGTTGTTGTTTTGCCATAAGCTATCCCCTGTTGCAGAATACACTGCGTCATGTAATTGGCGACTGTTGCCACCTTGTGGGCATAAAGCGGCGCATCGACACAGTCAGTTATAAAGTCGCCGGTAAAAGTGCAGTTGCCGAGTCGTCGCGTGCGAATGGTCGTGCAATCGCTGCCGGCGATCCCACAGGCAGAAACGACGACCCGATTGCCGGCAAACTGTTCAACCAGCATTTTCTTGTCTTCCTGACAGTCCAATCCTTCGACGATAAGGTCGCAATCAAAAAAAAGGTGCAGGCAATTGGTGGCGGCAATCCGTTCGACCACAACCTCGATTCTAACCTCCGGCCGGATGCGCTTGAGATTCTCGATTAGCGCCTCCACCTTGAAACGGCCGATCTGATCGTGAAAATAGAACTGTCGATTCAGATTAGACGCCTCCACCCTGTCGAAATCAACTATCTTGAGCTCATCAATACCGCTGCGCACCAGGTTGGCCGCGACGTTGGAGCCGATGCCGCCTGCTCCGGCAATGCCTATTTTCATACAATCTGATCCCAGTCCTTATAAACCGGCTGATAGCCGTGGGCGATAATGGCCCTGACCACTTCATCAACATCGCGGTTATCGGTGATCTCAAACTGGGGGGTCTGATCCACTTTCATATCCGCATAACCGCCGACCCCTGTACAGGAACCTGCGGAATACCGCGTGGCGCCTAGAGGCAGGATACGATCGCGAAAGGCAGCATTTTCCCGGGTGGAGATAGTTATCCCGGTCCGAGGTAGAAAAATGCGCAGCGCGGTCATAAACTGGACAAAGGTCTTGTCATCCACCAGATAATCCGGCTGGAAATGCCCTTCGGCCTTATTGAAACGCGGCAGGGAAAGAGCTACCTCGGTATCCAGATACGTGTTCTCCAGGTAGAGAGCATGGAGACCGGTGAAAAATATTTCACTGCGCGGTTCAGCCAGACCCAGTAGAGCCCCGAGATTCACCACACGCATGCCGCCTTGAGCGGCCCGTTCCGGCGCATTGAGACGCCAGTGATAATCCCTCTTTTTACCGCCCAGATGCACACGCTTATAGACCTCCTGGTTATACGTCTCCTGGAAAACGGTCATGCCATCGACTCCGGCCTGTTGCAGGCTGCGATATTCAGCTACTTCCAGAGGGTAGACCTCAATCGACACCGACGCAAAATGACGTTTCAAACATTGCGAGGCCTCAACCAGATAGTCCATAGGCGTCAGATGCTGGGCCTCGCCGGTAAGGAAAAGCACGTGCTGCATGCCGGTGCGGGCAATGGCTTGAGCCTCCTCTTCGATTTCGGCAAGGCTCAGCTTGCGCCGAATAATGGCATTGTTATGGTTGAACCCACAGTATGCACACTGGTTGTTGCAATGGTTGGAGATGTACAGGGGTATGAATAACTGGATGGTTCGGCCGAAATACTGCACCGTCAGTTGATGGGCCTTTCGCGCCATGGGTTCAAGAAATCCTGCGGCCCGGGGACTGAGCAGGGTCAAAAAATCCATGGGACCCGGTTTCTCCCTGGCTAGGCTTCGCTCGATGGCTGCATCGGTCACCTTATCAAAAAATTGCGTGAAATCGAATTCGTTATATTGCTCGACAACCTGGTAAAAAGACATGTTTTACGTCCTCTGCAGTTGGAATAAATGTGCTGCTCCCTAATTAAGAAAACCGGTAAGCGGCGATGAGGCCCTGGCTACACCAGACTCCTCAGCCATCTCGGCCAGATAGGCAGTGCGTCCGGCTTTTACTGCCAGATCAAAGGCGTAGCCCATGGTTTGGGGATCGGCGGCGGTGGCAATTGCTGTATTCACCAGCACAGCATCAGCACCCATCTCCATGGCCGCCGCTGCCTGAGAGGGGCGGCCGAGCCCGGCATCGACGATCACTGGTATGCTGCAGTTTTCAATTAATAATTCGAGCAGTGGTCTGGTTTCCAAGCCTCGGTTGGTACCGATGGGGGCGCCGAGCGGCATCACCGCGGCAGCTCCGGCTGATTCGAGCCGTTTGGCCAGCGGCAGATCCGGCAGGACATAGGGCAGGACAACAAAGCCCTCCTTGGCCAGAATTTCGGTGGCTTTCAGGGTTTCCCAATTGTCCGGCATCAGATACTTCATGTCGGTGATCACCTCGATTTTGATAAAATCACCACATCCGGCTTCCCTGGCAATTCGAGCGATGCGCACTGCCTGCTCAGCAGTTCGGGCGCCAGAAGTGTTGGGCAGCAGGGTCACATTGGTATTTTTGGGAATGAAATCGAGAATGTTTTCCGAACGAGCGGTGGTGTCGATGCGTCGCAGAGCGACGGTAATCATTTGTGAACCGCTGGCCGCAAGCATCTTCGGGATCAATGCGTTGTCGGCAAATTTGCCGGTACCGGTAAACAATCGGTTAGTAAAGGTGATGCCCCCCAGTGTCAATCCATCAACTTCCATGATTCAACCTCCACCTACAAAATTGAGCAGTTCGAGCCTGTCGTTTTCCTTGAGCTGAATAGCCTGCCACTGTTCCTGTTTGATAATATCCTGGTTGAGCTCCACAACCAGTGCTCCCGGTGTCAGTCCTTTTCTTGCCACAAATTCGGCAAGAGTACAGGGTGAACCGGTTTCTTTCTGTCCATTGACGATAATTTCCATGGTTTTCCCAATAAAAAAAGCCGCTTGTCCTTAAGGAAAGGGCAAGCGGCTTTCAATTCTGGAAGACTGGTGTACAGTTCCAGGATCTTGTGTCTTGTCCGCTTCCCTTCGCCGGTATTATCCGGATCAGGTTCATAGGGTTGGATGTCTTCCTCTCAGCACAATTGCACCCCTAGCGATGGTCTTTGTATAAAATAGCCCGAGTGATTTGTCAAGCCCAGGATGTCATGGCTGGAAAAAATGAGAAGAGAACAGGGAGACTGACGCGTTTACAAGAAGTGGCGGCAAACTGAATGTGCGGAGATATTTATGCGGGCTATCTGGACAACGAACAATGGCAACTCCTTGGTTAAAATCACGCTACTCCGCGTGCTTCCTGACCATGTAAACAGAGTTATCGTCTGCCCAACATACTGTGCCCGATTTATTTAAAATTTGACTATTATAGAAATTACGATATTGTCTCAGGATACATTGTGGTACACAAATCGATAAACTTACAACTGTTCATTGCGAGGCAATAAAGTGTCCAAAATTAAGGCTATATCCATCAGTGATCGCAAAGGAATGCGAAAAAAAAATATTAACAGCACCAATCTTATTGTTGACTTTGGACTGGAGGCAGATGCCCATGCCGGGAAATGGCACCGGCAAGTGAGCTTTCTGGCACAGGAAAGTATTGAAACAATGCGCGCCAAAGGCCTTGATGTAGTAGCCGGGAATTTTGCCGAAAACATTACCACCGAGGGGCTTGATCTGACCGCTCTCAAGGTCGGAACTCATCTGAGAATTGGTGAATCGGAACTCGTCATCTCCCAGCTCGGCAAAATCTGTCATACGCGCTGCGCCATTTATCATCAAGCAGGGGATTGTGTCATGCCCCGGGAAGGTATCTTTGGGGTGGTCGTTAAAAGCGGAACTATTCGGGTTGGCGATTCCATCGAGATTCAGAATATAGTTCCCGAGACAGCTGCGATCATCGGCAGCAAAAAAACCGAGGCGGATACAGGAGATCAGCTCAAAAAGCTGACCAAAGAAAAATTCAATCCTGTCTTTATTCGTTTTGACGTGATCAGCGAAAAGGAAGGAGGTGGCCTTCAGGCCATTCTGGAAGATCTAGTCACTATGCAGATGATAAAAGACATTATAATCTACGACCCAACCGGGAATCTCGGTCTAACACTCGTAGGCTATCCCCTCAATCAGGAAAAACCTCCACGCTACGTGAAAAAAGCATCAACAATCTATTATTGCAAAACACTTGCCGATATAGAGAGCACCTAACATTCATTGTAATAACAGTACGCCACTTACACCTATCGCCCTTGAATTTTTTCTGAGGATGCATGGAGGAATACCTTCTATCATTCGAAGCCACGTTAGCATAGAGCTCATCCACAACGTCATTGTTTTTGCTAAGGCAAGGGGATTTCCATGCGATATGTCGTACCTTCCTGAGCGAAGTCAACGACCAGCACCTTAACTCTGCTAATATTGGGCAAGAAAGCACTACGTTCCACCTTGCCGGCAGGCGCAAGTTCAACATTTTTCAGCACGCGCAACAGGAAGTCATGTTTCGCGTTCGCCTTTGCCCTGGCAGTTGTGCCGGATGCGGTGTTTGAAAATATGCTGAAGATTTGTCCTCCGAAAGGAATGACCTGTCCAACGGCAATGCTTGCTGCTTTTTCGGCAATATCGCCGGTCAGTTCTGCCTGAACATCCGGTGGTGCCGTAATTTGTTCAAAGGTTGAGGCGGAATCGACATAACTTCCGTCTTGACGCAACAGTTTGACGTTGCGGACAGTGAGAGGCTTCCTGCTGATATTTTCTATTTCAATGATGTATTCACGCCAGCCGTACTCCTCAACCAAGGTCTTCTCATTTACCTGTCCATAAATGCCAAGTACCGTTACAGCCAATTCGGCCGATGCAACCCGCATGGGGATTGCCAATAAGTTGGTTGTCTGCACCTTCGAACCTGCGCAGCCAAAAGTTATTAGGATCAAGAAGAGGAGGAGCAGGGAAAAACAGTAATGCTGTCGCATATAAAAGCTCCTTTCATTTATCGTTTTATAGGAGTGTCGGGTCTGCCCCAACAAGAAGATCTGATTATTTTGTACCGGCTATTTTAATCACCAATCCAAGGACAACGGCCGCCAGCACCTCTTTGCAGCTGGTGAAAAAATCAAACTCCGTCCCTGTGATTAGACAATAAGGAACCCTCAATGATAAGCACATGCTTTCTAAGGGAGGTCTAAAAATGACCTGCTGCAACCACTCTCGACGAGCGAAAGCCAATAATAGAAAATTGTGGCTTAATACAGACAGATTTATTATTGTTGCATACACAAATGTATGTTTCCACTATCTGGGCAGTGACGCGGCAATCTGTTTCTGCTGGACGAAGCATCTTTTCTGAGAATACCATCCCATTGTTCACTCTCAGTATGACATAACATTAAGAACCATAAATTATCAAAAAACCGGACGACCTGCCACCCAGTAAACAGGTATGTTCAACAAACCTGTCTGCTGCCTTTACGTCCTCATGCATATAATATTCATTTATAATTGAATATTATGAATCATGCGCGAAGGAAACAGACAAGACAAATAAAAGGATGGACGTGTATGAAGGCGATTATCTTAAGCGCTGGGCAGGGCAAGCGATTACTACCGCTCACTACCAGACTTCCGAAGTGCCTTTTAGAGATTCAGGGCAAAACTCTCCTGGAATGGCAGGTTGAACAATTACAGAAATGCGGCATCGAAGCAATCACCGTGGTAACAGGTTTCGGCGCTGAAGAAGTTGACGCTCTTATCCGACAGAATTGCGAACTGCAGAGTATACAGACCTTTTACAATCCTGATTATGCAAAATCGGACAATCTTGTGAGCTGCTGGAAAGTTCGTGAAGAGATGAACGAGGATTTCATCCTATTAAACGGTGATACCCTGTTCGAGGCAGCAGTTCTCACAAAACTGCTGGCCACCCCCGTCAACCCTCTAACTGTAACCATTAACCACAAAGACAAATACGACGCCGATGACATGAAAGTCAGCCTGGCAGAGACACAACTGACCAAAATCGGCAAAACCCTCTCAACCAGCGAAACCCACGGTGAATCCATCGGCATGATCCTTTTCCGCGGTAATGGACCGGCAATATTTACAGAAGCACTGGCACACGCCATGTCGGAGCCACAAGCTGCGCACCGCTGGTACCTTTCAGTAATTGATGCCATAGCTCAGCAGAAAACAGTTCTGACCTGTTCAATCAAAGGTTTGCAATGGTGCGAAGTAGACTGCCCCACTGATCTGAAACATGCAGAAAGCGTAGTAGCCAGCTTTCTTGCCGGAGACGGGTTTGCACAGGCGGGTGAAAGCCTTCAAGGACCAAAAACCGCAGCAGTGTAGCATATATTGGCACCTTTTTTCTATGACATATCAGTATCTCGAGCCTTTTAGACCACCGATACGACGTGATCATTGATCGTTATATAATTCGTGAAATAATCAAGCCGACAATAACCATAGGTACAGTGCTGGTATGTATCTTCGGCTGTTATATCTCCACACGATATGGAGAAGATGCCGTCAATGGCCTGCTGCCGGGCTCTTCCGTCCTGCAGTTGATTCTGCTCCGTATCGTCATTGCCCTTGAAATCCTGCTGCCGACAACCCTCTACCTGTCAGTTGTGATCGCCCTGAGCCGCCTGAGCAAGGATGCAGAACTTATTGCCATGTTTGCCTGTGGTATAAGTATGGCACGGGTGGTCAAATCAGTTTTTCTCGTCTCGATTATGGGTGGTATAATTGTTGCTTGCTTATCCTTATTTATTCGACCATGGGCCTGGAACCAATTTTTCCTCGTAAAAGCAGAAGCGGCAGCAAATTTTGATCTGAGGCGAATGCAGGGAGGCAATTTTTACAAAACCGGTGATCGGGTCATTTTCGCTGACACAGTTGACCAGCAACACCGTGCCCATCGGGTTTTTATTGCAACAGGGAGGGAAAACTCCTTGCAGATTATCTATGCTGACAAGGCGACACAGTATATAGATCCATCAACCCAAAGACCTGTACTGGTATTTCAGGATGGTCATCTCTATGAATTCTCCGATGCCAGCGAAAAAGGTTTGATCTTCGATTTCGAGAATTCGACTATGCCCCTGCAGCCCAAGAACATTATCCAGCAGGAATTCAAGGTTAAAGCTGCTCCCACTGCAACACTCATCCACTCGAAGGATCTGGAAGAAATCGCTGAACTCCAGTGGCGACTCAACGCACCGGTGTCAATAATTCTCCTGGCTCTTCTCGGCATCCCGTTAAGCCGTTCTTCGCCACGTCAGGGGAAGTATGTCAATGCACCGGTCGCGATAGCAATTTTTGCTGTTTACTATAATTTCAACGTATTAACGAAAAAATGGGTGGCACAGGGTGTTATTGGTATTATTCCAGGCATCTGGTGGGGACAAATACTTTTAGCAGTGCTCATCGGGCTTCTTGTATGGCAGCCATCCTTTGCACTCCCCTGGCGTAAACGATAACCGTAACCATGCGAACTCTCGATATCTATATCGGCAAAAGCTTTCTTAAATACACCATCCTCATCATCCTTATTCTGATGGTGCTCTTTAGCCTGTTAGAGCTGCTCTCCCAGCTGGATGATGTTGGCAAAGGAAACTTTCAGCTGCATAATGCCTTTGCCTTTGTAGCCCTGACGCTTCCCAAACGTTTACTCGACTTGATGCCCATAAGTA
>RCMY010003385.1_pt1 | contig 14119 bp, 18 predicted proteins | sample 2041341 | NCBI WGS metagenome assembly RCMY01 (sample SAMN09708234, study PRJNA481090) | Marine sediment metagenome, whole genome shotgun sequencing project.
GGGAGAATATGCAACAGAACGTCGCCCGGCTCGAATGCCCACAGCTGGTGCAGCGCCTGGCCGTTCACAAGCAAGGAGCCATGGGTGAGCATCGCTCCCTTTGATCTCCCGGTTGTTCCAGAGGTGTACAGAATGCAGGCCAGGTCGTCGGCGGCGAGGTCGATCACGGTGTCGAACGGTTCGGCGGTCGTGGCGAGGTCGGCCAGCGAACCAGAGCCGTCGCCGCCGAGGCTCTCGACTCGTGGAGCGATGGCAGCAAGGTCGATTGCTCTTTCGGGGGAGCAGACCAGCAGGCTGGCACCAGCGTTGTCGACGAAGTACTGCACCTCGGCGTCGGTGTACGCGGTGTTGATCGGAACGAAAACCACGTTCGATCGCAGACACGCGAGGTAGAGGGCGATCGCATCGGTCGACTTGTCGATCTGCACGACGATTCGGTCGCCCCGCTCGACGCTAGCGGAAGCAAGGGCGCCGGCGAGTTGAGCCGATCGTTCGGCCACTTGGCCGTACGTAAGCGATGGGCCGTCGGGGACCGTGAGGAACGGTGCGTCGGGTTCGCCAGCGGCGAGGAGTGCGGTAAACAGCGATTCGGTCACCCGCATGATCTAGCACCTACGCTCACAAGATGCCGATTGGACTGCTCCATCCAGGTGCCATGGGTGCCGAGATCGGGCGAGCTCTGCTCGCCTCCAACCTTGACCGACCAGTGCTTTGGGCAAGCGGAGGCCGCTCGGACGCCACGCGTGCAAGGGCCAGCGAGGTGGCCCTCAGCGATGTTGGTTCGCTTGCTGCGATGGTCGAACAGGCGGACACGATCGTCTCGGTCTGCCCGCCAGGGAGTGCACTTGAGGTCGCTCGAGCTGTGTCGGCGCTTGGCTTCGGTGGTCGCTACATCGATGCCAACGCGGTGTCGCCTGCCACGGCTCGCTCGGTTGCTGAACTGTTCGACGACGTCGTCGACGGTGGCATCATCGGTCCACCGCCTGCGAACGCTGGCACGACTCGGCTCTACGTCTCCGGCAGGGGCGCGGGTGATGTGCCTGCGCTGTTCGACGGCAGCAACCTCGAGGTGCGAGTCGTCGACGGACCAGCCGGCGCAGCGTCGGCAGTGAAGATGTGCTTTGCCGGCTGGACGAAGGGCACCACGGCCCTGCTCTATTCGATTCGGGCGCTGGCTGAGGCCGAAGGGGTCGGCGAGTCCCTCCTTGCCGAGTGGGAGACCTCGATGCCCGAGCTGATCGCCCGAAGCGAACGGTCGCCCGCCATGGTCGGGCCAAAGGCCTGGCGATTCGAGCCAGAGATGCATGAGATCGCCGACTCGTTCGCTGCTGCCGGTCTGCCGGACGGCTTCCATCGGGCTGCTGCGGAGAATTACCACCGCATGGCTGGCTTCAAGGGTCGTCCAAATGCGGGTTCCGAGGCCACGACACTCGGCGACGTGATGGCTGCGCTCCTGGCCGAACCACCAACCTGAGCGTTCTTGGCGAGATCTCGTTCAACTGTTGAACGAGATCTCGCCAAGTTGCGCTGGATTCAGATGAGTTCGAGGTCGCTGCCGTCGAACAGCGGGGTCATGCCCTCGGCGAGCACGTCCGCACTCATCGCTTCGTCGCTCGGACGAATGAGCTCGCCAACCGCGGCGTTGAGGGCCATCTCGATCAGCCGAGCGTCGCTCGACGTGTTCAGGAACACACGCTCGTCGGACAGCACCCATTGGACGGCCCGGCCGATCGTGTCGGCATCGGTCAGCGGGTCGTACCAGCTGAACTTCTTGGCCTCGGACCCTTCAGCCCAGCGGCCGCGGGCGATTGCCTTGATGGTCTGAGCTGCGACGCCGTCTGCAGCGCACTTGTCGAGGAGGGCCTCGGCGTCGTGGCGGTAGGCGGGATTCTCCATCATCACGTAGCTGTAGGGGAACAGCACCGATGCGAACGGGAATCGCTCGAGGCTGCGCAGGTGCATCCCGGGAATGCGAACCCCGTGACCGGTGACACCGATGTTCGACACGAGGCCTTCGTCTCGAGCCTTGGCCAACGCTTCCACGGCGCCGCCGGGACCGTGAGCGATCTCCCATTCGTCGTCCTCGACGAGATTGTGGAGCTGGATCATGTCGACGTGGTCGACACCCATTCGCTCGAGCGAACGCTCCAGCTCGGCTCTTGCTGCATCTCCCTTGCGCTCACCGGTCTTCGTAGCGAGGAAGACCTCGTCGCGGTGCGAGGCAAGCCACGGCTTCAGGCGGTCTTCTGACTCGCCGTACGACGCAGCGGTGTCGATGTGATTGATGCCCCATCGATGAACGACCTCCATCGTGGCGTCGGCTCGTTCTTGGCTCATGCCGCCGAGCGCAGCGGCACCGAAGAGCACGCGGGTCGACTCGTGGCCAGTCGAACCAAACGGTGCAGTGGGGATGGTGTTGGTCATGTGTTTGCTCCATTGGCCGTAGCGGTCAGTGAGTGGATGGGGATTTCGCAAGCAAGGTCGGTCGTGATGGGTTGCGACACGATTGGGTTGCCGTGGCCGCCTGCAGCCCACGACGGGAAGACCGAGGTGTAGAGCCCGGGACCACCGGCGACGAACACGAGAATGTTGCTCGGGTCGGCGATGGCGTTCATGAGATCGTCGGGATCGCCCGTGCCAGCGAAGGCGGGGTTCAGTCGGCTGATTGAGGCTCGGGTGTTTGTGGCCCGCTCGGCGAGGCGTTCCCGCACATCTCGACGGCTGAGGCCAGCGGCTTTCAAGACAGCGACGTGCTCAGGGTTGAAGGCAACAGCGACCGATCCACCGCGGAAGTGGGCATTGTTCGAGCCGACGTTGGCGATGGTTGCAGCGACGGTGTCGATCAGCCGATCTGGCGAGGTCGGGTCGTCGGCGTCGGCGACGAAGATGGCTGAGTGCGGTGCTTCGACGCCAACCACGACGACCGCATTGTCGTCAGGTGCGTAGCCCAGGCTGGCATGGAGCGGTTCCCAAGGTGACGCCCCGAGATCTTCAGCCAGGCAGAAGGCGAACTTGCCGCCGTGACCGAGCAGGGCCATGTCGGACACTCCTGGCCTGGCACCGCCGATGTTCATCATGCAGAGCCGCACCGCTCGACCGATCGAGGCATTGGCACGATGGCCCGGGCCGAGTGCGCCGAAGCCACCGCTGATGCCGAGGGTCTCGGCGATGGGACCGCACACCACGGTGAGAGGAGCGATGCCGTGGGTCGTGCCTTGCACCTCGGTGAGATCGAACGCTGGCTGCATGATGGCCTGCACCGTGGCGAGCACGACGGGCATGTCGTCTGGCCGACAGCCAGCCATTACTGCGTTCGTGGCGATCGCCTCGATCGTGGCGGCGCCGTTGCCTGGCCCCATTGGGCCGAGGTCGAGCGATCCGTCGATGCCGCTCGCGAGTACCATCCGGTCGACTCGGGCGGCGGTCGGGATGATCACAGGCAGGCCGTCGGTGCGATCGTTTTCATGCAACCACTCGAGGGCGGCCTCTTCGTCGACGGCGTCGATGAGACTGCGGGTCATGCTGGAACACCTCGCAAGAGATTGATGATCTGGTCGGCGATGCGGTCGGCTTCAGCTGTCATGGCTGCCGAGCCAGTGCCCGCGACCGGATGGGGGAGCTCGATGCGAGGGATGGTTGGCATGCCTGCGGCTGCGGCCACGAAATCTCCTTGTGGCCAGAATTCCTCGGTGACGAGGGCAACTGCTGGGGTTCCCTTGCGGGCGATGTTGATGCCGTCACGCACGGTGCCGGTCGTGCACGAGCCTCAATGCCCGTAGGCAGCGACGACTGCGTCGCATTGTTCCGACGCCGTAGCGATCTCGTCGTCGGTTGCGAGACGGGATGCGTTGCCCTTGTTCAGACGAACGAAGCTCGGGTCGTCGAGCCGCGTGCTCAACGCAGCCTCGACCTTGTCGAGGAAGGCCACCGAGTCGGGGAAGCCGTTGGCGAACAACCCGATGGAAGCGCCAGCTCCGAGTGGGGCGGACAGGTCGTACACATCGGCTGGGGCTGAGGGTGCGGGTTGCGGGTCGACGAACTGCATCTCGCCATCATGGGCCTTCCGAACTGCCGCGTCGAGCCGAGACGCCGTGCCATGATGCGCAGATGTCGAACGTCATGTTGATCACCGGTGGTAGTCGTGGGATTGGGGCGGCGACGGCCCGGATGGCGGCAGCTGAGGGCTACGACGTCTGCGTGAACTACGCACGCAACGGCGAAGCCGCCGCCTCGGTCGTCGCCGACTGTCGGTCCTACGGGGTGTCGGCAATGGCGGTGCAAGCAGACATCAGCGACGAGCAGCAGGTGATCGACCTGTTCGAGGAGACCGAAGCCGAGCTCGGGCCCTTGACCGTGATGGTCAACAACGCAGGGATCCTGCACGCAGCATCGAGGCTCGACACCTTCACCGTCGAACGGTTGCGAGAGGTCGTCGACGTCAACGTCATCGGAGCCTTCCTCTGCGCCAGAGAGGCGGTGAAGCGAATGTCGACCGCCCATGGGGGAGAGGGGGGAGCGATTGTGAATGTCTCTTCCGCCGCGTCGTACCTGGGGAGCGCCAACGAGTTCATCGACTACGCCGCCACCAAGGGGGCGATGGACACGATGACCATTGGCCTGGCGAAAGAGGTGGCAGCCGAGGGCATTCGCGTCAATGCCGTACGGCCTGGGCTGATCGACACCGAGATCCACGCCAGTGCCGGGATTCCCGACCGAGTCGAGCGGCTGGCAGGCAACATCCCAATGTTGCGAGGCGGCACCGCTGAGGAGGTGGCGGCATTGATTCTGTACCTGGCGTCAGACGCAGCGAGCTACGTGACTGGGTCGCTGGTCAATGTGTCCGGCGGTCGTTGACGTATTCGCCTTCGACGAAACTGGAGTTTGGCTTCGCCAAACGTCCTCGACTAGATGTCGTCGAGCCACACCGGGGCGCGGTCGAGCAGGAATTCGCTGACTTCATAGCACCGGTCGAAGACGTCGCAGAGGTTCTCTCGGTGCATGAAGAGGTCGCCGAGGGACAGCTCGACCTTGGCCTGGATCGAGAGCGTGCGCTCTGGAGCATCGGTCACCGAGACGGTCGAGTCGATGGCCGAAACCTCGAGGGGGAGGCCGACGCCGCCGACGCCAGCGAGTTCGGTGGCGAGTCGCAACAAGTCCGGTCCCTTCGGAAGCGGCGGCATCACCCAGGTGAAGATCAGCGGAAACTCGAAACCTGGCGGCGGCTCGGCTTCTTCGGGAAGTTCGATCATCGCATCTTCGAACATCAACAGCGTGCGCGGGTCGAGCTCGATGGCCAAGTGGAGATCGAGCGGACCGCCGCAGGCCCGCTCAGGGTGGAGGTCGACTTCCCAGGCCTGGCGCATCGAATACGTCTCGATGAAGTGCCGCTCGTCGTGGACATGAAATCCATGATCGGTGGCGTGGTCCTTCAGGTCGGCCACGAACCCCGGAACGTCGAGAATCGCCATGGGAGCAATCCTGCCAGATGATCGAGCGATTCCGGCGCAACTGCTGGCGAAGGATCGACGGAGGTAGCGTCTCGCCGTGGACGGAGCCTCGTTGATCAGCTTGTTCGATCGCTTGACCGACGACGTGCTCTATGCGCTTGCCGGCCTCGATGACTGGGGCCTGAGCGGCAAGAAGGACACCCAGTACGCACACGACGTCGTCGCCGACGAGGTGATCATCCAGCCACTGCTCGACGCAGGGCTACGAGTGCTGACCGAAGAGTCTGGTCTGGTTACGGCCAACGAGTCAGCGAAGATCACGGTCGTAGTGGACCCTGTCGACGGCTCGACGAACGCTTCGCATGGCCTTCCCTGGTTCGCCACCAGTTTCTGCGCCGTCGATGCCGAAGGCCCGCTGGCGGCATCGGTGACGAACCTGGCGCTCGGGGACCGATACGAGGCAATTCGGGGTGAAGGCATGCGGGCGCAACTGGCTCGGCAGGGGAGCGGCACCGAACCGTCGGGAATCACCGAGATGGCTGATGCGTTGCTGTCGTTCTCTGGCCTCCCGCCGAGCCACGGGGGCTGGCGGCAGTTCCGGGTCTACGGAGCTGCAGCACTCGACATGTGCGCGGTGGCGACAGGAGCGTTCGACGGGTTCGTCGATGTCGACGGAGCCCACGGTGTGTGGGATTACCTCGGGGCTGCGCTGGTGTGCTCCGAAGCCGGCGCTGCAGTTGGTGAAGGTGTCATGCGTGACCTGGTCACGCTGGATCCTGCTGAGCGTCGAGCGCCAATCGTTGCGGCTACGCCAGAGTTGCTCGACGAGCTCCTCGCCATGTGGCGGGGCTGGTCGAGCGACGTCGCTCCCTAAGAGATGTCACCGCAGTCGATGCTGAGTTCTGCATCGTGCGGGATCTCGTCGTCGCCGAGCCGCTCGATCAGCGTCAAGCGGGCCGTGACGACGCTTTCCGTAGACGACCAAGAGACGTTGTCCTTGGTGCCGAACCACAGGCTGTCGTCTGGCACAGGGGCGGACTCGTCAACTACACCGAAGGCGAGCTCAACTTCACTCGGTGAGGCGAGCACGCGGAAGTCCTGGCCGCCCTGCTTGCCGTGACCGGCTACGACAAAGGAGTCCTCGCCTACGAAACAAGTGTCGAGCTCGAACTCGTAGTCGACCCCGTCGACAATGAGCACTGCCGCAGCGCCCGACTCGATGATCGTCACCGGTGACGCTTCCTCGGTCGACTTACCCAACGTAAAGACCAGAGCTGCAGCCAGAAGGCCGAGGAGCATGATCGCAGGGCGACGTTTGGGTAAGCGGAGGGGCATTGGCTGTCCGTCGTTGGAGAGAGCGGCGGGAGTGAGCTATCCAAGCTAGGAAGGTTCTACGCCCGCCGAGTTTCTGTCTCGTGACGGACCTGTGAATGTTCGCAGACTGATTGCAACGTTGGATGCCCAGCAGGCCTTGAGTTGCGGCATCGAGCGATCAGAGCCGAGTGCCTCCGATGAGGCACCGGGCAGACTAGGATCTTGAATCCTGCTTCGGCAGGGAAAGGGCGTTTAGCTCAGTTGGCTAGAGCGTCGCGTTTACACCGCGCAGGTCGGGGGTTCGAGTCCCTCAACGCCCACATCTCAAGACCCTTGACGCACGCGTTCGAACCGTTGTCAGAGTTTGAGGCGCCCTATATTTCCGGTTCTGCGTGCTTCAGACTGCCAGGCTGACCCGATGTTCTGAGCCCTCGGTTCACGCTCCCTCGCAGAAGCGCAAGCGCGAGCGACCAGGGTTCACTCGGAGATGGAGAAGAGGTCGCCAGGTGTGCAGCCGATGGCGTCGCAGATCGAGGTGAGTGTGGTGAAGCGAATGGCTTTGGCACGGTCGTTCTTGAGGATGGAGAGGTTCGCGACGGTGATGCCGACGGCTTCCGCGAGTTGGACGAGTGTTGAAGCTCGCTCCAATTGATGTGCTTGAGGTCAGTCCTTGGGTCGGAGCTGGGTCAAGACGCCGACGTCCACGATGTCCTGGGATCGACCGCTTGCTTGCTTGTTTGCGATGAGGTCGTCGTAGGAGATGAGGCCAGCCTCGACGCTGCCGACCGAAATCGTGAGTCGACGATCCCAACAGGAGCCGAAGATCACTCCGCTCGCTGAGGTGATCAGATCGATTCGGTACGGCGGATATCCGAGTTGAACGACGATCTCGGGCTCAAGGAAGTCGGCGGGTTCGAGGCCGACCGAGCCCATACCGAAGTCGTCAAGGGCAGCGACGAGGCGCTCGGCATTGACTTCGTCCATCAGAACCCAGACGTCGAGGTCCTTGGTAGCGCGCGGGTGTCCGTGTGCAGCGAGGGCGTAGCCGCCGACGATGAGGAACTTGACCTCACGTGCGGCGCAGCACTCGATGAACTCGACGAAGTCCTTCGTGAAGATGTCCATCGCCACACTCCAAGCTCAGTTCTGTGGCCATCGCGATCCGTTCCTCGACCGAACGGCCTCGCCAATAGTCGGTCCACGAAGTGTCCGGTTCGTCGAGGCGCTTCTTGGTTGCGACCTTCGCCATGCGTTCCACGGGCTTGAGACTAGTCGGCCTCATCCGCACGACGTTGTTGCGGGACGTCTTGCTCCGGTTGTGAAAGCTGTCCCCGAAGGCCCACTCGCACTTTTCGCCTCAGAGGCGATGCGGCAGTCTTGTTGACCCTGGTCGGCGGCCTCTCCCTGGCAAGGTTTCGAGACCCTCGGGGCCAAGAGGCTCAGGGACTCGAACCCCTCATCCCAGTTGAGTCACCCTCTACGTGAACATGCGCCTATCCAACTGGAGCTAGAAACCCCACACTTCGCAGGTTACGTGGTGGGTTGCCGCGCAGCTGAGGCCGCGATTATCGTGCGGCATCCCTCGACCGGTACGGGAGCCGAACGACGTTGAGGTATGCGTGCCCCATCCGGTCGTGATGGTGGGCAACGGTGGTGATCGTCAGGCGGTCCGGGGGTCGGACCCACATTGAGATCCGGACTGAGAAGTGCCGATCGAGACCGCCGAATACGATTTCGTCCTTGGTGCGAGTCAGTATCTCGAACACACCGATTTGGTGACCGAGGTCGAAACGTCCAGGGAGTTTGGTCGGCTGGGGGCACCTGTGGTGAAGCCGAGGCGTCGAACGATCCAATGGCGAAGCTGGATGAGTCTTCGCAGCCATGCGGGGCTCGATAGGAAGCATGAACGCAGCGCTGAATCGGGGTCGATCACTCCGGGATTGGTCATCACGGCTCGATAGATGTCGTAGATTGTTGCCCCGGAAATGTGGTCCAGCGAGGAGCGGCGGCACGAGTGGTGTCGTCACCACCCCGCTGCCGATCCAATGGTGCCGACGGCAATAAGGATCCATCCGACTGTGATTCCGCGCGTTGGCCGCGCGAACCAGAACCGAATCGACAGCCCGAGGTAGATCGCTGGAGTAGCGATCGTCAGCACGAGGAACCATGGCTGGCCCGACACGGCGGCGAGATCGTCGATTGCGTGGAAGAGTATGACCCCGCCGATAGCGACGACGCCGAGGGCGTGGGAGAGATTGAACCCGACCCAAGCTCGCCAGAGTGTCGTGTCGAGATCGGGCGCCAGGCCAAGACCAGTCGGCGCCTGCATCGCTGCCTGAACATCCGGGTTCGATGCAGCGAATGCGCCCCGGGTCGGCTCCGACGTCAGCATGAGCAGGCCATGCCCCACGCCCAGGAGAACAAAGATCACTGCGCCGACAATGACGAGAACGGTCATGTCGCTCTCCTTGATAGTTGAAGTGTCATGTTGCAACTGTCGCAGAGTGCCACAATTGCGTCAATACATGTGTGTCCCACAGTGCCACGAATGGCGGACTACGGTAACTCCATGGTGACGAGAGCCCAGCACCGGCGAGCCACGTTGTTGCAGATCAGCGATGCCGCCATCGATCTCTTCGCCCTCGATGGTTCCGACGTCACTTTCGACGCTGTCGCAGCGCGAGCGGAGCTCTCGCGCCGGACCCTCTTCCGATACGTAACGAGAAAGGAAGAGCTCGCCTTCATTCATCCCGTCCTCTGGCTGGACGTCTTCAACAACGCCCTCCAGGAACTCCAGCACCTCGCACTGCCTGACCGCCTACAAATCGCGTCTCGTGCAATCGCCCACTACATCGACGACGACCCAGAGCGACCTCGACGAGCGTTCGAGGCGGTCTCGATGAGACCAGAGCTGGCCCCCGGATTTGCCTCCATCTCGCAGCGCTGGATCGATCGCATTGCAGATGAGGTCCTGCAAGACATCGACGAGTCGACCTCGACCGACCGTTTCCGGGCACGAATCATTGGCTCAGCCGTTATGGGCATGGTGGACGCGGTGACACGAGAATGGGTCGCAGCAACTCCAACGACAAAGTTTGTCGACCTCTACGACCTTGGCTTCAAGGTGCTTGCCCCAATCATCGACGACGCCTGACACGTGCTGGCCAAGCGAGCGGCGCCCTGCACTAAACAACGCAGGAACAGAATCGCGCCGCCTCCCTCATGGATCACCGTCGCATCCTCCCCATTGCGGCGCTGCAGGTTCACGGGCACATTCGCAACACTGCGGCGGCGCAGAATTTTGAGGCTTACTTCACGAAACGAAGGTGCGGCGAATGGATCGCGGCACGCCCAACAGCGAGAGCGTCGGTGTTGTCGGTCTTGGATCCATGCCCAGTCGAATACACCCTCACGCGTGTTGAGAGCTTCGCTGGGACATCGACCACGGTCTCGCCGAATGCGACGAGTCGTTGAGCGACCGACCGGCCGATCCCGTTCGCTCCCTCGACCGCCCAAAGTCTCGATGGTTTTCGTCGACGGCGGCCAGCATCTCGATGAATCCGTCATCGGAGTTCTCGAACCGTCGCCTGCTGAGGAGCTCCTCACCCTTGGTCAACACTGCGATGGTGTTGGACGCTTTGTGCGGGTCCATTCCAATGATCACTTGATCATGCATGACACGTTTTCCCTTCCTCGTTTTCCAATGTTGTGGAGACGAGGAAGGGCAATGCCTCTTCGAGCAATCAGACCTCTCTTCAGCCACAGACCTCGTCAGAGATCCCGGTCGCAAGCCGTATGTGAGCCACACCCAAACACTGCACGGGTGGGCAGCCGGTTAACGAGCGAACCATCCAGAACCCCGACCCAAAGGCTGGCCTTGCCACCGGATCACCGTCAACTATGACAAGAGGCCGGTTATGTGGGTAATCGGTGTGCGTTGGTGACCGCGATTATGCGCTGGGTCATTCGGTAGCGAGCGCACCCGCTCAAATGTGCCGATATCTAGCGGGTGTGGCCCTACTTGTGTCGGGACATTATCGAGTGGCTCCTCGTGGTCCTGAGTTGTTGATCGTTCGGTGGCTGTCACTGCTCGCCACTACGATGAAACACATGGCAGATTCGAAGCTCTGGACGGCGGAAGAACTTGAGCGGCTCAGCCCCGCTGAGCGCAACGAGATCATCCGGGCAGGGATCGTGACCGACCTAGAAGACGTACCACCCGCCTTCCTCGACCGAGTGCGAGCCAACGTTCACGACCACATCAGCACAAGCGAGCCTGCCGCAACTACCGAGCGGTGACCGAACGTCGAACTGTCCGAGTCGACGCGCGATTTCTGGATCAACTCGACTCCCAACTCAGCGAAGAGCGAGGCCCAAACGGTGAGCCTTCTCGTCTCGACTTCCTCCGGTTCGAGCTCGCCGCTATCGAGGACGACTTCGCTCTGCGCTTCGAGGAACTGACACAGGTCGTTCCTGGTCGTCCCGACTACCGAGTCGTCATCACAACAGGACGACTCGTTGCCGGGATCTCCGTCCTTGGCCAAGCGCTTGCCGACGGGTCGGTCGTACTCCTCGGTGTCGAGCTCGACCTTGGGCCACGTTGGTGAACTGAGTTACTCGAGTGGTCCGGCCCGAGTCGTCGAGGACTGAGACGCAACGACCCGCTCACCACCCCTATCGTCGTCAGCCCCCGCATCAGAGATCCGATCGGGATCCGGCACATGGTGCGGGGTGGAGCGCAGCGCTGGGGGCGTCGACTGCGCTCGTAATCTTCGGAATCTTGTGGCAGCGATCGGATTGATGAGGGCTGTGACGTCAGGCTTGCGTCGCTCTGCTGAGAACGAACTCAGAGACGAACGGGGTGGTCTTCTTTTCGCTAACGATCTGGAGGCCAGCTGCTGCGAAGTCGGTGCCCCACGATGACCTGGGCATGAAATGAAAGACGCCAATGCTGAACGCGATCGCGTTCGGGAGGTCCCGCAGGTGTTCGACCACAATGAGTCTGCCGTCTTCGCCAAGCCCATTCTTCAGCTCCGTCAGGAGCTGCTGCCTGGCGTGCTCGGTACGGAGCTCGTGGAGACACATGAAAGCAACGACCCAATCAAACCCGCCAACAGCAAGCAGCGGTTGACCTTCCTCGGCAGTCAAAGCGGCAGCCGCGTCGTTGTGGTCTTGGGCTCGGCGTATCGAGGCTTCGGTGGTCTCGAGCCGGTTGTAGAAACTCACGGTGTGGAGGGGCGAGCCGTGGCGTGCCTGGAGGGTTTCGGAGACTTCGTCGAAGCCTGCGTGCACGACAGCGACACGGTCGTTGTTTTGGATCGCGTTCGACCACTCGAAGTCGTAGAGGTCCGAGGTGTCGTACACCCAGTAGCTGACACCAAGCGAGGCAATGACCCCGACCAAGATCGCGCCCGCAGCGATCAGCGAAGGCACACGCACGCTGGCGTCAACAGCAGCGGCTGCTGCCAGAGCGATGACCGCGACGGCGGCTGCGGCGTATTTGCCTCGGTTGAAACGAATGATGTTCGTTGTCCCTGAGTACCGAGACCGTGGCGGGGTCATGTGTCGATCCGGCTGTTGCGCCACAGATACTCGACGTTGTCGACCTCGATGGCCTTGGGTGGTCCGTCGAATGCGATTCCCATCTCGTCAATGACGGCGATGTCAGCTGCCACCACTGTGGCCGGTCGGGGTGTCCAGCCTTTGAGGACGCCACGGATGACGAGGGTGGCGTTCGACCGTTTGAGGTGTTGGAAGTTGAACGATCTCGGCTTGGATAGCTGCCCGTAGTCCGCCCATAGCTCTTCGCTGCCGTCGGCTTCAGTGTCGAGTGAGATGGTTACGTCGATGCCGGCCTTGGATGAGATGAATCGTCTGGTCTTGCCGGTCTCGTTGATCGTGAGGTCGACTTTGCGGAATCGGTAGTGGGAGAAGATCCGGCTCCCGATGCAAGCGAGCGTGCTTGGGGTATCTGACTGGAGGAGGTAGAGGCCTCGCATCTGCCTGCCGTCAGATGATTCGTAGGTGACGAACGCGAGGTATTCGACCATGAAGAAGTCGCGGCCTACCCGGCGAGGGAAGCCTCGAGGGCGGAAGTCGCGTTGATCAACAAAGGCAACAGCGAGATGCCCTCGCCCGCCGATCACGTCAACGCTGATGCCTGCGCAAAGGAGCCGTTGAAGGTCATCGGGTTCGCATGAGTACATCAGGATCGAGTTGGTGAAGAACGTGCTGGTGATCGCGAGTCGGCCGTTGCGAGGGTCGAGGCGATCAAGAATCTGTGCGGCCCTTCCTCGGATCATCTCGTTCCTCGTCGGTAGCGGCCGCCAGATGTTGCGGCTCTCCAAGGAACTTACCGGTGCTGATCCTCGCCAACCGGGTCGGCGCCCAGGCGACCCTGAGGCCACTCATAACAACAAGCCCGTAGCGCCGCACACCAGCGAAATATCCGGCATTATGCCGGCAATCCTGAGTGGGCCCTGGACGTCTCAGTCTTCTGAAATCGCCACCACCGAGTCAGCAACCCGGCTTCAGAAGGGCGGCCCTCCGCTCAGGCAACAGTCCATTTGCTGCGACGTGTCGTAAGGTACGGATATGGGTCGCACCGAACAGAATCGGGTGCGGCGAGGGCTCAATCTCTCCCGGCTCGTTGTGGCAATCGGGACGTTTGCTCTCGTTGGGTGTAGCCCACGGAACGAAATGGCCATTCCAGCCATTTCGGTGGATAGCGAAGCCACGAGCTTTGAGTTTGAGGTGCCCACCTGCGACGGTTCGCCTGAGGCTGAAGTGATCGAGACACCTGAAGAGGTACGAGTCAAAGTGGTCTCAACTACAAGCCCGGCATGTGGCACGGCTTGCATAGACCTCGTCACCGTGAGGCTCCAAGAACCCGTCGGCGACCGCAAGATCATTGACGAGTCCACCGGCGAAGAAGTCCAACGGCTCTAGCTCGGAGCGGTTAGCGTCGGAACACCGCCGAGAAGGAACCTTCCCATATCGCAGGTGCGAAATTCGCTTGCCGCAGTCCGAAGTCCTCTCCCACCGGTTCGCCCTCCGGTCAGTGCGCTGCCGATGGACCCAGCGCACCCGTTCAGGTTCCCGCAAGGCGCTCGTAAACGTCGGCGCCGATACGGCCCAAAACCAGTCCGGTATCCGGCAACAGGAGCGCATCTTGCAAGCCTGCGGTGCGATCGTGCGGAACGCTCGGAGACGTGCCGATCTCGCGTGGGTGGTTGCTGATATCCGCACGGACAGTATCGAGCGGACTTCGCCAGTGGTGCGGGTCGTTCTAACGGGCGGCCTCTATCGCATCCAGGATTGTCTGCACGACTTCTGTGCCGGCCGGATCGTCGGGAAGT
>RCMY010003752.1_pt1 | contig 14116 bp, 14 predicted proteins | sample 2041341 | NCBI WGS metagenome assembly RCMY01 (sample SAMN09708234, study PRJNA481090) | Marine sediment metagenome, whole genome shotgun sequencing project.
TGTGGACGAGCCAGTTCGCCGTACTCGTTCCACCACTCTGGGCGGCAACATCGCGCCGGTCGGCCTCGGCCAGAACCCGACGAGCCAGCTCGGCGACCTGGGCCTCCAGCTCGGTCAGTAGAAGAGCCGCCTCGCGTGCGTCTGCGTCTCCCATTGACCAGGTCGAGTTGTCGGCCACAGCACCCAAGGAGTCTTGGATCGAGCACGCAGCAGCCACGATCGGGTGGTCCCGATTGAGGGTTCTGGTGTCTTTGGCCATGCCTCCATGCCAACACCGCCCACCGACACTGGTGACCCAAAATCGGGGTTATCCACAAACAGTCGAGTAACAACTGATCAACAGTTTACGAACAGATGATCGAGTTGCGAATGGTGTCACGCTGAGGGTCTGGTGCGGCCGCGGTCCGACCCGATGAATCACGCCCAAGGCGCACGGTCGGCCCGGAGCGAGGCCATGGCCACCGCACCACTTCACGTAGCTGCTGAGGTTCGAGGCTGTGTGCGCAAGGGTCTAAGCATCCCACAATGGGATGCGTCGCGTAGGCTCCTCACATGAGCACTCAGATCGCCGTTCGTCTCCCCGACGAGATGGTCGCGTTCCTCGATCGAAGCGTCGCCACCGGAAAGGCTCCTAGCCGGGCGGCGCTGGTCGCAGCGGCGGTGGAGCGTGAGATGCGTCGACAAGCCGCCGAGCGCGACGCCGAAGTCCTACGTGAACACGGCAGCGCCGACGACCTGGACGACCTAGTTCAGTGGAGTAACACCAACCTCGAGGTCGAGGACTGATCGGTGCGCGAGATCTGCCTGGTACGTCTCGACAAGACCCGGCCGGCGCTGGTCCTGACCCGAGAGCTAGCGCGAGCGGCCATGACCAAGGTGACCGTCGCCCCCATCACCACCACCGCTAAGGGACTGTCCAGTGAGGTCAGAGTGGGGCCCGACAACGGACTGGATCACGACTGCGTGGTCGCCCTCGACAACGTCCTCACCGTTCCCGTCAACCTCATCGGCCGCACCATCGGATACCTCAGCACAGAACAAGAGTCCGAGCTGGCACGCGCGGTCGTCCTGGCCTACGACCTTGCGTTGCCGCTTCTTGATTGACACAGAACGCACACCCCGCGTAGGCCCGCACGAGGGCGGATCGCGGCAGATCCGCACGCCTCTGCGAGCCTGCCGCGCTGAGTCAAAGTCGTTTCCTTTCCGTCCTCCCCGCCGTCGTTCGTCATTGCGGCTCGGAGGCACACGACCGGCAAGCACGTCAGGCGACGGGGTCGACGTCCTCCGGGTCGATCCCCAGGAGTTCCGCAACCTGCTCGACGATCAGGGCGCGAACGGTGAAACGCAGATCAGCACGCGTCTCGCAACGGTGCTCGATCGGGCGACGGAACAGCACGAGCCTGGAGGGCCGGGAGCCGGAACCACGGACCAGCGAGGAGAGCGGCACCTGATCGGCGCTCCAGTCGTCGGGGACAACCGGGGTGTCCTCGACGGCGTACTCCACGAGGCCGAGTTGGTGGGCCCATCGATCATCGATCTCACTGACGATCTCGAGGGTCAGGGCATCGAAGCGCTCACGGTCGGTGCGTCCGGCCGGAACTCCCGGCCGATGGGGGAGAACGGCGGGGCCACGCATCCCGCGACCGCGTCGATCACGACGCTTGGGCACTGCTCCTCTTGGCTCCACTCCGCGAGCCTAAACGTCCGGCCGCGCAAGCCAGGGTAGGTTCCGTCGCGTGAGTCTTGCCCGTCGTTGTTCGCGCACCCCCTGTGGTCGGCCTGCGGTCAAAACCCTCACCTACGTCTACGCCGACCAGACCGCCGTCCTCGGCCCCCTGGCGACGTACGCCGAACCCCACGCCTACGACCTGTGCGAGAACCACAGCGCGCGGCTCTCTGCTCCACGCGGTTGGGAGGTCCTCCGACTGGCTTCCGACGTCTCCACCAAGGGCCCCAGCACCGATGATCTGCTTGCTCTGGCGGATGCCGTGCGCGAGGCGGCGCGCCCGCCCGTGGCGGCGGCCCCGACCCATCAGGTCAATCCGGCGGACGAAACGGGCCGCGAGACCACCCGCCGTGGTCACCTGAGGGTCCTGACCACCGACTGAGCCGCCGCGTTGCGTCCACTAGTGTCGGCGCATGCCTGAGAACCCCCCAGCGTCCACGCTGAACGCCGAGAACATCAACGCGATCTTCAAGGCCTACGACGTCCGTGGGATCGTCCCGGACCAGATCGACGACGAACTCGCCCGCGCCACCGGCCGCGCCTACGCCGCGGTCATCGGGGCGCCGGAGGTCGTGGTCGGCTACGACATGCGCCCGAGCTCGCCGGACATGGCTCGATCCTTCGCCGAGGGCGTAGCGGAGATGGGTCCCAACGTCACGTTGATCGGTCTCGCCTCGACCGACCAACTCTACTTCGCCTCGGGCCACCTCGAGATGGCCGGCGCCATGTTCACCGCCAGCCACAACCCGGCGCAGTACAACGGCATCAAGATGTGCCGCACCAAGGCGACACCGATCGGCATGGAGACCGGTCTGGCCGAGATCCGCGACCTCGTGATCTCCGGCGAGGTGGGGGAGCCTGCCACCACACCTGGAACCATTAGCGAGACGGACGTCCTCGCGGGGTACGCCGACCACCTGCTTTCTCTGGCCCCCATTAGCGGACGTCGTCTCAAGGTCGTCGTCGATGCTGGCAACGGCATGGCCGGCCACACGGCGCCAGCCGTCTTCGAACGGGTCGGAACCGACCAGGTCGAGGTTGTCGAGATGTTCTACGAACTCGACGGCACCTTCCCGAACCACGAGGCCAACCCGATCGAGGCCAAGAACCTTGTCGACCTGCAGCAGCGGGTGCTTACGGAGAAGGCCGACATCGGTTTGGCCTTCGACGGTGACGCTGACCGGTGCTTCCTCGTCGACGAGTTGGGTAGGGCGGTCTCGCCCTCGACGCTGACCGCGCTCATCGCGGAGCGCGAGCTGGCCAAGGAACCGGGCTCGGCCATCATCTACAACCTCATCACCAGCCGCGCCGTCCCCGAGCTCGTCGAGGAGCTCGGCGGAAAGCCGGTGCGCACCCGGGTCGGCCACTCCTACATCAAGTCCATGATGGCCGAGACGGAGGCGATCTTCGGCGGCGAACACAGTGGCCACTTCTACTTCCGCGACTTCTGGCGCGCCGACTCGGGCATGCTGGCCGCGTTGCACGCGCTCGCCGCCTTGGCCGGCACCGACCAGTCCCTCTCGGAGCTACTCGCCCAGTACGAGCGCTACCCGCTCTCCGGAGAGATCAACTCCACGGTCGAGGACCAAGCGGGCGTCATCGACGCCCTCGAAGCGGAGTACGCCGGCGGCGAGGGCGTGACCACCGACCGGATGGACGGGTTGTCGGTCCAGCACGCTGACTGGGCCTTCAACGTGCGACCCTCCAACACCGAACCCCTGCTCCGCCTGAACGTCGAAGGTAAGGACGAGGCCACCATGGGCCGGATCCGCGACGAGATCCTCGGCAAGATTCGTAGTGCCCAGAATGGAGAAGCACAGTGATCGATCAAGTACTGCTCGACATCATCGTCTGCCCCGATTGTCATGGCGCCATGAAGCAGGAGGGCGCTGAGTTGATCTGCCAGGCGTGCGGACTGGCCTACCCGATCCGAGACGAGATCCCGGTCCTTCTGGTCGACGAAGCCAGGCGACCTTGATCGGGCTGGCCTGATGGCTACCTGGTTCGACGAATCCCGACTCGACGACGAAATTGCCCTCGGGTCGGCCGACCTGCGCCTGCGCACCCTCGCCGAGTCGGGAGCGCGAGTACGCCGCGAGGCTGGGGACTCCGCTGAGGCCACGTTGCAGGCGGTCGCCCACAGCCAGCAGGGCCGTCCCCGTGCCGTGATCGCGGCCGGCCCCGACAGCCGCCTGCTGCGCGCTGTCCTCGAACCCTCCTGCCCGGTGCCCTTCGTGGCTTGGCCGGGCGCTGCCCTCCCCGGGTGGGCCGGCAGCATGGACCTCGTCGTCGTGCTGGCCCCCGAAGGCTCCGACCCCGGCACGTCTTCGGCAGTGGCCGAGGCCGTTCGGCGAGGCTGCCAGGTCGTGGTGGCCTGCCCGCCGAACTCCATGGTGGCCGAGCATGCAGCGGGACGGTGGAGCACCATCCTCCCGACCACCACCCGTGACCAGTTGGCCACGGCCGTCGTTATGCTCTCCTTCCTGCACCAGGTGGCCCTGGGCCCCGAGGCAGAGCCCGACCAGGTCGCCGAGGCGCTCGATGAGGTGGCCCGTGCCGCGTCACCGCACCGCGACATCTCGGTCAATCCGGCCAAGATGTTGGCCATCGGCCTGGCCGATGCCGTCCCCGTCGTGTGGGGTGGATCGGTGCTGGCTGCCCGCGCTGCCCGGCGAATCGCCGAGTCGATCCGACGCACCAGCGGCCGTTCGGCTATCGCCGGCGACGTCGATCAGTTGCTCCCGGTCATCGAGGCGGCCGCGAGCCGCAACGTGTTCGACGATCCGTTCGCAGAAGGCGCCACCGAACTGCGGCCAGCGCTGGTGCTGCTCGGCGACCACTTCGACGACCCGGTCCTCGATGAGCAGCGGCACCGTTTGCGCGCAGCCGCCGAAGCACGCGGCGTACGCATCGAAACGGTCAGCACCGAGGCGACCACCGAGGTCGCTCGCTACGCCTCGCTGTTGCTCAGCGGCACCTACGCCGCGGAGTACCTCCGCCTCGGTCTGGTCAGCGATTGAGCCGCGCCGGTGACCCCGGGAGCGGCAACCGTTAATCTGCGCGCATGGCAGCAGACGGAGGTACCAAGGCGGTTGTCGCGGCGTTGCTCGCGAACTCAGGGATCGCAGTCACGAAATTCATCGCGTTCGCCCTCACCGGTATCAGCTCCATGCTGGCCGAGGCGATCCACTCGGTGGCCGACGCCGGCAACCAAGCGTTGCTCCTGCTGGGCGGGAAGCGCGCCCAGCGCGACGCCAACGAGCAGCACCCGTTCGGGTTCGGGCGCGAGCGTTACATCTACGCCTTCATCGTCGCGATCGTGCTGTTCAGCGTCGGTGGCCTCTTCGCCCTCTACGAGGCGTTCCACAAGTACGAAGAGGTCCACGCGGGCGAATCTGAACTGCCTGGAGGCTGGGTGCGGTTCGTGCCCCTGGTGGTCTTGGCCATTGCGATCGTTCTCGAAAGCCTTTCCTTCCGCACCGCGATCGTCGAGACCGACAAGATCAAGGGCAAGGCTTCCTATTGGCAGTTCATCCGCCGCGCCAAGCAGCCCGAACTGCCCGTCATCCTGCTCGAGGACTTCGCCGCGCTGCTCGGACTGGTCTTCGCCTTCGTTGCGGTCTCCCTGACCCTGGTCACCGAGAACCAGTACTTCGACGTCGCCGGCACCGCGATGATCGGTGTCCTCCTGGTGATCGTGGCGATCATGCTGGCGATCGAGACCAAGAGTCTGTTGCTGGGGGAGTCGGCTACCGTCGACGCCCAGAACCGGATCCGTACTGCGCTGACCGGCACCGAAGGTGTCGACAGCGTGATTCACATGAAGACCCTGCACCTCGGGCCCGAAGAGCTCCTCGTGGCCGCCAAGATCGCGGTCACCGCTCACGACTCGGCCGCTGAGGTGTCTGGCGCTATCGACCGAGCTGAGCGTGCCATTCGCGAGGCGGAGCCCACCGCCACGGCGATCTACCTCGAGCCCGACCTGTATCGCGCTGACTATGTCCCCGCCGAGCGGACCGCTCCCCCTGCGCCTGCCGGGCACTGACCTCTTCTGGGGTCGCGCCTACTTTCTCCGCGAGAACGGCCTGTTCAACTTCAACAAGACGTCGAGGATTCTCTGTTCGAGGGGTCGGCGTTTTACCGTTTCCGGACTAGCCCGATCTACTCGTGGCCCATCTACAAGGAGCGATTTTTTTATGGACTTCAAGGTCGCAGACCTCTCCCTGGCCGACTATGGCCGCACCGAGATCGGCCTCGCCGAGCACGAGATGCCCGGCCTGATGGAGATGCGCGCACGCTACGGCGACTCCAAGCCCCTTGCCGGGGCCCGCATCGCCGGTTCGCTGCACATGACGATCCAGACCGCTGTGCTCATCGAGACGCTGACGGCGCTTGGTGCCGAGGTCCGCTGGGCCTCCTGCAACATCTTCTCCACCCAGGACCACGCGGCCGCCGCGGTCGTCGTCGGCCCCGAGGGCACCGTCGACAGCCCGTCCGGTGTCCCCGTCTTCGCCTGGAAGGGCGAGACCCTTGAGGAGTACTGGTGGTGCACCCAGCAGATCCTCGACTGGCCCACCGAAGAGGGCGCCAACATGATCCTCGACGACGGCGGCGACGCCACGTTGCTGGTTCACCTCGGTGTCGAGGCGGAGAAGAAGGGCTTCGCGCCCGACCCCGCGACCGCGAAGAGCGTGGAGCAGAAGGTCATCTTCGAGGTTCTCACCGAGTCTCTGAAGCACAGCACCGACCGCTTCTCCAAGATGGGTAACGCCATCAAGGGCGTCACCGAGGAGACCACCACCGGTGTGCTGCGCCTCTACGACATGATGCGCGAGGGCTCGCTGCTCTTCCCCGCGATCAACGTCAACGACTCCGTCACCAAGTCGAAGTTCGACAACAAGTACGGCTGCCGCCACTCCCTGATCGACGGCATCAACCGCGCCACCGACGTCCTGATCGGCGGCAAGGTCGCAGTCGTGTGTGGCTACGGAGACGTGGGCAAGGGCTCGGCCGACTCACTGCGTGGCCAGGGCGCTCGCGTCATCGTCACCGAGATCGACCCGATCTGCGCCCTGCAGGCCGCCATGGACGGCTACCAGGTCGCCACCCTCGATGACGTCATCGACACCGCCGACATCATCATCACCGCGACCGGCAACAAGGACGTCGTCTCCGTCGACCAGATGCGGAAGATGAAGCACAACGCCATCCTCGCGAACATCGGGCACTTCGACAACGAGATCGACATGGCCGGCCTCGAGGCCGATGGTGTGGCGACGCGCAAGAACGTCAAGCCGCAGGTCGACGTGTGGACCTTCCCCGACGAGAAGGCGATCATCGTCCTCTCCGAGGGTCGTCTGATGAACCTCGGCAACGCGACGGGGCACCCCTCGTTCGTTATGTCGAACTCGTTCACCAACCAGGTGCTCGCGCAGATCGAGATCTTCACCAAGCCGCAGGACTACCCGGTCGGCGTCTACGTGTTGCCCAAGCACCTCGACGAAGAGGTTGCTCGTCTGCACCTCGACGCCCTCGGTGTTCGCCTGACGACGCTCAGCGACGACCAGGCGTCCTACCTCGGCGTACCGGTCGAGGGTCCGTACAAGGCCGACGCGTACCGCTACTGAGTTCGGTGCCGCACGCCGGTACGACGCGCGTCCACCGTCGCGTCACCGGTATGGGGCAGAATTGATGACATGTCACAACCAGCATCTCCGGGGAGTCTCACCATGAAGGGTCGCGTCCTCGTCGTCGACGACGACGCGGCCCTCGCGGAGATGCTGACCATCGTGTTACGCCAAGAGGGCTTCGACAGTCGCATGTGCACGCGCGGCGACGAAGCCCTCGAGGCGTTCCACGACTACAAACCCGACGTGGTGCTGCTCGATCTGATGCTTCCCGGCAAGGACGGCATCGACGTGTGCAAGGAGATCCGTGCCGAGTCCGGCGTCCCGATCGTGATGCTCACGGCCAAGAGCGACACCGTCGATGTGGTGGTGGGTCTGGAGTCAGGGGCCGACGACTACGTCGTCAAGCCGTTCAAACCCAAGGAGTTGGTGGCTCGGATCCGGGCCCGGGTGCGGATCTTCGACTCCTCCAGTCACGAGTCGTTGACCGTGGGGGACCTGTCCATCGATGTGGCCGGTCACGAGGTCACTCGCGCCGGCCGCGCCATCAGCCTGACCCCACTGGAGTTCGACCTTCTCCTGTGCCTGGCCCGCAAGCCGTGGCAGGTCTTCACCCGTGAGGTCCTCCTCGAACAGGTGTGGGGCTACCGGCACGCGGCCGACACCCGTCTGGTCAACGTGCACGTGCAGCGGTTGCGCAGCAAGGTCGAGCACGACCCGGAGCACCCCGAGATCGTTCTCACGGTCCGCGGCGTCGGATACAAGGCCGGAAACAGTTAACGGGTGACGAGGCGCGGCACGGCCCGAGGAGGCCTCCGCCGAGGACTCACTTTCTGGCGGCGGTCGATCCAGGCACGCGTCGTGGCCAGCACGGTGCTGCTCTCCACCCTGGTCATCGCCGGGGTGGGCGTCTTCCTGCTCGACCAGACCCGCGAGGGGCTGCTCGAGAACCGGGTCAGGGCGGTCGTCTCCGAAGCCAGCAACGAGACTGAGGAGGCCGAGACCGCCCTCGCCGCAGCCTCAGGCACCGAGATCGCCACCCGGCAACAACGGGAACTCGCCGAACCCATCATTCAGCGCGGGGAAACACGCGGATTCAGTGTGGTCCTCGGCGGCCCGGTCGACAGCGGCAACCGCTTAGCCGACGGCGGCGCGGAATACACCAAGGGCGTTGACCTACGCAGCGTCCCCGTCGCGTTGGAGGACCACTTCTCCCGCATCGCTCCTTCCGCGTGGACCTATACGAGCATCGTGACTCGAGACGCTCAGACGGGCACCGTCAGCAGTGAGCCGGGGGTGATCGTGGGCTCGCAGGTGAACCTGCCAGCCGACGGGGGTGTCTACACGCTCTACTTCCTCTTCCCCATGCAGCAGGAGGCGGAGACGCTGGCGTTGGTGACGCGCACTTTGCTGACCGCCGCGGTGCTTCTCGTCGTCCTGGTGGCTGGCGTCGCCTGGTTGGTGACACGCCAAGTCGTGACCCCGATCCGACTGGCCCGCCGGGTGGCCGAACGACTGGCGGCCGGTCGCCTGCAAGAGCGGCTGCGCGTCTCCGGCGAGGACGACCTCGCCCGGTTGGCGACCTCGTTCAACCAGATGGCGACCAGCCTTCAGCGGCAGATTCGTCAGTTGGAGGAACTCAGCCGCGTCCAACGCCGTTTCGTCTCCGACGTGAGCCACGAGCTGCGGACGCCGTTGACGACGGTGCGGATGGCCAGCGATGTACTACATGACGCGCGGACAGGTTTCGATCCCACTTCCGCCCGCGCTGCGGAACTGCTGCAGAACGAACTGGATCGATTCGAAACCCTCCTCGTGGACCTGTTGGAGATCAGTCGCTTCGACGCAGGCGCCGCCGTTCTCGAAGCTGAGGACGTCAACCTGGTCGACGTCGCCCACCGTGTCGTTGCGGCCACCGAAGCGCTCGCTGCCCAGCGGGGAGTCCGCGTGGTCATCGAGGCTCCTGATGAGCCCTGCCTGGCCGAGGCCGACGTACGCCGCGTGGAGCGGATCGTGCGCAACCTCGTCACGAACGCGATCGACCACGCTGCGACCGGTGGGGACGATGTGGTGGTTCTGTTGGCGGCGGAGGATGACGCGGCAGCGATCGCCGTGCGCGACTACGGCGTGGGGCTCGAACCCGGGGACGCCACGATGGTGTTCAACCGGTTCTGGCGAGCGGACCCGGCGCGGGCCAGAACCAGTGGCGGAACCGGACTCGGACTCTCCATCGCCCTGGAGGACACCCATCTCCACGGAGGGTGGCTCCAGGCCTGGGGTCGACCGGGGGAGGGTGCCCAGTTCCGACTGACGCTGCCCCGGAGAGCCGGTGAGGCTCTGCGACATAGTCCGCTGCCGCTGGTGCCTGCCGACGCCGCTGAGAGCCAGGAGACAGGGGCCCGCCCATGAGCCGCCGACAACGGGCCGTGGCCCTGCTCGCCGGGTGGCTGCTCGCGAGCGCCACCGGATGCACCGGTCTACCTGAGGGTGGTCCGGTCATCGAGACCCGCGTCGACAGCAGTCGGGACGGGGAACGCCCGATGTCCATCGACCCCGCTCCACCTAGAAAGGGCGCTTCGGCCCCCGACATCGCCGCCGGCTTCTTGGACGCCATGGAGGCCTCGCCCATCCGGGTCGACGTCGCCCGGCAGTTCCTCACCGAGGGGGCGAAGAGTAGTTGGGACCCCGAGCGGAGCACGCTCGTCCATGACGGTCTGGGCGCCCCCTCCCAGATCGGGTCGACGGTCGCGGTGACGATGAAGGACCCCGAACGGTTGGATCGCCGGGGAGCCTGGCAGGGGGTCCTGCCGGCCAGCCAACACACCTTGCAGTTCCAGATGGTCGAGGAGAACGGTGAGTTCCGGATCGCCGATCCGGTGGACGCCCTCATCGTCTCCGCCACCTGGTTCGAGGCCCGCTACGAGCAGGTGTCGCTCTACTTCTTCGATCGCAACGCCCAGTTCCTCGTGCCGGAGCCCGTCTTCGTCCCTCTCGGGGAACAGATGGCCACCAGTCTCATCGACGGGCTCCTCGCCGGACCGCCCGCCGACCTCCAGTCGAGCGGTCGCACGTTCGTGCCGTCCCGCCTCGGCGTTGGGCTCTCGGTCCCGGTCTCGCGTGATGGCATCGCCGACATCGCGTTGGTCGGCGAATCGGTACTACCGGATCCCGAGACGATCGAACGGATGCTGGCCCAGTTCGCCTGGACCCTGCGCCAGGAACCCCGCATCACCGCGTTCACGATCACCATCGGTGGCCAGGACGTGCGCCTACCCGGGGGAGTCACCCAGTTCCCGGTCGACGGCTCGGGGACCTACGACCCTTCGGGCTACCAGTCCAGTTCGCTGCTCTACGGGGTGCGCGACGGTTTGGTGGTCTCGGGATCTGCTGAGGACCTGACCGAGGTCAGCGGACCCTTCGGGCAGAAGGCCTACGGACTGGAGTCGATAGCGGTCAACACTCGGGGTTCCGATCTGGCCGCGGTCACGGGTGGGGGGACCTCGGTCCTGATGGGGTCGGTCGGTGCGGTTCCTGACGACGAAGAGGCCGGAGCGGTCAAACAGGTCCTCAGCGGGGCCAGCGACCTGCTGCCGCCGGTCTACGACCTCGCAGACCGCCTCTGGCTGGTGGATCGGACCGCGCGGGGTGCGCGAGTCAGCTATCTGGTCAACGATCGGCCTGTCCCCATCGACATCCCCGGAGTGACTGATCGGCAGGTGCGGCACTTCCTCGTCTCTCGCGACGCCACCCGGTTCGTTGCGGTGGTGCGCAGCCGAGGGATCGACGAGGTCCGCGTCGGTCGACTCCGAGTCAGCGAGAACGGCAAGATCCTTCGTGCCACACCGACCAGACGACTGGTCTTCGACGGCAGCGACCGGCTCCGGGTCGTGGACCTGGGCTGGGCGACACCTACCTCCATCGCACTACTCAGCCCCATCACAGGGGATCTGTTTGAAGCGCTCACCGTCGCGGTCGACGGCGCGCCCACGGGACTCGAGATGCGCAGCAGCTCCGTCAACGGTCCCGCTCGTGAGCTGGTCGGTTCACCGGCCGCTGACACAGTCGGCTACGTCCGGACTAAGGAGGCCCTGGTCGAGATCGGCCGACCTGTTCTCGTGCCCCTCGACGCTTCGGTCACCGCGCTGCAGTACGTCGGCTGAGGCTCGCCGCTGGCCCACCGCATCCGCACAGGTCACAGAAAGCCGAGGTTGGTCCACAGGGAGGGGACCAGGCCAGTCAGGGGCCGAGCCGGATGGGATGAGGTGGCCCCATGAGTGCACTGTGGGAGGCCTCGATAGATCTTTTCCTTGGGGGCCGATGCGTGGGGTGCGGAAGCGGGGGAACAGCCGCCTGCCCAGCCTGCCTCGCCACTGTCGGCACCGAGACCTTCGTGGCGTGGCCGTCCCCGACACCGCCCGGGCTCGCACCGCCGTACGCCGTCACGGAGTACGCCGGGCTCGTCCGAGCCATGGTGCTGGCTCACAAGGAACGAGCTCTCCTCGCGTTGGCACGTCCGTTGGGTCAGCTACTCGCTCTCTCCGTGGCCGCTGCCGTGCAAGGCCAGGCGCGGGGTTACCCGATCGACCTGGTTCTGGTGCCGGTCCCGTCGCGTCGGGCCAGTGTGCGGGCGCGGGGTCACGATCCGATGCTGAGGATCGCTCGGCAGGCCACTCGTGCCCTCAGGAACGCCGGCTGGGCGGCACGATGCGCGCCGGTGCTGCGACCGGGTTCTGGTCTGGCAGACCAGTCCGGGCTCGACGCCGAGGAACGCGCTCAGAACATGAGCGGCTCGATGCGTCTGAACGCCGGAGCCACCCACCGCCTTCTTGGCACTGCATCAGGCGGGTCGCACCTGGTGACCGTGGTCTGCGACGACGTCCTCACGACCGGCGCCACCGCCCGTGAGGCTCAGCGCGCTCTGGCGGCCGGCGGCATCGAGATCTCGGGCATCGCGACCATCGCCGCCACCCGGCGCAGGAGCCCAATGTAAAGACCAATGTGAGGACCAAGGTCCTGACTTATGGCGATTCCCTTTCTTCCGGTGCGGCCACGGACTACCTTCGAGTCAGGGTTAACCAACTGTTCAACGGGAGGTTCACATGGAAGTAGTTGCCACCGGACGAAACTGCGAGATCACTGATCGATTCAGGGATCATGCAACTGAGAAGCTTGGCAAGCTTGAGAAGCACGACCACCGCATCATTCGCGTTCATGTGGAGGTGGATTGTGAACCGAACCCCCGCCAGCATGACCGAGCGGTGCACGTCGAACTGACCGCGTTCTCGAAGGGCCCGGTCATTCGGGCCGAGGCCTCTGCCGACGACAAGATGGCTGCTCTGGACCTGGCTCTGGACAAGATGGCGACGCAGATGCGACGTGCCGCGGACCGTCGCCGTGTCCACCGAGGACGCCACGCTCCTCAGTCGGTGGGTCAAGCCCTGGCCGACATGCCGATGCTCGATGAGCCGGTCACGGTCGAGGCTGTGACTCAAGCGCACGAACGCGAGGCCCAGGAGGAGACGCTCGAACACCGCGTCGGACCCATCACCGTCATCGGCGATGGCCCGTTGGTGGTGCGGGAGAAGACCCATCCGGCGTCCCCGATGACGCTCGACCAGGCCCTCTACGAGATGGAGCTGGTGGGTCACGACTTCTACCTCTTCGTCGACAAGGACAGCGAGCGGCCGGCCTGCGTCTACCGACGTCGCGGTTATGACTACGGCGTCATCTCGCTAGACCTCGGGTCCAACTGATCACAACTAGCCAGGCGTATGGCCCGTACGGGTCATATGCCTGGCTAGTTCTTTGTCTGCGGCCGGTGGCCTCGAAGGCGCCCCGTGGTGAGGCGATGACTGGGGTGCTCCTGACCTGGACGCACTACACGCAATGGTCATTACGTGTCATGATTCGGACATGGCTGGCGTCCCAGAGGAACCCGTCCGCGTGCTCGTGGTGGATGATCAGGAGCTCTTTCGGCGCGGTCTGTTGGCTGTTGAGCCCGGCATTGAGGTCGTCGGCGAGGCCAGCGACGGGGTCGAGGGGACCAACCTCGCCCAGTCCGCCTTACCCGATGTCGTGCTCCTCGACGTCCGGATGCCCAAGCGATCGGGGATCGAGGCCTGTGTGGCCATCAAAGAGGTCGCCCCCAACGCCAAGATCATCATGTTGACGGTCTCCGATGAGGAGGCCGACCTTTACGAAGCCGTCAAGAACGGAGCCTCGGGCTACCTTTTGAAGGACTCCTCGATCGATGAGGTGGCGCAGGCGGTCCGAGTAGTAGCGGAGGGCCAGTCTCTGATCAGCCCCTCGATGGCGGTCAAGTTGATCGATGAGTTCAAGCAGATGTCGCGTCCCGAGCGCGAGCAGGGACCGAATCTTCGCCTCACCGAGCGTGAACTCGATGTGCTGCGCCTAGTTGCGCACGGTCACAGCAACAAAGAGATTGCGGCCCGCCTGTTCATCAGTGAGAACACCGTCAAGAACCACGTCCGCAACATGCTGGAGAAGTTGCAACTGCACTCGCGGATGGAAGCCGTGATGTTCGCCGTGCGGGAGAAGTTGCTCGAACTCCCTTAATGCGCCTGACCCGCCCTCAGGCTCGACGCATCGCGCTGGCTGCACAAGGGTTCCTCGACCCGCCGCATCGGCAGCCGACGCTGCGAACCCTGCAACGCGCGGTCGATCGAACCGGTGTCCTGCAGGTCGACTCGGTCAACGTGCTGCAACGAGCGCATTTCATGCCGCTCTATTCCCGGATGGGTCC
>RCMY010003387.1_pt1 | contig 14115 bp, 13 predicted proteins | sample 2041341 | NCBI WGS metagenome assembly RCMY01 (sample SAMN09708234, study PRJNA481090) | Marine sediment metagenome, whole genome shotgun sequencing project.
GGGAGAGGGTGTTGCCGCCAAGGCCCTGGAGTCACTCGGGATCTCGCTGGAGGCCGTGCGGGAGCAGGTGGAGGAGATAATCGGTCAGGGACAACAGGTCCCCACCGGACACATCCCCTTCACCCCGAGGGCCAAGCGTGTGCTCGAGCTTTCGCTGCGCGAGGCGCTCCAGATGAATCACACCTACATCGGCACAGAGCACATCCTGCTTGGCCTGATCCGTGAAGGGGAAGGTGTCGCAGCCCAGGCTTTGCTCAAGCTCGGTGCGGATCTCAATCGCGTTCGCTCCACCGTCATCCAGTTGCTGTCCGGTTATCAGGGCAAGGAATCCTCATTGGCTGGGGCCCCGGAGAGCGGGCCGGAGAAGTCCTCCTCGCAGGTCCTTGACCAGTTCGGCCGCAACCTGACGCAGGCCGCTCGTGAGAATGCCCTGGATCCCGTCATCGGCCGCGTCAAGGAAATCGAGCGCGTCATGACGGTGCTCAGCCGCCGCACCAAGAACAACCCCGTCCTGATCGGTGAACCCGGCGTGGGCAAGACCGCTGTCGTCGAGGGACTGGCGCAGGCCATCGTGCGCGGTGACGTGCCGGAAACCCTGCGTGACAAGCAGATCTACACCCTGGATCTGGGAGCTCTCGTTGCCGGCTCCAGGTACCGCGGTGATTTCGAGGAGCGCCTCAAGAAGGTGCTGAAGGAGATCAAGTCGCGTGGTGACATCATGCTCTTCATCGACGAGATCCACACCCTTGTCGGAGCCGGAGCAGCAGAGGGCGCCATCGACGCAGCGTCCATCCTGAAGCCCATGCTGGCCCGCGGCGAGCTGCAAACCATTGGTGCCACGACGCTGGACGAATACCGCAAGCACATCGAGAAGGATGCGGCACTGGAGCGACGCTTCCAGCCGATCCAGGTGGCGGAGCCCTCCGTCGCGCACACCGTCGACATCCTCAAGGGGCTTCGGGATCGCTACGAGGCGCACCACCGCATCACCATCACGGACGAGGCACTCTCGGCCGCAGCCACCATGGCCGCCCGTTACATCCAGGATCGCTTCCTGCCGGACAAGGCTATTGACCTGATCGATGAGGCGGGCGCCCGTCTGCGCATTCAGCGCATGACCGCCCCACCGGACCTGCGGGAGTTCGACGAGAAGATCGCAGGCCTGAAGGTGGACAAGGATTCCGCCATCGACGCCCAGGACTTCGAGAAGGCAGCCAAGCTGCGCGACGAGGTTCAGCGGCTGCAAGGTCAGCGTGCGGAGAAGGAAGAGGCCTGGAAGCAGGGAGACTCGGACATTCCCGCTGTCGTCGGTGAAGAAGAAATTGCTGTTGTCCTTTCTGGTACAACCGGTATTCCGGTCTTCAAGCTCACCGAGGAGGAATCCGCTCGCCTGCTGCGCATGGAGGCCGAACTCGGCAAGCGCTACATCGGCCAGGATGACGCGGTGCATTCATTGTCCCGCTCCATCCGTCGTACCCGCGCGGGGCTCAAGGATCCCAAGCGACCCAGCGGTTCGTTCATCTTCGCCGGGCCTTCGGGCGTCGGCAAGACTGAGTTGACCAAGGCGCTCACGGAGTTCTTGTTCGGTGACGAGGATGCCCTCATTACCCTGGACATGAGCGAGTACTCGGAGAAGCACACCGCTTCACGGATGTTCGGTTCACCTCCCGGCTACGTCGGGTATGAAGAAGGTGGACAGCTCACAGAGAAGGTGCGTCGCAAGCCGTTCTCTGTGGTGCTTTTTGATGAGATTGAAAAGGCGCACCCGGACATCTTCAACTCCCTCCTTCAGATCCTGGACGAGGGACGTCTGACCGATGCCCAGGGTCGCGTGGTGGACTTCAAGAACACCGTCATTGTGATGACCACCAACCTCGGTTCCCGGGACATCAGCAAGGGCATCAACCTTGGATTCTCTGCCGCCGGTGATACCGAGTCCAGCTACGAGAAGATGAAGGCGAAGGTCTCGGACGAGCTCAAGCAGCACTTCCGTCCTGAGTTCCTGAACCGTGTGGACGAAGTGGTGGTGTTCCACCAGCTCACTCAGCAGGACATCGAGCGCATCGTGGATCTCATGGTCGCCGAGATTGAGGGTCGTCTGCAGGACCGGGACATGGGAATCGAGCTCACGTCCGCGGCCAAGGCGCTCATCGCCAAGCGTGGCTATGATCCTGTGTTGGGTGCGCGTCCGTTGCGTCGCGCGCTGCAACGGGACATCGAGGACACGCTTGCCGAGCAGATCCTGTTCGGCGAACTGGCTGCCGGCCAGATCGTGCAGGTCGATGTTGCGGACGAGGGCTCGGACCAGCCCTTCAAGTTCACCGGTGTATCCAAGAGCGAGATCCATGATCTGGAAGTGGTTGTTCCGGACTCGGAGTGATCTCCAGCACAACAACGCATGCCTTGTGGCGCGTTCCCCAGACGGGGAGCGCGCCACGACGCGCTCTCTGACGACGACGCGCAGCCTTCTCCAGTCGCGTCTCGCCCGAGGTGGGGCGAGCCACCCACCTCGGAGGCCACGAGACCAAAAGTGTCAGACCTCTCTCATGGAGTCGTTTCATGGAGCAGGGGAGGTTCACCGCAGCCGAGGCACTCGACGTGTTTGACGCCGTGATGTCATCCCTGCGGAGCGACGATCGCACACTGCTTTCAGCACAGGAACGAGTGGTCCTGATGCAGAGGGTCCGCCGGTTCCCGGGACCGCGTCACCTCCTTGGCCTGTGTCCTCACCGATGAGGCCTCACTGGCAGCTGTGGCTGGCACCGGCACCCCGATCACCACACTGATCGGGATGGATGAGGGACGAGACTCCGGCGATGCGGCCAGAGAGGTCTTCGCCGCCCGCGATCTGAACAAGAACACCACCATCCGCGACGCAGCCATCATCGAAACGCTGTTCCCCCGCCACGCCACGGCCATCGCAAAAGGCTTGGACGGCCTTCCGTCCGAACTCAGCGCTCACTCCACCCGGCAGAACAGAACGACTCATTGCGTCATCGGCTGACTCGGAAGTTCCCGTGGCCGTTGCGACTGACCCAACAGATCTCTCTCCTGCCGGAGCCGGACCTCAGCTGCACATGGGTGTGCTGGCTGATTCTCATCCACGCGACTGAGGGCCGCAGCCGCGGCCGTCAGTCGACGAGTCTCCATGTCAGAACCATGATGAGACAGAAGATGCCGCCACCCAACATGAATAGAGCCAGAACAGCGTTGAGGCGGCCATCGGCCAGTAAGCCGTTGCCGCTGGTCAACGTGCGGTGGTGGTGGGCGTAGCGCCCGTAGGCCTTCATGCCGAGGGCTGCAGACATTGACAGCCCCGCCAGCATGGGCAACAGGGCCCACAGCCCGAGCGAGGTTGCCAGGATGCGGCCGAAGATGAGGGAACCGACGGCTATGGACAGGGCGGTGCGTTGCCACGCCAGAGCGCTGCGCTCCGGCTGCAGACCCTTGTCGAACGGACGGTCGCTCACCGGAGAATGACCCCCAGCACCACAAGAATGCCGGTGACCCCGACGGCTATGGCCACAGGGAGCGCCAACGGGGCGCTCGGCAGGGGAGTGTTCTTGCGCAGGGCACGTTCGTAGCGCGCCCAACCCAGCCACGCCTGAAGAGCCGAAGCGATGCCCGTGAGCATCAGGAGCACGGACGCCGACAGTTGGAACGCTGGATGCAAACCGAGGCCAAGCGCTTCCATCGCCACGCCGCCGGCCAGTAGAGCCAGGCCCGTGCGGACCCAAGCGAGGAAAGTTCGCTCGTTGGCGAGCGTGAATCGTGCATCCGGTTCAGTGCCGTGGGAGTACACCGATTTGGGGAAACGTTGTCTGGCCATGGATGTCCCTTCTGCTGCTCGGGGCAACTGTAACGGCTGAGCTCATTGAGGGTGCATGCGTCATGATGGGGGAGTGCTCGGGATATTGCGTGTCAGATATGGCAAAGCGTTGGCACCGTTGGCCCGGCTGCTCCTCCGCGCGGGCTTCACACCGTCGGTCATCACTATCGTCGGCACGCTGGGGGTTTCCGCGAGCTCACTGTGGTTCATTCCGCGCGGACAACTACTGCTGGGCTCCCTGCTGGTGATGTTCTTCCTCCTGGGCGATGGACTCGACGGCACCATGGCGCGGCTGTCCGGCCGGGCGTCCAAATTTGGGGCATTCCTCGATTCGACGCTGGACAGGCTTGCAGATGGCGCTCTCTTCGTGGCCATTGGCTGGTGGTGCGTCGTCATCGGCGACGGCATCGGCGCGGGCCTGGCGGCCCTGGCGCTCGTGGCGGGCTTCGTGGTGTCCTATGCACGTGCCCGAGCAGAGGCGGAGGGCTGGGATGCCTCCGTGGGGATCTTCGAGCGCACGGATCGTCTGGCGGCGGCGCTGACGGGCACCCTCATCGTGGGTGTTGGAGGACCGGAGTGGTGGTTGTGGGGGAGCCTCGGCCTCGTGGCCATCGGCAGCAGCATCACAGTCGCGCAGCGTGTCGCTGCGGCGTACCGCCAGAGCAGGGACGTCGTCAGGGCTCGGTGATCGGCGAGTGGGTTTTGGGAGTCTGCTCGACCACTACCAACCCCTTTTCCATCAGTTACGGGGACGTCAGTGGGGTGACAGCCCCGCCGATCAGGCGCACTCGGACCTCCGCTGCATCGACTCGTTCGGGAGCTGTCACCGTCGACAGCTGTCCGTTTGGCAGACGGACGCCCACCTCCACCTCTCCGAGCGCGAAGCCCTGGCTGGTGATGGGCAGGGCGATTCCGTCGTTGGCGAGTTCCAGGCTGCGCGGGCCGATTCCCAGTACGTTCCCCTCTTGTAGCTGCCCCCGCCAGCCAAGCTGCCGGGCTTCGTCCGCATCCATGAAGGCTGTGAAACCCAGGAAACGGGCCACCTCCCTGGATGCGGGGCTGCGCCACAGGACATCGGGGGTGGCGCGCTGCAACAGCCGTCCGTGATCCATCACGGCCACCGTGTCGGCGACCGTGGAGGCCTCGTCCTGGTCGTGTGTGACGTGAATTGCCGTGGTGCCCACCTCTCGCAGGATGCGGGCGAGCTCGCCCGCGAGGTGCTCACGGAGGTTGCGATCCAGGGCTGAGAGGGGCTCATCGAGCAGCAGCGCACGGGGGGACGGCGCCAGTGAACGCGCCAGCGAAACGCGTTGCGCCTGACCGCCGGAGAGCTCCGTGACCTTGCGATTCTCGTACCCCTGGAGCCCCACGAGGTGAAGCATCTCCCGTACCCGTTCCAGCCGCTGCGCACGAGGAGTCCTGGTCAGGCCGTAGGCGATGTTGCGCCCCACGTCCATGGTGCTGAACAGCTGGGCATCCTGGAAGACGAAGCCGAAGTTGCGCTGATGGACCTTGGTCCGGCTGAGATCGACGCCATCCCACAGCACCTCGCCGGTGGCCAGCGGCTCAAGGCCCGCAATGGCGCGCAGGAGAGACGATTTACCGGAGCCGGAGGGTCCAAGCAGGGCGAGAACATTCCCGGGCTCGACCGTCATCGTCACATCGTCCACGGCGAGCAGTTCGCCGTAGCGGACCGATATGTTGCGGATCTGCAGACCACTGCTCTGGGCTACCACGTGGAGACCCCTTTCGGTCGAGCATGTTCGGCCGCAGCCATCACGATGCCGGTCAAGCATGCCAGCAGGGCGGAGGCTGCCAGGGCCATGCCGTAGTTGTCGGCTCCCGGCCGTCCGAAGAGTCGGTAGATCACGACAGGAAGGGTGGGATTGTCCGGGCGCGAGAGGAAGGATGTGGCCCCGAACTCTCCCAGCGAGGTTGCGAAAGCGAAACCGATGGCCAGACCGAGCCCCTTGACCAGGTGGGGAAGCTCGACGCGGCGCAGCACCTGCCAGCTGTTGGACCCCAGCGATCGGGCCGCCTCCAGTTGGTGAGGATCAATGGCACGCAACGACGGCAGCAGGCTGCGCACCACGAGGGGGAGTGCTACGAGTGCCTGGGCGATGGGGATGAGAACGAGGCTGCTTCGCAGATCCAGGGGGGGCCGGTTGAGGGTGATGAGATAGCCAAACCCAACGGTGACGGCCGAAACGCCCAGGGGAAGCAGGAATGCGCCCTCCAACAGCATGATTCCGCGGCGCCCTGCCGTCGTGCGTGGCCTCCGGGATGCAACGAGACTCACGAGCACACCCATGGTGACCGCGATGGCACAGGCCGCCACGGCGATCCAGGCCGAATTCCACAGGGCGTGCCAGACCGGAACGGTGAGGGCGCCGCCGCTGCCGGTGGTGGCAAGGTTTGCATAGTGGGCCACCGACCATGCGCCGTCGCGACGAAGTGAACGAATCACCAGGTTGGCCATGGGGATTACCAGCAACAAAGTGACCACGAGCCCGGTGACGGTGATGGCGAACCAGTCCCGCGACACCACGAGCGGCTGCTCGGCGCTGTCGTCGACGCTCAGATGGAGTGCCTGGTGCGTACGGCGCTGCAGTGCGTTGGTGACCACCAGTGTGCCGCCCACGATGACGAGCTGGGTGACGGAGAGCGCGGCTGCCGCACGCAGGTCAAGCAATTGCGTCGTCTGGTACCAGATCTCTGTCTCCAAGGTGGAGTACTTCACGCCACCGAGCACCATGATGATCCCGAAGGCGGTGGAACAGAACAGGAAGACCAGGGAGGCGCCGGCCGCAATGGCGGGCCCGAGGGCAGGAAGAGTGACGGTGAAGAGCGTCCGCAGCGGTGAGGCACCCAGCACCCGGGCTGCTTCACCGAGCCGCGGGTCCAACCGGGCCCACAGGGAGCCAGTGGTGCGCACCACGACGGCCACATTGAAGAAGCAGAGCGCCAGCAGGATCGCGAGATAGGACTGCTTCAACTGTAGGAAGGCCAGCAGCCCGCCGGGGTTGAACAAGGACCCAAAGGCGACGGCGACCACGACAGTCGGCAGGACGAAGGGGATGGCGACGATCGCACGCAACGCCCCACGCCCACGAAAGCGGCAGCGGTAGAGGAGGTATGCACCCGGCAAACCCAGCACAACGCACAATGCAGTCGCGAGGGCAGCTGTGTAGATCGTGAACCAGAGAATGCGCCAGGTTCGGGGTGCGGAGAACACCTCTGCGAAGCCCATGAGACTCCACACTCCGTCATCATGAAAACCGCGCAGAACAAGGTTGGCAACTGGGACGACGAAGAAAAGGGCCAGAAAGATGGCCGGAATGGCGCCAGCCACCACCCAGGCTGCGCGCCCGCCCGCGGAGGTGGCCAGGCGACGGATCAACCGATCACCTTCGCGGTCCAGGCCTTGATCCAGGTGTCGCGGTTCTCACTCGTCATCTCTTCATTCAGCGTCAGCGAGTTCTCGGACAGCGGCGCAAAATCAACCCATTCCTGCGGCAACTCCACTCCCGTCACCGGGTACATGAACATGTTTTCCGGGATGCTCGACTGGACGTCGTCGGAGAGCAGGAAGTCGATGAACTGCTGCGCTCCGTCCACGTTCTGCGCCCCTTCAATCACGCCGGCGTACTCCACCTGACGGAAGCAGGTACCCAACAATGCCTCCGTGGTGGACTCTCTTCCGTCCTCCGTCACGGTGTAGGCGGGTGACGTGGCGTAGGACACCACGAGCGGGCGTGGGCCCGCGCCGTCGGCCCCGGAGAACTCTGTGTAATACGCGTCAGACCAGCCCTGCACCACAGACACACCGTTGTCCACGAGCTGGCCCCAGTAGTCGAGGTAGCCGTCCTCACCCTTCGACGCGATGGTCGCCAGGAGGAAGGACAGGCCGGGCGACGAGGAGGCCGGGTTGCTGACCACGAGCAGATCCTTGTACTCCGGCTTCACCAGGTCATCCAGAGTGGTGGGCACCGCGATGCCTTTTTCGTCGAACCATGCGGTGTCAGCGTTCAGGCACACGTCGCCGAAGTCGATGGGGACCAGTGCGCCGGTGTCGAACTGCGAGGCGGTGGGTGGCAGCGCGGGGGAGTCGTAATCGGCAATGACGCCCTCGGCCACTGCCCGGCTGGAGAAGGAGTTGTCGATTCCGTAAACCACGTCGCCCAGGGGCGAGTCCTTTGTCAGAATCAGCTGATTGACGAGTGCGCCGCCGTCGCCCGGCGCAACGTAGATGACGTCCAGCCCGGATTCCTCCGCGAACCTGGCCTTCAGATCCTCGGGGATGACGAATGAGTCATGCGTCACGACGGTAAGTGTCGTGGACGTCCGGGCTGGCGGTGCAGATGAGTTGTCGGCGCCAGGTGTTGTGCCGGGGTCCGCCGGCGGTGAGCAGGCAGCGAGAGCCGCGGTGGCGACGATCGCCGCAATGACGGCGGTGATGCTTCTGGGGCCGGCTGCAGCAGGCCTCGTTACTGATGCCTTGCGTGCTTTTGACATATGTGTTGCCTCCCATCGCCGGGTCCAGCCCGAAGGCTGGTGAGATGAGTCTCACTCCCTACGCCGGTGCTAACCGGATCAGGTATGAGGGTCTGCGGATGCCCGCACTCTCAGCGCCCGTGTGGCGCTCCCCTGTGTGTGCGGCAAGCCTACACCGCCTCGTACTGACCCAGACCAAACGATCCACGGCCGGGGGCGAGCTCTCGCCGGGTGCTTGTTGTGGAGGAGTGGCCACACCGCATCAGAGACTGGTGTCCGGGCGGGAGTAGGCAGCTTCGGTGATGCGTAGCAGGGCGTCGCGGATCAGGCGCGCGCGGGCCTGTCCCACGCCTTCGATCTGCAGCAGGTCCGTCACGGAAGCGCCGAAGAGTTCCTGCATCTCAAAACGGTCCACGAGTTTGATCACGAGAGAATTGGGCAGGCGCCCCACATCGGTGAGGAGGCGAACGCCCCGGGACTTCAGGGGCGTCTCGAGATAGACCTGAGGGCCAAAACCCATGCGATCCGCCAGAAGTTGGCTGCTGAGGAGTTCGTCGGCGGAGAAGTTGCGCAGGTTTTCGAGTGTGAAGTCCGCCGGATCAGCGAGGGCGTGAGAGTAATCGCCCACCAGCAGATCCGCCAGACCCTCGAACGCAGCCACCATCTCGGCATGCTGAAGTGCGATGAGCCTGCCCTCGACGCCGAGAGTGTCGATGTGGAACTGGGTCTCGGCGGAAAGCCGGCGCGTCATTTCGAAGCGGTGCGCCACCTGGACGAGGTCACGAACCGTGACCTGTTCACTCACCTCGAGTGCATTGAACTGCTTGAGGACATCTGTTAGCCGGACCACGAAGCTGCTGAGGGTGGCGATGGTCTGGTTGGCGCGGCTGATCATCTGGGAAGACGTTTCCAGCACGTTTCGCTTGCCATCGACGAACAGGGAGATGGTGGACATGGATGCGGACACCGTCACGACGGGGAGCTGGGCAGCCTGCGCGGTTTGATCCGCCGAACGATGCCGAGTGCCGGTCTCTGCAGACGGAAACTCGCCAGAAGGAACGAGGTGCACGCCAGCCGCCACTATGCGACTGAGATCCGTCGACAGAATGATGGCGCCATCCATCTTGGCGAGTTCGCGCAGCGCCTGCGGCGTGTAGTCCATGTCCAGCCTGAAGCCCCCGGAACTGAGTTGCTGGACCTTGGCGCTGTTGCCGAGCACCACCACGGCGCCAGTACGTCCGTGGAGGATCCGGTCAAGGCCGTCCCGCAGCGGCGTGCCGGGGGCCAGCAGCCGCTGGAAGTGGCGTGATTTGGCGCGTGGCACGGTACTCCTCACAGGCGGATGCTCCTCGTGGACGGAAGCTCTCAGGGGTTGGCTCCTCGTCTCAAGTCTAGGACCCCGAGGGCGTCAGCGAGGCTGCCCACCTCCACGACCCGCAATCCGGCGAGCCGTGGCACCTTCACCGTGACGTCTCGCGAGCCCACGGGCACGATGGCAAGCTCGAAGCCCAGACGTGCAGCCTCGGCCAGGCGGCGCTCGACGCCGGGGACTCGGCGAAGATCACCAGCCAGTCCCACCTCACCAAGGGCGAGGAGTCGTTGTGGGTGGTGACGATCCAGTGCCGCGGATGCGATGGCGATGGCGTTGGCCAGATCCACGGACGGATCTGTGACCTTGGCCCCTCCCACCGTGGAGACGTACACATCCCGCTGCGAGAGCGGCAGGCGGACCTTGCGTTCGAGTACAGCGAGCACCATGGCGATACGAGAGGAGTCCAGGCCGTGGGTGGTGCGTTTTGGGGACGACTGGTTGGGGGAGGGTGCCACCAGCGCTTGTACTTCGGCCAGTAGGGGGCGACGGCCCTCCAGGGTCACGGTCACGCAGGTTCCGGGCACCGGTTCCGGGTGGGACGTGGTGAAGAGCCCTGAGGGATCGGTCACCTCCACGATGCCCGTCTCGCTCATCTCGAAGCAGCCCACCTCATCCGCCGGCCCGAAGCGGTTCTTGGTGGCACGCACCATACGGAACCCGGAATGCCTGTCCCCCTCGAAGCTGAGGACCACATCCACGAGGTGTTCCATGGTACGGGGGCCGGCGATGGACCCGTCCTTCGTGACGTGACCCACCAGCAGCACAGCCATGTTCCGACGCTTCGCCACCCGGGCCAGGGCAGAGGTCACCTCACGGACCTGGGACGGACCGCCCGGAGTCCCCTCTGCACCGGCCGTGGTGATGGTCTGCACTGAATCCACGATGAGCAGGCTGGGGGAGACCTCTTCAACATGGCCCAGGACGGTGCCCAGGTCGTTCTCCGAGGCGAGGAACAGGTCGTCGTGCACCGCTCCGGTTCGCAGCGCCCGGAGCTTGACCTGGGACGCGGACTCCTCGCCCGAGATGTAGAGCGTCGTCTCTCCGGTGCCCGCCCATTTGGCGGCAACATCGATGAGCAGTGTGGACTTTCCAACGCCGGGCTCGCCTGCGATCAGGACGACGGCACCGGGGACGAGACCGCCGCCCAGAACTCGATCAAGTTCACCAATGCCTGTGCGTTTGCGCTGGGCGGCGTCGGTGGCCACATCGCTGATCCGCATGGCGCTGGCGGTGGGGGAGCTGACGGCGACCTGTTTGATCCCCTGAGAGCCACGCTCGGCAACGCTGCCCCACGCCTGGCACTCGCCGCAGCGACCCACCCAGCGCACCGTTGTCCAGCCGCACTCGGTGCACTGGTAGGAGTCCTGTTTGGTAGCCATGCACTCACCTTAGGTACGACCACTGACACAGACGGTGAGCAGCACCACCCATCACACCACGGGATCTCAAGGGGTGCAGGGCACCCCAACCGTGATCCGGTGTGCGTCTCAGATGGTGACCCGGCCTCGGCTGGTCTCAAAGGTGACCGTGTTGATTCCCGGAACACCGTTGGGGGAGAGGAGACGCAAGGCAACGCCGTCGAGGGTGTCGATGACTTCGTGGCCAAGCCATTCGGAGAGCCGTTCGGAGGAACCGGAGATCTCCACCTCCGCAAGTTTGACGTCGCCGGGCAGCGCGCCGGGGCGCAGGGACTCCTCGGATTTCCACTCCAGGAAGTAGGGGAGCTGAGGATCGGCCATCAGGCCGCGGATACCGATCTGGTTCCACTCCAGCCTCCGCCCGTCCGGGAACTGCCGGGAGCCGGGCACGGACTGGCGCTCGAGGCGAGCTTCGTAGGGCGCGAGGTCATCGACGCTCACAACCCATCCCAGCCAGCCACCACCCATTTCGGAGCGGGCGCGAACTGCCTGGCCAAAGGCGGCCTTCTCTGCGGCGGGATGATCGAGAACCTCGACCACCTCGATGTATCGCTCGTCGGCGAGCGGGATGATGTGGTTGCGGGTACCGAAACGCGGATGGAACCCGCCCACCTTGTACTCCGTGCCCAACTGGCTGGCGAGCCGTTCGGTGTCAGCTTTGAGACCGTCGGGTCCGATTGCGAAAATCATGTGGTCGACATGCATGGCTCCATTCTGCCCCCACTGCTCCGGTTCCCCCAATCGGGCCCCGTTGACCCCACGGCATCAGGCTAGGCTGGCATCTGTGCAGGTCTCCAAAGTGTTGTTGTCCACGACGTCCGTCTACCCGGAGTCAACGGCCAGCGCGTTCGAGCTGGCCTCATCGCTCGGCTACGACGGCGTGGAGCTGATGGTGGGTGTTGACCCCCTGACTGCCGACGAAGAAGCCATGGCAAAGCTGAGCGAGTACCACGGGGTGCCGGTTCTGTCGGTTCACGCCCCCTGTCTGCTGGTGAGCCAGAACACGTGGGGGTCAGACCCGTGGGAGAAGCTCGAGCGTTCGGCCCGAGCTGCTCATCTGCTGGGTGCCGACACGGTTGTGGTCCATCCCCCGTTTCGCTGGCAACGCGAGTACGGCGAGGGGTTTGTGGATGGCATTCGGCGCCTCAACCGTGAATCCGGCGTGAAATTTGCCGTCGAAAACATGTACCCGTGGCGTACCCCGGCCGGTGAATTCCAGGCCTATCTTCCTGACTGGAACCCGACGGATCTTCCGTACGAACATCTGACCCTGGATCTGAGTCACGCCTCCACGTCGCGTCTCCAGTCGCGAGATCTGGTGCGTGCCTGGGGCGACCGACTCGCGCACGTGCACCTCACCGATGGCAAGGGAAGCTTCAAGGATGAGCACCTTCTGCCCGGTGAGGGGGATCAGCAGGCATGGCTCCTCGTGGAGGAGTTGGCGGCGAAGGGGTTCGGCGGGCACATCGTGCTCGAGGCCTCAACGCGACGGGCCAAGACGCGACACGAACGCCAGGATCTGCTGGCTGAGACCCTGCGTTCCATCCGGGAAATGCAGGCCAAGGGTGTGAAGAGCTGAGATGAGACCCTCCGGCAGCGTTGTCACCCGACTCATTCGGTCGCGACCGCTTCGACAGGCGGCCCGTGATTCCGAGGCCGTTCGTGAGCTGGCGCAGCAGTGGTTCGCGGGTGAGCTCATCACGGATGCGGTGTTCCTGGCCGAGAAGTTGCGGCGTCAGGGCCTGTCGTTGAGCTTCCACCATCTGCCCGCGAGCGATGAGCTGAGCACTGCCACGCAGCTGCCGTCGCTGCTGCGTGCACTCGGTCCCGATGCGGACGGCGTTGAGTTGTCCGTCAAACCCTCGACGATCGGTTTGAGGCAGTCTGCAAGTCTGGCCGAGGAGAGCCTCCGCGCGCTGGCGGTGACGGCAGACAAATACGGCGCCATCATCACCCTGGAGATGCAGAGGCCCGAGGAGTACCCAGCCACGCTGGATCTGTTCTGGGCGGTCCGGGCAGATCATCCGAGTTGTGGCATCACCATTCCCGTCAACCTCAGGCGCGCCGCGGCTGATTGCCGCGACCTGGCGGACGAGGGTGCCCGCGTCAGAGTCTGCATCGGCTCCTACCCCGCGCCCAACGGCACAGGCATCACTGGTGAGCACAACAAGTCCCGTGCACTCGTCAGGTGCTTGCGGATCCTCATGGAATCCTCCGCGTATCCCATGCTGGCCAGCCACGATCCGCGCGTCATCACGATCGCGCAGGACCTTGCACAGACCAACAGCATGGGTCGCGACGATTTCGAGTTCCAAATGTTGTTGGGCGTGAGACCACTGGAGCAGCGCCGGCTGGTGGACATCGGACTGACGGCCCGCACCTATATTCCCTTCGGCCCCGGCTGGTATGAGTACCTCGCCATGCGCATCGCCGCGCGTCCTCGGACGCTGCTGAGCTACGGCCGTGCGGTTCTGGACAAGCGGTGACCGGTGGTGTCGCAGCACCGGTGACCAAACGTCTGCGGGTGGAAATACTGGTGGTGCTCGGCATCTCATTGGGTCAATCTGCCGTCTACTCCCTGCTGTCCATCATCAACAAGCTGACCCTGCCGCTGGCGCTCAACAAGCAGACCACCAGCATGAACAGCAGTACCACGCCTGACCGCCCGTGGCTGGATCTCGCCTATCAGGTGGTGGGGCTTGTCTTTCCACTCATGCCCGTTGCTCTCGTGTTGTACCTGCTCTGGACCTACCGTCAACCAGCGGGAGGCGTATTCGGGGCGATGGGGTTCGACTTCCGCCATCCCCTACGTGATCTCAAATGGGGATTCGTAACCTTCGCCGGGATCGGCCTGGCCCCGTCCTTCCCGTTCATCCTCATCCTGGCCGGGGTGGCTGCCATCGCGGCCGTCGCCGGGGCCCGTCGCAAGGGCCTGCGAAACCCTCCCGACCCCGCCTGCTCGACGGCCGACGTCGGTGAGCGGATCGGCGCCCTCTCCGGCG
>RCMY010003388.1_pt1 | contig 14115 bp, 12 predicted proteins | sample 2041341 | NCBI WGS metagenome assembly RCMY01 (sample SAMN09708234, study PRJNA481090) | Marine sediment metagenome, whole genome shotgun sequencing project.
TACCTGATGGTCAGCGTATCTCTACGCCAGCGGAATTCCGAATTAAGGATATTCCACGGCCCGCAGGTACGGTCAGCAAGCAAGACGGTACTGTTAAACTGCCTAAAAGCAACTTGGAAATCGCTACTATCGGCGCAATGTTGGAAGATTTCGATTTCGACTTGAACCTCGCTGTTAGCGGCTTTAAATTCAAAGTGCCCGGTCAGCCTACGGTAAGTGTCAACGGTAACAAGTTGAACGGAATGGCGAAAACGGCCCTGAAAAGAGCTAAAAGGGGTGATGTCGTACAGATATTCGACGTAGAAGCTTACATTACCAATAACAAAACGTACAAATTGAAGAAAGTGTCTCCAGTAGTTGTGGAGCTAACAAACTAATAACAAGTAAAAACCCGGGTGGCCAATTAGGTCGCCCGGTACTTTAAAATTTACAAACATGAATTGGAAAAATGTTTTATTAATCGGAGCCGTGACCTTATTGCCCGCTTCCATGATGGCCCAGGCGAACATATTGAACGCCAAAAAGCCCGAGGATATTGGCAAAAAGACCGAAGCCCAAAAGGCGATGGATAACGACGCTCCCCTTAAGTATGGCTATGTCGATGATCGAGACATCCTTTGGTCAAAGACCGTTTGGGAAGTTATCGATTTAGACGAACGCGTCAATTTTCCCCTGTATTATCCTACCGACACCATAGATATCGGTGCCGATAGACGATCGTTGTACGATGTGCTTTTAAAGAACATCAAGAACGGCAGGTTGAAAGATGTGTATGCGGACTCCTATTTTACGGATAAACGTAAGTTCGGTGATCTTACCGCTACCTTGCAGATGAAAGATACGACCGACTACGGGTACGAGCAAATCAATGCGGGCGAAGAACTTTCTCCCGAATATATCATTGAGCGAAACCTGTCGGCCGCCGATATCGAAGAATACCGTATCAAAGGGATGTGGTATTTCGACAAGCGACAAGGCGAATTAAAATATCGTTTGTTAGGTATTGCACCCGTTGCTCCCGATGTCAACTTTATCGACGATGAGTCTATGGACCCGTCGGATGCCAAAGTAGAATTGTTTTGGGTATGGTACCCCGATGCCCGTCAAATCTTGCACGAGGCCAAGGTATTCAACCAGCGCAACTCCGCTCAGCCCATATCTTTTGATATGTTGCTGAACTCAAGACGTTTCAACGGTGTAATCTATCGTGAAGACAATGTTCACGGAGATCGAAAGGTCAACGATTACGTTACCGATAATGCCCTGTTTCAGTTGTTGGAGGCCCAAAGAATTCAAGAGGTCATCCGCGATAAGGAACAAGATATGTGGGCATATTAAACACATAAGTAATATTCCAATTCAATAGTATTGAAACGCCCCTGCAGCAATGTCGGGGCGTTTTTATGTTTTGGGTTTTATACCTTTGCCCAATGTTAGATTATCTCATTGTAGGGCTTGGCCTCGCCGGCATCTCCTTCTGCGAACAACTTGAAAAGCACGGTAAATCTTATACCGTCATCAGCGACACTTCGCAAACATCCTCCCTTGTGGCAGGCGGACTTTATAATCCCGTCATCCTAAACCGTTTTACCCTTGCTTGGAGAGCAAAAGAACAGTTAGCATCGGCCATCCCGTTTTACGCCGATCTCGAAAAAAAATTGGGAGTCAAGCTGAACTATTCGATTCCCGTTTATCGTCGTTTCGCTTCCATCGAAGAACAGAATCTCTGGTTCGAGGCTTCCGATAAAATAGGGTTGTCCGACTTTTTATCCACAGAAATCCATCCCAATAAAAATCCGAATATCGATGCGCCTTTTGGGTACGGAGAAGTGCTGGGTACAGGGCGAATCGATACGCGAACCCTGGTTACATCCTATATGGCATACCTTATTTCAAAGGATGTTTTTACGAAAGAGACCTTTTCACATTCCGAACTACAAATCGAAGCGGATCACATCAAATACAAATCCCTTAAAGCCCGAAAGATTGTGTTCGCCGAAGGTTTCGGGATGAAGAAAAATCCCTTTTTCAACTATTTGCCGATGCAAGGGAGCAAGGGGGAGTATCTGTTCATCAAGGCACCGGATTTAAAAGAGGAAAATGCCATTAAATCATCGATTTTCTGTATCCCCGAAGGCGACGACATGTACAGGGTCGGAGCGAATTATGCGCGAGAGGACAAAACCAATGTGCCTACGGAGATGGCCAAAAACGAACTACTCAAAAAATGGGATAGTTTTGTTCGATGCGAATACGAGGTGATAGATCATGTAGCGGGTGTTCGCCCGACGGTCAGTGATAAAAAGCCCTTGGTCGGGCGACATCCTGAGTTTCATACTATGTCTGTGTTGAACGGATTTGGGTCACGGGGAGTAATGACCGGCCCGTATGCCTCCGAACAACTTTATAAAAGTATTTCAGTGGATTTTCCTTTGGATGAGGAGTTGGATATCAATCGGTTTACCGAGAAGTATTTTGTGAATTGACCTCCGCTGCCTTAGCATCGTATTTCACGAAAACATTGATCCATATATTCCGGGACAGGCGGATGATGACGGGCATAAAGACTACCATAGTGATGATGATTGCGATAAAGGTATTGATCAGCCCGGTACCGACGATTAAAAATGCGATCACAAAGGCGGCTACGGCAAAAGCGATTCCGACGCCATAGCTCACGTACATTGCCCCGTAAAAGAAGGATGGTTCCATTTTGTATTTCAATCCGCAGTGCGAGCAGCGTTCGTGCATTTTGAACAGGTAGCCCAAACGATAGGGGTTATTTTCCAAATACATGCTTTCTTGATGGCATCTGGGGCAGCTTCCTGTAAAAATGCTGTAAAGTTTACTTCCTTCTTTGAACATTCCGGATTCTTTTTTGCAAAGATAAGACTTTGAGCAGAGTACTACTTCTTTAGGTTTGCAAAAAAACTTGTGGGGTGAAGCAGGATTCAAATTCAACGGCAAGCGCAAGTTCAATAGGAAATCTTACCTTTGCAAATTGTTTTATTGAGGTAATCGAAAGATGAAAGTATTTCCACCCAAGTATTAAAAGACTAAGGTAATAAACCTTCCCGTTCGGTAGAAAGCTCATAAACTTTTTTATTAGACATTTGAACCAAAGCAAAAAGCAGTTTTGAACACCCGATCTGAGCAAAACCGAAATCATGATTTTTTAGTGCCAAATGCAAATGCCACTGCTTCCTTTTTTCAAATTAAACTTGCGCTTGAACTTGTAATCCTATGCTAAACGTCCACAACCTTTCCGTCTCCTTTGGCGGCGAATATCTTTTTGAGGAAATCTCTTTCCGTTTGAACGGCGGTGACCGTGTTGGGCTGATCGGCAAGAACGGGGCGGGCAAGTCTACTCTTTTAAAACTTTTGACCAAGGATATGCCTTTGGATACCGGAACCATCGCCATGGAAAAAGGTATCAAGATCGGTTTTCTGCGGCAGGATATCGATTTCGAGCAGGGCCGCACCGTTTTAGAGGAAGCATATCAGGCCTTCGAAGAGATCAAGGCTTTGGAGTCGCAGTTGGAGCATATCAACCACCAGCTTGCCGAACGCACCGATTACGAGAGTGAGGGCTACAACCAGTTGATGATCGATCTGGGCGATATTACCCACCGCTACGAAATCGTTGGAGGCTACAACTATCAAGGCGAGACCGAGAAAATACTATTGGGACTGGGTTTCAACAGGGAAGACTTCGACAAAAAGACCGATACCTTTTCGGGCGGATGGCGTATGCGTATCGAACTGGCGAAACTGCTGTTGCAGAGCAATGATGTGCTGCTGTTGGATGAACCGACCAACCACTTGGATATTGAATCCATATTGTGGCTAGAGCAGTTCTTGAACAACTATGCCGGGGCGGTCGTCATCGTATCACACGACAAGATGTTCTTGGATAATGTGACCAATCGCACCATCGAAATATCTTTGGGCCGCATCTACGACTATAACAAACCCTATTCAAAATTTCTATTGCTCCGTGGCGAGATCAAGGAACAGCAGTTGAACGCCCAAAAGAACCAGGAAAAGGAAATTCAACAGGCCGAGCGGCTGATCGAGAAATTCAGGGCCAAATCGACCAAAGCTTCCATGGCGCAATCCTTGATCAAGAAACTGGACAGGATGGAGCGTATCGAAGTCGACCAAGACGATAATGCGGTCATGAATCTACGCTTTCCCGTTTCGATTACGCCGGGTAAGGTGGTCGCCGAAATGGAACAGCTGTCCAAAAGTTATGGGGAGAAAGAGGTTTTAAAGAATGTAAACCTACTCTTGGAACGAGACAGTAAAACCGCCTTCGTGGGGCAAAACGGACAGGGTAAATCTACTTTGGCCAAGATAATGGTGGGCGAACTCGATCATACCGGAAAGATGAAACTGGGGCACAATGTGCAGATCGGGTACTTCGCCCAAAACCAAGCGGAGTATCTCGATGGCAACAAAACGGTGCTTGATACGATGACCGACGCCGCCACCGAAAAGAACCGCAGCAGGGTGAGGGATATTCTGGGTTCCTTTTTGTTCAGTGGAGACGATGTCGAAAAATATGTGAAGGTACTATCCGGTGGGGAACGCAATCGATTGGCCCTGGCCAAGATGCTGTTGCAACCGTTCAACGTGCTGGTCATGGACGAACCGACGAACCATTTGGATATCCAATCCAAAAACGTACTCAAACAAGCCTTACGTAATTTCGATGGTACATTGATTGTAGTTTCGCATGATAGGGATTTCCTTCAGGGACTTACCGATAAGGTCTACGAATTCAGGGATAAGAGGATAAAGGAATATCTCGGGGACATCAACTACTACCTCGACCAACGTAAAGCCGCTGATTTTAGGGTAATCGAAAAGAAACAGGAAGAAGTGCGGAGCAAAGCGGTTAAAAAGGATAGTTCGAACGATTATGAGGCCCAAAAGAAAGTAAAATCCCTCAAGAACAAACTTAGTGGCGTCGAAAGCAAGGTTTCGCAGTTGGAAAAGAAAATCGCCGAGATCGACCACGACCTGCTGATGGATTACGATGCGACCATCGCCCGTACCGACTTTTTCGATACTTACCAAAAAAAGAAAAAGGACCTGGAAAACCTTATGCAAAAGTGGGAAGAGCTCACGGAAAAGCTCGAAAAAATTGAAGCTTGACCTACTCTTTATCCTATTTAACCACGCTTTATCGGGGTTTTACAACAAATCGAGACCTTTAATCGATAAATTTAGGTTTTCATCCATAGGTAGCGTTAATTTGTAGGATAATTCTTGAGAATTTGTCTCAAACCTTAGCATTAACAGTAAACAGCCTTTATGAAGAACCTTCTACTTTATCTTGTTTTATTTGTTACTACTGCCACATCAGCTTTTGCCGGTATTCCCAATAAAGAAAGGAATGCCTTGGTCGATTTATACAATTCGACACGGGGCGAGCAATGGACAAATACTTGGGACCTAACCTCCGATGTTGCCCAATGGCATGGTATAAAGGTGGTCAACGACCACGTAGTCGAAATTAATCTGTTCAGAAACAATCTCCAGGGCACTATTCCCAAAAGCATTTCAAAACTTAAGCATCTGGTTTCCCTCAATCTGGCATTCAATTCCCTTACCGGTGTACTGCCAGGAACTATTGTGGAGCTGTCTCGCTTAAAAGTTTTAAAGTTGGAGATGAACCGGATCAAGGGTGAACTTCCCGAAGGTCTCGGTAATCTTAAAAACTTGGAAGAACTGTCCGCCTTCAATAACTTCCTGACCGGTAGTATTCCCGAAAGCATCGGCGAGATCAGCAAATTAAAAATTCTCAATCTCAGCAGTAACGGTATAAACGGAACGCTTCCGAAATCATTGGGAAGCCTGACCGAACTCGAAGTGCTCGGCCTTTTCGAAAATACGATCGAAGGGGTTATACCCACAGAAATCGGCAATTTGGGCAACCTCAAAGAACTGGTATTGGCCAATAACCGTATCGGAGGAGAGGTGCCGCGTGAAGTTGCCCAATTGCAGAGCCTTCGTATATTTCAGATTCAGAACAATACATTTGAGTCGTTCAATAATTTGCGCTATATAAACAAAGATCAATTTTTGGTTCTTGATTTTGACAAGGGCGATCCAAGCAAAAGTTTCAAGGAAATTGATTTCAGCAAAACTGGTATGGCCGACACCGAATTTGAAGAGCTTCCACCTTCCGACGAAAACTGATTTTCTATAACATATCCAATGGATTAAAAGGGATGCAAAATTGCATCCCTTTTTTTTGTGACCATTTTAAAATGGAATATGTCATGACCCTATTTTGTTTTGAAAGAGAGGGTTCGGGCGTTCTGTAAAAGTTCCAAACAATCAGTTTGAAAAGAAAAAATTAAAGAAATCCAAATAAATTATCATAAAACTTCAAAAAAATCGTTAAAGGGTAATAGTTCTCTTCAAAAAAATCGATGAACTGAAAAAAGGAACTTATGTGATTAAAAATTATTGCAAGTAAATAACCAACCTAAATCTTTACAACAATGACCTACAAATTACTATCCTTGACTTTTGCGTTTCTATTATTTTTACAAACTACGGTAACGGCGCAAGTATCCGAAGCTGAGAAATCAGCCTTGGTGGACCTTTATCAGGCCACCCAAGGGAATTTCTGGACCACGAAATGGGACTTAAAAGGGCCCGTCGAAAAGTGGTACGGCGTAGAGATTATCGACAACCACGTAGTGGGCTTGATTCTATATGAGAACAACTTGGTCGGTAAGATCCCCCCGAGTATTAAAGATCTTAAAAAACTGGAAGTCCTCGACGTGGCCTTGAACAAATTACGGGGCGAATTGCCGTCTGAAGTGGCAGAACTTTCGCAATTAAAAGTCTTACGTTTGGAAATGAACGGTATGACCGGCAGACTGCCCGAAAATTTCTCGACAATGGTACATTTGGAAGAGCTTATCGCGTTTGAGAACAGCCTCGAAGGGGGTATCCCGGAAACTATCGGTGAAGCTGGGAAGCTTAGAATTTTAAATCTTTCGCACAACCGACTCAGTGGAAACCTGTCTGGGAGCATAGCCAATCTGACCCATTTAAAGAAACTCGATTTGAGCGGTAATTTACTCGAAGGGGAGATAGGCTTTAGCTTCGGCCGTATGCAAAAACTTACGGAATTATCATTGGCATCCAATAGCTTTACTGGAAACGTTCCCACGGGGGTGTCCACTTTGACCGAATTACAGATTGTTCAGCTTCAAGGCAACAACTTCAGTTCTTTCGAAACCCTTCAAAACATGAATAGTGTCTATATCGATGATTTCGAGACCGATAACTCGAGTTTGAACCGCAAGTACCAAAAGATATTCGATGGAGAATACCGAACGGCCAACACCAAATTTGAGGACGGGAACGATAAATAATCCGTTAAATCTCCAGACTATAAAGTTTAAAAGGGATGCTACGATGCATCCCTTTTTTTTTTGACCTTTCCCATTTTTTTGACCTTTCTCCCAAGTCCCTTTAATCAAGGTAATTTTTGACAAAAGTCGCCTAAGGAATAGCTTTGGTGCCATTCGTTTGCATTTTAGCTTTAGTTTTGTAAGTAAACAAGTATCAAAATGCCAAAAATCAATATCGGAATCGTAGGAACGGGGTCCATAGTGAAGACCTATGCAAAATGCATCGAAGAACTGGAAAATGCCCAATTGGTTGCCCTGTATACCAAATCTTCGGGTAGAATAGAATCGGCTGAAAAAGAATTCGGCGTGCCCGTCTTCAGCTCGATGGCTGAATTTCTCCAAAACGAAATAGATTTAGTCTGTGTCTGTAACGAAAGCGGTAGGCATGGTGAGGCCATCAAGGCAGCGGCGCGGGCCGGGAAACATGTCTTAAGTGAAAAACCTTTGGAAACCACTTCCGAAAAAATCGATGAGATTATTGAGATTTGTCAGGGGCAAAACGTAAAGTTGGGATGCACGCTACAAAATCGATGCAGTCCCGATTATGAACGTGTTGTGGAAGTTGTAAATTCTGGAAAACTTGGCAAACTTGTCATGGGTAACGCCCATATCAATTGGTATCGGAATGAAAGCTACTATGCCGATAGCGACTGGAAGGGTACTTTTGAGTTTGATGGTGGTGCGGCGTTCATTAATCAGGGCATCCACACCATTGATCTCCTTTTGCACCTCATGGGGTCGGTAAAATCGGTATTCGGAAAGGTAGGCACACTCGTTCATGATATCGAGGGAGAGGATGTTGGTGCGGGAATACTGAACTTTCAAAATGGAGCGATCGGAACCATTACCGCCGGCACGGCTTTATACCCCGGTTATCCCGAACGTATTGAGATCTACGGGGAGAACGGAAGCATTATCCTGGAAGGTGGAACTATAAAAGCTTGGAATATCAAGGATGTTCCAGCCTCACAACAAACTTCCGATGAAAACCACGGAAGCGGTGCCTCCGACCCTACCGCCATCAGCCACCAGAACCACAAAAAAGTAATCGCCGACATGATAGAAGCGATTGTGAACAATCGACCTCCAATGGTAGACGGTGCCGAAGCCCGGAAAGCCGTCGAAGTAATAACCGCCATTTACGAATCTTCAAAAAAAGAAGAATTGATCTACCTATAATTTTCACTGAGCACCGAGAATCTAATATCTAACCCATGTTCGAACACTTCTTTCAATGCCCCTACTGCTGGGCAGAGATTTCAATGCTGATGGACCCCTCTATCGGAACGCAGACCTATGTCGAAGATTGCGAAGTATGTTGTAACCCCATCGAGGTTACTCCTGAATTTGAGAATAACGAACTTGTCGGTTTTCAGGCTAGTGATATTGAGCAGTAGTGCCGCTTATCTCTGCACCTAAAAATTTCCGTCATTTTCATCGACGAAATCCTGACCTAACAAAATTATGTACTATTTTTATCAAAAATCATCCATATGAGCATCCGAATTACGAAAATCGTCCTGTTTACCTGTTTCTTAGGGGTAATACTGGTTTCCTGCAAGGCCAAAAAGCCTATTCCCGATCAAGAAACCGGGAAGAAAATGACCAGTGAAGAACCGGTCGCTGCGACTGCCGAGGCAGCTTCATCCGAAGAATATTCTCAAGAAATCCCGGAGACCGAGATAAGTTTCGATATGGTGCTGTTACCAGAAGGTAGCTTTACGATGGGAAGTCCAGAATCCGAGGCTGAACGCAAGCCTGACGAAGGTCCGCAAAAGGAAGTTTCCGTAGACGCCTTCTATATGGGCAAATACGAACTGACTTGGGATGTATTCGAACTCTTTTTTAAGCAGAACAAAGAGATTTTTGTTAAGTTGGATGATGACAAGGTTATGAAAATCGATGCGATAACACGGCCGAGTCCGCCTTATGAAGATCCATCCTACGGAATGGGTAAAGACGGGTTTCCGGCGGTCAGCATGTCCGCATATTCTGCCTTGGTATTCTGCAAATGGCTGAGTACGGTTACCGGAAAGTTCTACCGGCTGCCTACCGAAGCGGAGTGGGAGTATGCGGCCAAAGCCGGTACACAAACGGCCTATAGTTTTGGCGACAATGTGGAAGATATAGATGCCTACGCCGTATATTACAAAAACTCGGGTAACGCTTATCAAAAAATAGGGACCAAGGAGCCGAACCCGTGGGGACTATATGATATGCACGGCAATGTGGCGGAATGGACGTTGGACGAATATAAGGAAGATGCCTATGCAACCACCGAGAACGAAAATCCATGGGTGACGCCGAAGGTCATTCATCCGAGGGTCATTCGGGGCGGTTCTTGGGACGATGATGCCGATAAATTGCGCTCAGCGGCACGATCGGCATCAAGTTTGAAGTTGCAGAAGCGAGACCCCCAAATTCCCAAGAGTTTCTGGTGGTTCACCGATTCGAACTATGTCGGGTTTCGTTTGGTAAGTCCGAAAGTTCAGCCCACGCCCGAAGAGCAGGCCAAATTTTGGTCAACGGTGTTAGACGAGTAGTGTCTAAAAACTCAGACCAAACTTTTGGGGGATAGGATTTGCCAAATTTTTTTGGCTTGTTTCAAGTTTAAATTTTGCCACCAATGATCTTGAACATCTGCCCTGAGCCTAGTCGAAGGCTTGAACAGCCACGAAGTAGCGATTAAACTTGAACCAATTAGTTTTAAGTAAAAATACCTAAGATGAAAAATACACTTTTGACCCTTTTTTTAATGGGCTTGACCCTATCGAGCTTCTCCCAAGCATCGTATACCCTTTCCGATACCAGCGCCATGACCATCGACGGCAGCTCTTCGTTGCATGACTGGACGGTTACCGCTAATACTTTGGAGGGAACGATAGCCGAAAATGGCGAAAGCGTAAGTGCCGTTGATTTTTCAGTGGCCGTCGCCGATATTGTTAGCGACAGGGCCGCTGCGATGGACAATAAGATGCACGACGCCCTGAAAAAGGAAGAACATCCCAAGGTTACGTTTACGGTCAAGGACGCCAATGCGGCCATGGGTGAAAATCAGGAATTGAAAGGTACGTTGAATATCGCGGGAGTCGAAAATGAAGTCAGCGTGCCTGCTACGATCTCACAGAAGAATGGGTCTTTACATATTTCCGGCGAAAAAAAAATAGCCCTAAAAGATTATAATATCGAGCCGCCAACCGCTATGTTCGGCTCTATCGTGGTAGGCGATGATGTCACGGTCAAGTTCGATTTGGTCTTTACCAAGTCTTAGATATAAACGTCGAATCACAACCAGTTTTGTCGCTAAATAAATATGAAGAAAAAAATAGCACAACTGGCCAAAAAATACGCTCCCGATTTTGTTGAGGTGCGGCGTCATCTGCACCAAAATCCTGAACTTTCCTTTCAAGAATACGCTACTAGTACCTTTATCAAAAAGCAGTTGCAGGCCATTGGTATTACCGATATTGCCTCCGTGGCCGAAACCGGACTCTTAGCGACCATCCCAGGAAAACAAAATAAAAATCCGGCGTTATTGCGGGCCGATATTGATGCGCTTCCTATCCACGAAAAAAATAAGCTACCGTATGCCTCCAAAAATGAAGGGGTTATGCATGCCTGTGGTCATGATGCGCATGCGGCTTCCCTGTTATTATGTGCCAAAATATTATTTGAACTCAAGGAGGATTTAAAGGATACTATAACCCTGCTCTTCCAGCCCGGCGAAGAAGTCATGCCGGGCGGTGCCAGTTTGGTCATGAAAGAAAAGGCCTATCAAAATTTGGGAAGCCTTCCTCATATCGGCCAACACGTACGACCGGATATCCCAGTAGGCAAGGTGGGCTTTCGTTCGGGTAAATTTATGGCCAGTATGGACGAGCTATTTCTGACCGTAAAAGGCAAAGGAGGCCATGCGGCGATGCCCGAAAACGCTATTGATCCCGTACTGATCGCATCCCATATTATTGTGGCAGCGCAGCAGCTGGTCAGTCGTATGGCATCGCCAAAAACGCCTTCAGTACTTTCCTTTGGAAAAGTGATTGCCGACGGAGCGATTAACGTGATTCCCGATGAGGTATATATAGAAGGTACCTTCCGCACTTTGGATGAAGCTTGGCGAAAAGATGCCTTGCATAAATTGGAAAAACTCGTTACAGCGATGGCCGAGGGCATGGGCGGCAGCTGCGAATTGAAAATTAACCATGGGTATCCGCATTTGGTCAACGACTCCCGTTTGACCGAAGCATTGATGGCGCATGCAATAAGCTATTTGGGCGAAGAGAATATCGTTGCTCTAGACCCTTGGATGGCTGCGGAGGATTTTGCATACTACTCCCAAAAAAATCCGGCCTGCTTTTATATGTTGGGTGTTGGCAATACCGATAAGGGCATTACCTCAGGTCTCCATACCCCGACCTTCAATATTGACGAATCTTCTTTGGAAATTGGAGGTGGACTTATGGCTTGGTTGGCGGTCAACTTTAGCTCCCGCTAGGTCAAAGCTAAAATGGCATATACTGCAATCGTGCGTTTTATGGTGGATTTAGGCAAAAATCGCAAACTAATTGCAAAAATAGTGTTGGAGTCCTTTACCTAAAAATCCTTAACTTTAGCAGGCTATAGGTAGCGAATTGCTATAAAAAGGGTCAATGAAATATAAAATTGCCATAATCGCCGTACTGGCTTTGCTGATCGGTCTGCTTTTTACGTATAAAAAAGGAGTTTTCGATTTCAAGGATGATGAGTACGCCAAGCTGAAATTGCCCGAGACGGTCGACTACAATTTTCATATCAAACCCATACTTTCCGATAACTGTTATACGTGTCACGGACCAGATGCCAATAAGCGCAAAGCTGGCCTGCGTCTCGATCTGGAGACCACGGCTTTTGAGGAACTTCCTGAAAATCCCGGGAGATTTCCCATTGTACCCAAGAACCTTCGGGAAAGTTCGATGTACCAACATATCATCTCCGAGGATCCCGATGCATTGATGCCGCCGCCCGATTCTAAATTGGCGCTCAATCCTTATGAGAAGAAACTAATCAAGAAGTGGATAGAGCAGGGTGCACAGTTCGAAAAACACTGGGCTTTCCTTACGCCCGAAAAGGCCGAAGTTCCCGTGGTTGAAACTTCCGACACGAGTTATGAAGGCTGGGGCGAGAACGAAATAGACGGCTTCATCCTATCAAAATTGGAAGAGAGTGGGATACATCCATCAGAAAAGGCAACCGACGAAACCCTGATCCGTAGAATAAGCCTCGATCTTACCGGTCTGCCCCCTACGCCCGAACAGGTCAAGTCGCTGCTTGACGATGATTCCGAAACGAACATCGCCAAGATTATCGACGGGTTTCTGGCCTCTCCCGCTTACGGGGAGCGTATGACCCAATCTTGGCTCGATGTGGCGCGCTATGCCGATTCCCACGGTTATCAAGACGATAGCTATCGCACCATGTGGCCTTGGCGAGATTGGGTGATCCATGCCTTTAACGAGAACCTGCCCTACGACAAGTTTCTGACTTGGCAATTGGCAGGCGATCTGTTGCCCGATGCGAACAAAGAGCAGATCTTGGCGACCGGCTTTAACCGAAACCATCCGATTACGCAAGAAGGTGGGGTGATACAGGAAGAGTATCGAACCAATTATGTGCTAGATCGCACTAACACTTTGGGAAAGGGCATTTTGGGAATTACCTTGGAATGTGCCCGCTGCCACGACCATAAATACGACGCCATTACACAGGCCAATTATTTCGAAATGTTCGCATTTTTCAATCAGGTCGACGAGAAGGGCCTGCAGATGGATGCCGTGCAGGCCAAGAACAAGGAGTTTTTTGCCGATCCGCCCTTCATGACCATCTCGGATGAAGAGACCGAGGACGTACTATCCTTCGTGAACCTTGAAAAGGGAGAAAAGCTCAACGTGATGGTGATGAACGATTCCGCGCCCAAAACGACGTATCTCCTGAACAGGGGCGAATACGATCAGCCGGCGGATTCCGTACATCCCGGTACTCCACCCGCTATTTTTGCCTTTTCCGAAACCTTGCCGAAAAACCGATTGGGACTCGCCCAATGGTTGACCGATACCGAAAACCCCCTGACCGCTCGCGTATACGTTAACCGGCTCTGGGCCATGCTGTTCGGCAGGGGTATCGTAGAAACCTCGGAGGATTTCGGGGTACAGGGCAGTCTGCCGACCCATCCGGAATTGCTGGATTGGTTGGCGGTGGACTTTATGGAACACGATTGGGATATCAAGTACCTGCTCAAAAAGATCATGCTCTCGGCCACTTATCAACAGAAATCCCAAATGCGGCCCGAGCTTGAAAAGGCGGATCCGGAAAACAAACTGCTGGCACGGGCACCGCGTTTCCGCATGAGCGGTGAGATGATTCGCGACTATATACTGACTACCAGCGGCCTGCTCAATGCCGAGGTAGGCGGGCCCAGTGTAAAACCCTATCAACCGGCGGGACTTTGGGAGGAAACCAACGCTGGGGCGGACCGTGGTATCTTGACCCAATATGTAGCAGATAGCGGAGACGACCTATACCGGCGGTCGTTGTATACCTTCTGGAAACGAACGCTTCCACCGCCCAGCATGACCATTTTCGACGCGCCGACACGGGATTTTTCCGAGGTGCGCCGCCAAAAGACCAATACGCCGCTGCA
>RCMY010003390.1_pt1 | contig 14112 bp, 13 predicted proteins | sample 2041341 | NCBI WGS metagenome assembly RCMY01 (sample SAMN09708234, study PRJNA481090) | Marine sediment metagenome, whole genome shotgun sequencing project.
GAGGAAGTCCGTGATCTCGCCCACATGATGGAGGAACGGTTCCAGGTCACTGTGACCACCACCAGCTACGACGAGGACGGCGGCGTTGGATTGGGCGGCAGCTAGCTCGTGGACGTTGCTGATCGGGACCACCTGGTCGGCATCGCCATGAACGAGCATTACCGGGGCAGTGACCAGGCCGATGCGGTTACATGGAGCGAAAGTGTCGAATCGGACACCGATGGTTCGCTGTATCGCCTCGAGCAACAGGCCAAGAATGGGTTCCGGAATGCGGCTCATCTGCATACGCATCATGTCACCAGGGTGTGCAGGTGCCGAGACCGAAACCACGGCATGCAGATTGTCACTTTGGGATGCGCTCAGAATGGCTGCTCCGGCTCCTACCGAATGGCCGATTACCCCGACCTTCGCTACGGCCGGATGATCGAGTAACCAGTCGACAGCGACATCGAGATCTTCGGCGAAGCGTGGCATCGATGTGAAGCGGTCGTGTTCAGAGAGCCCGTGGTTGCGGGCGTCGAGGAACAGGGCGTGGAACCCGGCTTGGTGAAGATGGGAAGCAAGAGGAAGCATCAACGAGGCATTGCCACCCCAGCCGTGTAGGACGACCACCGCCGGGGCAATGTCGCCGACCGGGATAAACCAGCCGTGTAACCGTTTCCCGCCGACGGTACTCAGCCACACCTGTTCCTCAGGCAATCCAAGATCAGCCGGTGATCGTGTCGAATCTCTCTGGGGAGGAGCGAAGGCCTTTTTCAAGGCCCGGGGCGCCGCGTAATAAGCCGCGCCCACGATCGCGATCGGGAGCCAGATCCAGCGGGAAGGCGCACGGCGACCTAGGAGCGTCCGGGCGGTTTTCGCGTCGGTCTTCATGTCGGGCGGCTGACGGTACCGAGTCCCTCGCCCATCAGGTCAAAGCAGTAGACGATGTGATCAGGGAGCCGGGTGCGCCCTCCGTCGCGGAGCCAGTGAGCCAGCGAGGCACGCATCGCGGCCAGGGCAGCTCCGGCGATGAGCCGGGGGCGGATATCGTCGGCTCCTTCAAGGCCGAGCCAGTCTGATACGGCGTCGGTGATCGCGTGTTCCCAGGTTGCTTGGAGCAACAGGCTGCGGGCATTCACCGATGGCGTTGACGCAATGATGCGGAATCGTCGCAAGAGTTCTTCTTGTTCACTCTCGTAGTCCGCGGCGACGGTCAGGAAGGCTTCGCGCAAAGCCAACCAGGGAGCGTGATCCGCAGGAATCATCTTCAGGGTCCCGACGATTCGTTCCAGTCGTATCGCGTAGTCAGCGAGGATCACATCCTCTTTCGATGGGAAGTAGTGAAAGAACGTTCTGGGCGCTATGTCGGCAGCGGCGGCAATTTCGTCAATCGTGGTTCCGTCAAAGCCTTGTGCTTCAAACAGGTCAAGCGCCACCCGCTCGATGGTGCGTCGGGTCCGATGCTTCTTGCGGTCTCGCAGGCTGGTTGGTTCAGACATTGTCTCCACTATGGCATTTCTATGCGGATCATGCAAACTTGCAGTTACTGCATTTATGCGTATAATGCACACAACAACAACTTTGAAAGCAAAGGAACCTTCATGCTCGCTCGACTCGGCCACTTCGCATCTTCTCACCCATGGCGTTACATCGCAGGTTGGATTGTTGCCGTCGCAATCCTGGCCGGGGCAGTGGTCGCAATCGGGCCCGCTTTCACCTCCAACATCACGGCACCAGCCTCCGAAAGCAGTGCCGGTCTCGACCTTTTGACAGCCGAGTTCCCCAGCGCTGGTGGAGACTCTGGAACGATCGTGTTCAAGGTCGACCAGGGCGTCACCGACCCCGAGATTCAGTCCGCCATGGCTGGATTCTTCGAAGCCACCACCGAGATCGAGGGCGTCGTCAACGTGATAAGTCCCTATTCCCCGATCGGCGCAAGCCAGATCTCCACGATTGGAGACAGCGCCGGGAAGGTGGCATATGCCCAGCTGGTGCTTGAGGCGGGCACCACCACCGATGACGGCGCCAGGATCGGCGAAGCCATCACTGCCATCGCACCGGATATCGATGGATTAGAGGTCGCCCTCGGGGGCGACATGTTCCGCCACCGCGAGCCACCCAGTTCAGAAATGCTCGGACTGGCCTTCGCCGTCCTGGTGCTGATCCTTTCCTTCGGTTCGGTGCTCGCGATGGGGCTTCCCATCGCCACCGCGCTCGCTGGTGTCGGCACGGGGGTGCTCGCCACTGCCCTGTTGAGCAATGTCATCGAGATGCCCGACTTCGCCGCGACGATCGGCGTCATGATTGGGCTCGGCGTTGGCATCGACTACGCCCTCTTCATCGTGACCAGATACCAGGAACACCTCAACGCGGGCGAACCAGTTGCTGATTCAGTGGCCGCATCACTCGATACGGCAGGACGGGCGGTCCTCTTCGCCGGCGTCACTGTTGTCGTGTCACTGCTCGGTATGTTGCTCATGGGCGTCACCTTCGTCACGGGGCTGGCGTTCGCCGCTGCGACGACCGTGCTTCTCACGATGATCGGATCAGTGACTCTCCTCCCCGCCCTCATTGGCCTGGCAGGACATCGCATCCAAATAACCCGATGGAGTGGCCTCGTCGCATCACTGCTCGTAGCGATCACCATGGTGGGTGTCGCCCTCGACATCCCCGTCCTACGATTCGCAGCTCCCCTTGCGGTGATCGTGGTCATCGCTGGTCGTTTCAAGGGTCCGCTCAACAGAGCCATCAATCTGTCCTCGAACAAGCCTATGGAAGAGACAATGTCCTACCGGTGGAGCCGGTTCGTCCAGCGCCGCGCCGTAATCATCACGGTCTCGGCAACGTTGCTCCTCCTCATCGTTGCTATCCCCGTCCTCTCCATACAGCTCGGGTTCGCCGACGCCGGGAACGACCCAGAAGGAACGACCACCCGGCAGGCATACGACCTGCTCGAAGAAGGATTCGGTCCAGGCGCCAACGGGCCCTTCATTCTCGTCACGGAACTGAACGACGGTGCCAACCTCATGGAGATCCAGGCGGTTACTGACACCCTGCAGCAGGTCGATGGAGTCACCACGGTTTCACCGGGGATTCCCAACGACCCGCAGCAGCCGACGGCCGTACTGTGGCGCGTCACCCCGGCAACATCGCCCCAAGACCAGGCAACAGCCGACCTTCTCCATGCCCTGCGCAACGACGTCGTCCCACAGGTCAACGACTCCACGGGGACGGACATTCTGATCACCGGACCGGTCGCCGCCAACGTTGACTTCTCCGACTACCTGTCACAACGCATCTGGTACTTCTACGGCGCGGTGCTGCTGATCTCGTTCCTATTCCTCATGGCAGTGTTCCGCTCGGTCCTCGTACCGCTTAAAGCCGTAACCATGAACTTGCTCGCCATCGGTGCTGCTTACGGAATCGTCGTTGCGGTCTTCGAGTGGGGATGGGGTGGATCCATCCTGGGCGTCGAACCCGGGCCGATCGAACCATTCATTCCGATGATGCTGTTCGCGATCGTGTTTGGGCTCTCCATGGACTACGAAGTGTTCTTGATGACTCGCATCCGAGAGGAGTACGGCAAGACCGCAGACAACAGCCAAGCCGTGGCAGACGGGTTGGCAGCCACCGCTCGAGTCATTACCGCTGCCGCACTCATCATGGTGTTCGTGTTCGGCAGCTTCCTGCTTGAGGACATGAGAACCGTCAAAGTCCTCGGGCTAGGTCTCGCCGCTGCGGTCGCCATCGACGCAACCGTGATCCGGATGCTGCTGGTGCCAGCAACGATGGAACTGTTGGGCGACAAGAACTGGTGGATCCCTCGCTGGCTGAACCGGATCCTCCCCAACCTGATCGTCGAACCAGATCGCAAGCTAGAAATCTCCCAGGACAACCAGACCGCGACAGTGGACGCATAACCCGGGAGTTCTCCACAGAGCCCCCGGAAGACGGGTCCACAGCTCCCGTACTAGGGAACCCAAAGCCCCTCACGGACGGAAATGGTTCCAGCTACAGGCACTCCGGTGGTGGGTGGGGATCGTCCCGAGCATGGTGGGGTGTGCGTCGACCAGCCATATCGCAGTATGAGCTGCCCAAGACCCCGACGGGCTCGCAGAGCGGCCTTTACTTAATTCTTCCCCTTTATTACGTCGCATGGCGTGTAAACTCGTAAGGGTGAGCGACACGAACAAGCAAGTCAATAACGCCCGGTTCCGGTCGATGGCGGATCCGAGCAGACGCCGGATTCTTCGTTACCTCGAGGATGCCGGAGAACCGTGTGATGTGCGGACCCTCGCCTCGGGGGTTGGACTACATCCGAATACGGTTCGCGGTCACCTCGCTCTCCTCGAAGAAGCCAAAATGGTACAGCGCAAGATTCACAGACGTGAGACCCCAGGACGTCCCCGGATGCTCTATTCCGGGGTTCCTCGAGACAATCCCCCCACATCGGGGAACTACCGTCTGCTCGCCGAGGTGCTAACCACCTCGTTGCGAGCAGGCTCGGACACTCCCACCGAAGCCGCTGAGGCGGCGGGTAAGTCCTGGGGTCTCTACCTCACAGAACACAGCTCCCCGGCTCGACCACCCACCTACGACGAGGCGTTAACAACGATCACCAATCTGCTCGATGAGATGGGATTCGAACCGGAAGCTGTCCAGGCGGATGGCGACGCACGGTCGGTCGACCTGCGCGACTGTCCGTTTCGGGACCTCGCCAAAGACCATGCCGACATTGTCTGCAGCATTCATCTCGGGATGCTGCGGGGGTCGGCCGAGGCATTGGGCGGGGTGGTGGTGATCGATTCACTGTTGCCATTTGTGGAGCCGTCCAGGTGTCGCACCTTGACACGACCGGCGTGACGTCGACCGTCGAACTCGACCAACTCTGGCAAGGTCTGTCCGCGGTCCTCGACCCAGAGTTAGGTGTGTCGATCACTGATCTCGGCCTGATCTATTCGGTAGAAGCCGACGATGGCTTAGTCCAGGTAGTCATGACAACAACCACACCATTGTGCCCTCTCGGTGCCTACCTGGAGAAACAGATCCAGAAGAGATTGCTGGAAGTCCCCGGCGTCAAACAAGTCGAGATTGATTTGGTTCACGACCCGCTCTGGCGCCCGGACATGATGAACGACGCCGCCAGGGAGACTCTGGGATCGCGATTTGCTCCAAGTCGACCAAGTCGCTCTTTGCTCACTATTCGGCGGAACCGAGGCTAATGCTGCCCTTCAGTGTCGAGGTAGACAGTCCCATCCTCGACAGTCACTGAATGCGTCAGAACCGGCCGTGTCGCTGGCAGACTCATTGCCTGACCGGTAGCTAGGGAGAACGTCGATCCGTGTTTGTAGCACTCGATTTCGAGTTCATCCTCGAGTACATCTCCCTCCGACAACCTGACCTTCTGATGGCTGCACCGATCGTCGAGGGCATATACGCGGTCGCCAATTCTCACCACGACCACCCCGGCCTCGCCCACCGCAAATCGGTAGGGAACTCCTGATTCGAACTGTGCGAAAAGACCGAGAGAAGTTCTCGAAGAAGGGCTCGCACTCACCGTATCAGTTCCCGGGCCATGAGGGCTTGGCAGGTTCATCGGTCAAGAGATTCGCTGCTGCCGGGAACACGTCGTATTCCTCAATCGCAATGTGTCTAACCAGCTCATCGGTCAATTGATCCAGCTCGCTCGCGCTGACCTCTGCGGGGAGTGCCAGGTTCGACGCGAACCGAACGTGATCCTCCTCAAGATCATCGACGTAGTACGCGTTGGCGATCCCAGCCTCCTTCAATCTCGTAAACACGCCCTGCTCCTCGCGCAAGACGTGCGCGGTCAGCGAGTCCTTGAGCCGGATCACCGCCTGAGCAAGGCCCGGTGCTCCGGACGAAGCTAAGCGAACGGCATCGTCGGCAAGCATCTGAATCTGCTCGTGCTCATCGCAAAGTGCGGCAATCTCAGGAACCCTTCGACAACCGCAGTAGTCACACATCGCTTAGGCCGAGGTTCTTGGCGATTTCGCTGGCCTCACTCTCAGACAAGGCCGCCAATGCTGGCAAATATGCCACCTCTTCCTCTTCGAGATGAAGCGAGATGATCGCCCGCAGCGAATACAGGATTCGAGGCAGGGAGTCGACATCATCCTCGGCCATTGCCGATGCCAACTCGGCCACAAGGTGGGAGATGACCTTGTGGCCGAGCGTCATCGTCTCAACTGCACCTCCCCTGGCCCGAAGGACACGTTCAGCCGCCGGGTATAGCTGGGATTCCTCGGCAGCCGCATGGGGAAGGAGATGGTCGTTGAGAAAGTCAATCGCCTCGTCAAGTGCCACCTGACGATCGGCAGATTCGAGTGTGGCGACCACCCCGGCTAGATCGCCCAGCAGTTCAATAGACGGGCGGAGGCTCCGATGCTCTTCGGAAACTGCGGATGCGACCCTGGCTCCGAGATTTGATCGATCCGGCCAGGAGTACTCCGCCACTGACGTTTGATGATCAGCCGCCGACGGCGGAGGCGCTACTACGTGGAGTGCCGTCATGCCCGACTCGCCGCCACGGATACCTCGGACCGCGCCGGCGGGGATGACGGCTACATCTCCGGCTCTTACGTCATAGACCTCATCGTCGATCCGAATCTGACCATCTCCGTCCAAAACAGAGATCGTGAGAGCCACTGGCGGGGCATGGGGAGGGATCTCCTGTGATGGCATAAACGCAGCCAGAACCACCTTCATCTCCGGGGTGTCGGCCAAAATAACTCGACCAAACCCAGCGTCCGAAAATTCGGCCAGGTCGGTGCTTCTCCCAACCTTTGCTTCAAAGGTCGTGATTGCCGGGTCAACTCGGATGGCCATGACATGTCCCTTTCGCCCGCGTGCTACTATTTTTCCAGTCTACACCGTTTTTATTTTGTAGGGCCGATGGAAACAACCCAAAAACATACCTCTTCCCTAGCCTGGAGCGTGCTGGGCATCTCTGTAGCGCTGACTGCGCTGGCTTCCCTGGTGGTTGCTGCGTGGGCCGGGTTGGGCCGGCTTGGGGCGGTAGGTAACGCCCCAAGTGCCGGGCTCCACGGTCCGATCATGGTCTTTGGATTCCTGGGAACGGTCATCACCGTCGAGCGAGCCGTCGGGCTCAGGCGACGCTGGGGTTGGTGGGTACCAGTCTTCTCAGCACTTGGTGGGCTGTCGCTCCTGGTCGGGCTGCTGGACGTGGGTGCCGTCCTTCTGGCTCTGGCCGGAGTAGGTCTTACTCTGATGTATGTCGTCTCCGGGAATCTGACCGGCTTCGAACCTCACACGGTGATCATGGGTCTAGGTGCTGCCTCCTGGGTCATCGCTGCTATCGGGCTGGTGGCGCATACCCCGATCCCGCTCGTCGTCCCGGCGCTCACTGCATTTCTGGTTCTAACGATTTCCGGCGAACGGGTCGAGCTTTCCAGGCTGGGGCCTCGCTCTGGGGGGCGCTGGACGATGTGGCTGCTGATTGGTGCCGTCGCCTTGTTCATCAGTTCAGCTCTGGCAATAGCAATTCCTGAAGCAGCATCGGCGATCGCGGGAGGTGCCATGATGATCCTGGCCGTCTCCGGCTGGTACGGAGATATCGCCCGCCGCACGATCAAGATGTCCGGCCTACCCCGATTCATGGCCGCCGCTCTCCTGGCCGGCTACTTCTGGCTGTTCATCGGCGGAATAACCCGGGCAGCGTTCGGATCGGGCCTCGGTTCGGCCGCATACGACATTGCACTCCACACCGTTTTCGTCGGATTTGTCCTTTCGATGGTGTTCGCTCACGCTGCGGTGATAGTTCCTGCCGTCACCGGTATCGACCTTCCGTACCGTTCGATCTGGTGGGTTCCGCTAGTGGTGCTTCACGTCTCGCTGCTGGCCCGGGTCGTCGGAAGGCTCACTGGCACGGTTCTCTATACCTGGGGTGGCGTGGGCCACGTCGTGGCGATCGCGACCTTTGTGGCAATGGGAGTCGGATCGGCATTAGTGGCTCGAGCTGGCGAAGAACGGGTGAGCCTGTGAGCGCAACTCAAGCTCAATCGCGTCCTCGAGAACTCGCTTTTGATCCCCTCCGTTGGGTAGCGCCAGTCTTCGTGGTTGCCACACTGCTCGGTCTCCTGATGCGACTCTCCTTCGTTGGAATCAGCACCGGTATCCCCTTCGATCACCTCCTGCATGCCCACTCGCATGCCCTCTATTTTGGATGGGCCGGCCTGACCATCCTCGCCGCGGCCTATCCCGACTCCGGTTGGGAGGTCAAACTTGCCACGTGGGCTCTCCCGGTCATGACGCTGGCATTTCTCCTGGTGGGATACGCCCCACTTTCCATCGCAATGTCAACCGTGATGATGTTTGCTTGGTATCTGGCGATCTGGAGATGGTGGCGTGCCCGGCGGGACAACCTCGATCTCTACACGACGACCAATCGGATCGGCTTTACCTACGTGATTCTGGCCAGTCTTGGCGTTTGGGCCATGGCCTACTTCAAGGCGACGGGGATCGGGGAGCCCATGTCCTCGCGCGTTGCAATCCATTCGTTTCTCTCCAATTTCGCATGGTTCTTCCTCATCGGGACCGTGGGACTCGCAGTACGGGAGAGGGCCGTCGACCCGACGACGGCTCGACGAGTCGTCTACTGGTGGGCTGGCCTCGGGTGGATCACTTTTCCTTTGGGTGTTGCAGCAGGAACAACTATTCCCTTCGTCGGCAACGCCGCCCGAATCGCTGCGATCCTTCTTGTCTACCCGACCTGGCTTTGGGTCCGCGCGCTATGGGCTTCGCCTGCGGGCCAAGGTCTTCGGTGGGCAGCAATATGGCTGGCAATCAAGATGGCCTCCGACGTAGCATTGGCCGTCGGCGGCGAGGGGATTCACCGAATCCTGGGACGACAGGGTGTGGTCATCTACCTCCATGTCATGTTGCTCGGCTATGTCACCACCATGTGTGTCTGGTTCCTTTCTAGGGCCAGCCACACAGATGTAACCGGTGATTTGGTTCTTCATCAGGTAGGTACGCTCGTGATGCTGATTGGCATCGCCTTGTTGGTTACTCACGCCCCCAACACGGTCGCGCTTTGGACGGCGGTTGTCGGGGCTGTGATCGTCTGGTTCGCCGCGCTTCGCTGGGCTCCACGGATCACCTATGGGTTGGGAAACTCTTCGCCATGAACCCGTTGTCCCTTGACCTGGATTCAGCTACATGAGAGTCGAACCGTCCCGCCAGACGCGAGTGGTGGAGTCCCACAGCATTGCTCGAGCGGCGTTCTTAGGTGCGTTGTTCTTCGCAATCGTGGCCATCGGCTGGGCCCTTGTCGTGCTCAGCACTGGAGGTTTTTGGTGGGGCCCGATGCACGCGTTTCTGGCCGGAACCGTGTTGCTGGCAATATCGGGAGCGAGTCAGATGTTCACTATCACATGGTCATCAACCCGACCTCCGTCAGGCCGGACTGCGACCACCCAACGGTGGCTACTGATCGTAGGGACGACTGCAGTGCTCGTCGGGGTGAGGGTCAGCTGGGATCCATTGACGTGGATCGGAGCCGGCGCCATTGTTTCAAGCCTGGTCGTGCTTACCCTATCCATCACCAGTGCGGTCCGTCGTAGCCTGCTCCGCAGGTTCGACCTGTCCGCCCAATTTTATCTGGCAGCCTTCGCCGCCGGGATTATCGGGGTAAGCCTCGGGGCAATAATCGGGACCGGAAATGCCGGAGCCGCATTCCCAGAGCTCAGACTTGCCCACTCGCATCTCAACCTGATCGGGCTGGTAGGTCTTACCATCGTCGGGACAATCCCCACGCTATTGCCGACCACGGCCTACCGACGCGCCGTCAGTGGTCGGGAGGCAATCGTCGCACTCTGGCTAGGGCGCGGAGGGGTCTTGTTGATCGTCGGTGGAATCTGGAAATCGGAGCTGGTCGGAGTCGGGACGATTCTGGTCGGGCTTTCGGGCGGCACGATTCTGGTTGGAATCTTGGTGAGACTCTGGGAAGAGGGACGCCAAAAGCTGGCGTTTCTCCAGATCACGGCAGGCACGATCTGGTTGGTTGCGTGGGCCATTTCCGATGGCATTCAGGTGGTCAGCACCGGTCAGATGTACCCATTCGGGGGATGGACCGGCGCGGCGGTGGTTGCCGGAGTTGGACAGGTTCTCCTGGGTGCAGTCGGCTACCTTCTGCCGGTCCTCAAAGGCTCCCCTTTCGAGCACAGCCGGGCAGTGATGGCGCGGTGGCCGTGGCTACCTCTTCTCGCTGCCAACGGGGCCGGAGCATGTATCGCGGCGGGGTGGGCATTCGGTGCGGTCGCGATCACCGCGACCTGGATCGTCGACTTTGGCGTGAGAGTGCTCGTCGTTGCCCGAGGCCCCAGATCAGACTCACCGGGTGAACCTGGAATGGACTCTTGATCTGCTGGACAACAGTGACCGACCAGCGTGACGGAGGCAACCTTGGGCGATGGGCCAGCCATCCATTGATGTCGTTCGTCAGCTGCGAGCATCAGGGAGCAGCCTTGAGGATGTCAGTGCGGGAACGAAATGCGTCGAACTCTCGAGTCAACTCGAAGACGAAAACAAGCGACGGTAGAGTCGCCCCAGGGGCTGCACCGAATGTGGCAGCCATGGCAACGAGAGCGAAGGCTTCGTTCCGATGTGCCCCCCTCTAGACGCTGAGGAGTCAACGTGACCATAGACCAGAGCGCAAGGCGGGTTCTGCCGAAGGAGCCCGTGGAGTCGCTGCCCGAATACGTTCTAGGTGGGGGTGGAGACGCCCTCAGGAATACCGAGCACGCCTCCCCGGAAGAAATAGTCGGAGTATTGAGCCAGGCGGGCCTGCGCGGCCGCGGCGGCGCCGGATTCCCTACCGGCGCCAAGTGGGCCTCGATTCTCAATGGTGGAGGTCGACACCACTATGTGGTGTGCAATGCTGCTGAGGGAGAACCGGGCACATTCAAAGACCGTGCGCTGATCCGCGCTAACCCGTACCAGGTGGTCGAAGGACTCGTTATCGCCGCTCGAACGGTCGGCGCCGTCGAAGCTTTCATCGTGGTCAAGGAGTCATTCCGGACCGAAACGGAACGACTCTCCAATGCCATTGGGGATCTCGCGGAAGCCGGATGGCTGGGCGATATCGCCGTGACGATAGTTGCCGGCCCTGAAGAGTATCTCCTTGGAGAGGAGAAGGCACTCCTCGAGGTAATCGAAGGCAACGACCCTCTCCCCCGCTGGCTCCCGCCCTACCTCCACGGCCTCTACGCCACCGCACCCCAGTTGGGCTGGCAGTCCCATGCTGCCGAATCCGGGCACGCCGGCGAGCACACCTCCAATCCCACACTTGTCAACAACGCCGAGACTCTGGCCCAAGCCACGTGGATTCTCTCCCACGATGCTGCTGCTTTCAGGAGCGTTGGGACTAACGAGTCGCCGGGGACGCTGGTGTGCACGGTGATTGGCGACGTCGCCCAACCCGGCGTCTTCGAAGTTGATATGGGGACTCCACTTATCGACCTCTTGAACCGAGCCGGGGGTCCTCTCCCGGGAAGAACCATCAAGGCAGTATTCCCGGGGGTGGCGAACGCAGTTCTGCCTGGGGGACTGTTGGAGACGCCGCTCACCTACGAGGACATGCAAGCCGCCGGATCAGGGCTCGGTGCGGGAGGATTCATCGTCTACGACGATTCAGCCTGTATGGTCGAAGTCGCATCGGTTCTTTCGAGATTTCTTTATGTCGAGTCATGTGGGCAATGCCTGCCTTGCAAGCTGGGTACCGGCCACATCACCGAGGCTCTGGAACGAATCCGTGATGGTTCGGGATCCGTTCGCGACCTCGATACCATCACTGAACGACTCCGGATAGTCGCCGACGGGAATCGTTGCTATCTGCCCGTGCAAGAACAGAATCTGGTTTCGAGCATCATGAGTGCCTTCCCCAATGACATCGTCGCTCATCTCGAAGGTGGATGTGTTGGCGCAAACCGGAGGATCCCGATCCCGAAACTCGTTGACCTGACCGACGGCGTCGCCACCTACGATGAGAAGCAAGAGCGCAAACAACCCGACTGGACCTATTCCGATGCATAGCCAGTGCCTGTGGGACCGCTAATGATCGGACTCCCGGTTTTGTAGCCACGAATCCCGGGGCAGGGGACACTGTCTGATGTCTCTCTTAGGGTATCGGGGTCTGGTTCCTGTCTTGACTGCTGCTGACTCTGTTCCGGCGCCGGAGAGGGCATTGCCGTTCAACGCGACGAACAGCAAGATAACGGCCGCGGTGAGAAGCATGTGTCCGAGTCCGGCGATCCCTGCGATGGCGACGTTGGACTCGTCGTCGAGGACTGTGAGACTCCCATGCATGGCCAACATCCCCTCCGGGATCACCAACCCGGCGTGGTAGGTCTAGTAGAACCATCGGACTGATCGTGTCTCCGAGATGGTGAACGCTTACTCGATCACCATGACCAGCAGGAAGCGACGCCAGGTTGGGTGGAGCCTTCGAAGTCGTAGCTTTCGTCAATTCTCTGTAGAACGGGCCGAGGTATCGCGGACTCAGCTTCCAGACGCTCACGACTCACGATGCGGTTGCGTGATGTGCCCCACTTGTGGCTTGAAGTGACGTTGAGTTGGTCAGCTGGCCATCGATCATCTCGTGGATCGTATCCACTTGTTCGAGTTGGGTCTTGTCGTGGGTAACCATCACTGTGGCGACGCCGCGTATATGGGCCAGTTCGGCGAGCAGGCCAACGACCTGGGTTCCTCGTTCGTGGTCGAGTGCCGAGGTTGGTTCGTCGACGAGGAGCAGTTCCGGTCCGTTGATGAGAGCGCGAGCGATTCCGACCCGTTGTCGCTCACCGCCGGAGAGTTGGTGGGGTCGACGGTTCGTCTTTGCGCCGAGACCCAGGCTGGTAAGTAGCTCGATCGCTTCGTCTCGTCGTGCTGGCGGGCGACCGCCACTGAGGTGGACGGCTGCGAGTAGTTGGTCGGTTGCGGTCAACGCGGCGAGAAGGTTGACGCCTTGGAAAACGAATCCGATCTTCTGGGCGCGAACCGTGGTGCGTTGGGCGTCGCTGAGTTCGGTGACGTCGACGCCACCCAACACGACGTTTCCGGATTGTGGGCGGAGCAGGGTGCCGGCGATGGCCAGGAGGCTCGATTTGCCGGACCCCGAAGGGCCGACGACAGCCGCGAATTCTCCCCGCTCGACGGTCAGATCGACGTGGTCGAGGGCGACGAGAGCGTGGTCTCCGTCCGGGTAGGTAAGGGTGACATTGTTGAGTTTGAGTGTCATTTGCTGCCTCCTAGTGCAGTCAGTGGGTCAACGTTGGTGACGGAACGGATGGCTAACCCAGCTCCAACCAGTCCGATCGCAACCATGGCGACGAGTGGGTAGAGGGTGGTAGCCATATCTGAGACGAATGGAACGGTGCCGGAGACCAGCTGGCCGACGAGGAAGCCGATGCCGCCGCCGGTGACCGCAGCCGCCATCAGCACGATTGTGGCTTGGCCTAGAGCGTCGCCGAGAAGATATGGCGTTGAGGCTCCCATGGCCTTGAGGACTGCGATGTCGTGTCGACGCTGGATGGTCCACACGGTGAAGAAGGCCCCAATCACAAGCGCGGAGATCACGAGGAGAAACCCACGGATCATCTGAAGTGAGCCGTTCTCCTCTGTGAAGCTCCCGACGGCCTGAAGACTCTGATTGACGGTCTCGACGACGGTCCCGTCGATGGGACTCTGATCATCGAGCGCCCCGTCGGTTTGCAGGGCAATGACCGTGGCCTGGGATTCGGTGCCAGCGAGTTGCTGCCAGTCGCCGAGCCTTATCCAGACGACGGGCGAGTGGGCGAAGGAGCTTTCTCCGGTGGTGGTCGCGACGGTGTAGGCGGCCCCACCGATTGTTACGCGGCCGCCAGATGATAGGTGATGCTCGCCGGCGAAGGCCTGGGAAACGACGACGGTGGCGTCGGTTTCGAGTTGTGTTGGGGCGACGAAGCTGCCGGGTTCGGCTGCGAATACGACGACCGATATCGACGAGTCGGCCAGTGTCATGCTGGCCCGGCTGATCCCGAGTGGTGCAGCGGCGGTGACACCTGGCAGCACGGCCCACTGTTCCTTTTGGCTCGCATCGAGATGGCTTTG
>RCMY010006547.1_pt1 | contig 14112 bp, 16 predicted proteins | sample 2041341 | NCBI WGS metagenome assembly RCMY01 (sample SAMN09708234, study PRJNA481090) | Marine sediment metagenome, whole genome shotgun sequencing project.
TGGGCTTTCAGGTCCTTGTCGTTGAGCCAGGCGGTGCCGTAGATGCGGCTCAGCATCTGATTGTTGTGATCACCACGCCAGTACGCACCCGCCACCTTCATCAACTTGAAACTGCGCAGCTTGTCGGTGCTGGGCACGTGCGGGCCACGGCACAGGTCGGTGAAACCGCCCTGGGTGTAGAGCGAGAGGTCCTGGCCGTCCGGAATGGACGCGATGATCTCGGCCTTGTAGTGCTCGCCGATGCCATTGAAGTAATGGATCGCGTCGTGACGGGACTTGACGCTGCGCGAAACCGGTAGCGCCTCTTTGGCGATCCTGTGCATTTCCGCTTCAATGGCGGGCAGGTCTTCCGGAGTAAACGGGCGCTCGTACGCGAAGTCGTAGTAGAAGCCGTTCTCGATGACCGGGCCGATCGTTACCTGCACACCGGGGAACAGTCGCTGCACGGCCTGCGCAAGCAGGTGGGCGGCCGAATGACGGACCACTTCCAGCGCGTCGGGATGCTTGTCGGTGACGATCTCGAGCGCCGCATCGTCCTCGAGGCAGAAACTGGTGTCGACCAGTTTACCGTCGACCTTGCCGGCCAGCGCGGCCTTGGCCAGGCCGGGGCCGATGGATGCGGCAACGTCGGCGATGCTCAGCGGGGCGTCGAATTCACGGCGACTGCCGTCGGGAAGGGTAATGGCGATCATGGCGGTATTGGTCTGGTCTGGCTGGGGTCGGAAGATCACGACCCGCAAAGAAAAAAAGCGCCACAAAGGCGCCTGCGTCAAACGGAAGCCCTGGGCGGTTCTAGGATTGGATGCGCGTAGTGCTCATGTCACACACTCGACCGGCACGTTGGTGCGGGCCACCTTGACAGCGATGAAGCGGCGAATCCTCGCCACATGACCTACCAATATTGGGCAGTGGGCCGTGCAAGTCAAACTTGACCCCGCTTCCGGTTGAAGCAACGCGGTATATCCGGCCGTCAGAGATCGTGAACCACCCATTGTCCCTCGCGGCCTTCGTCGGAAACCCCCAGCGCTGCCCGCGCGACATCCTCCGGCGAGTCGCCCGCTTGCCACGCCGCCGCCATCGCTGCGAGCCGCTCCCGCGTGGTGCGCGTGTAGGCGCCCTCGAGTTCGTTCTGGGCATCGACCGCGAGCTTTTGTGGATACAGTCGGCGGGCATCCTCGCTGTGATTGAGCAGCGCGACCATCCGCGCGGTGGCCAGTACAAAGGCGTCGCGGCCAAGCAACTGCCGCTGGGTGCGCTGCAGGTGCCACACGGCCAGATACTCCAGCGGACCCAACAGCCGCTGCGGCGTTGCCCCGAAGAAATTCCCCGACAGTGCGCTCGCCGCTACCGGCGTCTTGCTGTCGGGAAGGCCGGTGGCACCCCACGAGCTGAGCGCGCCGCCAGGCAGATCCATACTTCGCAGAGCAACGCCAAAGGTATCGGCGAGCAGACGCTGGGCCCGCAGATCGTCACTTTCCGCAATGACACCTAGGATGCGCAGAAATGCCGGGTAGCGCTCCTCGCCAAGGCGGCGCGCAAGCCGCTTCAGCACGCTGAGACGGTATTCGGGCTCGGTGTGCGACGCCAAGGCAGCGACAAGCCGCGCGGCGGCATCGCGCAGTCCGTCGGGCTGGGGAATCACATCATTCATTCAGCGACCGGCCTCAGGGCAGTAAGCCACTGCCGTTGAGCGATGCTAACGCTCAGCGGAGCGCTGCGACCACCGCGTCGACGCTGGCGTCCACCGCGGACGCCAGATCAAGTCCGCCCAGCGCGCCCTGCAAAGCCCGATCGGTGGCAAGCATGCGCTGCCCGCTGGGAAATCCGTCCCATGCGGCGACGCCGAGCATCTGCTCGCCGGAATCGACCTGTGACGCAGGCGAATGGGTGGCAACCGGGGCTGACTCGTCGATCGCCGGCGCTGACGTGGGGAGTTGCGCACCCTGGCGCCCGGCATCGTCCAGCGCAAGCCGATCGGCCAGCGATTGCAGGCCTGCGCGGTCAAGCGGGGGAGTGTTGCCGATGCTGTTCATGAGCTCGCAGTGACCTCGGAGGAACCCGGAAACGGAACAATGAACGAAGAGTACCGTCTTCCAGCGGGCCGCACATCTAGGGTAACCACCAGGGTGCCGCAGCCGGATTCAGGTTGCGGAAAGCCCTGCCCTGGCTTCGCTTCCCGCATGCTAGCCTCGATCCACCCCCGCTGCGAGGCCCGCCCGTGTCGTCCAAGGACAAAGGCGCTGACAAGACCGAGCCACCTACCCGAAAACGCATTCTGGATGCGCGCAAGGAAGGCAACGTCGCCAAAAGCCGGGATCTCACCGGCACGGTCCTTGTCATGGGTTGGCTGGTGGCGGCCTGGATGCTGGCCGGCTCGATGCGTGCACGGATCAACATCCTGTTTGAACAGAGCCTGGCGACCCTTGGTCAGCCCTTCGAGACCAGCCTCGCCCTGCTCGCGCATACGGCTGTCGACACCTTTCTGTGGCTGATGCTGCCGCTGTTGGCCATGTCAATGCTGCTCGGATTACTGGTGGAGTTTCTGCAGGTCGGGCCGCTGCTGAGCTGGGACAAGGTCAAGCCCAAGATGGACAAGCTCAATCCTGTCGAAGGCATCAAGAAGATGTTCTCGATGGACAACCTGGTGGAGCTGATCAAGTCGATCGTCAAATCGGCGGCACTGCTGGGGATTGGCTGGATCGTCGTGCGCGCAATGCTGCCCGAGCTGGTCCAGCTGCCCAACTCCCCGCCCGGCGCCATCGGTGCAGCGTTGTGGCAGGGCCTGTCGAGGATCGTGATCTGGACGATCTGCGTGTTCTTCTTCATCTCGGCGCTGGATATGGCGTACCAGAAGTACTCGTATCTGAAGAACCTGCGTATGAGCCGGCGGGATATCCGTCAGGAACTGAAGGACAGCGAAGGCGACCCGCATGTGAAACAGCGTCGCCGCCAGTTGCACCAGGAGTGGTCCCAGCAGAACATGCTGCATGCCGTACGCGGAGCCAATGTCGTCGTGACCAACCCCACCCATATCGCCATCGCGCTGCGTTATCAGGACGGCGAGACCGATCTGCCCATTGTGGTCGCCAAGGGCGAGGGACACACCGCCGAGATGATCCGCCAGGCAGCCGAAGAGGCGGGCGTGCCGATCCTGCAGAACATCCCGTTGGCACGCGGCCTGCACGAGAAGGTCGCGCTGGACGACCACATCAGCAACGAGTTCTTCGAGGCGGTTGCCGAAGTGCTGCACTGGGCGGAAGGCGTGCGCGACGGGCGCGGTTGAGAAGCGGAGTGGCAGCGCGCGATCACCCGCCCGCACTTCAGGAGAATGCGCGGTTCAGGACCTCCAGCAGCGCGCGATTCTCGCCTAGCTTCTTCAATACGATTTCCACGTACACGCCCATCAACAACAGGATCATGGCGGTGGCGACCCATGCCTTGATCGGCAACGTCAGCGCGAACACGTTCAGCTGCGGGGCATAGCGGTTCACCAGGCCGAATGACAGGTCGACCAGCAGCAGCAGGATCAGCGCCGGTGCCGCCATCACCAGCAACGCGGTCATCAGATAACTGAACTGGCCAATGAAGAGCTCCTTGCCCTCGTTCTGGATCTGGGGGAAATAGGACATCACCGGCCACAGCGCATAGCTGGACAGCAGCAGGTCGAGGAAAATAAGAAAGCCGCCACTGGCCATGAACAGCCAGGCTGCCATGTGGGTGAGAAACTCCCCGTGCAGGGAGGACTGATGGCCCTGAATCGGATCGAAGATCGAGGCCATTGCCATGCCTACCTGACTGTCCATCAGGTTGCCCGCTGCACCGATCGCCCAGAACACCATCCCGAAACAGAAGCCGATCGCCATGCCCAGGAAGATCTCCTTGAGCACGATCACCGGCCACATCGGCGCGCCCATCGCATCCATCGGCGCTCCGGCCATCGCGATGGGCAGGGCAACCACGGCCAGGCTGACCAGAAAACTGTTGCGCACCATCGGCGGCATGGTCTGGGCGGTCAAAAGAGGCAGCATCACGAACGCGCCGATGATCCGCGGCAGCGTCAATGCCAACGCGAGCAATGCGTTGCCGACACTATCGAACTGCATCAGTCCGCCGCCGCCGTGTCCACGTGTATTGACATCCCGACGGGGCACCCGTTTTTTCTGGCTGCAATCGACACGCCTCGCCTCATCGCGCGACGAGTCCCGGAAAGTCGATAAACAGGCGCTCGGCAAAGGTGAGCAGCGTGCCGCCCAGCAAAGATGCGGTGATGAACAGCGTCAACACGATAACCAGCAGCTTTACCGCATAGGCGAACGTCTGCTCCTGCAACTGCGTGGCCGCCTGCAGGAAAGCGATCACCAGCCCGAATATCGCCGCAGCCGCAATCGGCGGACCTGACAGGATCAATACCAGCCACAGGGCCTGCTTGGTCAGTTCCAGCACTTCATTCATCGCTGTGGTCGCCTACATCGCATACGTCAGCACCAGACCGTGTACCAGTTTCGCCCAGCCATCGATCAGCACGAACAGCAGCAGCTTGAACGGCAGCGACACGATCGTCGGCGACATCATCATCATTCCCAGCGCCAGCAGGATGTTGGCCACGACCAGATCGATGATCAGGAACGGCAGGAAGATCAGGAAGCCGATCTGGAACGCCGCGGTCAATTCGCTGACGGTGAAGGCCGGCACCACGACAATGAAGTCATTTGCGCTGATGTCCGCCTGCCGGGGTTGCGGCAAAAGTCGCTGCGCACTGCGCAGGAAGAACGCACGCTCGGTGTCACTGGAGTGTTTGATGAGGAACCCGCGCAGAGGCTCTTTGCCGACATCGACCAGTTGCAGCAGACGCGTCACATCCATCCGTTCGCCCGGGGCCATCGGTTTGAGCGCGGGCTTGGAGGCGGCGGTCGACGATGCACCGTCAGCCGGCTGTCCGTCGCCTGACGCGTCTTCGCTCGCGTCAACCGGCTGCTGCGACGCCGGTGGCCCGACAAGCAGGGCCGTGCTGTCCACTGCCGCCGTCACTCCCTCCATCGGCGCAATGACGTCCGCGTCGGCGGACGGAATTGCCGCCACGGGTTGTGTAGCCGGCGCACTTGTTGTCGTAGCCTGCATCTCGCCGTTGATCGCCGCATGGGTCTCCAGCAGAACCGGGTACATCACATAGATCGACAACACGATTGCCAAGCCGTTGATCACTACGTTTGGCGGCACCTGCTGCAGCCCGAGCGCGTTGCGCAGCAGGCTGAGAACCACAACGATCTTGGTAAAGGAAGTCACCATCACCGCCACGAACGGCGCCAGCGCGAGGCTCACGACCGTGACGAGGATCAGCGCCGGTGAAAAGGAACTGAAGTCCACGCGTCAGCTCCAGCCCAGCAGACGGACGCCAAGGGTGTCCCCCACCGCGACCACCTCGCCGCGTCCGATCTGGCGACCGTTGGCGCGGATCGCGACATTGGTGCCTTCCAGTTGCGCTGCCAACGCAAACACATAGCCCGGCTGCAGCCCCGCCAGTTCGGCAATGGTCAATTCCACTGTGCCCAGGTCGAACCGCAACCCCACTGACAGTTGCTCGACCCCCGCCCGGCTTTCCACGTTCCTGTCTTCCTGTGGGGTGGCGTCTTTGTCGTTGCTGGTCATCGGGTTCTCCTGAGGGGATGCCATGGATTCGTATTCGCCATCGATGCGCCAACCCTGCGCGGTGGCTGCCAGCGGCCAGACGCGACCGCAAGCGATCGCCTCCACGCGCGGAGGGCTGTTCGCGCGGCCCGCGACGATCACGCTGCCAGGCACCAGAGTTCGCCACTCCACGACGGGCACATCCGGGCCTGCGAAGCCGATCACCACTGCGGCAGGCAATGTCAGCCAAGCGTCGAGCGGCAAAGGCGGATCTTCACCGTAGGGGTCGCCGGCACGGGCAAGCAACGGTGCCAGACAACGTATCGGCAAGCGGAGTAGACCGCTGCATGGTTGCGGCGCTGCATCGCCTTCGAGATCCGGCTCGTTGATCGCGAAGTTCAACCAGACAGAGTCGGCATCGGTGTCCACAGCTGCACGTTCCGCGACGTCTGCACCCACACCATCGGTCGGCGGCAGCACCGGCACCAGCGCCATGCCGAGCGCATCACTCAAACGCGCCAAGCGCGTTTCATTCGCCAGACTCCAGGCGAGCACACGGGAGCGACCCTGGTAGTCACTCCAGGCCATCGTTCCATCGGCGTGCGGGCCTTGCTCCAGCCTGAGAGCCATCGACACCCCGTCAGCATCGACGGCGAAGGTCGCTGCGTCATCGCAGCGGCTCCCGGGTGAAAACGCGAGGCGTCCACCATCGGCAAGATGCCACTGGCGCGGGTATTCAAACAGCGCCTGCAACGGGGTCAGGTGGGAGGGCGAGATGGTCGGTACGCGTCCACGCAGCGAGCCCGCGGGTTTTGTCTTACCCGCTTTCCCGCCCGCGATTTTTTTCACCGATGCTCCCCCGGCGTCACCCATGTCCCAGCGCCACCTTCATCAGATCAGGCACCGACCGTACTCCAAGCTTTCCCATCATGTTTGCCCTGTGCAGTTCAACCGTCTTGATACTGATGCCGAGGATGTCGGCGATGATCTTGTTGGGTTTGCTGGCGACAACGAGGTCGAGCACCTGACGTTCGCGCGGTGTCAGCTTGGCCAGCGCCACGGCCGCGCCCTGGGGTAGCGCCAACGCGGTGCGGATCGCTTCGATCAACGCGTCGTCGGAAAAGGGCTTCTCCAGAAAATGAGCCGCCCCGTTGCGCATCGCTTCGACCGCCAGCGGCACGTCGCCGTGGGCCGTGACGAAAACCAGTGGCATGGCTTTCCCGCGTCGTCGCAGCTCCGCCTGCAGTTGCAAACCGCTCATCTCCGGCATGCGTATGTCCGACACCAGGCATTCCGCGAGAGCGAACGCCTTTGACGGCGCAGGTGCGTCCACCACCTCAGCCAGAAACAACGGCCCCGAAGCATATTCGCGAACCTCGAAACCTGCGGTCTGCAGCAACCAGGCAGTCGAATCGCGGAAAGCATCGTTGTCATCGACCAGATGGACGAGCGTTCCGATTGCAGCGACGTCAGTCATGCCAGCCTCCGGAGTGGAAAATCCCGCCGCGCGTCATTGCCGCCCCTGCGCTGTAGGGAGCGTAAAGCCGAACACGCTGCCCCCGTCGGGATGGGGTTCAAAGAACAGACGTCCTTCGTGGTATTCGATGATCGAGCGGCAGATCGCCAAGCCGATGCCAAGCCCATCGCTCTTGGTGGTGAAAAACGGCGAGAACAGCTGATCCTGCTCGTCTTCTGCCAACCCGACTCCGCGATCGATCACGCGGACTTCGATGTCACCGTCCAGGTTGACTCGCCCCTGGATACGCAGCGCGCGGCGCTCGGAAGGCACCTCGCGCATGGCTTCGATCGCGTTTTTGACGAGGTTCAACAACACCTGCTCGACCATGACGTGGTCGGCCCATGCGGCGGGGAACACGGCCGGCAGGATCACGTCGATGCGCAACTGCTGCCGCTCGGCCTCCAGCCGCAGAAGCTCCAGTACCGTATCGACTATCGCCGCCAGCGACTGCGGCGAACGGCGGGGTTCTCGCGCGCGGACGAACTCCCGCACCCGCGCAATGACTGCACTTGCATGCTCGGCCTGCGTGCGCGCGGCGCGCAAAGCGCGCTCCACCTGCACAGGTCCGCCTGCCTGCGCCACAAGCCGGAGGCTGCCATTGAGGTAGTTCACGATGGCTGCGAGCGGCTGGTTCAGTTCGTGGGCGAGGGTTGCGGCCATTTCGCCGACGGACATCATGCGCGAGGTGAACAGCAGCTTTTCCTGCTGGCTCTTGTGCGAGTCGAGTGCCTCCAAACGCTCGCTGATATCGACCGCTGTCAACAATGCCAGTGGTTGCCCGGCGGTTTCGATCCGGCTCCAATGCAAGCCATACCAACGGCCCGTGTGCTCAAGTCGCACCTCCTTGCCGGCCCCGGGGAAGTTGGCCAGCAACTCGTCACGGGCGTCGTGGCCCGGCAGCGGGCCGAACTCTTCGCGATAGCGATGATTCCCGGCAACGAGGCGCTCGCCGACCGGATCAAAGGCGGCGCAGGCAAAAGGAAACCCCTCGAGTACCTCCAACAGCGCAGGACCCGCGCGGGTCGATGTCGGTTGATCTCCCGATGCCGACCTCATCCCGTTGGCGCCATGGCGCCAGACACGCTGACGGCCGTTGCAGCGTTCCGCCCCACACCCACAACGTGGGCGCCCGCCATGCTGCTAACGTAGCCGCGCCCTTTCTTGCCGAGTTCCACTCCGATGGCCGACGTGATCCGTTCACTGCGCACTTCCCTCCCGGCATCGGTATCCGCCGTCGCGTTCTGCCTGATCTGCGTCCCGTTGGCGGCTTTGGCCCAGGATCGCGTGTCGTCCGGCACCGCAGCGCCTGTGCCGCCGGTGGTGGCGTCCGGTTCGTTCCTGTGGGACCTGGTAGCGGTCGTCGTTCCCTTGCTTCTGGTCATCGCTGGCCTATTCGCCGTCCTTGTTTTCGCCCGTCGTCGCTACAAACTGACCGGCCGTGATGCCGCGTTGTCGATCGTGCAAGTACTTCCGGTGGGACCCCGCGACCGAGTGGTGGTGCTTCGTACCCGTGCCGACCGGGTGTTTGCGATCGGCGTTGGACCACATTCCCTGAACCTTATCGCTGAACTTGATGCTGCCGACATCGCCGTGGATCCCTCGGGTGACGCTGGTCAAAAGCCTCCCTTTCCCTACCGTTAGCACTGTCGCGTTAGATTTTGGTGAAGGCTGCCCCGCACCGGAACACGAATCTGAATGGTGTGGAATAAAAGTCTCAGATACGCAAAAAACCGTCTCAATACGCTGGCAATCCGATTCTCGTTGGGCTAGGTTCGACTGACATTGATTGTCACATAGTGACGCTCAGGGCGAACCAGCAACTTACGCAAGCCTGTGCAAGCACCCGCTTCGGCAAGGCATGCGTCAACCGACGAGGCCACGCGATGCGATACGCAACGACAGTGACGCACGCCCCGACGACCGTTCTGCGCCCGACTGCTGTGCCGGCGGGGGTTTCATGCGTGCGCTGATCGGATCACTGATCGCGGCCCCGGCCGGCGCCGCTCCCCGCAAGCGCGGTGGCTACAGCGATATCGTGCTTGCTTTCGCCGCGGTACTGATCATCACGCTGATGATCCTGCCGCTGCCGATGGCGGTAATCGACACCCTCGTAGCGTTCAACATCGCCATTGGATTCGCCCTGCTGTTGATGGCGATCTACATTCCCTCGCCGGTCGCTTTCTCCAGCTTCCCCAGCGTGCTGCTGCTGACGACCCTTTTCAGGCTGGCGCTGTCGATCGCGATCACCAAGTCGATCCTGCTGGAAGCCGAGGCCGGCCACATCATCGATACCTTCGGCACCATGGTGGCCGGCGGCAACCTGGTGGTGGGTCTGGTGGTCTTCCTGATCATCACCGTGGTCCAGTTCATTGTGGTCGCCAAAGGTGCGGAGCGCGTCGCCGAAGTGGCCGCGCGCTTCACTCTGGATGCAATGCCGGGCAAGCAGATGTCGATCGACTCCGACTTGCGTTCCGGCCTGCTCGACAAGGACGAGGCTCGCAAAAAGCGCCGGTTCCTGGAGACCGAAAGCCAACTCTACGGCAGCCTCGACGGGGCGATGAAGTTCGTTAAAGGCGACGCGATCGGTGATCATCATCATCAACCTGCTCGGCGGTCTTGCGATCGGCGTCCTTCAGCGCGATATGTCGCTCTCCGACGCCACCCAGACCTACAGCATCCTGACAATCGGTGACGGACTGGTCGCTCAGATCCCCGCGATCCTCGCGGCGATCTCGGCCGGTCTGGTGGTGACCCGCACCGCCGGTCTGGAGGACGACCGCCACCTGGGCGAGGCCATCTCCAAGCAGATCTCCGCCGAGCCACGCGTGCTCACCATTACCGGCGTGCTCTCGCTGTTGATGATGCTGGTGCCGGGCTTCCCGACCATTGTGTTCGCCCTGCTCGGCACCACCCTCCTCGCCCTCGCCGCGTGGCGCTATCGCCACCAGTACGACATTCTCCGCCGGGCATTCCGCGTCACCGACGAGGCCATGGCCATCCATCAGCAGCCGGTGGACATCGATGACCTGGCACCCCCTGCTCCGCTGCAGTTGGCGGTCTCGCCTGCGCTGGCCAACCTGTTCGGCAAGCAGCCGCTGCTGGACGGAATCACCCAGGTCAGCAAGCGCTTGCGCGAGGAGTTCGGCGTGCCGGTCCCCGTACCCACAGCGCGTGTGGATGCAACGCTTGGCGATGGCGAGTATCAGCTCACCGCGTTTGGGGCACGCGTCGCCAACGGCGAGTTGCGCAATGGCGCGCACTTCCGACCCGCCCGCCCCGGTGCCGAAAATGCGCCGACTCTGCCAGGTTTCTACCCGCCCTTGACTGGCCAGTGGCAGGACACCGCGGACGATGACACCCGTGAGTCGCTTGACACCCTGACGGGGCATGTTCGCTCCGCGCTGCAACGTCGACTGGGCGGCTTCATCGGAATCCAGGAAGCCTCGAACCTGTTCGCGAAGATGCAGCGTGACTACCCGGATCTGGTCAAGGAGATGCTCCGCGTGGTCGCCCCGCAGCGGGTCGCCGATGTGTTGCGCCGTCTGGCCGAGGAAGGCATCCCGGTGCGCAACCTGCGCGATGTGTTCGAGGCGATCACCGACGTGGGCGGCCGTGAAAAGGACGTGGTGCTTCTTACCGAATACGTCCGCGTTGCCCTCAAGCGTGAAATTGCCGACCGCTACGCGGACAGCGAGCGCACCCTGCACGTCCTGCTGATCCACCCCGAACTGGAGGATCGCCTGAGGCAGTCGGTGCGCGTTGCAGGCGGTGCGAGCCAACTGGCGATTGCGCCCGAACTGGCCGCGCGCCTGGCGGGAGAGGTGCGCGGGCACCTGGCCAGGCAAACCGGTGCCGCGCGGCCCGTGCTGCTGTGCTCACTCGACGTGCGTAGGCATCTTCGCAAGCTGCTGGAGAACGATTTTTTCGAATTGCCAGTGCTGTCCTATCAGGAACTGGCAGCTGACCTGCGTATCTCGCAGGCAGGGCAGATCAACGCATGACTCATCTCTCATGCAAGGAGCGCTTTTCATGAGCATCCGCAAAGAACCGGATCCCCTACACAAAGCGGGCAATTCCGACTCGTCAGCGCCGGCGGCGGCCAAGGCCACGGGTACCGGCAAGTCAGACACACCCAAGCTGGTGCTGCGTATTCTCGCCGGTCTCCACACCGGCGCCAGCCGGGTGCTGGGAGAGCAGGAAATGCTCCTCATCGGCAGTGGTGAGGATTGCGACATTGTTCTCTCCGACGACGGGGTGGCATCGCATCACGCCATGTTGCTGCGCAACGGAGATTCGCTTGCGCTGCGCACGATCGACGCCCCCGCAGGATTTGCAGGCGACCCGCTCTACCCCGGCGATCCGATAGAACTCCCCCTTAGCGCGCCGGTACGACTGGGCGAAGCCACGTTCGCAGTAGGCGATGCCAACGACCCGGCCTGGATGCCCGGGGGCGGCGCCGACGCCGAGGCACTTTCCCCATTGGGCGCACGCCCGTCTAGGCCTGCCCGTCTGCCAGCAATGCTGGCAACCGTGGCCGCAGTGACGCTCATCTCCGCTGCCGTGTACGTATGGATTCAGCCGTCCGCTGAGCCTGCGCCGCACATCGATCAGCAGGTCGCGGCACTGGTCACCTCCTACGGAATCAGCGACAGCACGACATCGATCAACTCTGCCGGCGTCACCGTGATTGCCGGCACGGTTCCTACCAGCTCCGCTCGCGAACGCGCGCAGCAACACGTGGATGCCAACGCCCTGCCCGTGCAGCTGAACCTGCGCACCGGCGATGACGTGGCGGCCGACGTCGCTGAAGTGCTCCGCAGCCAGGGGATCAAGGCGCGTACCCGTTACCTGGGCAATGGCGATGTGGAGATCAGTGGCCGCTTCGAAGACCAGGAGCAATTGCGCGCCGCCGCAACCTCGCGCGCAATGATCGACGTGACAGGCATCAACCGGGTGATCCCGCACAACTTCGCCGACGACGACGCGATACAGCGCGTGCAGGCCGAGGCGCCGGTTGAGCGCACCCGCATCGTGTCGGTGGTCGGCGGCGATGACTCCTATGTGCTGGCTTCCGACGGCACCCGTTACCCGGTAGGGGCCGAGCTGCCCGACGACCGCGGAACGCTGGTTGCGATCGGCAAAGCAGCGTGGGCGCTGGTGGATGGTCGCATCCAGCAGATCGAGCCCGATCCACCGGTCAAGACTGAGCCGCCCGCCGACGGAGAAGCTTCGGCAGGCAATCGTGTCAAGGCAACGGCAGCCGTAGAAGGCTCTGAAGCTGCTCCAGATCCTGTCACCACGCGGCCCGCAAGCAAGACCAGCACCCCTTCCGCAGCCGTTGCGAGGCAATACACCGCCGGCAACCCGCGGCAACGCAGCAACCGGATGTAACCACCGATCCACGAGGAGTCAATCATGAGCATCAATGCGAACGATCCGAACGCCCCGATCACCACCTTCATCGCCACTGCGAGCAATGGCAGCAGCCGTAGCCAGGTGTCATCGGGCGACAGCGGCAGCTGGTATGAGGCAATGTCACGCGCCTGGGGCCAGACGCTCGACGGTCAAGCCGCGCGTGTCACCCAGCTGTCAGACGCCATCGCGTCCGGTGGTGATCAGCCGTCCAATATGGTCCAGCTGACTGCCGAGAGCCTGCGCATGCAATTCATGTCCAACAACGCGGCGACGTCGCAGAACGCGGTGGGCCACGCCCTGGAAACCCTCGGCAAGCGTCAGTAATTTCCCATCGCGAGGAGAAGATCATGATCGAAGCGATCCAGGTCGCGGCGATGGACGCCGCAAAATCCGGTGCTGGTGGCGTCTCGACCGCCCAGGTGCCGCAAAGCCAGGCCACACCCTACGACGTACGCGATTTCGCGGCGACGTTGGAGCGCACTGGCGGCCCACCGGGTGCCCAGGCCACCGCTCCTGCAGGCCCGACTACACCGTCGGAGCCGTCGCAGGGTACGCGCGCCGTTCTGAGCGCATTGGACGGTCTCAACGGCGGCGCGGACAAGATCGAGTCGATGTCCAGGACATTGACCGCCAACGGTGCCGATCTGACGCCAGGAGAGATGATCCAGCTGACGATGCGCAGCCACCAGTTCCTGTTTACCGCACAGCTGACCTCCAACGTTGCCAACCGATCCTCTGATGGCATCCAGCAGTTGTTCCGCCAACAGTCGTAGTCAGGAGTACGCATGAATCCTCCCAACCCGGCCCTTACCTGGCGCATCGTCTGCATCCTGCTTGCGTGCCTGTTTCTGGCAGCCTGCAGCCGCGTCACGCTCTACAACGAGCTTGACGAGCACCAGGCGAACCAGGTGATGGCTGCACTGCTGGGTTCGGGCGTCGCATCCGAAAAGGCACCGTCGACCAGCAAGAAAGGCTGGGAGGTGCGGGTCAACCGCAGCGATTTCCCCTATGCGATGCAGGTACTGAACTCGCAAGGGCTACCCCATGCCACCTATCGTTCAATGGGTGAGATCTTTAAAAAGGAGGGGTTTGTTTCCTCCGCCATGGACGAAAGGGCGCGCTACACGGACGGACTGCAACAGGAAATCGCGCGAACCCTGTCGCGCATTGATGGCGTGGTCGAGGCGCGGGTGCACATCGCACTTCCGCCACCGGACCCACTGGGCGGCCGCGACAATGACTCGTCGGCTTCCGTGATGATTTTCGAGCGACCCGGCGCGAAGTTGCGTGATCGCGAGACCGATTTGAAGGTGTTCATCAAGGACAGCGTGGAAGGTTTGGCAGACGTCAATAAAGTCACCATCAAGTTCTTCACCATCGCCGCTCCGAGTGCCACGGCCCCGCAGTCGAATGTTCCCGTTGCCATGTCGTCGATTGGCCCGATCGCGGTGATCGCTGTGGTCATCGCCGCCCTGCTTGGTCTGGGCATCGCATTCCGTGGCAAGTTGCGGGCGCGACTGGCTCCAGCCAAGGACGACACTCCGCCGGCCTGG
>RCMY010003391.1_pt1 | contig 14108 bp, 12 predicted proteins | sample 2041341 | NCBI WGS metagenome assembly RCMY01 (sample SAMN09708234, study PRJNA481090) | Marine sediment metagenome, whole genome shotgun sequencing project.
TCTATCCTGAAGTCCGAATTGATGAGCAAAGGCATCAACCAGCGTATACCTGCTACGGCGGTGGTATTGATTTCATCAAGGCTGTCCGCGCCTTCGTTTTCCAAGTTTACACCTCCGAAGACCCTGAAATAATCGTTCAAGTAGCGCTCATAACTGAATTCGGCTTCGAGATTTTTATTCCAACCATATTCGCCTGCTACTGTAAATTGGTTACGTATGTTAGTGGCGGTAGCATAGAGTTCGGTCATATGACTTGCTGCGGTCAACTCGCCCCAAGTAAATATATGGTTCGCCTCTGTGGTCAGGTTGGCCAGTGGATATTGCTTCAATCGTTCGTCTCTTTCGGTGTGATCATAACTAATTACCCTTGCCATGCCACTGTTCATATGGTAGAGTACGTGGCAATGGAAAAACCAATCGCCATACTCGCGCGCGTCGAACTCGATGACCACTTTCTGCATCGGTGCCACGTTCGCGGTGTGTTTTAGTGGAGAATAATCCCCGTTTTCGTTCAGTACCCTGAAGAAATGGCCGTGCAAATGCATCGGGTGGTGCATCATTGTCAGATTATTGAGCGTGATGCGCACCACCTCGCCCTGCTTGATCTTGATTTTATCTGTTTCCGAAAGTGGCACTCCGTTGATACTCCATACATAACGGTTCATATTTCCGGTCAGGTTGAACAACATCTCTCTAACGGGCTTTTCGCTGTCAAAAACGGTTTTTTCAGGTGACCTTAGATAGTTGTAGTTGAAATCGGGATTACCGCCCGTTTTCATGTTATCACCTATAACCTTGTCCTTCGGGACCATATAGCCCATTTCCATTCCACCCATATTCATTCTGTCGTCTATCTTCATAGCCTCTTCGATTTTCGTATTGGCCTTGCCTTTTTTCATCTTCATTTCGGATTTGGACATCTTCATTTCACCATCCTTCATACCCATTTTGGAATGATTCATTTTTCCGTGTGCCATCTTGGTGGAATCCTTTATCATTCCATTTATTTTCATATGGTCATCTCCTATCGTCATTTTTTGGTCGCCCATTTTCATTCCATCCATTTGCATACCGCCCATATCCATCTTGTATTTTTTCATGACCTGAACGGAATCTTCCTTGGAAGGATTAAATTTTGAGGCGGGCGCGCCCATTTTCATCCCCATCGCCATCATTCGCTTCATACTTTTTATCAAATCGGGTTCTGGAACTGCCGGAGCTTTAAGTGTTTCTCCCTTTCCTAAATAAGCCAAAGCTTCACCGGAACCATCTTGTGCTGTCGCACGAATTTGCAGTTTTCCATTTTGCGGGACCGTTACGACATAATCATAAGTTTCGGCGACCCCAATCAAAGTTTTATTGTGTTTTACCGGAACCACGTCCTTACCATCGGCCGAAACCAGCATCGGGTCTTCGCCGCCAAAGGTCAACCAGTAGAAGGTAGCTGCGGAAGCGTTCACGAACCGTAATCGTACTCTTTCTCCCGGCTCAAAATCAGGATAATTTTGTTCGGCCTGACCGTTGATAAAAAATTTATCGTAGAAGTTATCGGAAATGGCCATATCGGGCATACGTTGCCACGCCATTTTCAGTTTTGCGCTGACGGCATTTTTCTTGATGAGCTTGTCCAGGCTCTGTACCTGTCCCTTTTTGATCAGGTACCATTCGTTGCCACGTTTTAAGTTTTTGAGTTGGGATTGCGGATTTTCGTCCATCCAGTCCGATAGCACAAGCACCAAATCTTTATCATATTCCAAATCGGTCTCTTTTGGATTGATCTGAATGGAACCGTAAACTCCCCGTTGTTCCTGCAATCCTGTATGGGAGTGGTACCAATACGTACCGGATTGTTTAATGGCAAATTTATATTGGAAGGTTTCGCCCGGTCTAATCGGGGGTGTGCTCAAATACGGAACGCCATCATAGTAATTGGGAAGTATCATGCCGTGCCAATGCACAGAAGTTTCCACGTCCATTTTGTTGGTGACATTGATAATGGCAAATTCGCCTTCTTCAAATTCAAGATTGGGTCCGGGGATGCCCCCATTAACCGTCATTGCTTTAACGTCTTTTCCCGTAAAGTTGACCGTCTCATAATCGATGGTCAAATCATATATGTGTTCTGGCCAGTTGTCTTTATTTTCTTCATAGGTGTTAGCTGTCTGTGCCTTTAGATTTAAAAGGCACAATCCGAAAATCAAAAACGAGAATAATGTTCTCATTGGTTTGCGTTTAAAAAGACCCCTCCTTACGGAAAGGGTTATATTCGATTAGGCAAAATATGCTTCACAGGCATCAGCACATTTTCTACAGGCTTCCGCACAATCCTTGCAATGTTGATGGTCATGCTTGGCGCATTCATCGGCACATTTTTTACAGACACTATGGCAATATTCTACCAAACCTTTTGTGTCTGCATAATTTGCGGCGAGCAACTTAGCAGTCGTACTGCATACTTCTGCGCAAGCCCTATCGGTTCTGATACAATCGACCATCATCTTGATGTCGTCGGTATCTAAACAGGCATCCGCGCAATAATTACAATGTGCAACGCAGTTGTTCAAGGCTTCAATTAATTTTGAATTTTTCATGTTATATAGATTTTTAATTAATAATTTGATTAAAAATACCACTGATATACAGTCTTTTGTGTCATAATTATGGCTATTATCTACACAATTTGGTCTAAAGAGTTCCTAAAGTTCTTTTGTTGCGATTTATAGGCGGATAGGCTCATGCCCGTCTCGCTTTTAAATTGTCGGCTAAGGTGGTTTACATTGCTGTAATCAAGCAATTGTCCCATTTCCGTAAAATTAATTTCTTTCGCCTGGATCAGTTCTTTTATCTTTTCGATTTTCAGTTTAATAAAATATTTTTCGATGGTTAAGCCCTCGGTAAACGAGAATACCCTACTGATTTTTGAATATTCGACTCCCAAAGTATTGGCCAAGTGCGTGGATAGTTTCGTTTTGATTTCCAGCGGCAATTCTTTCAAAGCCTTGATAAGTTCTATCTTAACTTGTTCCGTAAGTTTTTCATCGGCACTATCGATTAGGGAGAAACCATTGTCTTCGAGCAATGTTTCCAATTTTTCGATTTCCCCATCGCCCTCAATATCCAAGCGCACGCGACCCAGTTCGATTTGCTTTAAGGCGATATTATTATGGTGCAACTCATCCGTTAAAACCTTAATGCATCTATCGCACACCATATTTTTTATAAAAAAATCCTGTATCATAATCAATTTATCAAGTAGTTGATAATGGCCGATTGCGCATAATACTCTTGCACCGACTCGATTTGCTCTATTTGGAATTTTAACTGCAGCTCTTGAATGTCAAGCACTTCGTTAAAATCGATGGTACCCGTTTCATAGTTTTTCGTAAGGATTTCTTCGGCATCCCTAGCTTGTTCGAGATTTCTAGTCTGTGTATCGAAACTGATACGCGCTTGATTTCTTTGGGATATCGCTCGGGAGAACGTGCTTTTTAATACGTTCAGCCGCTCGTTTTTCTGGGCTTCCAATTCTTTTTGACGCAGTTCATTTTGTTTGGATACGGATGAATAGGTCTTGTTGAAAATAGGGATGGAAAGGGTCACCATGGGCATGATAATGTCCTTCCCGTTATCGGGAAGCATCATATCGGTACGCTCCGCTACCGGCACATAATCAAGGCCGACCCCGACGCTCGGCGCACGTTCTTTTTGGTTCAGCAATTCCGATTGTACGACCGATTCGAACAGCCGATCATATACGAGCAATTCCGGATTCCCGGAAAGGGAATCATAGCTATATTCTAAATCGGTAGCTGGCATTTCTAAGGCGTTTACCACCTGTACGATTTGATCATACTTCCGATCCAATTTAGTGTTAAAGCCGGCTTGAATACCTTTTGCCTGTTGAAACAGCACCTCTTTTTGCTGCTGCAGCTCGTTCTGCCGGATCTGTAGCCGAAGTACATCTACCGCGGAGGCTTTACCGACTTCTACGGAGGTTAGCGCCAAGCGCTCGTATGTTTTTAGCAGTTGGATATTTTCGTCAAGCACCTTTTGCTTTGCCCGGATGGCGTAGAGTTGATAATACAACTGGGCAACCTCCAATGCCAGCTTTCGTTTAGCAATAACGATTTCGACAAATTCCGCTTCGGCCATGGAACTTGCGTAATTTTCACGGGCCGTAATCGTACCGAACCAGGGCAGCATCTGCAATACCGAAAAACGGGCCCGTTGCGCCCCGGTACGGGTTTCGGGTTCGCTTATAAAATACCCAGCGCTAAACGTAGTGTTAGGTAAAGTATTGACCTCGTTTACCTTTTCTTGGGCCATGTTGTAGCGCAGTTCGTAGGCCTGTATATCAGGATTATTCACTTCAGCTTCCTGAATGTAGGATTGAAGGCTCTGCCCGTGTCCGCCGAATACACCAAGTAGGAACACTAAAAATGCGTAGGTGCTCAGACGCGCGTTCGCGCTCAGAAGCTGTTTAGCGTTGGCCATGTTGGAGGGCATGTCTTGAGCGCAGACGAAAGGCTCGACATAAACCCGATAGGAAACAAACAAAATTTTGATCATCAGTGATATATAGTTCATTTGTTCGCTCTTTTAAGTTGAAATTCCTTTTTCATACTAAACAAAACAGGCACTACGAAAAGTGTGACAAGGGCAATAAGCATCCCGCCAAAACTGGGGATAGCCATCGGAATCATGATATCACTCCCCCGACCTGTGGAGGTCAAAATGGGTAACAAGGCCAAAATAGTAGTCGCCGTGGTCATAAGACAGGGACGGATTCGCTTTTCACCAGCTTCCACAACGGAATCCCGAATTTCCTTTTTGTTATCGGGACTGTTCCGGTCAAAAGTCTGGGTAAGGTAGGTGGCCATCACGACCCCATCATCCGTAGCGATACCGAATAGGGCGATAAAGCCGACCCATACCGCTACACTGAGATTGATGGTGTGCATTTGGAACAAGTCCCTCAAATTCTCGCCAAAAAAATTGAAGTTCAGGAACCAATCCTGTCCATAGAACCATATCATCAGAAAACCGCCTGCAAAGGCTACTGCGATACCGGTAAAGACCATCAAGGAAGTCGATACGGAACGGAACTGGAAATAGAGAATCAAGAAGATAATGATAAGTGCCAGGGGTACGACTACGGATAAGGTCTTTTCCGCCCGCAGTTGATTTTCATAGGTTCCCGTAAATTGATAGCTTATTCCTTTGGGAACGGTCAACTCGCCACTATCAATTTTATCCTGAATCAATGCTTGGGCATTTTCCACCACATCTACTTCGGCAAATCCGTCGCGTTTGTCAAAAAGCACATAGCCTACCAAAAAGGTGTCCTCGCTTTTGATGACCTGTGGACCTTTCTCGTATCGGATATCCACCAGTTCGCCTAGGGGAACGGGACTTCCTTTTTCCACAGGTACATATATGTTTTTCAGGTCCGTGGGATTTTCACGCAGCTCGCGCGGGTACCGCACCCGAATTGCGTAGCGTTCGCGCCCTTCGACGGTTTGGGTTAGGGGCATTCCTCCTACGGCCACTTGCAGAATATTCTGAACATCTAAAATAGAAATGCCATATCTCGCTAGCTGCTCCCGCTTTATATCGATCAATAAATAGGGCTTCCCAACGATTCGGTCGGCGAAAACCGCCTGTTCCTTGACCCCTTCTGCCTGTTTAAGGATGTCTTCGAGTTTTAAACCAAAGGCTTCGATTTCCCGTAGATCCTGACCTTTGACCTTGATGCCCATGGGGGCGCGCATGCCCGTTTGCAGCATGACCAAGCGGGTTTCAATGGGCTGCAATTTGGGGGCGGAAGTTATACCGGGCAATTTTGTGACTCGAACGATCTCGTTCCATATATCATCGGGACTATCGATTCCAGGACGCCAGTTACGGTAGTATTCGCCATCCTTATCCGCAATAAGTTCTTCGTTGGAAGCGGTAGTTTGTAATTGGGATGCTTTATAGTTTGCATCTTCAGCTATCGCGTTGTTCGGATTGATAATGAATTTGTCATCCCTTAAAACAAACAGCCCATCATCATTAATTTTATAGCGTTGCCGTTCGCCATTGTCGTTGCGCATGTATTCGGACTTGTACTGAATCATATTTTCGTACATCGAGAGCGGGGCAGGGTCCAGAGCGGATTCCGTACGGCCAGCTTTTCCCACTACCGTCTGTATTTCGGGGATAGTGGCCACCGCCATATCCAATTGCTGCAAAACCCGTTTGTTTTCTTCAACACCGGCATGCGGCAACGAAGTCGGCATCAATAGGAACGAACCTTCGTTAAGCGAAGGCATAAATTCCTTCCCGGTATTCTGCATAATCACCACACCAAAGATGACAATAAGCGTCGGTACGGAAAGAAATAGGATTTTATTACGCAATGCCCATCGTAAGATTCGGGTATAGTAGTGTCGGAAAACGTAGAACGTGCCCAGCAACCCAAAGCAGATGACACTAACAAAAATTAGATTCATCGCAATACTTCGATCGAAGCCCAAGGGTCGCCAGTATTCCGCGAGCAAGAAAACAATGGCTAACACGGAAATACCAATATTGAGCAGGTTTACCCGCTTTTCGGATATTTTACCTTGCAAGCCAGCAATACCCGAAACACCGAAGGCAATCGTTATCAAACCGAGCCAAAAGCCGTAAATCAAGGCGATAATCCCAGCAATAATCAGGGAAATATGCAGTATATATCTAAAGGGATTTTTCACTTTCTTTTTACGAAACAGAAAAGCTGCAAATGGAGGGATTAGAAACAACGCGACGATAAGGGATGCCGTAAGCGCCATCGTTTTGGTAAACGCCAAGGGGCGGAACAGCTTCCCCTCTGCGCCTATCATCGTAAAAACCGGAATAAAACTGATGATCGTCGTTAGCACGGCGGTCAGGATGGCACCAGACACTTCGGCGGTCGCCCGATACACGATAGTATCGATGCCAGATGATGCCGATTGAACCGTATCATCCAACTCGGCATTTCCAATATCCAGCTTTGAATTTCCAACTCCCAGCTTCGAACTTCGAGTTTCGCGTTTCGAGTTTCCAGCTTTCAACCTCTCTTTTTCCTCATCAAGATGCCTAATGATATTTTCGGAAAGGATTACCCCGACATCCACCATCGTTCCTATGGCAATCGCGATGCCGGAAAGGGCCACTATATTGGCATCCACATCAAACAATTTCATTGTGATAAAAACCATCAGCACCGCTACAGGAAGCAAACCGGAGATAAGGATGGATGCCCTTAGATTAAAGACCATCACGATGATGACCAAAATGGTAATCAGGATTTCCAAGGTCAAAGCTTCATTTAGCGTTCCCAAAGTTTCCTGAATCAGTTCGGTACGATCGTAAAAGGGCACTAGGGTCACTTGGGAAGTACGGCCGTCGGCCAGCTCTTTTGTCGGTAATCCGGCACTCAGTTCGTTGATTTGCTCTTTGACATTGTTGATGACTTCCAAAGGATTTGCACCGTACCGGGCTACCACCACGCCACCTACGACTTCGGCACCTTCTTTATCGAGAATACCACGTCGGGCAGCCGGGCCTAAATGGACTTTACCCACATCCTTAATGCGGATGGATGTAAAATTTTCGGAAGTAACGACTGCATTTTCGATATCCGCGATGGACTTCACATAGCCCAGGCCCCGGACCAGATATTCGGCCTGATTCATTTCCAAGGTCTGCGCCCCGATGTCCTGATTGCTCTCTTTCACGGCGGTTACGATGTCGGTCAACCCAATGTTGTACTGCCGCATTTTTTCGGGGTCGACATCCACTTGGTATTCCTTTACGTACCCACCGATAGAGGCAACTTCAGAAACCCCGCTTGCAGAAGAAAGGGCATATTTCACGTAATAGTCCTGAATACTGCGGAGTTCCTGCAGATCCCATCCGCCGGTTACGTTGCCCGCTGCATCACGACCTTCCAAGGTATACCAAAAAATCTGTCCCAATCCCGTAGCATCCGGCCCCAAGGCAGGGTTGACGCCATCGGGCAATAATCCGCTAGGCAACGAATTGAGTTTTTCTAGGATACGGCTTCGCGACCAGTAGAACTCCACATCCTCCTCAAAAATGATATAGATACTCGAAAGCCCGAACATCGAAGAACTTCGGATGGTCTTGACCCCGGGAATACCCAACAACGAGGTGGTCAATGGATAGGTAATCTGGTCTTCGATGTCTTGCGGAGATCGACCGTCCCACTTGGTAAAAACTATCTGCTGATTCTCGCCGATATCGGGAATGGCATCAACAGCAACGGGGTCGGAGGGTAAAATACCGGTATCCCAATTAAAGGGTGCGTTCACAATGCCCCAGCCCACGAAAAGGACGAGCATCAGAACCGCAACCAATTTATTTTCGATGAGAAATTTTATGCTTTTATTCAGCATTTTAGCGAGTTTAAATTTCAGATTTGCTAATGGGAAGGCTTTCTTGAAACCTGTCCGTTCCGCAGAGGGGCATGAGTTTGAGGGGTGTGCAGAATCTCTTTAAGATCAGTTGATTGACGATGCCTGTAGGAACCCGACAAAACTTTTTCGGGAAATTTAGGACACGACAAAATTTCGCAACAAAAGGTTTTGAAGCGAAAAATCCGAATCTAAATCAAATTAAGAATACTTGGTTGAGAACGTGGACGTCCTGTTCCAGGAAGGGGGGATGGTAGTCTCTAAAGGGAGCTATATTTTCGTCAAAACCTTCAAAACGGTTTAAACACGTGTAGAAAAATGTAACAATAAAAGTTTGTTGCGCAATAGAAAGTGAATCGAAAGAAGTTTTAAGATTATAATCGGCTTCCTTCACGATTTGATGGTCGGAGCAACACGATTTTTCAGCCATAGAGGGCATTTCACAGTCTAAGGCAATCGGTGCTTTATCCATATCACAGCCTTCCACTTTTTGGAACAGTGAAAAATCCACCAAAGTATCCCCACAATAGTGCATGTCGACAGTAAATGACATGGTAGTGAATAACACCACAAACGACATTAGAACCGATATTGCTTTATGAAAAGACTTTTTCATAACGGCAAAGTTAACGAAATTCAACAATTTTAAGGGGATTCGTAAGAATTTAAAAATCCAGCCCACTCATCATCCTCGATTACATGACATTCAGACCAGCCGACAAGACTCAATGCTAACGCAAAGACAACGTCTTTTAGTATAATTTAATGACTAAGGCAGAATAAATCGGGACAACAGAGTCAAAAACAATCGATGAACTAAAGACTATCTGATTTTAGCTATTTTTCTTACTCATTCAAAGCCCTTGATTATAGAGGTTATCTTCAAAGAAATCAGTCGGTAGGTACAAACAGTTTTTTCACTGCAGATTAACTTTTAGAGTAAAGTACATTTAAACCTCCCGTTTATTTGAACATTTACTGTTTCGCATATCCATTAACTTTAAAAAGTTCAGATCGGGGTACTAAATTAATAGTTCCTGTTTTTACGTTTATATAAGCTTTTGGACATGGAATTCGGATATGCTATGGTAAGTACCTCGGACCAGTCATTGAACCTTCAGATCGATGCCCTTCTCAAGGAAGGTATCGAGAAGAAGAATATCCATCCGGACAAAGTGTCCAGTACGGTCAAGGAGAGGAAGAGCCGCAATAAACTTTTGGATTTCGTAAGGGAAGGTGATACCATTGTGGTCTGGAAGCTGGACCGTTTGGCCAGGAGCCTGATCCACTATACGAAACTGATGAACGAACTGGAAGGGAAGGGCGTCAAGTTCAAGAGCATTACCGAACCCTTCATCGACACCACAAAGGAACCCTCGCACTCCAGAATTTTGGTCAACATGTTCGCCGCCCTGGCACAGTTGGAAAGGGATATCATCGTGGAACGAACGAAGGCCGGACTGGAGTCTGCACGCATCCGCGGCAGGGTATTGGGGGCTCCAAAAGGTCTTAGCAAAAAGAACAAACAAAAAACCGTACTTTGCGAGGAGTATTTTAAGGAGGGAAGAATGACCGTGACCGAGATCTGCGACCGGTTGGAAATCTCCAGGGCAACCTATTACAAGTATTTACGGATTCAGGGTCTTCAGGGAAAACTAAGGCCGTATGGTGCAGGAAATTAAGTTTGTAAATCCTGTCATGGAAATTTTAATGGTCTTTTTTATATTCGAAATCCAGCCCTAAAGTAAGGCTGGCCACACAGTTTTGTAATAAAAATTTCCTATCTTCGTTTATATGATAATAAATGTTATCAAATGATAAAGGATAAAAATGTCAGGTCGGTCGAGAACCACTATGAAATGCTGGTCAATATATTGGGTAAAAAGTTCATTAGGCAAAAAATAGCGAGCCCCTTCGATTATATAACCATTGCTTCCAAAGGTCTCGACGCACATATAATCCGGAATTTCAGTACGCATTTTAAAATCCCCAGGGACACCACGGCCGATTTCCTGAACGTTTCGGAACCTACCGTATACCGCTGGATACGCGATAACAAAAAATTGGACCGGAACCTTTCGATTCAACTTTTCGAACTCACCGACCTATTTTTGTACGGGATCGAGGTCTTCGAAAGCAAGGATAATTTCTTTAAGTGGTTGGAGCTGCCCAACCCGGCCCTAGGGGGGTTGGAGCCTAAGGAGCTTGTTGAAATGCCCGGGGGGATTACCAAAGTGAAAAATGTATTGGGGCGTATCGAATACGGTGTATATAGCTAAAATATGATCGTATACCGTATAGCGAACAGCAGGCGTGCATCGGATCTGAGCGGAACAGGTGCGGCCCTCTATCCCGGCCGATGGAACAAAATAGGGTCTCCGGTCCTGTATACGGGAGTAAACAAGGAAATCGCACTTTTGGAGAACATAGTCCATAATCCACCACTGTTTTACCCAGAACTTGATATCTTTTCATTGAGGATACCGGACGATTCGATCTCGGAGTTCGGGACGGACGACCTTCCGAAAAACTGGTTCCGTTTTCCGGCTCCTACGATCTTGTCCGAAATGGGGCAAGAATGGATAGAAGGTGGTGAAACGATCGCCTTAAGGGTCCCCAGTAGCATTGTCCGTTCCTCCAGCAATATAATCCTGAACTGTTGCCACCCCAGATATGGGGAAGTCGAAAAACTCGAACATAGAAAATTCGATTTCGACCCAAGACTGATGAAATGACCGATTGCCAGCTACGGAGGTATGAAATTTAAGTAGACGAATAGGGTTTTCTAGGTCAAAGCTGTTCAATATGAGAAAGTTTTGCTTAGAATACCCGGATGGCCAGACAGTGTCCGGACAACTAACATAGTCCCATATATGGGAGTTCCGTACAATCAAGGATGTTCAAAAAAAGGAGGTTAGTTTGGGGTAATTGTAATCCTCCAGAACTATGTATCTTAAAGTACAAAAAAACAATGAAAACAAAAACAGGTTTGGATAATTTGCAGCTTTCCCTAAAAATAACTTTAAATTTTGTACGCTAGAATATTAGAAATGAAAAAGTTTTTTACACATTTTTTTATTTTTTTGGCCATTATCCTCCCGTCCAGTTCAATGGCACAGGTCATAACCGTGAACGGACCGATCGAGCCACAGGATATGGGTCCGACACTCATCCATGAGCATATCATGGTCGATTGGATCGGAGCGGACAGCACAGGCTATCACCGTTGGGATAGGGACAAAATCGTAGCGCGTGCGCTGCCATATCTTGAGGAAGTCAAGGAACATGGTGTTACCGCTTTTTTGGATTGCACTCCTGCCTACCTTGGCCGTGACCCCTATGTACTGAAAGAACTGGCTGATCGTACCGGTCTTCACATAATTACCAACACAGGTTATTACGGATCGGGGAAGAACAAATACATTCCAGAAGGGGCCATGAATGCCCCTGCCAAAGAAATGGCATCCCATTGGATCGAGGAGTTCAAACATGGTATCGGCGATTCGGGTATCAGACCAGGGTTCATTAAAATATCTGTGGAAAATAAGGAAAACCTTTCTGAAATACATAAGAAATTGATAGTTGCCGCAGGGCTGACGCATTTGGAGACCGGTATGGCCATAGTTTCCCATACGGGAGGCAATTCTCCAGCAATGGCACAAATAAGAGTGCTTAAGGATATGGGCGTATCCCCTGAAGCATTCGTCTGGACACATGCCCAGAACGGAACCATACGCGGTTACCTGCAAGCGGCCAATGCAGGCGCGTGGATTTCATTGGACAACATTAATGGCGAGACTTCGAACGAACATGATGGTACCGCAAATATTGACTGGTTCGTAAAAACCCTTTCAGAGCTTAAGAACAAAGGAATACTGGATCAAGTCTTAATTTCACATGATGCCGGATGGTATAATGTGGGAGAAAAGAACGGAGGGAACTACAGAGGGTACACGGACCTGTTTACCAAATTGATCCCACGGCTCAATCAAAACGGCTTTACCAATAAAGATATCGATATGGTGCTGAGGCAAAACCCTAAAAAGGCTTATGCCATTCAAATCAGAAAAGAGTAATTTGTTTGGAAAGATTCATCAAAATTATTGTTCTGGAAAAGTATCGTCAGATTGGACGGCCATTTATCAATAAGGAATAAGAAGGTTAAAGTTCATGTAAACGATGGGAGAAGACCAGACCGTTCAGGGTAGTGTAATCCCGCAACAAAGTTTGAATAAACGATGAAAGAATGATACAAATAGCGATACTATTCATAATCATTGGTGCCGGAATTAAATATGGGAAAGCATATTTTTTGATTGCTGGCTACAACACTTTGCCGAAAGAAGAGAAAGTAAAATATGATATCGAAGGTGTTGCCACAGTTTTCAGGAACACATTTTTCGCCATGGCATTGGGTTTATTGATGGGATACTTCCTATCGGAATGGATCAATATCCCAAACTTTGAAAACATTGTAGCTATTAGCTGTATAGTTATTGGTGTTACATACTTGCTTATTAAATCCAATTCCAAGAAATTCAAGATTGACCAAAACAATAATGAAATATGAAAAAACTACTTTTCGCCTTGACCCTGTTCGGAGCGACCTTTTCCGCCAGGTCCCAAAACCCTGGCGTTGAAAAATCCACATTCGGATTACAGACGGGAGTCTTGGGAGTGTGGTTTCACAATGAAAGCAAATTGAGCGACCAAATCGCTTTAAGGAGCGAGGTCGGACTGGATGCCGGAATATTTGGAGGGAGTCGTTATTATGAAGGGACCGGATTTTTATTGATCCCTACCCTTACCCTGGAGCCAAGATGGTACTATAACCTGGGTAAAAGAGCTTCCAGATCAAAAAACACATCGGACAACGGAGGTAATTTTGTCTCTTTAAAGACCAGTTTCCTTCCTGATTGGTTCGTCATTTCGAATTACTCGAACATTAGGGTAATCGACCAGATAACAATCGTTCCGACGTGGGGAATAAAGAGAAATATAGGGGACCATTTTAATTACGAGACAGGATTTGGGCTTGGTTATCGCTACTCATTTGCCAAAAGTGCCGGATATTCGGAAAACGAGGGAGATGTCGCCGCCAACCTGCATTTACGGATTGGCTATAGATTTTAAACCGAAAAAAAGCCTGTCACAACGGTCTGATCAGGACAAAGCGACATCTGGCTATTTGGCTAATAAATTCCAAAGTTCCAAAAAACGATGCTATGAAAACTGAATTTAATATAAGGTTTGAACCTAAAGAAAGAGCCGAGGACAAAATAAGGAATGTCTTCCAAAAATATGGACTTTCATTTTACACTAATTTTGAGGAAAAAGGTTTGGCTATTGCTGCAGGGAATGAAACTTCAATGAATTCATTGATGTAGCAAGTTAAAAACGTAGGCGTTTCGTTTATTATTATTGATGATTTAGAAATTAAATTGTCTCAGCATCAAAAAACAAATTACTTGGAGTTCGTCAAACATTCAAAAGTCTAAATAAACGATTCTATTTCCATAACCCAATTGCTGTACCTATAGTATACCCAATAATACAAAAAGCCCCTGATTCCAAAGAAATCAAGGGCTTTTCTCGTTGGCCTACTAGGACTCGAACCTAGAACGACTGGACCAAAACCAGCTGTGTTGCCAATTACACCATAGG
>RCMY010003393.1_pt1 | contig 14105 bp, 13 predicted proteins | sample 2041341 | NCBI WGS metagenome assembly RCMY01 (sample SAMN09708234, study PRJNA481090) | Marine sediment metagenome, whole genome shotgun sequencing project.
TTGCTGGCGACTTCCTCTTGAGGCTGTTTGTCGGCGACCACCATGCGGACGGTGATGGTGGCCTTGCGCCATGACTTCGAGGAGCGCAGCGTGTCAGCGAGCGTGATCATCAAGGCGCCGTTGTCACGTATCGATCCGAGCCAGATGTCGATCTGGCGTCGATCACCGAACGTCGTGTCCTCGTCGGCGCGAACGACAATGACGTTGCGGCTGGCCTCGTGTATCCGTCTGATCATCGTGGCGTACTCGACGGGGTCCGATGTTGTCTCGCCGTCGCCGAGGACCACGGTGTTCGGCACGAGCGCACCCAGCCCGTAGGCCTCGACGAGGACAGAGGCCCCCACGTATGCGGTCGGTGCGGAGACGACTCGTACCAACGCTCGGACGTTGCGGTCGGCAAGATGGTCTCGAACGGTCTCTCCGAGATCTTTTTTGCGTTGCGCAGGCGTCGACTCCGGCAAGATGGTCGCAATCGTGAGCAGGCCGCGCTTGGTCGACAGGGCCTCGGAGAGATCGATGAGATACCACCGCTTGGTCGGGCTGCCAGCGAGCACGAGGATGTTGGGCCGCCAACTCTTGACGTCCGTGGAGGGTCGGATCTTCGACGCAGCCCATCGGATGACATGGATCCAGAGTCCCTGGCGGATGTCGCCCCACCCCGCTTGACTCCCACGCCTCGCCAGGAGACCCCAGATCAACAAGATGATGATCACTGCAGCGATGGTTGCGATCGGATTGATGAGGAACATCACCGCCGAGCAACTGAGGGCGCCAGCAAGTGACAGGGTCCAGTGGACTCGGAACGTCGGCCGGAACGAGGGGTTGTTGAGGAATCGTTCGCCGGCCGAAGCAAAGTTGACCGCGGCGTACGTCGCCAAAAAGAACATCGTGAGGATCGGGGCGACGGCGTTGAGGTCTCCGACAGCGACAACGCCGAGTGCGATCGCCAGCGAGACATACGTACCGATTCGCGGTTCATCGTTGGCGCCGGCTCCACGGCCGAGAATCCGGAGCGGGCCGGGGAGGACGCCGTCGCGTGCGAGGGCCTGCAAGATTCGCGGGGCGCCGAGCATGCTGCCGATCGCGCTGGACAGCGTGGCTCCCCAGACGCCCGCCAGGATCAAAGGGCCCCAGAACGAGAGTTGCCGCATGATCAGCGGGTCGTTGATCAGGTCCGCCTGGTCTGCGCGCATGTCGAGCACGACGGGAATCGTCATGTAGAGGACGTAGCTGACTGCGATCGCGGCCAGCGTTCCGCGTGGAATCGACTTGCGTGGCTCCGCGAGATCGCCGCTCATGTTGACGCCGGCCATGATTCCCGTGACCGCCGGGAAGAAGACGGCGAAGACCGTCCAGAAGGGTTCGATGTCAATCGACGCGACAGTCGATGAAACGCTTGCCGGGCCGTCGGCGCCGATGAAAAACGAAACGAGGGAGAGCCCGATCACGGCCATGATCACGAACTGCACCCGGATCGCTGCCTGGGCCGACACCAGCGCGACGACTGCAACGACCAGTGTGGTGGCGAGCGCGACTGGCCGTACGGGTACATCGGGTGCGACCAGGTTGATGCTTTCAGCGAACCCCAACGTGTACAGCGCGACCGAGAGCGCCTGTGCGAAGTAGAGCGGGATGCCGATCGCTCCGCCGATGTCCGAGCCCAGGGAGCGGCTGACCATGTAGTAGGCCCCGCCGGTTCGAATCTCCTGGTCGGTGGAGATCTGCGCGATCGACAAACCCGTGAGCAACGTGATGCCCGTTGCGATGGTGACGATGATCAGCGTGTTCCGGAGTCCGGCGTTTCCGACCACCCATCCGAAACGGAGATACATGATCACGCCGAGGATGGTCAGGATCGACGGTGTGAAGACTCCACCAAATGTTCCAAGACCACGCTTCGCCGAGCCGAGGGCTTCTTCGCTCGTGGAACTCATGACGCCAGCTTCAGACCCACTGCTGAGGCGTCGACGCAGAGGTGATCCGATCGATCTGATTGTCGGCAACAGCATCGTTGGCGAAGTCTGACATCGATCGGATCAGCTCGCGAGCGATCCTGGCCTCGACGGGCGTCGTTGCCATCGAGACTGAGGCAGAGAAACCGCTGGCGCTGACCGTCGATCGAGCGCATGATCATTTCAGCGGGCGGAGACGACCGCTGCGACCACGGCGCAGCCGCTGAGGCAACGCTTCACTCGAAAGGTCGTCGGCCATGGAGCACCGGTTCCACAACCTCCTCTTCGCTGCGTTGAACGAATCCGGAGAGCCTTCGACCGGGTTGGCTCACGCCGTCGACTTCGCCCACATGTCGGATGCGACGATGACGCTGTTCGACGCGATCATGCCGGTCTCTCGAGTCCAGCGACACATCCGCTTCGGGGACAAGCAGGCCGACGAGGTCGACCTCGCAACCTTTGCTCGGCGTGGCCAGCTACAGGAATGGGCCGAGCCGTACCGATCCCGACTGAGAATGGGCTACCGAGTTCGCTCGGGTCGTCGGTCAGTCGAAATCGCTCGACAGGTCGCCGACGCAGGCCACGATCTCGTCATCGTCGCGCCTGACGGAAGCGTCGAGGATCTCAGCGTCGTGCGTCGGCTGATCCGCACCACTCCGTGCCCTCTCCTCGTCCTGCGGGCCCCGATCCTGAACGGCAGCGTCGTCGCGGCAGTCGATCCCGACGACGAACTCCCCCTGAACATCATGATCACGAACTCGGCGTACGGAATGGCCTCCATCTGCGGCCGGACGGTGCACATCGTTCACGCTTACGAGCCTCACGGCATTGTGATGGTCCGCTCGGCGAACATCGTCGACGTGACTGATGCACGCATTGCCACCTATGTCGATCGCGTTCGCGATGCTCATCGCCGAGCGCTGGACGAACTCGTCGATCAGTTGGCAATCGAACCGCCCGTGGCTGCGCACGTCGACGTGGGCAGCCCGCTCGACGTGATCGCTCGAAACGCCGTCGAACTCGAGGCATCACTCATCGTCGTCGGTGCAGGTGGCCACCCGTCGATGCCCGCAATGCTCGTCGGCCACACGGCTGAGCGACTCGTCGCTGCGACCTCGGGATCAATCCTCGTCGTCAAGTCGCGCAACGTCGTTCAGAACCCCGGCGACAACGACTGGATGGAGTTCGCGCGGCAAGGAGCGATCGCGCCCGCCGTCGCCTGAGCTCGGCGGCGGGCGTACGGACTCGAGGTCGATCAGCCCGCAAGCGATGTGATCAGAGCGGTCAATGACTGCTCTTGGGTTGCAGCGTCCGGCTTCGAGTCACGTACCGCGGAGAGCACATCGTCGATCTCGCTGTCGAGGAACGTCCACGCCGTCTCATCGAGGGGTTCGAGGGTGGGCTGGGCGTCGTCCCATGCGGTTTCGAGGTCGTCGATGCGGGTGACCGCACCGGCCTGGTCGCCGCTCTGGACGAGGCCAAGCGTGTCCTCGGAGATGGTGCTGAACTCGGCGAGGTCACCGGCCGCGAAATTGGCCGTTGCCTGCTGCGGGGTGAGTTGTTCGACGGGTGCGCCGCCGAGGGCTTCCTCCTGGGCGGAGAACGCTTCGTGCGGTTGGCTGTTGGCGTAGGCCAGCGTCCCGATGGCGATCGCAGCGACCACCCCGTAGTAGCCGAGCATCTTGCGCTCACGCACCGGCTGACGAACTGCGGCGACGTGCGCCTCGGCGTCGTCGGCCATCACGTCGGGGCGCTTCACCGCAAGGTAGATCACGGTGGCGACAATGGCGCCGAGGAAGATCGCACTGGTGCCGAGGGTGCCAACACCGATGCCTCCGAGTTGCTTGTCCACGGCGAGCCAGTCACCGAGGTTCGCGCCCAGCGGACGAGTGAGGACGTACGCCATCCAGAACGACAGCACCGGGTTGGCTCCGAAGCGCCAGCCGACGACGACCGCAACGATCAGCAGCGTTGGCAGCAGCACTGCGATACCCGGCGTCCAACCCGTGAGCTCGAGGGTCCAGTCGCCGGCCGCAGTGCCGAGAGCAAAGGTGACCAGGATTGCCAGCCAGTAGAACATCTCCCGAGGAACGGTCACGATGCTGTGGATCGACAAGGTGTGTTCCTTGCGGTACCAGAGGCCGAACACGACGGCGAGCATTAGGGCAACCACCGGCGTGGTGATCGCCAGGTTGACGCCGTACTTGTCGGTGAGGATGTCCGTGTAGAGCGTGCCGGTCACGCTGAGCACGACCACGGTGAGCCAGTACGGGAAGGCGTTGTACTTCGGGAGTCGGATCTGCCACGTGAGCACGGCGGCCAGGATGACCGTGAAGAGGACGGTGGTGTTGATCAACCCGACGTTCAAGTCGACGGCGATCCAGTCGGCAAAGCTCTCACCGACGGTGGTGCACAGAATCTTGATGATCCAGAACCAGATCGTGATCTCGGGGACTTTGTTGAGCAGAGCACGTCCTGCGCTCGTCGTGACGGGTGGCGGGGGCTTTGCTGTCAGTGTTGTCATTCCCAGAAATTTCGACCCCACAACCTGAACCAGACCTGAACGACACGCGCCGGCAATTCAGCTCACATTCAGGTTGCGAGGAGAGTGCTCCCCGGAGCTCGTCGTGGATGGCATTCAGCAACGACGCCGACACTGTTCTGGGAAGTGGCGGGCCCCACACCACACTGACACGACGCCAGAGATTCGCAGCAACACTGTTGCTCGTCGTGCTCACCATCGCCGCACTCGGCGTCGCAAGTGTCGTCGCCGTCGGCGCGATCATCGTGGCAGCCGTGCTGTTCGTCGTCAGCCTCGTTGCCCGACTCGCGATGGCAATATCAGGCAAGGCAAGTCACTGATGACTGCTTTCCTCCTCATTGCACTGCAGGCGATCTGGGTGGTGTTCATCGCTCGGGTCATCTTCAGCTGGATCCGTCCGAAGCCTGATTCCAAGCTCTACGTGTTGATCCCGGTCGCCAGCCTGCTCTGATCAACGCCCTTGGCGGCAGCACCCGCGATCTCAGTCCTGTCGGATCGTCAGAGCCGGGCGTCGGTGAGGGTGACGGCGAATCGGGCGCCTCCGAGAGTTGGGCTGGTCTCCACCTTCACGGTGCCGGCGTGATCCGCCACGAGGCCGGCCACGATCGCCAGGCCGAGTCCGGAGCCGCCGTCATCGCGAGCCCGGGCTTCGTCGAGCCGACCAAATCGTTCGAAGATTCGCTCGCGGTCGGCTTCTCCCACACCAGCTCCATCATCGTCGACGGCCAGCACGACACGGCCATGGTCCGTGCTGGTCACCGAGACCTCGACACACGCATTGGCGTGACGAAGCGCGTTGTCGAGCAGGTTGCGAACAACACGCACGAGCTGATCCGGGTCGCCCCGGACCTGGCCAGCAGAGATTCCAGACGTGATGACCTTCTTGTCGGTCTGGACCCGGTGAGCTTCGCCGAGCGCGATGTCGTCGAGATCGACCAGTGACCGCTTGACCCGGAGTGGCTCGCCCGCTCGGCCGTCGCGGCGAGCGAGCAGCAGGAGGTCGTCGACGAGTCGCTGCATGCGGAGGTCCTCGTCGAGCACCTCGACGGCGATCTCGCGCAAAAGCACATCGTCGTCGCCTCGAAGCCCGACCTCCAGCTCGTGACGGATCACCGCGATCGGGGTCCGCAACTCATGCGAGGCGTCAGAAACGAACTGGGCCTGAGCTGCATCGGCGGTCTCCAACCGGTCGAGCATCGCATTCATCGTCCGAGCGAGCCGGCCGATCTCGTCACTCGTCCTGGGCTCGGGCACCCGCCGGTGGAGGTCGCCTCCGCCGATGTCGGCGACCTCGGATCGGATTGCCTCGACCGGTCGCAACGCCCGACCGATCACGAACCAAATCATCGCCGCGATCAACAAGAGCAGCACCGGCAAACCCACGGCGAGCGAACGGCGAGTCGTCGCCAAGACATCATCGACGTTCTCCAGGTTGGCGCCCACAACGATCGCACGCCGTGAATCAGATTCGGTGAAGTGCACATGGACGCGGAAGTCGTCGCTGTCGAGTTGCGGGAACCGCATCGTTGTATTGCTGCCCTCGCCGCCGGCGACGATGCGCGGTTCGCCCGAGATGTTGCTGCTCGATGCGACGACGTTCCCCGCAGCGTCGACGATCTGAACGAAGCCGTCCTCGTCATCCTCGACGGACAGGGTGTCGAGCCCACCACCCTCGGAAATCAGCGCTTCGATGTCGTTCGTACGCAGTTCGAGTGTGGAATCGATCGAGTCGATCTGCGAAGAGCGAAGCACGTCCAGCAGGGCCACTCCCGCGATCGTCATGGCGACGGCGACGATGACGATCGAGGCCGCTGTGGCACGAACGCGAACGCTGCCCAGCCGGGATTTCACGACGCCGCGCCGACGAGGCGATAACCGGCCCCCCTCACGGTCTGAATCGATTCCTCGTCGTACGGGATGTCGATCTTCTTGCGGAGGTGGCGGACGTACACCTCCACGATGTTCGGGTCGCCGTCGAACTCGTAGTCCCAGACGTGCTCGAGAATCTCGGACTTCGACACGACCATCCCGGCGTGGGTCACCAGGTACTCGAGAACGGCAAACTCACGAGCGGTCAGCTCGACCTCCTCATCGTTGCGGAAGCAACGTCGCTCTGCGGGGTCGACGCGCAACCCGCCGGCCCTCAGTTCAACGGGTCGCTCCGACTTTCCGCGCCGCAGCAGCGCCCGAATTCGTGCGACGAGGACGAGGTGGGAGAACGGCTTGCGGAGGAAGTCGTCGGCGCCGGTGTCGAGCGCTTCGGTTTCATCGAGTTCACCGTCCTTCGCGGTGAGCATGAGGATCGGCGTCCAATTTCCGGCGTCGCGGAGTTCGCCGCACAGCTTGAAGCCGTTGATGCCGGGCAACATGATGTCGAGCACGATCGCGTCGTACTCGTTCTCGGTGGCCATCCACTTGCCGTCGGTGCCATCGAGCGCGATGTCGACCGCGAAGCCGTCGGCTTCGAGGCCGCGCTTGAGTGACGCCGCCAGCTTCTTTTCGTCCTCGACGACCAAGAGTCTCATCGGAGTGTCCTCGCGCTGTGGTTCCGACCGGGATGACGGGAACGTGGTGCGATCATGTCACCTCGAAGCTGAACGGCACCTGAAAGGAACCGCGGCCCAGCTCCGATAGCCACACGGGTGTCAAGCGAACTTTGGATCGACGTCAAGCACGGTTAACATTTGGTCATGGGATCAGCGTTCCTCATCACACTTCGAGAAGGATTGGAGATCTCGCTCGTCGTCGCGATCATCGCCGCCTACCTCGTCAAGACGGACAACCGCCGGTATCTGCCCTCGATGTGGATCGGAGTCGGCGCTGCCGCGCTCGCCAGCATCGCGAGCGGCTTCGTGTTCGATGCCCTCATCGGCGACTTCGAAGGTCGCTGGGAACAGGCGATCGAGGGCACCCTCGCATTCCTCGCCGTTGCCGTGCTCACCTGGATGATCTTCTGGATGCGTCGCAATTCGCGAAACATCTCCGGCGACCTCCACGCCAAGATCGATGCAGCGCTCGGCCGATCCCCGCTGGCCCTCACGGCGATCTCGTTCATCGCAGTCGCCCGCGAAGGCTTCGAAACAGCGCTGTTTCTCATCGGCGCCGAAACATCAGCGACCTCGGGATCAGCCGTGGTCCTCGGTGGATTCGTCGGCCTCGCCGTCTCGATCGTGATCGGCGTCGCGTTCTATGCCGGGAGCGCCCGAATCGATCTGCGCCGCTTCTTCCAGTACACGGGGCTGCTCCTCATCTTGTTCGCAGCCGGGCTCTTTGCCAAAGGCCTCCACGAGTTCCGCGAGTTGCTCGGGATCGAGTGGTCGCTCGTTTCGGACACGGTTTGGAATGTGACGTCTGGGCCGTTCGCCGAGGGCTCAACCGTGCACGACTTCTTCAAGGGACTCTTCGGCTGGAGCCCAAACCCGGAGAGAATCCGTGTTGCCGGCTACCTGGGCTACCTCGTTCCGGTTGCATGGTTCTTCTACCGAGACCCCGCTCCAAAACGCTCACCGGCGCTCGACGATGAGACGCTTTCGATCGCCGGTCGATCGTAGAACCCGATCAGCTGGACACCACTGCGCCATGGCGGTCGACGATCCAGCATGCAATCGGCCCGGTCGAGACCTCCGCGAACGATTCGGCCGGGTGTCCACTGGTTCGCGTCGAGTTGAGGGTGTCGATGAACGCAAGTCCCTCGGCCGGTTCCATCACGCTCACGATCGTCGCAACGACATCCGCAGTCGTCGCGTTCGGGGCGACCACGGTGACCGACGCGCTCCCGTAGGCGGGTTGGCCGGTGCGAGGGTCGATGACGTGGCTGATCCATTCCTTACCGACCGAGACACCCCGGCGGGCAGAGCCGCTGGTCGCGACCGCTGAGTTGTGGACCTCGACGGTGAGCATCGGCGGTGCGTCGTCGAGCAGCTTCGACGGGTCTTCGATACCGATTTGCACCGGGCTCGGTCCACGATGGGCGACGTCGCCGCCCGCACCGACCGTGAGGCTGTCGAGCTCACACAGACGCCACGCGGTTTCGGATGCAAGGTCGACGATGAATCCCTTGGCGATCGCGTTCAGGTCGACGCCAGAGCAGTCGCCGGTCTGGTGCAGGACGTGACCGTCGAAACGGTAGGGCGCTTCGTGGATGTCGACCGCGAGTTCGTGGAGCTCCCCTTGGCTGGGTCGACAGCCGTCGGCGGCGGCCCGCGCCCACAGGTTCCAGAGGCGCCGGGTGCTGACGTTGAACGCGCCGCGGCTGCATCGTTGCCATCGCAGCGCCATCTCCAGAAGCTCGTCGAACTCGTTGCACGTGGTAGCCGACGAGTCTGCGATCCAGCGGGTGAGCATGCTGTTGTCGTCGTAGACACTGAACAGCTGCTCGAGCCGTGTGATCTCGTCGCACACCACCTGCTCGGCCCGTTCCGCGTTGGAGCGGTCCTTCGCCGTGATCCGGATCTCGACGACGGTGCCGAGCAATGGCCAGTGCGTGCCGGCGAGCTCGTGGAGGCGAGAGTTGGTGGTGGGCATCGTTTCGGTCGGTTCCGATCCTGGGGTGATGGCCGCAATGTTTGTCGAGGTCATGGTTGTCAATTCACGGTGAGGATGATGAGGGCGAGGCCGAGCAGCGTCCCGAGGCCGGCGACCACGTAGGCCCGTGTCCGGCGTCGTTTGAGGAAGAACTGCAGTCCGAGGCCTGAGACAGCGACGGCGACGAGGAGGCCGCCGGCCACATCGATCGTCCAGTTCCAGGCACCGCCGGTGTTGCGGCCCTTGTGTAGATCGTTCATCACCGCGAGCAATCCCTGCCGGTCGACCGTGAGGTCGTAGGCACCGGTGTCGACGTCGAAGAAGACGTCGGCCGCGTAGCCCGGCCCCTTGAAGCTCATCGAGCCCTGAGTTGCATCTGCGGTGTAGTCCATCGCGTCACCTCGAATTCCCTCCGTCTCCTGTAGGTACTGGCTGATGGCGAGGAAGTCCACGGTCCCGTTCATCTCGAAGCCAGCCGGCAGCGTGCCGGTCACAGTCTCCTGCGAGCCATCCATCCCAAAGGTCCACGAAGGGTGATTGAGCGTGACGCCGGTCGCGCCGAAGAACAGCACCAGGAGAAGGCTGATCATGCTGAGGTAGGTGTGCAGCCAGCGCGTGATCTTGTGCGTTTCGCGGCGTGCAGAGCTCGGTGCGGTGCCGTTGCCGCTCTTCGCCCGTGCTGTCCTGGCAGCTTCGCTCGGGTCACGTTCGCCTGGGTCGCGTTGTTCGACTGCCGTTGCGATGCCGTCGCCGTCCGCCTCGATTTTGCGGTCGGTGATCGTGTCCACTACGCCACCAGCTCGACGGAGGCGGCGGTGAGTTCACCGCTCGGTGCGAGCGTGGTCGCAGCGAGCGAACCCGAGACAGGGATCGATTCGCGGATGATCTGGTAGGGACCGTCTTCGCGGGCAGCCTCGATGCATACGAAGTAGTCGCCATCCGCAACGAGGGCACCGTCGAGGTTGGTTCCGTTCCATGCGACGGAGAACGCCCCCGGGATGCGGGTTGCTCCCGTCGTCAGGGCATCGCTGTTGTTCTTCGAGTTCCACCGCTTCAGATCTTTGAGATACTTGCTCTCGTCGGACTTGTACCAGAGGCTCACCGTCTGGACGAGATCGCCTGCCGGGTCCTCGATCCACACGGCGATGTACGGGCTGTGGACCCGTCCGCCACCAGCCGCTTGATAGCTGAAATTCACTTGCATCTGAGCGCCTGCTGGGAACACTTGCTTCGTGTTCGTCGCCGGTGCATCGGTCGCCGTCGCCGTGTCAGCGGGCGATGCCGATGTGGTCGCTGCAGGATTCGTGGTCGTGGCAGCGTCGGTCGAGTTGCCGCATGCTGCGAGCGCTGGGACTGCTGCCGCGGCGAGGCCGACGAAAGCAGACCTGCGGAGGAAGGCTCGCCGAGACACGGCGGGGAACCGCGCTTCGTCGTGTGGTTCGGGGATGGTCGTCATGTCAGTCCTTGTCGGTGGCTGGGCGTTGGCGCCAGCTTCCCCGGTCGACCCTGAAGGCCGGCTGAAATCCGACAGTTCACAGGAGAGGCTTATGTCGGGCACAGCGCGCCCTCAGGTCGGATTTCAACGCCCGAGTCCAGGACGCCTGTGGGAAGCTGTCGAGGTGCCGACTCCGGCCAGCGATGGCTCCAAGCGTGCTGGCGGAGCTCGGAAGTACCAACGAGGGAGGACCCCGCTCTCCCAGCGCAGCAGGCAGCTCGCGAAGCTCCTCGTCTTCGCCCTCGTCGTCCACCTGTTCGTCATCCCGCAGATCGCTGGAGCCCGCAACGCACTGTCGACGATCGGCTCGATCAACCCGCTCCTCATCGTGGCGGCGATCGCTCTGGAGGCGCTTGCACTGCTTGCCTATGCCCGCCTGACCCAGCTCCTGCTCGCCGCCGAACACCGACCTTCGCTCGGCATCAGCTACGGCACCGTGGTCGCCTCGACCGGTGTCAGTCACGTCGTTCCGGGCGGGCCCGCCACCACAGCGGCGGTCAATTACCGCCTCTTCGGGCGTGCCGGCGTCCCCGGCAACGAACTCGCATTCGCGCTCGGCACGCAAGGCATCGGGTCTGCCGTGGTACTCAACATGTTGCTCTGGATCGCCCTCGTCGTGTCGATCCCCACCACCGGTTTCCAACCGTTCTATGCAGCCGCGGCGGGGGTCGGTGCCGCCTTGATTGCAATCGCAGCCGCGGCGGTGTTCGCGATGCTGCACGGTCGAGCCGGGTTCGCCCACCGCGTCGCAGCAATGATCGGCAAGCTGCCCAAGGTCCGCGCAGCCCGTGTCGAAGATGCAATGCTCCGGCTTGTCGACCAGTTGGCCGAGTTGGTCGCGGACCGGCGACGACTCCGCTTGGTCATCGGGCTCGCCGCGGCGAACTGGCTCCTCGATGCGGCAGCCCTGTGGGTGGCGCTCGCGGCCTTCGGACGTGGACCGGGACTGGTCGGCCTGATGGTCGCCTATGGACTCGCGAATGTGATGGCGTCGATCCCGCTCAGCCCGGGTGGCCTCGGCGTCATCGAAGCCGTGCTGATCCCGACACTCGTCGGCTTCGGCACGCCCAGAGCTCAAGCGTCGATCGGCGTCGTCGCCTACCGCCTCGTCAACTTCTGGATGCCAATCCCCGTCGGTGCCGCCGCCTACTTCGCCGTCCAGAAGGCAACCGGAGAGCCGACACCCGATGGATTCCGTGCCGAGGTCAACCATCACGTCGGTCCGCCCACCGTCGTTGGGACGACTCGGCCGCCGAACGCCTGAAGACTGCTGCGAGAATCCGACCCGTGCTCTCCACGCTCGTCTGGTTCGGCCGCCCTCGCGCTGGTTGCTCGCCGGAGCCGAACCCGAGGAGCTCGCCACAGTGATCACGGCCTCGGCGCGAGGCGTTGATGGTGTTGCATTCGGCGACGTGATCGGCGCCAACGCAGCCATCGTCACCGTGGCGATCGGCGTCGGAGCGTTCCTGACGGCGATGCCATTCGGCCGCACGATCCGCCGGTACGTCGGCGGTGGCCTGGCCGCTGCTCTGCTCGCTGGTGTCTTCATCTGGGACGGCAACGTCGGCAGGGGAGGGCGCCGTCCTCGTCGCCGGCTATGTCGTGTTCGTCGCTGTCATCTGGCGGCTCGAGAAGCATCCGCCACAGCTCGGCGAGGTCCACGAACTCGACGAGGATCCCGACCAGCGCGACGACGACGCTGTCCGGTCAGGGCCAGACATCCTCCTCGTGGTCGTCGGCCTTGCGGTGTTGACTGGCGGGTCGATCGCGCTCGTCACCGAAGCCGTCGTTGCCGGAGTCGTCGGGTCATTTGCGTACAACGTCACGATGAGCCTCGGTGCCGGTGCGGTCATCGCGCCGTTGTCGATCACCGATCCGACGTCGATCAGAGCTCCGTACATCGCGATGGTTGCGCTGCTCATCAGTGCGTTGTTGCTGTCGATGCGACGGGCTGAGCTGGGCCGGCACGAGGCCGGCGTCCTGCTCGCCGGCTATCCCGTCTTCGTTGCGGTGGCGCAGCTTGGACACGAGGAACCAGCCGGCGCTCATCAGCGCGGCATTCCAAACGAGCGATCCGGCGGCTGTGAGGGCGACGAAGCGGCCGACCGCCATCTGCTTCGCCCCCGCGGGGATCGAGACGAGGCTCCGGACTCCTGGGACGAGACGCTCCCAGAAGATGGCCTTCTGATCCCAGCGCTCGAACGTCGCCCACGCCCGCTCCACGTCTCGTTCCGACCAGAACCCCAGCTGCCCGAGCCCGGCGAGGTAGCCCGCTGCAGGGAGCACGACCTCGCTCGGAATCGGTGGGAACACGGTCTCGGTGACGGTGATCACGCCAACCCCGACTGCACCGAGGGAGTCGATGAGCCCGGTCATCCATCCGGCAACGCCGGTGATCGAACCCGACGCGGACGTCTGAGCGAGCAACGTGGTGAGCATGAGTGCGACTGTGCTCCCTCAGGCCTCAACGCTCGCTGAAAGCGACCCGTGCCCTGGATGAGCCGATCAGGTCAGCGTCGAAGCGTCGGTCACGGCGGCGAGAGTGACCTCGTCGAACACGTTGCCGTCCTGATCGACCGCTCGAACTTCCATCCGGTCCGGCCACACTCCGATGTCGAGGAAGTGCAGCTGAGACCACGCAGCGACCGAGAAGTCGGCGAGATGCGAGTCTCTCGTCTCGGCGGCGGCGCCCGACACGACATAGGTGACGCCGTTGATCATCTCGCTGCGCTGGAAGTCGTGATCATGGCCCGACAGCACGAGCTGCACTCCGAACTTTTCGAACATCGGCGAGAACGCATCTCGGACGTCGAGGCTCGACCCGTGGTACCCGCCTGAATACGGCGGATGGTGCATCGTGGCGATCTTCCACGTGGCCTCGGATGCCTTCAGCGTGTCGGCCAGCCAACTGGCTTGTTCGGGGTCGTCGGGCCGAGTCGAATCCAGCGACAGCACGAGCGTGTCGCCGATCGTCGTCGAGTACCAGCGTCCCGGCATCCCCAGCGCAGCCGCCTGGGCGTCGCCGTTGTCGTTCTTCACGTCGTGATTTCCGAGTACGGGGAGCAGCCGGGTCGGCGCATCGAGGACTGCAGCGAAAGGTTCGAGGACCTTCTGTCGCACCTGGCTGGGGTCGCCGGTCGGGTAGACGTTGTCGCCGAGCATCATCAACGCCTCATATTGGTCGGTGCCTTCGAGGCGATCCATCGCCGCTGCGGTCCGAAATTCGGCGCTGCCTCCGGTGCCGACGTCGCCAGCTACTGCAAATCGAATCGGTGGCGCATCTCCTCCGGTCGGAGGTACGGCAGCGGCCAGCACGGGAGGCGTCCCGGTATGCGATGCGAACCGGTACCCGACGTAGTTGTGCAGGTCCGGGCGAAGCGCCAACACGGCACCGATCACGACGATCACGACGACAGCGCTCGCAGCGAGCCTGCGGAACCACCGCTTCTCGGGATGCTCGGGTCGCGCCGAGTCGTAGGGATTCATTGCGTCATGATCGCAATCGCCACCTGAACGTCAGCTGAACCTCATGACCCATCTACGTCATAGCCAGGTCACACTCGACCAGCGACGATGGTGAGATGAATCAAAC
>RCMY010003395.1_pt1 | contig 14102 bp, 13 predicted proteins | sample 2041341 | NCBI WGS metagenome assembly RCMY01 (sample SAMN09708234, study PRJNA481090) | Marine sediment metagenome, whole genome shotgun sequencing project.
TGGATAATCAAGCCTGGTATAAGCCCTTGGACAAAGGCAGTCGCGGTAAAGCCTGGAAAATAAGCTCCCTGGGGAAAGAGTATGGCCCCCATAATATCTGCCAGTGCTCCGACTATTCCTCCATAAACAGGGCCCAGTATGGCTCCTGCCATGGCAATAGGTATAATACCTAGGGACAGCCTGACGGTTCCGGCAAATAGCATAAAACCAAAAAACCTGGTTAAGATCACACTGGTGGCAATAAACACACCACTTAGCACCATAGCCTTTGTACTAATTTGTTTTTTATTCATTTTTCCTCCTCAGCGGTTGCAGTGATACATCGCAGATTGGCCCTCATATTTGACCTATCTTTCGTTTACCAGCAACTTCCCATCTGGTAACACTTGACGCATAACACCTACTCTGCATACATCCATTATATTCTACTTCTTCAGAATGTTCAAGCAAAAAATTAAAAGACCACCTGCCGGAGCAGATGGCCCTTGTATAACAGCCTTTCGGTCTGTTTACTTACTCTTTATTTTTCTTCAGCTTTGGCCTCTTCAATAATCTTGTCAGCCAACTGGGCCGGAACTTCATCATACCTTAAAAATTCCATCTCAAAGTAGCCCCTGCCCTGGGTCATGGCCTTTAGGTCTATAGCATACTTGAAGGTTTCTGCCTGGGGTGCTTCTGCGTGAATTACCTGCTTGCCGGTTTTGTAGGCCTCCATGCCCAGAACCTTGCCACGTTTTTTGTTGATATCCCCTATGATATCTCCCATGTATTCGTCTGGCACAAAGATATTCAGCTTCATGATTGGCTCTAAAAGAATCGGTTTGGCCTCTTTGATGCCTGCCCTAAAGGCTAAACCGGCAGCCAATTTGAAGGCCATCTCCGAGGAGTCCACATCGTGGTAGGAGCCGTCATAAAGGACAGCCTTGATGTTGGTCACCGGATAGCCTGCCAAGACCCCTGCCTCCATGGATTCACGGAGTCCTTTTTCCACAGCTGGCACGTAGGATTTTGGTACAGAACCGCCAAAGAGCTCTTCTGTAAACTCAAAGTCTTCTGTAGATGGGGAGAATTTGATTTTGACATCCCCATACTGGCCATGGCCACCGGACTGTTTCTTGTGTTTTCCCTGGACGTCTGCCTTGCCCTTGATGGTTTCCCTATAGGGAACCTTTAGATTCTTGAGCTTGACATCCACGCCAAATTTGTCCTTAAGCTTGTCTTTGAGGGCGTTGACATGGATTTCTCCTTGCACTCCCAGGACGGTCTGCTTGGTTTCTGGATTCCGGCCATAGGTGAAGGATGGATCCTCATCCATGAGCCTAGACATACCTTGGGAAATCTTATCTTCATCATTTTTGTTCATGGCCTCAACTGCGACCAGCATCTGAGGTTTAGGGAAATTAATAGGCCTTATTTCTCCGTAGCCCTCCTTGGTAGACAGCACGTCTCCTGTCACCACGTCGCCTAGCTTGGTAAAGACCGCCAGATCCCCTGCGTTGACCTTTTCTATTTCTTTTAGTTCACCGTTGACTGATGTGAATATCTTGTGGATCTTGTCCCGAGTCCCCTTGGTGAGGTTAAAGACATCTGTTTCTTGCTTAAACTCTCCCTCGCGGATGGTTGCAAAACTAATCCTGCCTAGGAAGGGGTCATAGACAGTCTTATAAATCTGAGCCACGGACTCTGCAGAATATCTTGGCACTTCCATATCCAGTGGAGAAGGCAGATAGTCCACAATCATATCCAGCATGGTGTGCATACCGATATTTTTGGCCGTAGAGCCGCATAGTACCGGGATCACTTCACCGCTTAAAACGCCTAGTCTCAGGCCACGGTTGATTTCTTCCTTTGTAAACTCTTCCCCTGCAAAGTATTTTTCCATCAGATCTTCATCGGTCTCTGCCACCGCTTCAAGGAGCATCTCCCTGACTGGCTGAACCTGTTCATGTATATCATCGGGCATAGGTGACGTTACGCACTCTTTCCCGTTGTATTCCCGTGCAAACATATTGACTACGTTGATAAATCCTTTAAAATCCTCGGCCTTTCCCCATGGTACGTGGAAGGGGGCGATCTTTTTGCCGTATCTTTCCCTTAGCTGATCCAGTATCTTTTCGTAGTCTGCCTTATCACTATCTATCTTGTTGACAAAAATAAATTTTGGCATATTGAGTTCATCTGTGATTTCCAGGGCGTTTTCAGTTCCCACTTGCAAATCAGCTGTTCCGTCTACCATAATGATGGCGCCCGAGGCTGCCCTCATGGCCGAGGCCACATCACCGGCAAAATCCAAGTATCCCGGAGTATCTAAAAAATTGTATTTGTAGTTGTTGTATTCTACTGCAAATAATCCCAATGTGGTCGTAAGCTTTATTGGATCTGTTGGTTTTGAAATTCTGTTTGCCAATCCCGCTGTGTAATGGATTGCCTCAATAAGATTACTCTTACCACTACCTGCGTGGCCAAGAATTGCCACATTTCTGATTTTGTCGCTTTCATAAACCCTCATAAACTGTTTCCTCCTTAAGATTGGTTAATTTTCAGATTAATTTCGGAACAATTGATTGATTTTTCCAAAAATTATATATTTTTTTAATTATAACTGATATACAGACTTTATGCAATTGTTTTCACAATTTAAAGATGGAAGCAAGGGCTAAAAAAATTTACTTTTCACTTAAAAATTTCTCAATTTGTAACAAATGTAACATCATGCTCAAAGAAAATCTGCTGGAGTGGTATCTTATTCCTATCTCTGCCCTACTATATCATTTCAAAAAAAGATCAGGCCCTATAAAAAGGCCTGATTTTTTATTTCCTGAGCTTGTGCGAGCTTGTGCTATCTTCCCTGTTTTTTAACCAGTTCCTTTAGGTCCTTAATCTCTTTTTCCAGCACCTGTTGCCTGGTGTCGATTTTTATAATCCTAGTTTCCATTTTTTCTAAGAGTTTCACAAAATCCCGTGGATCCAGCTCTTTTGCGTCTTTTCTTCCAAACATATCTTTCTTCCTTTCTATTTAAGTACACGTAAAGTAGCATTAATTTAAGCAAATTAAGCAAAAAGTAAATTGGCATCAATTTAAAATAATAATCATCGGGCTTGCTAAAATGATCATCAAACTTGCTAAAATCGTCATCGGGCTTGCTAAAATCGTCATCGGGCTTGCTAAAATGATCATCAAACTTGCTAAAATCGTCATCAGGCTTGTTGAAGTCATAATCATCAGGCTTGACCCTTGTCTAAGTCTTAACAGTAATAATCTTATCTTCAAATATAATCCTGCCCTCCTCTAAGAGGGTAATCCCGCCAATAAAGTCTCTTACCTTCTCAAGACTTGTCCCTTGGATGAGGTCCTTGGGAGATGCGGAGAGGACCAGTTCTCCATCAAACAAGAAACCTATTTGATCGCTCATAAAAAAGGCATCTTCCTTATCATGGGTAATCATCAGTATGGTCATCTTAAACTCCCTGTGAATCCTCAGGATATAGTCCCTGATATAGAGCCTGAGGTTGTTGTCTAGTCCCGTAAAAGGCTCATCGAGAAGGAGCAGTCTCGGTTCAGACGCCACTGCCCTCATCAGGGCCACCAATTGGGCTTGTCCTCCCGACAATTGACTAGGATATTTGTGCAAGTGAGCCTCCATATCAAAAAACCTCACCAGCTCCTGGGTCTTAGCCAGGATTTTCTCCTTGGGCATCTTCCTCATTCTCATGCCAAACTGGATATTTTCTAGGACGCTCATATGGGGAAAGAGGTGTTTGGCCTGATGGACCATGGCGATCTGTCTTTTTTCCATAGGCACAGAGTTGATCCTTTCTCCATCAAGAATAATATCCCCTGAATCCGGATCCAGGGCCCCTGTAATCATCCTCAAAATCGTCGTCTTACCTGCCCCACTAGGCCCCAAAATAGAGAAAAAGCTATGCTCCTTTATATCCAAATTGATATCCTTAACAATATTCAGCTTTCCTATGGCATAATTAATATTTTTCAATTGTAAAAAACTCATACCTTGCCCTTCTTTTCTTGTATACCCTTTCAATCCAGCTACAAATCAACATCACCAAAATACCATAGATCATATACATAAAGATGTAGACAGAAGCCAGGTTCCTGTCAGATCCCGTTATGTAGGGCGTCATAATCATAGAAAAATTCACCCATCTATAATCCCCTACAAAAAAGTTTATAAAATACTGGGAATAGGAAATAATAAAGGCCATGACAAAAGCTCCTAGGTAGCCATGCATATAAAGGGGAACATTCACCTCACAAAAGGCCCGCAAGCGCCCAGCCCCCAGGCCCCGGGCAATCTGCTCCTGCTCCACTCCCCAGAGCCTATAGAGAGAGTAGACCATCCTAAAACCATAGGGCAGGGCAAAATACACATGGAGCAAAAATACCATAATGCCACCGTCAAGGCCCAATTTTAATAGCATCTTGTGGCTACCAATCGTGATGCCTACTAGGGGCAGGAGCATAGGCAGGTAAAAGAAGGTTTCCAGCTGAGCCTTATACCTAAAATTCCTCTTTACAAAAAATCTAGACAGCATGATAGAAAGGCCTAAAGATAACAGGGCCACCCCGCTGGAAAACACTGTGGATTTAAGACCCAAAAGCCAATCCCCTGACAAAAAGAAATACCTAAACCAGGCCAGGGTAAAATGGGATGGTAAAAGCGCCTCAGCCTCCCAGCTGGCAAAAAACATCCAAAGGACCATGGATAGGAGGGGAAGCAAGAAAAAGGTCAGGAGCAAAACCCGCAAAAATTTATTTAATATTTTCATAGGTCGCCTCCTTTTTTGCTGCCCTTGAGGGATTTATAAAAAACCAAACAGAGAAGGAGGGATATAAACATCATGACAAAATTGATTGCCATGGCATAGGGCCTCATGGACAAATCCGGGTGGATATAGGCATTATAGGCCATGACCCCTACGGAAAAAGGCCTTGAAGGCCCCAAAAAATAAAAGCCTTCGTAGGAAAAAAGATTGTAATTAAATAAAATTAAAAAGGATGTCAAAATAGCGTGCTTGGCCATGGGAAGCAGGATCCTGTAAACATAAGAAGACCTGTTGCAGCCTAGGTTTCTGGCGGTTTCTCGATATTTTCCATCGACTTTTACAAAGATTGGATAAACAGAAAAGGCAACAAAGGGAATCCCCTTAAAGAGATTGAGCAAAACAACGGCCAGGCCACTACTGGCATATATAATCTCAAGTCCACCGACATCTACCCCAAAAAGCAAAAGGATATGATAAAGTAGCCCCCTCGTGCTATAGGTGTTGTATATCAAGAGGGCGGCTGCAATGTAAGAAAGGATGATGGGATACCGGTACCAAAGGACCTTCTTGGAATGACTACCCTTGGCCAGCTCATAGGCCAGATAGACCCCTGCTAGGGTGGACAAAAACCCCGACAAGCTGGCAATTTTTAGGCTAAAGACCATCCCCTCCACAAAAATCCCATCGGCCAACAGCTTCCTAAAATGATCAAAGCTCACCTCACGCAAAAAAAGCTCAGGTATGACCCCCAAGCTCTCCACAAAGGTATTGACAAGCACATAGGCCGTAATCGAAAATACAAGCACAAATGATGGTGTCATTAATATAAAATCTTCAATATAATTTTTTCTATGGTTTTTCAAAAAGAACCGTTTCCTCCCAGATACTCTCAATCATCGTTACCAAATCCGCCCTTATTTCCGGCTGTTTGTGTCTGGATAGCTCTTCATAGGATAGGATTGTATGCTCCAGTCCTTTTTCCGGCGTCAAGGCAATATCAAATTTTTCCTGATCCGCAGGATCCAGCTTATCATATTCCAAAACCGGCAAATCTCCCCAGCCAGTTAAATCAGCCTTTGAAGCCTGCATAGCCGGCGAAAGCGCTGCATCAATCAGCTTCATTGCATTTTCCTTATTGGCTGAATTTCCTGCAATTGCCAGGTAATGCGTATTAAACGGTGTCCCCTTATCCCACACAAAAGTTATCGTGTTTTTATCCCAGCTTCCATCATTCACCTTGCCCAGGGCCTTATTGGCGTTGTAATCCATGGCCATGTAGACTTCTTTATCCTGGTAGAGCCCATCTAGCTGGGCAGCATCCTTGGGATAGGTCTTACCCTGCCTCCAAAGATAGGGTTTAATTTCATTGAGATAATCCATAGCAGGCATCACAGCCGCCTTTACGGTTTCATAATCTGCTGGTAAATCCTTTATCTTTTCATATCCTACAAGATCATAAATAACCGTCCTTACAAATGCCGATCCCACAAAATCCCTTGCCTCCGGATAGGCAAACTTACCCGGATTCTCCATGGCAAAATTCATGAGGTCCTTTGCATTTTTAGGAAGCTCTGTCAGTAAGACTTGATTACCCATAAAGACAAACTGGGCCTGTCCCCAGGGCGCCTCATAACCCTCCGTGGGATAACCAAAATCTACCGTTGCGGCAGGCCCCGTCATGTCTAGATATTTATTTGCATTCTCTACCCCATCCAAAAAAGGGCCATAAAGCAAATCCTGTTGTTTGGCATAATAAAAATTTTCCCCATTAATCCAAATCACATCAATTGAACCAGATGTATTGCTGGCCTTTTCATTGGCCAGTTTCGTCAGGATTTCATCAATATTCATGGGTACACGCTCTACTTTTATTTGATAGTTTTCTTTTGCATATGGGGCAAGCTCCTGATCAATCCAAGCATTGACCCTGGGATCGCCACCCCAACCATAAAATGTAACAACCTCTTCTTTGGAGCTACACCCTGTGAAAGCCAACATCCCTCCAACTATCACCAAAACTGCCAGTGCAATGCTCACAATCCTCTTATTCATCCTTTTCCTCCAGTGCCTTCATTGACTCAAATAATCTTTGAAAAACCGTAAAAACCACAAGCAAAGCATAGGCCCCTGCCAAATAAGCCATCTGGGAGCCAAACAAGATCATGAGGGTAAACATGATAAAGCCCTCTGTCCTCTCCATCAGCCCTGCCTGGTAGTAAAAAGTCTTTTTCCCAGTATTCTCCAGGAGCATCCCGCTGGCCAAAAATACGGTCATGGATAAAATAAAGCTACAGGAAAGCAGCAGGAGCATGGGCAAAGCCTCTGGGAACCTAAACCCAAAGGCAATTAAAAACGAAACCTCCACCACCCGGTCAAAAAAAATATCCAGCAAAGTACCCACCTTTGTCATAGCCTGACTCTTTCTTGCCATGGCTCCGTCTACCGCATCTAGATAGCCGGAAAACCACAAAAGTCCCAAGGCAAATAAGGAGTAGTCCATATAGTAAACAAGGCTGCCCCCTACCCCTGCAAAAAGGGCTACCAGAGTCACCTTATTTGGCGTGAGGCTTTTTTTGATCCAAAAATCAGCCGTCTTATCAAAATAAGGGTCCACATATTTTCTTCCATGGGTATCCAGCATTTTAACCCTTCCTCTCCAGACTTCTTACTGCCTTATAACGATTGACCCATGAAGGACTTGCTTTTATCTGAAATAAGAGCTCCAAAACATGGCTACACTCAAATTCATTGTCCATGAATGTATCCTTGCATGACGCGCAGTAAGTCACAATATCCCTGCATGGTGCCTGCTTTGCCCTTGCATTAAACATCCTCTGGCCCCTCTTGGGGTCCAGGGCCATAATCATGTTCTTTTTGCCGCAGCACAGGGTCTTTTCCCTGTTATTTTTAAACTCCAAGACCTCTGCCCCCATCTTCTCTAGGATATTTCTCACGTACTGGGCAGATTCAATATCACTTCCAATTGGGCAGGGGTCATGGATTGCCAAGGCTCTCCCTTCCAAAATCCCCCTAGCCTCATCAGGAAAATTCTGGTCGATCATAGCCCAGACAGACACCACCCTGACACCTTCAATCTCCCTTAGGGTATCATAACAGTTGGGGCATAGGGTATAGATGGTCCTAACGCCCTTTTCACTAAGGGTTTGTTCAAGGAATGTCCTTCTCTTAGGAAAATCCTTCCCCCCCAGTATGTACTTGGACGGCTTGCCACAACAGGCCGTGCTATAGGTTAGATTTGGTATCAGCTTTTTTAAAAAATCATAGGTTCTTTTTGATAGCTCACTGCCCATGGAAAGGACCGCACAGCCAGGCCAAAATACATTCTCCCCCTGACCTGTCACCGCAAAGACCCGGCTAAAGCTCAGTATTTGATGATTTTTTACAATCAATTCCCTCTTATTCAATTTGCTTTCCTTTTTGCTTCTCATTATATATTTTTTTGACCAGTACCATAAAAACACTCAAGGCAAATAAGAGGAGCAGGGCTGTAACCACTGTCCGCACATTGCCCGTAAGCATTCCCCCCACATAGGAGTAGACAAGGGTTGCCGGTAACTGTCCTATGCCCGTAGCGACAAAAAACGCCCCAAAGCCCATGGAGGTCAGTCCCGCCGCATAGCTGATATAGTCAAAGGAAACAAAGGGCAGGAGCCTACAGATCAGGATGGTGTGTTTTCCATAGCGTTCAAAAAAACCATCCACACTTTCCATGGCAAACTTGCTGGTCAGCTTTTCCACCACATCCCGACCCAATATCCTAGAAATATAAAAACACATGGCCGCCCCTGCCATGGCACTGGTCCAAGAAAGAATCGCTCCCTGCCACCAGCCAAAGATAGCCGCATTGGCAAAGGTGATTAAAAAGGCAGGCAAGGGTGCAGCAATGGACTGAAACATCATGAGGAAGAAGGATATCACCATGGCATAGACCCCATAGGAGCGTATGTACTCTGCAATCACTTCCACATCCATGGATGCAAAAAGCGTAAAAATCTTATAACCAAAAACCCTGACGCTGGGGATTGTTATATAGGCCACAGCGAGGGCCAAAAACACCCCCAAGATAATGATCTGCGGCAGATGCTTCTTCATATATTCTTTTTTTGTGTACTCTTTTTTTGTCATACTCTTTCCTATACATCCTCACTTGAGACTTTAAAAAGCCTTTTTGGCACCACAATTAACAGACATAAAATCACCAGCAAAATCCCCGAATAAAAAACCATCTGCTCCACAGGCATCTTGCTGTAGGTCAAGGCCCCAAAAGCCGTATAAATAAAGGTGCCTGGCAGCATAAAAATCAAGGAATACCAAAAATAGGTGCTGAATTTTATATCCGTAATCCCATAAGCATAGTTTTGCAAATTAAAGGGAAAAATCGGCACCAACCTGCTGATAATCAGGATAGTATCCCCCCGGGCCTTGATATACTGGTCCAAATTGGCCAGTTTCTCATTTTTCAAAGTCAGTGCCCTGACAAAATCCCTGCCAAGATACCTCCCAATCAAAAATGCCAGGGACACGCCAATGGTCGACCCAATCACCACATAGACCCCACCCCAAAAGGCGCCAAACAAGACTCCAGCCAGGAGGGTCAGGGGCAGGCCCGGCAAAAAAAGCAGGGTCGCCACAATAAAGCTGATAATAAATATTCCAGGCGCCAGCATACCAAAAGAATCTATCTGCTCCTTAAGGATATCCATATTCTCCGGCCGCAAAATATCCAAAATATGAAAGTGATTAAGCAATAAGAAGGCGCAGGCAAACAAAACCAGCAAGATTACTTTTTTCAACATAGTCCCCTTTTATCTCAATGTTAAAAAAGCTGCCTTTCGACAGCCTTTGGTGATTTACTTTTTTGTTTCTTATTTCTCCAGTAGCTCTTGGTTGGTCCAGCCCTTGTATCCGCCTTCCAGTGTGTAGATTTGTCCTTGATCTACCCCTGACTCAACCAAAAGGTTGGTAGCAGCCTCTGCATATCTCTTGCCTGAGTAGCATAAAAGTACTAGCTTTTTGCCTGCCACATCGGTTGATGACAAGGCCTGCTCTATGTTTGCTCTCGCCGGATCAGAGTCTTCATTTGATACCACAGAATCCACATCCGCTGAGATGGAACCTTTTATATGCTCAGTATCATAGTCAGCTTTTTTTCTCACGTCAAAAAGAACATACTCATTGTTTTCTTCACTTACAATTACTTCCAATTCAGGAGCAGTGATATACTGAAATTCTGTAATCTCTGTTTGCGTTTCCACTGGTGGTTGCTCCGGCGTCTGTGCCTCATCTGATTTTTTTGTACCACATCCTGCCAGTGCCATGACTGCTATCATTAATGCTACAATTAAAGATACTTGCTTCTTTTTCATTATTTCCTCCGATAATTTCTTTTATATTTCTATACCTTGGTTATTATAACCTCTATAGACGCCTAATTGCAAGACATTTAGCAAACTCATCCATAAGTATTTCTTATAGGATAGGAAGATTTTTTCTATAATACGCCCTTAGGAAACAATAGTACCACGGGATACAACCTTGTGGGACAAATTCATTGAATAGCTCTTTCGCAGATTTGCAGATTCTTCCATTGATTCACACAACCTCCAAAAAAGAAGCATCCGCCTACACATCTTCATAGACCTAATGATGTGCAAGCGAATGCTTTACGTTCTTCTACTCGGTGGTAGATATATTTAATTAAACCAATCTATTATTTTTTATCGACAACGATAAAAGGCTGAATCTGATAAGGCTTGGGTGCAACGCTGTGGTCACTCCACTGATAGAACCATCTCTCTAGAGGATAGTAGAAATAACCATCTTGCCAGTGGTCTGAACTATCGTATGGATCTGCAAAGATCAGCATATCATCGCCAATGCCTGGTGTGTTGTTATTGTCATAGCCTATAATTGCCTGCCAGTGTCCGCCCCAATCGCTCCACTCGACCATCACAGGTCTTCCTGCCTTTAGATTGCCTGTCAGCCATTTTACAAAATAGCTATCCTTGGCATCATCCACAAACTTATCCGTATTATCATCATTCTCAGATGCGTAAAGGGACATGGAGCTAAACTTGCCAGCTAAATTGCCTTTTTTCTGCTCTGGCACATCTGCCGTGCTAGCTATAAGGTCCTTATCTGTATACTTTGCCTTGTAACTGGTATCAACGACCTTGTAACCTTCTAGGCCTGAAAAGTACTTGTACATCTGCTCTACGTTGGTGCCATACTCTCCTGTATTGTTGGCACTGCCTGGCAGAGAACCCTTTACATCCTTGTCCGTGTGGGAGCCCATCACCTTCGCAATGTCATACTCTGTCACGCCTCTTTCCCCAAAATGGGTCAAGGTCATCAGAGCCGTCACATTACCACAGGACCACTCTGCAGTCTGCTGCATAGTCTTGAAGCCCTCAATGATGGTAAGGTTTTCGTCTGACTTCATTCTATAAAAGTCCGGATTTACAAAATAACGGGAATTTTGATTATCCCCTGCATTGTCATAGGCATCTGCACCGCCATTTTCATCAATGTCTTGTGCAACAATGGTTTCGCCTTTGAACTTTTTAATGACTGACTGGGATTGGCTCTGAGCCGCAAAGCCTACGGTGGTTGCTACAAGTATGCCTGTAGCCAAAAGTGAAATCGCTCTTTTCATGTGAGAGTCCTCCTTAAAATAAAAAATGGCATGTACAAGACATGCTCCGAACATCTATCACAAATAAAAGGACACAAAAAAAGATACTCCGTCCTAGTGAAATTCTGAGCCTATACAGCATAACTCTTACTGCTCATGTTGATATTCGAGAACAAGTCTCAGGAACTGGCTCTTTTGAGCCTGCAGGGATTTATCCCTACCCAACACGATATAACTATCGCTAATCGGCATCTGATTCGGCTGTCCGTTGGCCTTTGGCTACGACTGGTCGTAGCGAATCATATGTGAATTAGTGATATTAGGTCGAAAGTTTCACCTCTCTTAGTATCAATCAATTTTAATGATATCACAATAAAATCCTGGACGCAATGGTTTTATTAAAATATACAAAAAAGCCACATATCTATATAGATATGTGACTTTTCTTAATCTGTTAATTTATAAAGATTAACTACTTATTACTTTTGTTTCTTCTTCTGTCTTCCTCTGTTACTGCATCCATGGTTACAATATAATCTGTGCTCAGCACCCTGCTGTAGTCTGTGTAGCCGATGCCCGTTTTTGGCACTGTTGTCAGAGGGATTGGGTCATCGTTTAGTTCTAACCATTTTTCGTATGCCTTTAGCCTGTCAGCAAAAGGTATGCTCTCGTCATCAATATTTATTCCGTCCACTACCCTTGGTTTGCTAGGAGTAGGGTTTGGTGGAATGGTTGTTGGAGGAGCAATTGGATCGATAGGCTCTTCCGGAACCACTGGTTTTTCAGGCTCTACCGGTACCACTGGTTTTTCTGGCACTACCGGCTTTTCTGGATCTACTGGCTTTTCAGGCTCTACTGGTTTTCCACCGCCACCACCGCCGCCACCTGGTGGGGTAGGGATAGCTTCATTTTCCACAGTAATCGGTTTAGTTTCACCTCTATCACTTACCGTAACCTCAAAGTCATCTATTTTGTAGTAACCATTGTGGGAAGTTTCTTTTACAAGATAGGTTCCGCTATCCAATTCTGTAAAGGTTAGCAGTCCGTTTACATCCGTCTTTTGCTCTGCTTTTACTATGGTTTTTCCGTCTTCATCGTAGAGCGTAAAGCCTATTCCTATAAGAGGTACAGTTGTTCCCTTTAAAAACTTTTCAATTTTTATAGACTTGTCATTTTCTGGATAGTTTAATATCACACTACTTATCCATGGTGTTTCATTAGACAATATAAAGGGTTTGTCATCAGCTTGGTAATAACCCTCATGCTTTGTCTCTTTTACTATATATTTCCCATTCTGATCAAGGGTGAATGTAAGCTTTCCAGCTTGATCTGTTTGACCTTTTTCAATATAAGTCTCTGAGCCTGTATCTTCATCAATCTTGTATAATGTGAATTCTACTCCACTTATAATGTTACCCTTTGAGTCTTTTTTTGTTATTTCTATAGTCCTAATACCCTTACTTTTTGTATTTGTTATGTCTATGTTGTTAATTACAATATTTGATTTATTGTCATCAAGAATTGTTACCTCTACTATCTTCCCTATATTAGGAGCAAACTTGTAAGCATCAGGTGCATCTATCTCTTTTAGAGTGTATGTTCCTAAGAGTAGATTTTTAAACTCAGCCACTCCGTAATTATTAGTTGTAGCGGTAATAATATTGCCATTAACATCCACTATTGCTTTCATGTCTTGGTCATAAAGCTGAAACTTTACTCCTGAAATAAGTGTCAAAGGATCTTCATTATCTTTTTTAGTGATCTTAATCTCAGCTCTCTTTAAGAGATTTTCCACCTTATTATCTATTACACGTGTCAAGCCTACAGTCTTGCCATCCTCTGTGATAGTTGCCTCATACTCACCACTATCAAGTTGGTAGCCCGATGGAGAGCTTTCTTCTTTGATGTAGTATTGACCTATTGGTATATTGTTAAATTTTACTTTGCCATCTGACCCGCTGGTCGCTGTCACGTGAGTTCCGTTTATATTGAACTTTTGCAAAGTATCATTAGCTTTTGTATAAAGTCCAAATGTAGCTCCTTCTAAGCCTTCTGGCTTACCCTCGCCCACTTTTTGGAATTCAATCTTGCCTTTAATTTTGGTATTGGTAATTTCGATTACCTCTCCATCATTATATACAGGTGAAGAAATATTACCAATTGGCTTTGTCACCTTAATTTCTGTCCAACTAGCTGTATCAGTAGGTAATACATAGTCTGATAAGGTGGTTATTTCTTTCAAGTAGTAGGTTCTGTTTAGGGGAAGGTTGTTTATAATTAGCTTACCCTCGCCATTTGTTTTAAAAATCTCTGTTCCTAGCCTTGTTTTTGTACCATTTAAATTATACCAAAGCTCAAATTCAACACCCTCTAATTTTATATTATTATCATCAGCGTCTACCTTAGTAATCTTGATTGCTCCCTTGGTTGTATTCACTACGCCTCCAACAAATGAAAATTGCTGGGCCTTTAACTCTTCTGTTGTTATTTCCTTAGCTTCTAGATTCGTTCCTGTGTACTTAACTTTGTTATTTACAGCCCCTGTGGTTGCTGTTACTACTGTTACATATTCAATCTTGTAGGTAGAGTCTATGCTATCTTTAAAGCTAATAGTTATTACAGGAGATTTACTTGGTTCGTTATTTTGAACATTTAGCTGATA
>RCMY010003396.1_pt1 | contig 14094 bp, 12 predicted proteins | sample 2041341 | NCBI WGS metagenome assembly RCMY01 (sample SAMN09708234, study PRJNA481090) | Marine sediment metagenome, whole genome shotgun sequencing project.
CCCGAAGGATCTGGTCCCGGGTCGTACCCGTCTCGATGAGCAGGTCGAAATCCGTCAGCTCGAACTGCTCAACGAGCCCAGTCATCTGGTCACGCGCGCGGTCCTTGACGATGTCCAGCTTGTCCATGCTCTCGGGAGGCACCACGTCCGCGGAGTAATCCCCGAGGACGTGCTCGAGGACGTGAAGGAGATCGACATGCGCTTTCAAGGCCTTCGCCAGGTATGCCGCACGGGCCGCGACCTCGTCGCTGTGCGCCCCCAGATCAATCGCCAGCAAGATACGTTTGTAGATGTTCATGAGCCGTCGCCCCGGCGTATTTGTCAATGGGTGGAGTCACCGCCACTGAGTATGATAGTTCGTAGAACAGGTATTTCACCCAGCCCTTTCAAGGTGGCCGAATGGCGGCTCGACGTCACCATCTGATTCCGGCATTCACCTCGCTCATCCCTCGATTCCAGGTGTGGGACAGACCCTGAGGCATCCCCCTGAATCGTGCGTCGGGCGCATCGCGGCATCAGCAATTCAGGACCAGCTCGCCGGGGTCGTCCAGCAGCTCTTTCACCCTCCCGACAAACCGTGCCGCCTCGGCGCCGTCGGCGACGCGGTGATCGAAGGTCAGACAGACCGGCAGGCATAGCGCGACTTCGATGGTGTAATCGTCAATGTCGCCGCGCACCAACTGACGCAACTCGGCTCGCGCGATTCCGAAAATCGCGGTCTGCGGTGGGTTGATGATCGGTGCCAGCCCGGTGCCGCCGATCATGCCCAGATTGGTCAGCGTGAAGGTCGCACCGCGCAAATCCCCGGGTTTGGCCGAGTTGGCGCGCAGTCGCTCGCCCAGTTCGCTCAGCTCGAGCGCCAGATCGGCGATGCTCTTGTGACCCGCATCGCGCAGCACCGGCACCAGCAGGCCGCGTTCGGTATCGAGCGCCACGCCGATGTTGTACTCCGCCAGTTGATGCACCGCGCAGGCATCGGCGTCGAAGGTGGCGTTGAAGTTCGGAAAATCGGTCAGCGTGATGGCCAGCGCCTTGACGATGAAGGGCGTCAACGTCAGTGCACCGCCCTGTTTCTCGATCTCGGCCGCATGTTCGCGGCGAAGCCGTTCCAGCGCGGTGATCTCGATCATGTCCTGATGCGTGACATGAGGTATCTCGCGCCAGGCCTGCGCCATTCGTCGCGCCATGGTGCGGCGAAGTGAGCGCAATTCAACCACCTTCACGCCTTCCGTGGGTTCCGCCTCCTGGGCCGCCGCCTCGTCGCCTCCGGTGGCAGCCTTCACATCCTCCTCGAGAATGCGGCCATCTTCGCCGCTGCCCTCGATTTCGGACAGGTCGACGTCCATCTCACGCGCCAATCCGCGCACGGCCGGCGTGGCAAGCACTTTCTTCTTGGCCGATGATCTGGCACCGCCTTTCGACGCGGCCGATGGCCTCGCTTCCGGTTTCTTCCCGGGCGCTTCAGCTTCGTTGGACGCGTCGTCGTCCTCCTTTGCGAAATCTTCACGATCTTGCGACGGCTCGTTCCCGGTGGGCTCTTTCGAATCCTCCGTTTCGTCAACGTCGGCGTCATCGGTCTGCTCGTCATCATCCCCATCGGTATCGCGTTTTTCGCCCGCATCCCTCCCGGCATCCTGCGCTTCGTCGTCAGTGCTCCCGGCCCCACTCTCATCAAACACCATCAGCACATCGCCGACCGTTGCGATATCGCCAACGGCAACCCGGATCTCCCGCACTTCGCCATCTACCGGCGCGGGGAGTTCCACCGCGGCCTTGTCGGTCTCGGCGACAACGACGGTGTCGCCTTCGGTCACGTGGTCGCCCTTCTTGACTGGGATTTCGAGGATCTCTGCCTCGTGGATACCTTCGCCGGGATCCTGCAAGCGGAATTCATGCGTCATCACAAATCTCCTAATACTCGAGAACCGACCGACATACGCCGAGGATGCGTGCGCAATCGGGCAGATAGCGCTGTTCGCGGGCGAAATAGGGCACGGGCACGTCCGGCCCCGCCACCCGCCCCACCGGGGCTTGAAGGCTGAGGAACGCGCCCTCCATCACCCGCGCGGCGATCTCGCCGCCGGGGCCATAACTGAGCGGCGCCTCGTGAACCACCACGCAACGCCCGGTCTTGCGGACCGAAGCCACGAGTGTCGGCCAGTCGAGCGGCGAGAGCGAGACGAGGTCGATCACCTCGGCACCGATGCCGTCCCCGGCGAGCGCCTCGGCGGCCTCGACCGCACGCGGCAACATGGCGCCCCAGGCGACGATGGTGATATCGTCGCCCTCGCGCACCGTCACCGCCTTGCCGATCTCGGCCACTTCCTCGTCGTCCGGCACCTCCTCGCGGAAGGCGCGGTAGCTGGCTTTCGGCTCGAAAAACACCACCGGATCGGGATCGCGGATTGCCGCCACCAGCAGCGCGCGGGCATTGCGCGGACCCGAGGGCACGACGATCTTCAGCCCCGGCATATGGGCATAGAACACCTCGCGGCTTTCCGAGTGATGCTCCAGCGCCCGCACCCCCGCACCATAGGGAATCCGCACCGTCATCGGCACATGCAGCGCGCCCTGCGTGCGCCATCGCATCCGCGACGCATGCGATTCAAGCTGGTGAAACCCCAGATAGGCAAAGCCTGAAAATTGCATTTCAGGCACCGGGATCAGCCCGCGCATCGCCATGCCGATGGAAAACCCCAGAATGCCGCTTTCGGCCAGCGGCGTATCCATCACCCGCTCTTCGCCAAATTCCTCGATCAATCCCTTGGTGACGCGGAAGATGCCACCATCGACGCCAACATCCTCGCCCAACAACACGACACGCTCTTCGCGCCGCATCTCCTGACGCAGCGCAAGATTGATCGCCTCGACCATCGTCAGCTCAGCCATTGGACCAACCTCCGGGATTCTGTCCGTTTTCCATCCGCTTGCGCTGGCGTTCCAGTTCCGGCGTCTCGGCAGCGAAGATATGGGCAAACATCGGGCTCGTTTCCTCCAACGCCTTGATACGTTCGGCGGTGCTTTGCCAGGCGGTTTCGATCTCGTTCTTGATTTCGTCCTCCATCGTGGAAACGGCATCGTCATCGAGCAGACCCTGCGCTTTGAGCCATTTTCCAAAACGCTCGATCGGATCGCGCTTGCGCCACGCCTCGACCTCTTCGTCCTCACGGTAGCGGGTCGGGTCGTCGGCAGTGGTGTGCATTTCCATCCGGTAGGTCATGCATTCAATCAGGCTGGGCCTGCCTTCCGAGCGGGCGCGTTCGGCAGCCTCGTGCGCGGCGACATAACAGGCGAAAATGTCGTTGCCGTCCACCTGTATGCCGGTCATGCCGTACGCAATCGCCTTTTGCGCCAGCGTCTTCGAACGGGTCTGGTGGGCGCGGGGGACAGAAATCGCGTACTGATTGTTCTGACAGACGAAAACCACCGGGCAGTTGAATACGGCGGCAAAGTTCATGGCCTCGTGAAAATCGCCCTCGCTGGTGGCGCCGTCGCCAAAATAGGTCATCGCGATCTCGTCCGATCCAAGCATCCGCGCTGCGTGGACGATGCCGGCGGCCTGCAGCATCTGCGTGCCGACCGGAACCGACAGCGGCGTCATACGGCGATCTTTCACCATCGCGCCGCCCTCGTTATAACCAGCGTCATACAGCAGTAATTCGACGGGATCAGTGCCGTGCCAGAGATGCGCCGCTGTTTCGCGGTAGGACGGCACGAACCAGTCGTCGGGTTGCAGCGCGGATATGGTCCCCACCTGCGCCGCCTCTTGGCCGTTCACCGGCGCGAAAGTACCGATCCGCCCCGAGCGTTGCAGCTTCAGCCGCCGTTCATCGAAGCGTCTCGCCATCAGCATCGTCCGAAACCCCTTCAACAAGAGATCGTCGGGAATATCCGGCACCAGATCGGAGTCCGCGTCGCCGGATTCGTCGAGGATCGACAGATAATCGATCTGGATGCCAAGATCGAGATGTTCTCTGGGCATGGTGCCCTCCTTTAGCGTGAAATAAAGCGGCGATGGCGTTGAGCCGGATTCATCCGGCCACCGGCGCCTCGCCGGACATCGTGGCGGGCTGAAACCCGCGCTGGATATGTTGCGCCCGCGTCGCCTTCCATGACCACGACGGCGACGTCAACCGCCATGATCGTTAACTCATAACCCGGCATCGGCGGAAATGTTCCATCCCGACCGGCGCCACCAAGGCTTAGGCGCTCCGGTCCCGCTCGAGATCGTTCGGCGCCTGACGCATTGCGCCGAGGATCAAGCGGTCGGCAGCGCTCTCGTCGCTATCGGGAACATCCCAGCCAAAGATGGCGCGGTATTTCTCAAGCACTTTGCTCATGTCGTGCACGATCTGGTGGCGGTGGTTCTCCAGTTCGGCGGCTTCAATTGTTCCCATGATGTTACTCCTCGAAATGGTGGCGTCTGGGCTCGACGCCGTGGCCGGGCATTGAGCGTCTGCGCGTACAAACACCGCTTCCACGTTTAATGGCGAGGGTCTGCATGCTTGCCGGCGCCTTTCGGTTCAATCGCCTTGTCCACCGGCGCAACGACGCGGCGCGACCGCCTTCTGGCGGCCGGTTTTTGAGTGCCGCCGGACAGCAACTGCGTCAGCTGCGACAGGCGCTTGCTTTCGATCGTATTTGGAGGCCCGCCGGCGGCGACAACCGCACGCACTTGATCCAGCAAGACCTTGCGTGTATCGGCCGTGGGCACGAGATCGGCGATCGCGTCCACCGCGCGTTCGCGTTCGCCTTGCAGGATGGCGATCTGGTCGCGCACCACGGTCTTGAACTCAGGCAGTGACAGGTGCATGACCTGCTTGCGCGCCTCGTTCAGGGCCAGCGCCGAGCGCTGCTCAATGACGCGCTCGGCCGCGGTTGCATACAGCACCGCCCGCGTCAGTGCCTCGTCGAAGCCGCCGCTGTGCAGCCTGGCGGCGTAATCGTCGGCCTGCTGCTGGCGCATCTGCTGCTTTTCGGGCGAGTCGGCGGGCAGCGGGCGCACGGGCGCATCGGCGGAGACGCCGAGCAGCGCCTGCACGAAGGGTGAACCATAGAGACCGAAGAACATCTGCTCGACCATCTGGTCGCGCGCGACACGGTACGCCTCAAGCGCCGTCGTGATCTGTGTCGACACCTGAGTCTGTATCGCCAGGAAAGGGTTGTCGTTCGCCACCGGCTGGCGCTCAGCGGCCGCTTTGGCGGCCAGCGCCTGCACCCCGTTCATCCACGGGTTGCCGTCGGCGAACATCGTGTAGCCCAGACGCAGCGGGTTCAGCTTGCGTACCCATTCGGCACCTTGCTCGGTGACGACGGCGCGCACGAAGGGCTGGACGAGGGTGCGGTACAAGGCCAGGTTGCGTTCCGAGAGGCGTGCCACGGCAGCGAAGGCACGGTCGTCCTCGGGGCTGTTGCGGCCCAATGCGCGAATATCGTCGAGCGTGCGCAGCTCGAAGCGGGCCGTCCAGTCGCCGGTGACGAAGCGCGCGTCCGCGTCGTCCGGCCTCGGCTCGAGCACCATTTCATGCAGCCCCGGCGGCAGGCAGTCAATGACGTCCATCAGCTGCACGAATTCCTCGTCTTCCTTGGCCCCGACCCGGGATGAGACGAACAGTGCGAGATGGCCAATCTCCTGGGCAACGCAATAGACGATGGTCCGCCCGCTGGCGCGGATGGCGTCGACGTCGCTGTACAGGTCGAGGATCCAGCCCAGTGCCTGCGGCGGCGGGCTGATGTTGTCGCCCAATGAGGTGAACACGATGATCGGCGATGTGATGTTGCGCAGGTCGAATGTGGTGCCGTCGTGTGCCTGAAGTTCGTTGCGCGTGAGCTTGTCGCCGATGAACAGGTTGTCGACGAGGAACTGGATCTCGTCGCCGCCGAGCTGGATGAAATCGCCCCACCATTTCTCGAACTCAAGGTAGCGCTGGGCGTCGGTGTCGATGTGCGCGTAGACCTCGTATTGCTTGCCCCACAGCCAGTTGGCGGGATTCAGGCTGTTGAAATTCTGGATCAGTGCCGTGCCGTCGAATTTACCGTTGCCCAGGTCACTGGCGAATGCGGTGAGCCAGCTGCCACCGAGCAGGCCGCCCGCGTAGCGCATTGGACTCTTACCGTGCGCACCCTGCCAGTACGACATTGGCGATCCGGCGACCAGGCAGGGCCCGTACAGGTCGGGGCGCAGCACGGCGCCCATCAGCGTCTGGTAGCCGGCCTGGCAGTTGCCGATCGCGAACGGCCGCGGCGCGTCCGGGTGCAGCGAGACCACCTTCTCGAAGAACTCGACCTCACCCTCGACCACATCGAGAAACTGCTGGCCCGGCACCGGCTCGGCGCCGAAGCCGATGAAATACACCGGGTGGCCGGCGGCCAGCGCATCGCCGATCTCGCTGTCGCACTTGAAGCCACCGATGCCTGGACCCTGGCCGGCGCGCGGGTCGACCACCACCACCGGCCGCTTGCACGGATCGATCACGACGCCCGGCGGCGGCACGATGCGCGACAGCGAATAGTTGGTGGGCCGCGCCAGCGAGCGACCGCTCATGATGACCTCATGGTCAAAGCGCAGCACAGTGGCCAGCGGCCGCGAGGTGATCTCGACTTCCTCATTGCCGCGCTGGCGCAACAAGTCGAGGAAGAGCACACCGCGCTGCATTGCGTCGATGGCGTACGCGGGCAGATCGGCCGTCAAGGCGGCGGCCTGATCGCCGGATGATTCGGCGAAAGCGGGCCGGCTCAGTGGGAATTGTTGCGCGGCCGGTGCGGGTTTTTTCGTTGACTTGGTGGTCATGCGGGGCCTCCGTGGATCTTGCTGCGTTCAAGCCGATGATGATGACGACGGTGACGGTGCGTGGCGCCATCCCCGACGATGAGGAAATGGCACTGGCGGAACGCGCGCACGACGGCTCTCCACCCGCCACGAACGGAAGATCACAGGAAAGCCCGCCCGTTCATTGGCGTGGCGTGCGGCCTCACTTCGCGTCGGCGGCAATCTTCACCTCTTCCCGGCTGACATCTGCGATGACCTTCAGCTCGTTCCGGTCGTACTCGAACGAAATCTTGCGCATGGGAATAGCGACGTTGGCTTCATCGATCCCGAGAAAACCGCCGACGCTGACACTGATGGCAATTGCATTGCCGTTCTGATTGAGCAGGATGTCGGAAACATCACCGAGTTTTTCACCGCCTGTTGTATATGCGTCAGCATCCATGATCTTGCTGGCGAGCTTGACCCGGGTGAGGTCGACCTCGGAGGACAGAGCGACACCTTCCACCACCGGCGTCGCCGAGTGATCCGATGGGGTCTGGCCAACAGCCGGTAGCGCCAGCGTTGCGGACAAGATCAACGGCAGGAAAACGGCAGCTCGACGGCCCACGATGGTCGACATGGACACTCTCCTTTCTTTGACGACGCGTCGTGCAAAGGCCAACAAGGTTTGCAACATCCGGAAGCTTGCAACGTCAGTAATCAGGCAATCAGAACGTAGTCGAATACGCAAGCATCGTGCCATCGCACGACCCGTGCGACTCCGTCGCACAAATGACGCTCGATGCGCGCCGCCGGACAGAAGCGGCGCATATGCACCACGCGTTCGGGGATTTTCAACCGCAGGCGAAGCGGACGTCGCGCCCTCGCAGGTGACTGTTTGAACGGTTTTCAGGCTCAACCAGGAAACGACATGCCTGCGGATTGCTCCTGCAGGATCGGACTCGCTGGACCGCTCGCTCGGCAGTGGCGCCGAATACTCCACCTCAAGGTGCGAACCTGGCATTTCGCTTGCTTGGATAGGCTTGAGTCCGTGCCGTGGCGGCATGGATGAATCCCCAACCGTCATTGATGAGTCGATCCCATGGACACCAATAAAGCGAGATCCCTGAATTTTCCCTTGTCCGCCGCGGCGCTGGCCGTTGCGTTCGTCGTGTCGGCAGCGACTGTGTCCGCCGCCGACAATCCCGTCAGTGCAGAGCCGTCAAGCAATGCGCAGCAGATCCGGCTGAATGACGATGAGACGGTCGCCCAGTATTCAGGATGGGACGATCCCGACATGTCGCGTATCGCCGTTCACGGCGGGCGTGCCCTGATGCGTCAGGTTCAGGCGGCCAATGCCGATCTGGCGCAGAACAAGATCGGCGCCGCGCGCCGCGCGCTGGATGCGGCGGACGGTTTTGCCCAGGGCCTGCAGCTTATGATCCCTTACACCGTGGTGGTCGATGACATCCGCAACGTAAAGCACGAACTGCTGGTCTCGAGCGCCGATGTGGCCGTCAACGATCTGCTGCCTATCCATGCCAGTCTCAACGAAATGGCCGAGTTCGCACCGCGTCTCGCAGGCAATGCAAAATCCAGAGTGGATGAGGCCGTCGTTCAGGCCCGGAACGGTGATAAAAAACAGGCTGCGAAAACGCTCGAAGAAGTGGCGGCTGAAATTTCGGCGACCACCGTCTACCTGCCCGTGCTGTATGTCGAGCGTCAACTCAATGCCGCGCTCAACGCGCTCGATCAGGATCCGCCCGACGTCAAGATGGCGCAAAGCGCGGTCGACAACACGCTGCTCAGCCTGCAGCATTCGCGCGTAAACATGTATATCTTCCCCGACGAAGAAGCGGCCGGAAAAACGACGCAAGGCACGTAATGACAATCGCAATGAAAAACACATTTGCCATCATCGTGGCATCGCTGCTCTGCCTGGCATCGTCCGCGGGCATCGCGGCCGATGCCTCGCCCGAGGCGATGATCAAGCAAACCACCAATCAGGTCCTTGCCACACTCAAGCAGGATCAGGCAGAACTCAAAGATCACCCGGAGCGGGTCTACGACCTGATCGACAACGAGGTCATGCCGCACTTCGATTTCGATCACATGAGCCGCTGGGTTCTGGGGCGGCACTGGCGCGATGCAAACCCGCAGCAGCGCAGCCAGTTCAACCAGCAGTTCCGCAACCTGCTCGTGAACACCTACGGTAACGCGCTGCGTGGCTACTCGGGGCAGACGGTGTCATATCTGCCCGTGCATGGCGATCAAGCGTCGGGTGAAGTCACGGTGCGCGCTCGCATTCACAACGCGGAAAGCGACCAGGACATCCCGCTGGACTATCAGGTCAACAATGAAAACGGCCAATGGAAGGTCGTCGACGTGAGTGTCGATGGCGTCAGCCTGATCGCCAACTATCGACAGACATTTGACACCCGAATCCAGCGCGAAGGTCTGGATGGACTCATCCGCGATCTGGGCAAGCACAACAAACAGACTGCCGGGTAGGAGGTTCACACCGCGTTCAGCACCGGCAGGGTGGAACGAAACGCATTCCGCCGTGAGAGATACGTGTTCGGCGGATAAGGCCTTCGACTCATCCGACCGACGATTTTTCCGCCTCAATCGCCAGCGCTTTGGCGCGCGCCTCGTCATACACGCTGATCACAAGAGTGCACACGCAGTCCCCTCCGGGAATGCTGAAATACCCCGACCCATACTCGGGCAACCCGGGTTGTGGTGTACGAACCTGTTCACGTAACGGATGAAGTCAATGCGCTCGAAACAGTCCGAGAACCTGTTGCCCATCTACGCCGCAATGGCCGCCAACCTGGCCATTGCGGTCGCCAAATTCGGTGCCGCTTATGTGTCCGGCAGCTCAGCGATGCTGGCGGAAGGCATTCATTCGCTGGTCGACACCGGCAACGAAATGCTGCTGCTGCTCGGCCTCAAGCGCAGCCGGCGCCCGGCCGACGAGCTGCACCCGTTCGGCCACGGCAAGGAGCTCTATTTCTGGACCCTGATCGTTGCCGTACTGTTGTTCGGCCTCGGCGGCGGGATGTCGATATATGAAGGCGTCACCCATGTGCTGAACCCTGAAGCGCTTGGTGATCCGACCTGGAGCTACGTCGTGCTGGGCGTTGCTTTCGTCGCTGAAGGGACTTCGTGGTTGATCGCGCTCAGAGCGCTTGTGGCCGCCAAAAACCCGCATGCGAGTGTGTGGCGTGCCCTGCATGACAGCAAAGATCCCTCTGTCTTCATGATATTGGGCGAAGACTCCGCCGCGCTGATTGGCATCGTGGTTGCGTTTCTGGGCGTATTCCTGGGTCACCGGCTGGACAATCCCTATTTCGATGGTAGCGCCTCCATCGTGATCGGTCTGGTGCTGGCGGCGGTCGCGGTGTTGCTGATTTATGAGAGTAAGGAACTGCTGATCGGCGAAAGCGCCGATCGTGATCTGGTACGACGCGTACGTGAGATCGTCGCCAGCGACCCAGCGGTGAGTAGTGCCCGCCCGCCACTGACCATGCATCTCGGCCCCAGATGGGTACTTCTCAACATCGACATCGAGTTCCGCCCCAATCTGACAATGACGGAACTGACGACGGCGATCGATCGGCTGGAAGAATCGATACGCCGGGAATACCCGCAGATTCAGCGAATTTTCATCGAGGCCAGGGCGTTTCGGCAGCGAGCGTAGGGCGAGATACCCGAAAGGCATTGCCCCCTACGCTGGTTGAGCGCTGCAATACGGCTATCGTCTGGTGCACCCTACGACGCTGCGCATGATGGGTGGACGCCTGGGTGGCTCGCCCAACGTTCACGCCCGATGGCGCGGCTGCAACGTATGTAGGGCGGGTTTTAGCCCGCCACGACGCCCGGCGAGGCACCGATGGCCGGATGAACCCGACCCTACGCTATCGTCACGTCGCGCTATTTCACGCTAACGTTTATGGCGGTTTGCGGCCACCACCCCTGACCATGAAATATGACGTGGGCGCAACGTATGTAGGGCGGGTTTTAGCCCGCCACGACGCCCGGCGAGGCACCGATGGCCGGATGAACCCGGCCCTACGCTATCGTCACGTCGCGTTATTTCACGCTAACCCATGTCGCCGCTGATGTACTTTGTGAGGTCGTCGATGGTGCCCTCCTGATCGCGCACCACCCAGCGCGTCAGGTCGCCGCTGGACACCATGCCAATCAGTTTGCCATTCTCGGTCACCGGGAGGTGGCGAAAACGCTTCTCAGTGACGATACGCATGGCGTATTCAACCGTCGCCGAAGCGTGCAGTGCCAGTACTTCCTTGGTCATGACGTCCGCCAGTGGCGTCATGCGCGGATCGAGCTTGCGGCCCGCGACTTTGGTGAGCACGTCGCGCTCGGTAAAGATTCCGACCAGCTTTTCGCCGTACATCACCAACACCGCGCCGATGCGCTCCTGGTTCATCGTCGTGATGGCGTCGTCGACCGTGACATCTACGGGCACCGAATGGATGGTGTCCCCCTTGTCCTTGATGACTTCTTTCAGAGTGCTTTGCATGAATACGCTCCAACGGTGGGTGACTTGACAAGAAAGCGGCTCAATACACTTCCGACGCTCAATACACGTGTGTTTTCCAATGCACCCGAGGCAGCGGTGTTGGCGAGAGAAGCGCTGAACTGATGCGCCGATCGACTGCTCGACTGTCCGTGCCTCGAGTTGATTGGCATGACATGACGCGACGATGGCGGAGGGCCGCATTCATCCGGCCATCGGTGCCTCGCCGGGGGTCGTGGCGGGCCAAAGCCCGCCCTGCATGTGTTTGCGCGCGCGTCGTCTTTCATGCTCAGGACGCCATATGCACGGCGATGACATCGCAGTGGGCGCCGTCCACAACTCGCTCCGCCACGGAACCGCGTATCACGGCGAGGCCATGCCGCTCGTGCGCGCCGACCACAATGACGTCGGATTGTCGTTCCTCCGCGACCCGAAGGATCTGGTCCCGGGTCGTACCCGTCTCGATGAGCAGGTCGAAATCCGTCAGCTCGAACTGCTCAACGAGCCCGGTCATCTGATCACGTGCCCGGTCCTTGACGATGTCCAGCTTGTCCATGCTCTCGGGAGGCACCACGTCCGCGGAGTAATCGCCGAGGACGTGCTCGAGGACGTGAAGAAGATCGACATGCGCTTTCAAGGCCTTCGCCAGGTATGCCGCACGGGCCACCACCTCGTCGCTATGTTCCCCCAGATCAATCACCAGCAAGATACGTTTGTAGATGTTCATGAGCCGTGTTCCCCCGTATTTATCAATGGCTGGAGTCACCGCCACTGACGATGATGGTTCGTAAAACAATCCGCCTAGGGCGCAATAAGCGAAGCGCATTGCACCGCCCGCCTACCCAAAAAAATCGCCGTGTTCCCATTCAAAGCGCCCCGGCCCACACACTCGTGCTGGCGCGCAGGACGTCGATCAACGGGGTCGGATAAACACCCAGGCCGACCACCAGGAGCGAAATCACAAGGATGGCAATTCCGCCCGCCATGCCGACCGGTGTCGCGGCTGCACGCGTGTCGTCGGCACGCTGCGCCATCGCGATGATGATCCGCAAGTAGTAGAAGAGGCCGAGCACGCTGCCGACGATGAGCGCGGTCAGCGCCGGCCACAGGGCGTGGCGCACGCCGGCGTCGAAGAGGTAGAACTTGCCGATGAAGCCGATCGTGAGCGGAACGCCGGCGAGCGAGAGCAGCGCGATGGTGAACGCGGTGGCGAGCCAGGGGCGGCGCCAGTACAGGCCTGCGTACTCTTCGAGCCCGGTGGACTCCTCGGCGCCGTGGGCCGGCCGCGAGACGATGGAGACCACCGCGAATGCGCCCAGGATCGTCACCACGTAGGTGGTGATGTAAAAGCTCACGGCTTCCGCGGCGAAGCGTCCGCCAACCAGGAAGGCGACGAAGAGGTAGCCCAGATGCGCGATCGACGAGTAGGCGAGGATGCGCTTGACATCGTTCTGGAGCAGCGCCAGCAGATTGCCAAAAAGCATCGAAGCGATGGCGATCAGGTTGAGCACGAGGAACAACGGCCCGGACTCAATGCCGCCGGTGACGACGAAGGTGCGCAGCAGCACCGCGATCACGGCCGACTTGGAGACGCTGGCGAGAAAGCCGCTCACCGGCGCGGGTGCGCCCTGATAGACGTCGGGCGTCCACATGTGAAACGGCACCAGCGATACCTTGAAGCCGAGGCCGATGGTGATCATCGTCAAGCCCGCCAGCAGGGCCGGATCGAGGCCGGATTCCAGCGCGCCCAGGCGGGCCGCGAGGGTGGCGAAGCTCAGCGTGCCAAGACGAGCAAACAGCAACGCGATGCCGAACAGCAGGAAGGCCGACGACACGCCCGCCATGAAGAGATACTTGAGGCCCGCTTCGAGCGGCTGACGTTGCGTGGACCGATACGCAATCATGCCGAACAGCGCCACGCTGAGCAGTTCGAGCGACAGGAACAGCGAGGCCAGATCGCTGCTTGCGGCCAGATACGCGGCACCGAGCGAGGCCAGCAAGAGGAGGATGTAGATCTCCTCGACGCGCCCGTCGCGGCCGTGGAAATAACTGTAGCAGAGCAGCGCCGTCACCATCGCCGCAGCCGCCACGAGACCGGCATAGAACAGCGCATAGCCATCGATGATGAGCATCGGCGTGACCTGCAGCGGTGCCACCGACATCGCCAACGGCAGCGACAGCAGGCTCAGCGCCAATCCGATCAGGGTCAATGCCAGGATCAAGGCGTGACGACGGTGAAACGCCGTCACCAGCATGACGACGAGCACCGAGACGCCAAGCACGATCGACGGCAGCAGAGCGATGAAATGGTCGTGAGTCAGAATCATGGCCGGATACCTCCGCTCGCCGCAAGCGCGGTGTCACGCAAGCCCGCCAGTGCCGGATGAAGGACGTCCATGATCGGCTGCGGGTAGATGCCGATCCAGATCGTGATGACGATCATCACGCCCATCATGCTTGTCTCGCGCACGCCGAAGTCGCGCAGCGACACGGCCTCACTGTTCGTATCGCCGGACGGTGGCCCCTGAAAGACGTGTTGCATCCAGTGCAGCGCGTAGATCACCGCCACCACGACGCCGAGCGCGGCGACGCTGGCGAACGCCGCGCTGGCCTGGAAGGTGCCCAGCAGGGACATGAATTCGCCGACGAAATTGCTCAGCCCGGGTAAACCCAACGAGGCGATCGCGAAGAACATGCCGATGCCGGCCATGCGCGGCAATTGCGGCCACAGCCCGCCCATGCGATCCATTGCACGCGTATGGGTGCGTTCCTGCAACGCACCGACGAACATGAACAAGGCCCC
>RCMY010003397.1_pt1 | contig 14094 bp, 5 predicted proteins | sample 2041341 | NCBI WGS metagenome assembly RCMY01 (sample SAMN09708234, study PRJNA481090) | Marine sediment metagenome, whole genome shotgun sequencing project.
ATGCTGGTGATGCCGAATAACGAGGCATGAGATCACTCAGCGGCCGACCTGAGACACCGACACCGTTCACGACTGCATCCACAACAGTATACTCATCGTAGGCGGGGCGCTCGCCGGTTGCCTTGCTCAGTTGATTCCAGGTAATCGGTGGCATGACAGTACCGCCTTCACGACTGCCAAGTCCGTCTGCTCCGTGACATTTTCCGCAGGGAAAGCGTTCCGCCGATACTTCAACTTGCCCACCGGCCAGTCGCGCTACTGCACCCCGACCTTCCAGAAAGAAAGCGGCACCCTCGTCGACTGCGTACAAACTGAATGACGCGGTTGCAGTTGCCAACAGAACGACGAAGCGCCAGTTTGCCTGTGCCAACATGGGGAATGCGACTCAGTGGATATTTGATTGCGCGATCCGGAGGATGCGATCCGGATCAGGCATGCCGATGATTCGCACGAATTCACCGGTTGAGAGATCACCAAGCAGAAACATCGGATCGTGTTCCTCGAGCAGGCCGGGGTCGATACCGAAGCTCTCCAGCAACAGGCGATTGTCCTGAGGTGCAGCGGTCAGCCAGCTCCAGTTGTCACTGGCATTGAGCGTTTTGCGACTCTCCTGCAATGCTGCAGGGGTGTCCCTGATCGGGTCTATCGACAGGGTTACGATATGCAGTGGCACATCAGCCATGTCCGACAACCTTCGATCTAACTGTTGCAGTACTGCATTCGAAACTGGGCACAGGGTCTCACAGCCGGTATAAGTGAAACTGATCAATAACTGACCTTTGCCCCGATAACGACTGACAAATCCTTCGGAGTAATAATCGCTGTCGACTACCGGTGCATCAGGAATACGCAGTGTCTCCGCCTCGAATATCTGTGGCTCCGATGCCGTGCTGCTGTCCGCAGCCGCATTCGAGTTGTGCATTACCTTATCATGGGCCGCCGCTGGCATCACTTGAAAAAGCGTGATGAAAACAACGCATAGTATCGCCTGCAGGATTCTCGAGTTCATTGTCTGATCTCCACCATCAAGGGTTGAAACTGATTGTCATCATCGCTGTGTATCGTTACGACAAATGCACCCAGCGGCGGCAGCGCATAACCTTCGACGCTTATCCCCTGTGCATCGGTCCTCAGGCTGTCGTTCTTTCTCCAGTGTGATTCGAGCGCACTGAAGGTGACTTCTGCATCTATTCCTCGAATGGGCTTACCCTCCGAATCTAGCAGCTGCAGTCGCTGCTGTCCGGGACTGTCCGGGTCAGCACTCAGAGTCATCCGCCCCGGCAGACGAATTGAGGTAGTCAGATCCGTGTCGGTTGGCACTGGGAAGCAGGCTGTCACACTACCGATTCCGGTCGTGACGACAAGCTCAAATTGTCCCTGCTGAGGAATCCGTGCGCTGGCGACGAACCTTCCAGTATTAACCTCACGAAAGCTCCGGTCGAGTGATTCAACCTTGTGTGGGATGCCGCCACGCAGACGAATGGCAGTCATTGGCGGGGAGTCCCCCATGGTGGAAGAATCCTCAATGGAAAATCCGGTATAGCTGGCTGCATGTACGGCAAGCATGCTGTTCGATGGGAACAAGGGTGTCATTAATGAACTGACGTCGCGGGCACCCTGGTCCGCTGTGCCGAGTGATACCTCACGCACCTCGGCGTGCTTGCCATAACGGATCGAGGCCAGATCGATCACACCGGTCAGTGTCTGATCGGCCAGCATGAGGTATGCCGCCCTGCCGGCAAATTCGATATCCGCAATCGTTGGATTTGACCCGATCACTTGTGCAAGATGACTGCGGGCAACATCGACTATCGACGTGGCCCCCCCTTGCGGAGAATAGGCAAACACGAACCTTCCGTCACGATCCGTTGTCAATGTCGTCGCCGCATCGGCGAGAGCTATTTCGATCGGTTCGTCAATGTCGTCGAGGTAGCGTATCTGCAAGTACTTGCCCACCACTACCGCTATGGCGAATGGCCCTGCCTCATCGCCCAGTGGAACAGCATCGCTTACCATGACATTCGGCTCGTCGACGTGCGCTTGACCTGCAAGCGTGTTTACAGAATCAATTACTATCTTGTTTGCTGACTCACCAGGTGAGGCAACAGAAATTTGATCGTTGACGTGGAACCGGACGCGTTCCTCGCCTGTCACCAGGTCAAGTAGATGCAGCTCGTTTCCCGAGATGACAAGCAGACTGTTTTTCGCTGCTCCCACGCGTAAAACCGAGGCATCAAGCTCTTTTTGCCATACGACAAGGCCGGTCGGATCGACTCGCGAGACCCGACCGCTGCCTTTTTCCAGTACCCAGAATCCGCCCACACCATCAGGCACCAGCGACTCTGGCTGATCCAATTCATCGAGCAGGATTTCCTTCGCAGCGCCAAATACATTAACCGCCTGAACTGAACCGGTACTCGAAGTGGAACCGTTGGCCACACCCGAACTCGTATCCGTATCCACGCTCAATTCAGAACCTGCGCCTCGCAAGGCAACAAGAAAACGTGCCTGTGCCGGGTCAGCAACCAAAGTCACCGGTAGCTCGTCGAAGGTAGTCGCACCAATCATGTTGGCACTGGCGAGGTTCAGTTCCGGATCAACGATGGTGAACGCACCGTCCTCGGCAAGTACACCGATCGCCGGTCCGTTCAGGTCGATCGAGCCGATCGGCGTACGCTGGGTGGCAAGATAGGTTCTCGCCGCTTCGACGCAAGGCATATTGCGTAACGACTGGGGGCGCAACCAGCCGTTGAGAAAGAGACCAGCAGGTGGCTCGCTACCAGCGAGATTCTCGAGCGTAACCTCGATCTGGAAAGTCTCGTCGCGCGGTAGAACCGTCAGTGAATTACCATCGCGATCGGCAAATCGCACATTCGCGGTCATCGCCGCTTTCAATACTCTTGTGTCACCAGCATCAGGCTCGCTTGCATTGCCTGCCTGCTCAGACGCACGCAGCGAATGGGCTGGCATCAAAGCGAGCAGACAGGACATCACTGCTGACAACAATGCAAGACCCTGCTGCCTTGCATTGCCCCATTGCAAGAGCTTGAGCTGCCTCGAGTCCTCAACTGGCAGCCCTGACGCTCTTCCGCTTGCTTGACGTCTCAACCTGCGCATGATTCAGCATCATCCGCTACGTCAAGCAGTCCCCATGCCCCGCCGGCTCGAATTGGCGCGGGACCATCGTGCCAGAGCGTGGTTCGACCGGCTACCATTTCTGGTGACAACCAGGCCGATATTGACTTGCCCGGCGCCAGTAGAGCTGAACGAGGAAAGCCAAAACCCGGGAACAAGTCTTCATAGTTGTAGCCGTTCATCGCAAAGCTGTGTTGACGCGCCCGGCCACCCGGGTGAATGATGCGAATGACTACCTGCTCGCCCGGGCAGGCCTTGAGGCGGATTGCATTATCGGCTCGCAGGGCCTGATCTTTCGGATCGAGATAATCTACCGGGAACGAATACACGTTCAAATCGTCGCTTGCTTCCACCGATCCGCCAATCTTCATGGCTTCCGGCAACTGCTTGTTCAGAAGTTCGCTGAATGCCGGTGAGCGATAGTTGATCGCGTATTCGCCTCTATCGTAGCTGTCATCGCAGACAATGCAATCGGGCACCGTCTTGAGTGCGTCACCATGGTCAGTTACCGCCAACCCATCGTCCCACTGCCAGTCGATCCGACTGTCGTCGTCCCACAGATTGAGACCGTCCTGATAGAACAGCACGAATTCGCGCAACGGCGTTGTCGTTACCGAACCATCAGGCAATGTGACAGGCACATCGAAGGTAGCAGGGTCGCCAACCAACAACGTCCTGGTGCCGTCAGTGCTTGCACCCGATGGACGCTTCTCGGCCTTGTCGACCCAGCTCATGGATCGATATTTAACTCTGGGGTTTCCAGCCTCATCTGAACGGTTTTTATCGTTGTGCTCTTTCGTGACACCGTGCTTCTGCGATAATTCCCAGTCCGCAGGCAAGACATCGATTGCCCCGAACAGTCCATGTTGCGCATGTGAAATCACGTCACTGACTGAACGGACTGGTACCGCACCGAATGCGTACGGAATCCAGTGGGTACGTTCATCCAGTGCGTCAAGCGCCAATTGCTGGACTTTCCGACGCAGATCTTTCACAGCTTCCTCAACCTCACTCACACAAGGCTTCAGCAAATCATCACAATAGGTTTCAGCCAGTTGCTCGACCTGATCAATGGACCCATCCAGCAGATGCGTTAGTCTGCTCTCACCGGTGCCTGTGGACAAAGAGATTGAGTAGGGTGTTCCAAGCAGCTTGAAGAAGCTATCATCTGCAACGTGATCATCTGACAGTTTCTTGATCGAAACCACAAGCCGTTGGGACCCTGGATAATCCTCATCTCCGGCAGTAAGCCAGCGGCCTGAATCTTTCTGGATATGGTCTCGGATGCGGAGTCGGAGCTTGCCCTTCAGGATATCCATGTCACTTTCACCGTTGATGTCGAGTCGATATCGACCGGCGTAAAAACGCATTTCGTCGCTTACCGGAACTTTCCCGCCCGCCTGGTAGGGAGGCAGAGCCGGACGATTGTTTCCATAGGGAAGTGGCAGATCTTTCAGCAGGTTCATGCCCGGCAGGCCGATATTTAAAGCCAGTGAAGCCGAAGGTCGTATACCACCGACGGGCAGTCCCGGCTCTGTGCGCTCGAGGGTACCGACTCGCTTGAGATTCGTCGCATCCTGCGCATCGTGTTCGATTCGAACATCAACGAATTTCGGGTCAGCATTAAGTGGCACGATCGGCGGGAGTTCTGCATCACCGAGCCGATCCCGCAGTCCACCTCCAGGCACTTCTTCCATCAGATTGACCAGACGCAGTCGGACGCAATCGCCTGCATTGACACGCAGGGTCATGGGTTCAGGACGGCTATACCTAGCCTTGATGGCATTGATGATCCGCTCTCGAGAGACAGAATCCCATGCAGAGCTATCTGCGCGAAATCCTTCATCCACGACCGCCTCAGGATCAAGCAGCGCGAGCATCAACCCGTCAGGGTCCCGCCGCCCGGAGCCGTAGGGTGTACCGCTGGTCCACAGCTGACGGGTTTCGATTGCCACTATGACTGCCTCTGTATGCTGAACTGGTCCCTCATCGCTCGACCGTGGGCAGGCGAGACCGGCGTTTACCAACTCCTCCGCATCCCCGGGATCTCCCGACTCTTGACCACTGTCAACAATGCCTCCAAGCCGCGTCATGATGGGCTGATCCGATCCGGGGATCAGTGTTCTTTCATCCTGATAAATCCTGACCAGACCCCAGGCACCGTTCCATAGCGCATCGACGGAGCCGAAATTATAGAGAAAATCAGCTGGCAACTCAGACACCGTAGTGCCAGCCGACAGGTCAGGCGCTGGATCGTCGTCCGCTGCAAACTCGACACTCGACGCCACGTCCGAGCGTAAAGAACCCTGCATCTCGAAGTGTTCGGAAATGCCTATTTCCTGGGCAAAGGTGAATCCCTCGATATTGTCGCAATTGGCTAGAGTATCCTGATAGGCCTGCCAGTAAGCGACGACCTCATCATCATCAGTAGATGCGGGATCATCGTGCAGAGGAGATTCAAAGTCCGAAGGGGACATTTCAAACCAGGCTCGATATTCAAGCGGTCGCCCGATTCCCGCCTTCTCGAAGCATTGCTCTCGGCGTGTTGAGGCAGCCTGTGCATCTTGCGAGAGTCCCAGCGGCTGCATGCCTCTGGAAAACGACTGATCCATGTTGCGCTTGAACGCAAGTCCCACCACATTGAACGTATGCTGGACCTCCTGAGCCCCCTGGATCAGGCGGAACACCATGCGTTCACCTTGATACGCCTCGAAAACCGGCGTCTCTGGATCGCCATGCAGAATCGACCCATTCAGACTCGATAGCAATGCTCCAGCCATGTCGCCCCGCTCGCCTTGTACCTGACGGGCAATGCTGCATTCATCAAAGCTGCCATCAACCAGCGCCTGAACAACCGCACTGTCCGGGCCTTCTCCCCCGTTCGATAACGTGGATTGACCAGGCCGCGACATCCGTTTCGGCTGGCAGTCATTCGACTGCACCGTTGCATCGTTCGCAGCACCGCCGGAGGCCTGAACCTTGTCGCCAATGCGCAGCGGAATCGGTGCCCCCCGATAGTTCACCAGATAGGGATCATGATGATCTACCGAAATGGCCTCGGGGCGCATGGGTGAAGCCACAGGGCTTGCGAGGGTCCGGTCATCTACATCCGTACCGTCTGATGCGAAATGGCCGGCTGCCTTCTGCCTCCACTCAATGGCATGTTTCCGTAGTTCACTGACCTCATTCCGGCTGATCAGGCTGAAATTGTCCTGATCAACCGGATGAAATCCGTCGATCCTAAAGCGCTCCTTGTGACGATCGTCCCGGTAGGTTCCACCCGCAATCCAGGCCGGCGGAACGTCACCTACGAAGAACCAGCTACCGTCCTCTGCATCTTTCGACGCGGTATTGCCACAGACATTGTCGAGCAAGTACGGGCTTCGTTGCCAGCGCGACTCGCAAAACAGCCGTTGCATGCCCTGGTTGCCCACAGCCGCCAGCGGCTCACTGGGCGAGATGTTCGGACCCGTGTTGATATTGTGATCGAAATCGGTTGTGCTCGTTCGATCTCTGGGGTCGTACAGCAAGGCAAAATCAGCTATCGACAAGGCGAACTCCCGATAGTCTGGATGCAACGGATCATTAAGTGCATTTTTCACCTGCTTTTTCGTGCCCGTCAGCACCTCACTGCCCCAGGCTACCGATTTGATTCGATCGTTCGCCTCAAGCGCTGACACGCAGCCGGATCCGTCAGCTTCGCAGATTCTAGTGCGTGAAAACCCATTATCGTCCTTCACATCGGGTTCAATCACCAGCGCGGAGTAGAACCCGTGCTGTTGAATGGATGACGGGCCAAAGTGATCGTGGGTGAACACGGTCTTCATGGTGCGATCCTGATCCAGACCAGATTCATCGCTCGAAAGAATCGGATCGGCAAACCAGCGTTGCACAGTCGTCTGGAATTTATCTCGATTGGCAGTCAGTGGCAAGCGCCAGATGTCGTGCTCAACAGGCTCGCCGTTGAGGCATTCATTCTTCGACCCGGGATCGTCCCGTGTCAGCACCTCCGGCGGACGCCAGGAGCCTTCCGTATCATCAATCGAGCCGCCATCTGCCGCAGCAGCACACCGGCGAACGGCCAGTTCATCCGCAGCAAAGGTGCCATCTTCATAGTTCCAACCGTTGCCGGAACCGTCTGATGAAGTCACATCGAACTTTACCAGATGAATGTGCTGACCAATGGTGTCGGTGGGTGTTCGAACCTGAAAATCGTCGAGTTCAAGCTCTTTCGGCACTTCATTAGTGTGACGGAACTCGATGCATTCTCCTGACAATGCTCTGAAGAAGAAGGGTTCATCGTTGTCACTAATTGCCGGTGAAATGCGATTAGTGGTTGTATCCGTGTCTTTGTACTTGTCCGAATCCTTGCTCAACACATTGATCCTTGCCTGTGGATCGTGCCACCCGGCCTGATTGACGATCAGATCAAGCTGTATGGCGGACACTTCGTAGCGACGGAATCCACTGACGTAGGGATCAACCGAGTAAGGTTCGACAGAACCGAATTGTCCGCCGAACAACGGGTCTCCGGATTCAAGCGATCTGACGTTCTCAAGATAATCCGGCGCGCCGCAGGGATCAGCAAACGGCGCTCCCGGTTTGGGTGCGCTTGAATTGACCGCGAAATTGCCATTGACCGGTGAACTAGTCGAATTACCCGGCACCGCCATAACCAAAGACCCGTAAGCGCCTTTGTCAAATGAAACCGGATCTCCGAACACGTTTCGGAGCAGCAAGTCATCATTGTCGCTGGCGTTTTCAGGGTCATAGAGCTCACCGTTGTAGTGAAATCCCATCGCGGCTCGTTCAAGTGGTGTTCCAAGATTGTTCAACAGCTCGATATTGGCGCTGGAGAGATGTCCACTCAGATCACCCAGCGCAAAACTCTTGGCAACGACCTGCGACATGAATGCCGAGCGTTCGTCGTTGTCGAGTGCCAGCACATCGATATCGGGAATCTCGAAACCCAGCTTGCGTTTCGACCCATCCTTGACGATATGTCGGCCCATGCCACCATCGAGCCACACTCCCGTTGATTTACCCTCCTCGTCCTGTGCTGAAACGAATGAGGTCGATGTTGGGTTCTCCGTCTCTGCATCGGCATCCGGTCTTGATGTTCGTTCGTCCTTCAGTGCATCACCAGTCGGGTTCGGACCGAACAGCTTCTGCGCGATATCGAGCGGTGCCTGAGGAGGACGATGACCCGCTTGACCGGCAATATAGAACGGAAATCCGGGCATGGGCATCGCGGCATCCTGCGTATCATCATCTGTTTTCGCATTCACACTTCTATCCGACTCGACAGCAGATTCAGCGACGGTTTCTGCATAGGTGGGCAACAACGGAATCACCTCGCCCGGAAGCGGAATGAGCGCGGGAATCGGTGTGCCCTGCTGGTCGTCATTCCAGGCGCCTGAGTTTCGATTCACACTCCCTCCTCGCTTATGACCGCCGGGTTCGGGAAAGTCGATCGACAAGCCTTCTTTCGCCTGCCCATCGGGCAGTAAGCGGGTGCCGTCCTCAAGCACGTCATGTACGCGCCACAACGCCCACATCCCCTGCGCAAAATGCGGGTAAAGATGGCAATGGAAAATCGAGTCGCCTATGGTGCGATTGCGGTTGCCTGAACCCTGTGTGTCCCAGAATCCCTTTTTCTCGCCGTCTATATCCCGTCTACCACCATGATAGATGTTGTATGAGAAGCCCTGTTGCGGCGCCACGGTCTGACTATCCAGATAAGTACCCCGGTTGGGGTCGTTGCCTGCAAACCACTGGTGTGCATGCAGATGAAATACATGGGTTTCCTTGGGCCCTGCATGAAAGTTTCGGAACACCACCGGATCATTCAGGTAGGAGTGATGTACATTCGACGGATCGTCAGCAAAACGCTCAAGCAATGCCGGATCGCCATTCGCCCAGGAGGTGAGAAAAAATTCTTCATACAAGCATTCCATGCAGTCCGCCGCCGGTCCAATGCCTTTGCGGTTCGCCATCAAGATGCTGCCCATGCCACTGGCCCCGTAATTCAGTGCAAACCCGTCCTTGACACCTGCCATCTGCCCGAGCGATTCGATGTCCTGAAAATTGCGGGTATAGAACGTCTTGAGTTCATCATGAAAGAAGACAGAGAACTCACGGAATGCTTTGTAGGCAGGCTCCTTCGTAATCTTGGCAGACATCGTCGCAGACGAGGCCGCGGGCGGTTGTTCGGCGTCCTCGCCGTCACGCGGCGCGCAGTCTTCACCCACCACGTTCTCGTCGCAAAATATGATTGCGTTCAGATCCGAATGCACAAGCTCTACCGCCTTTGCCGTTGCAAAGTCATTCTGGTCAGTGCCATCAACCGGCCGCGCCATGTTCAGATAAGGGACACCGCTGGCATCGGTTTTTTCGTAATCGAGCATCCCACTGCGACTGTGCAGGGGAACTGCACCTTTAGCGGAAGGCCATACATCATTGAATGCGGCGGCAGAGGTCTGGCTTCGATACCAGCGAGATCCTTCCCTCTCGGCCAGTACGGCACCAAACAACCCGTGAACGATCGAACCACCATCACCTTCCCCCCCAGCACCTGCCGCAGGCGATGCCAGAAAGTACATGCCTTCCTGATCCACTTTATACATGCAAATGAATTCGTCTCCGGGGGCGACAGCGCCGAGACCCAGACAAGCATCGTGCGCCTTTCCTGACACAGGGTCCGATATTGGTTCAAGGCCCTGCACAACAAAATTCACCAGTCGGGTAGAGGGCCAGTCGGCTGCGGTTTGACGTGGTTGGACTATCGTTTCACCGGATTCAGCTGCTGTTTCGGCGCAGGCAACCTCGGCGTGTTTCAGACGATCTTCCGACCCTCGCGATACGCCGTCGTACACACCACTCCGGTTCGCATCCTGTGTATTGCCGCCATTGCAGAAGTCCTCACTGAATCCGGGCCCTTGCAAGGCATCGAGCTGGTCAGGTTGCTTCGGCTGATGTAGCAGATTGCTTACCCTGACCATCAGCACGTCTCCGACGTTCACACGCAACGTGATGGGCCGCGGACGCTTGCAGTCCTTGAGCCTTACATTGCCGGCTGCAAGTTCACCGCCGTCGTTGCCAGACTCGGTTCCCGTCATGGCACGGCAATCTTCGGCAGTCAGCAGGCGTGGCATCGACGCTTCTTTGCCTGCTCCAGTTAATTCTGATATATCCCGACGCAATGCGTACATCATGCCGAACGGGTTGAACGAGCCGAAGCGGTTGTACACCAGTGTCTGATCGAGAGCAGCAAGGTCTGCACAGACGATTCGACGACCCTCGAAGCTGCCTGACTGGCCATTACAAGCCTTGGCGAAATCTGCAACGATCGATTCAGTATCCAATACTTCTGCCGCATCAAATCTGCAAGACGTCGTTGCCAGTAGCACTATGGCGAGCGTCGAACCCATGCGAAAGATGCGACGCATGCGTTTCATCACTGCAGCAAAGTAAATGTTCATGCCTGCTCTCCCTTTAACATGACATTGCAATCAGACAATCTTTAGCGCAGTCCTTACATGATTGCAGCCTACTACGTACCTTCCGGTTGAATCATCCTAGCGCAGGCCGCTGCCTTGCGCACCCGCAGTGCCCTAGAAAAATGGATAGCCCCTCGACGAATCTCCAGTTTCCTACCCTTGCAGTTAAGACTAAGATGCAACTTTCCAAAGCGATTAATTCGACGCTGCACACACTGCATCTGCATGCTGGAGTACTCACATGAACTTCCACGACAGGAATCACCCATTGCCGGGGCCAAGCCATTCGAGACCCGTGAATGTATCCGCGTATCGATCCATTGTCCGCGATCATCACGGAACTCCCCGCACCTTTCCTTCGCGGATCGAAACCGTCATTTTCAATTGGCGACCGAGCTATACGTGCATGGATGGTGAGCTCAATGACAGCGGTCGTCTGCCCGGCGATTTCGATGCATCACACATCGAAGCAATCAGACAAATTGTCCACCACTTTTCAGCCTCGGTGGGCATGATAGAAGTCATGGAGAATGACGATTGGAAGCCACTCTGCACTTGTTTTCTCGTAAAAAATGGCACTAACGGTGCCGCTCGTGTGTTGACCGCAGGACATGCGCTGCAAAAACTGATGCTACCCAATTCTGTGGTCGAGGACTGGGCTCCATTGGCTTGTGATAGCTTTCCTGCACGCACTTCTGCCGGTGTACGATTTGCTGGAAAAACCAGAGCAGACGAGATGAGATTCCCGATCGCCTCTCTTTCCTGGGCTCATCCTGCCTGGGACATATTGATGTGCGAGATCGAAGGAAACCCGGAGGGTCCTGAAGAAAATTCGGGCGTACCTGGAGAACGCCCCGGCATGCATGAGCGTTCAAGGCGAACACCACTTCCACTGCAGACTGAATTTTCCGATCCGACCAACGCCGATGGCAAGGTTCTCGTACCAATCTGCGTACTGGGCTTTCCAATGCGTAATGATGGCAAAGAAAAGGAAGAACGGGATGTCTTCAGCGATGTTCTCTTGCATGATAAAAACCCTGTGTTGCATGCTTCGCCGGGCTATATTCACCAACTCCCCACCATCAGATCTCTCCCATTTCTGGTCGGTCACTCAGCCAAATCCACGACCGCTGGCCACGATGCCTCGACCTTGCCTGGCAATTCAGGTTCGCCGGTATTCGATCTGCAGACCATGAAGGTCGTCGGATTGCATTTCGACGGGGGGAAATACACCGGTTCGCCAGAACATTCAGAGACGCCAACCGGGAGAATTCCGCAGGTTGCCGATCCAAATCGCATCGTGTATCTGCCTCTCGCACTGCAGGAACCCTTCGTCAAATCGGAGCTTACCAATGACTCGGCAGCCGGAAGGAGCGAGTTATTGGTTTGGGATGAAGCATTCCCACCCTGGAGTTCTGACCCTGATGAGCCACCAGGCAATCACGAGAACAACTCGACGCTTACCGATTCACCCATGCTGCAAAGCGTCATGCCCGATCGCTTCGATTCACGTGATCGTGTCTATCGACCCTCATTACTCGAGGCGCAGGATGTATTGCTGCCGCCAAATCTTCCAGCCAGAATGGTGCGCGATCAACAACAGGAAGGTACGTGCACCGCCTTCGCACTCGGTGCCACCATCAACATGCAGCTGTGCAAGCTCGGGCGATCCTACGAACCAGTAAGCGAGCGAATGCTCTACGAACTTGCCAAGTTGTACGATGAATGGATGGACGATTCTGTCGGAGGGACCAGTCTGCGCGCTGTCATCAAGGCGTTCTACCAGAACGGCGTCTGTCTGGGCAGGACATCACCTTATAGACCCGGTGAAAGAGGCTGGACCCTGACACGCCAGGCGGCGAAAGAGGCACGCGGCATCACGTTGGGCGCCTACTACCGGCTACAACCCGACCTGCTCGACTTTCAGTTGGCACTCATCGAGACCGGTGCCATCATCGTCTCGGCGCACGTTCATTCTGGCTGGAGCCCGTTCGACGGCGCGGCCATAGAGTCGATTCCATTCGAACGCGACAAGGTCGGTTCACATGCCTTCGTGATTGTCGGTTACAACCGAACCGGTTTCATCATTCAAAATTCCTGGGGTAAACAGTGGGGTAACTGGCAAGGTCAACCAGGACTTGCCCATTGGAAGTATGAGGACTGGGCAGAAAACCTGATTGACGCCTGGGTGCTTCGGCTTGCTCCGAGCACACCAGATGCCTTTGATCTGGTGCCGCGTATCGCGCGGGAAACACACCTCGAGAAAAACCCACATGAGCACAAGAACCCAGTGCTGTTGCCAAATCTGCCGAGACCGAGACGCTTCTCGCTGGTTGGTCATACTGTGCAGATCGAGCACGATCGAATCATCAGTCAGGGTCGGCTCGGCATGGCACTCGATTCAATACGCGAGACGGCGCTTTATCTCGGCAGCGATCTTGGCCGTGAAAAATACAAATCTGTCGCCTTGTTCTTCCATGATCCGCATATCAATATGGATACCCTGCTTCGGCTCTGCATGTATCAGACAAAGCCTTTCATGGCACACGGAATCTATCCCATACATATTGTTTACGGGCTCGACGAGGGGTATACGATTCGGCTTCGCAGTCAGGACGAAGTACAGCGAATTCAACAGCTGACGGCCCGCTCGGGCGAACGGATATCCAGGTATCTCGATCGTCGAGCCCGGGATGTACTGCAACCCTTGTATCGATCATTTCGTCTCGGCCTCGAGCGATCTACGCAATCCGGCGGCTCCTTGTGGGAGGCCATCTCCTCAATCGTTCTCGAGCTGGATCCTGATGAGCAGTCACTGTGCGTGTTTGCCAGTGGGCTGGGCTTTTCTGCCGCTGAGGCATCGGTTGAGCTGATGCACACCACTCTCCCGGAAGAACTAGATCAGACCGTTAGCCCTGTGCTGAAGCAGTTTCTGCTTGCGCCCAGTTGTACTCTGCAGCAGATCGAGAACCAGCCTGTTGCCAAACGGGTATACAGCCTGAAAGTGTCCTCGCGCGAGGCGGCGGTACATGCACAGTTTGAAGGATACTGGGCTGATCTGGCCAAGATCGCTGGGCATGACAAGCCGTATGACCCGGACGCCATCCGGTGCGAAAAATTCAAGGAAGAGCTGGAAAATGCGCAATGGTATGTCGGAGAGTCTAGTCATTCAACGCTGCACGGAGCTAGCGCAGATCCGGCTGTTCTCAACGATTGCCTCGAGTTTTTTGCAGGCTATCGGAATGAAAATCTTTCCTTTCGACTTGATGACACCGTTTGACACGCCTGCTGAGCCTGTTCCTGGCGAAATCTAAAATCACGCGGCCATCGGTGTCTGAAATAGACCTTTGCAGTGTGATTGCCAGGAATACTGATTGAGTTGAACACGTTGATGCTCGACATCACCGCTGACAAACGCCGGTGACTGTCCATTGAGTGCTTGATGAACTCGGTGTTGTTT
>RCMY010003399.1_pt1 | contig 14092 bp, 11 predicted proteins | sample 2041341 | NCBI WGS metagenome assembly RCMY01 (sample SAMN09708234, study PRJNA481090) | Marine sediment metagenome, whole genome shotgun sequencing project.
GAAAGAATCTTCAATCCGTTACCATTTGAATGTCGGCTGTCGCCGTTGACCCAATCTTATCGCGCACCTGCGGCGAATTCACACTTTCCGCCCCTTGTGACGACTGCTGCTTCCGGCCCTTTGCAGCCATTCGTCGGTCGTGCCAATGCAGTAGTGCAGCTTCCTCAGATCGGCCTTTTGTTATTGTGCAGCATCTTTGAGCCGCTAGCCTTTAAAAATTTTAGACGAACCGCAAGTGTCCGATGAGAGATATGGATTTCAATGCGGAAGTGAACCGGGATTTCCACCGTAATTGAGCCGCTTATGAGTTATGTTTCGTGTGTCAGACTACGGAATTTAACTCCGCGAAGGTCTGGTCATCAGACCAATTTTCTGGGTGATTTGCCTCCGGGAATGACAATAGTATCTGGATAAGCTTTGTTCTAACTGTAGATATGTCGTTTGTCGCAGGACACTTTCTTTTTGCCTCCTAGATTTGGGAAAAAGGAAAGGATCATAATTAGAGATCAACGCGAGATTTAACCGAAGTTGCAAATACTTCGACATTCCGTAGGGATCGGTCACGTCGTTAGGCCTTGCCACAATGTTGGGATAGCCCGATCCAGTTTCTACCGATGGCGTCAAACCTATTCTGATCGAGACGAAGCTGGCCTGATCAGCGCACCGCCCATCCTCAACTGGCACGCCAATCGAACGCCGCCTGGGCGTGGAGAAAACGTGCTAATTTTCGGCGCAAGTTTCATCTCGGCCTGATGCGGATCGACGCAATTTGCGGTGAGTCTAATGTACTTCGCGAAGTATTTCTATATTCGAGCGTTGTAGCGCATCTTAGGGCGCTGCCGGGTCTGATCTGCTGACATAGCCCATCGTCAAATCTAATTTAGTCGCGTTATCGTTGCGTTGGCTCGGGCTACCCCACCCCCCCCGCCGCAACCGGTCAGCTTGATCACGTCACCGCGCCCCATTCGCAAGCCCACAAATTTGCTGCTCAGCGGTTTTGGCTCCCCCTCCTTCGGGTAAAGGTGCGCTGAAGCTGGGCGGCCAGGCAGTCCGCCGCCAAAGCCCCATGCAGCAGTATCTGGCCGCGTCTGCTGGACATAGCCCGACAGGGTCAACGTCTCACTGAGCACCTCGTATCGGCGAGTGATAGCCAACCCTCCGCGCCATTCGCCCATGCCGCCAGAATCGGCCACTAACCTAGTTTCCAACACGCGAAACGGGCTCATCGCCTCCATGACCTCGGCCGAGAGGATAGCGCAGTGACCGCCGTGATTGTCGATGGCGCTCAGACCGTCGCCGCCATTGTAGCCGCCCATGCCACCGCTGATGATGTCGCAGATTAGGAAATAGGGGGCGCAATTGGAGTGGTTGCGCGCTCCGAGGCGGTCATCCACTCCGCCGGCCGTGAATGTCGGGAACGAGATCTGGCAGCCAGCGGCGGCATTGCCCGGCATCATCGGGGTCAGCGCTTTCAGGACCGCGTCGGCCACGGCCAACTGGCTGAGGTGCCGGACGGACACCGCAGCCGGCTCGACCGGGTTCAGAAAGCAGCCTTCGGGAATGATGATGTTGAGTGGGCGATTGCAGCCTTCGTTCTGCATAAGATCGGGCGAGAAGATCACCTTGGCGGCGTAATACGTCATGCCGATAGCCGACGCGACGGGACAGTTTATTCCATGCGCGCGCTGATCGGAGGTGCCGGTGAAATCCACAGTCAGGCTCTGATCCTTTTCGATCCGCGCATGGACAACCAGTTTCATCGGCTCGTCTGTGGTGACGTCGTCTTCGATCAGGATGGAGGCCGTATTTTCGGCGACTTCCGCGTGGGTGAGCGCCGCGCGCATGTAAGCCTCGCCGTAGTCAAGGCCGGCGACCATGAGCGCACGCAGCTTGTCCAGCCCGTAACGGGAGCAAAGGTCGCGCATTCGCCGCTCGCCGGTGCGGCAACTGGCGATCTGGGCGCGCAGGTCGCCCGCGCACGCCTTGGGGTCGCGCACGTTCTTATCGATCATGGCGAATATCGTTTCGTTCGGCGCGCCGCGATCAACCAATTTCAGCGGGGGAAAGCGCAACCCTTCTTCAAAAATTTCGACAGCATCGGCGGCCTCGGTGCCCGGAACCTTGCCGCCGAGGTCGATGTGATGCGCGACCGTGGCGGCGATTGCGATGATTTCGCCCTCGTGAAACACCGGGCTGAACAGCAGGATATCAAGCGTATGGGTGCAGCCGAAGTACGGATCGTTGCAGATGATGACGTCGCCCTCGTGCCATTCCGCCAACGGAATCTTCTCGAAGATGCGCTTTACCGCCGTTGGCATGATGCCCAACTGCGCCGGTATCGTCTCGGCCTGCGCGATGGTGTTGCCGTCGGTGTCCAGCACACCGCAGGCATAGTCGAGCATGTCCCATATGATCGAGGAATAGGCCGATTTTTTCAGAGCCATAGACATCTCTTCGGCCACGCTGACCACTTCGTACTGAAAGACGTCCCGGCTGATACTGTCAATTTGGGTGCTCATCTCGTGACCTTTCTTTCGATAAGGATGGTGCGCCGCGCGGCGACGGTCGCAACCTCGCCTGGCGCTACGATAACAGTGGAGTCGAGTTGCGTGATGATGGCGGGGCCGCGCACCGTGTCACCTTGCCGGAGCGCGGCGCGATCACTAACGCGCGCATCGACAAAGCCCTGATCGCTGTCAAAAAGGACTTGGCGGTTCTGTACCCCCCCTCGGTCCAGCGTGGGCTGGACCGCGCCCTCGGTCGCTTCGGGTCTGTCGATCCGGCCCATCGCGTCGACCTGAAGCGATACAAATTCGACCGGACTGTCGGATGAGGCATGACCATAGACCTGTTCGTGCTGGGTATGAAACTGCGCCATGACGCCATCCGCGTCCCAATCGCGCAGCGTTTCGGGCGCAATTTCGACCTGTAATTCATGAAACTGCCCGACATAGCGCAGGCCAGCATAGCACCGGAAACTACGGCGTTCTTCCTCCATTCCGTCCTGCGCAAGCATCTCGTCGGCCTCGGCCCTCATGCGCTCAGCGGCGTCGATAAAGGCGGCAATTTTGGTCGGGTTGGTCACGACACCATCGGCTGGGGCTTGCAGGGCATGGCGGACATCGCTCATCAGCAGCCCTTCGGCGGCGAAAACGCCGGGATGCGCAGGCACAATGACGCCGCGCATGTCCAGCGCCTGCGCCAGAAACCCCGAAAAGAGCGGTCCGGCCCCGCCAAAGGCCACTAGCCAAAGGCGGCGCGGGTCTACGCCCCGCTCGACGCACAGCGTCCGGATCGCCTGCGCCATCCCGGCGGTGGCGATGCGCACGATGCCGAGAGCCGCATCCTCGACGCTGAGTCCCAGCGGGTCGGCCAGCTTGGCCTTGATCGCGGCATGGGCGGCGGCGGCGTTGAGGGTGATCCGCCCGCCGAGGTAAAAATCGGGATCGAGCAGCCCCATGACCACGGCGGCGTCTGTCACGGTCGGATCTTCTCCGCCCTCAGGGTAGCAAGCCGGACCCGGCACCGAACCGGCAGAATGCGGACCTACGCGCAGCGCGCCGCCCATGTCGATCCATCCGACCGACCCACCACCGGCCGAGATTGTTTCGACGTCCAGCGTCGGCAAGCGCAGCGGCTGGCCCGAAATTACCCGGTTGCCGACCATCCGCGCCTCGCCATCTATGATAGCGGAAAAATCCGCAGAGGTTCCGCCCATGTCGAAGGTAATTGCGTCCGAAATGTCCAGCTCCGCGATCAGCGCGCTTGCAGCGACTACCCCGCCCGCCGGACCGGACAACAGCGTATGCGCGGGGTTGGTCCGGGTTGACACAGGTGTAGCCACGCCGCCATCACTTCGCATGATGCGCAAGGGGGCGGTTAGTCGCTCCGCCTCCAGCGTCGTCTCAAGTTGAGTCATGTAGTGGTCCACGATGGGGCCGACATATGCCGCAATGGCGGTCGTGTTAGCGCGCGGCCATTCTTCAATTTGCGGGTTGATCTCGTGCGACAGGTAAATCGGCGTGTCGGGTAACCGGGCGCGCAACGCCTTGGCCAGTCGCTTTTCGTGATCCGGGTTGAGATGGGCGAAGGTTAGGCAAACGGCGATGGATTCGGGATTGGAGGAAGCAACCGCGTTGATCATTTTGGCCAAGGCTACCTCTGTCATGTCGGTTACCACCGCGCCAAAGGCATCGATGCGTCCGTCAACCTCGAACACGCGGTTGCGCGGTATTACCGGCGGAACACGGGGCGTCGTTACCGAATAAAGTCTTGGGCGAAGCTGGTTGCGCACTTCCAGCACGTCACGAAAGCCAGTGGTCGTGATCAGCGTCGCCTCGGCTCCAGCGCCCATCAGCAGCGCGTTTGTGGACACTGTAAAACCATGCACGAAGAGGTCGATGTCCCCGGCGTTGAGCCCTGCCTGTTCCAGAATCTGGCGGATCCCGACCGCTATGGGCGCCGCAGCGCCCCGCGCGCCTGATGGCACCTTGTCGACGTAGTGCCGTCCAGTGACTCCATCGACCAGCACCATATCAGTAAAAGTTCCGCCCACATCTGTTGCCAGATAGCGCATCTCAATCTCCTCTTATGTCCTCGACCAGAAGCGAGAACAGCTCGTTCTGGGATGAAATCTGTAGTTTTTTGTAGATGTTGCGCCGATGCACTTTGACCGTCTGGTCCGAGATACCTAAGCGCAGCCCTGCCGCCCGGCTTGAATGGCCCTGCACGATCAGTGCGGCAATTTCCGCCTCGCGACGCGATAGCGCCCTGTCGCCCGCGCCGGACAAATTTCGGTACCTGTCGATCAAATCGGGCGAGCTATGCAGCTCTGGCATGTCCGCGGGTCGGCGGATGATTGCCTTTAGGCGGTTCATCAATAAGGGCGAGAGTTGCCGAAAGTAGCGTAGATCACTGGCGCGAAACCGTCCGCAGCCACGCGAACGCCCAAGTGACAGATGTAGCGCGAGGTTAGCGTTCAGCCTGAGGGTCGCGCCAAGCTCGTCCACCAGACCGGTCCGGGCGTAGTATTGCGCGTGATATTCGCTAGTCTCGAATCGGTCTGGCGCAATCTCGCGCAGTTGATGCGCGGTGAAATCGTCGGCGCCAAAGGCGGCGATGGCGAAAGGATCTAAAAGATATCCAATGCGCGCATACTGCGTTCCGAAAAACTGGCTCAGCGCAGCGTCCGGGATATGTGCAAAAAGGGTAACCGGCGGGCCTTCGCGTTTAAACTGGATGACCGTAATGGTCTGGGCGGAAAAGGTCTTTTCGAAGTAATCCACGAACGGCTTCTTCAGCGCCTCGATGGTTTCGAGTCGGACCAGATCGTTCAGGAATTCGTATTCCCCATCTTTGTCCAACGCGTCCATTCCCCCAAAAATCAAGCTACCACCGTATGGTAGAATTAAGCTTAAACAATACCAATATGGTGGTATTTTCATAAACTACCTTCCGGTTGAAACTGGGATCAAACTGGGAGGATTTTGATGCAATTTCACACCGGCACGACATGTGCCCGCCGCACCGGATGGGTCACGTCCGAGCTGTACTATTGGCACGACACGCTGACATGGTGCGGATTTTTCGAGCCGGGGCTGACGCTGCAACCGGGCGTGCATGTCGAGAATCCCGAGACCAAACGCAGATTTCACGGGCTGGTCGAGGCGCTGAACCTCGCGCCGCACCTCCATGCGCTACGGCCTGAGCCTGCCTCGGACGAAATCATCCGGCACGTGCATCCGCAAAGTCACATCGACCACATTGCGTCGGTCTGCGACGCAGGCGGCGGCGACATGGGCGAATTGACGCCCGGTGGCCGTGCCAGTCTCGATATTGCGCGTCTGGCGGTCGGCGGTGTGATCGCGGCGGTGGACAAGGTAATGACCGGCGAGTGGGACAATGGATACGTGCTGTGCCGTCCGCCGGGCCATCATGCAGAGCCGGAAAAGGCGATGGGGTTTTGCATCTTTGCCAACGCGGCCATCGGCGTGAAACACGCGCAAATGTCCCATGGCGCCAAGCGAGTCGCGATCATCGACTGGGACGTCCATCACGGCAACGGGACCGAGAAGATCTTTTACGATGATCCCTCGGTTCTTTCGATTTCTCTGCATCAGGATAACCTATACCCACCCAATTCTGGAGCCATCGACGCAATGGGTACCGGCGCCGGCCAGGGAGCGAACCTCAACATCCCGCTGCCGCCGGGTTCGGGGAGCGAAGCGTACCGGCACGCCTTCCAAGAGCTGGTTTTGCCCGCGCTAGAAGCGTTCAAACCCGAGTTGATTGTGATCCCAAGCGGTTTTGATTCCTGCGCGCTTGACCCCTTGGGCATGCAAATGCTGGAATCGCGCGACTATGCGTGGATGACCCAGCGCCTCATGGCAGTGGCCGACGAGCACGCCCAGGGTCGCATCATCGTTACCCATGAGGGTGGCTATTCACCAATCTACGTGCCGTATTGCGGCGTCGCGGTGCTCGAGGCGCTGTCGGATGCGAGCGCGACATTCGAAGACCCATTTTCGGCAATGATCGCTGGCTATGGCGGTCAATCGCTTAGCCCGGATCAGAAGAAACTCATACAAGATGTCAAAGAAGCGTTCTTCACCTAACCACAACAACAGGGAAAATAAAAACATGACCAAGTCAAAAATCACGCCCGCCCACCCGTCCCGCCGCGGATTTTTGCGCGGTGCGGGGGTGGCTGCCGGATCAACCGCGATACTGGCTGGCCTCAACACCGCTGCGCAAGCGCAAGAGGGCGATCCAATCGTGATCGGCTGCCCCGCCCCGCTGACCGGCATTGTCGCCGCCGACGGGATTGAGTTTCGCAACGGCCTTGAGATGGCCGCCGACGAGATCAACGAAGCGGGCGGTATTCTGGGCCGCCGCGTCGAGACCGTGGTGATCGACACCGAAAGTAAGGGCGACGACGTCGTCATTCAGGCCTGCCAGCGACTGCTGGACCGTGACAACGCCAGCGCGTTCATAACCGGCTATAACCTCGAAACTGGCACGGCGATGCATGACGTTGCCGCTGATGGCGGGGTCATTGCGATGCACACAAACACTGTCGCCGTCCACGATGAGTTGGTCAAATCGGACCCTGACCGTTTCTGGGGTACGATCCAGTACGACCCGCCCGAGACGATGTATGGCGCCGGGCTGCTGAAATTTCTCGCCGATATTGAAGAGGCGGGCACATTCAAGCGCCCCAATGACAAGATCGCTATCATCACCGGCCCCGGCACGTATTCGGTCAACATCGCGAACGCGCTCAAGGATGGCGCGGCGGATTTCGGCTATGACGTGTCGATGTTCGAGACGGTAAAGGTACCGGTGACCGACTGGGGCCCCACATTGGCCAAGCTGCGCGCAGACCCGCCCGCAGTGATCGCGGTCACGCATTTTTATACCTCCGATCAGGCGCAGTTCATGAATCAGTTCATGACCGATCCGACCGACAGCCTCGTTTATATGCAGTATGGCGCCTCGCTGGCCGCGTTCCGAGACATTGCGGGCGAAAATTCGGTTGGCGTGACCTATGCCACCGTGATCGGCGCACTTCAGGACGAAATTGGTATGGCTTTTGCCGATGCCTACAAGGAACGCTTCGGTGCGAACGCATCGCCCAATGGCGGCGGGCAGACCTACACGGCGCTACACGCCTACGCCATCGCGGCGGCGCTGGCCGGCGGTCCCGGCGGCCCCTATGACGAGGATCAGAACCGCCTTGTCGCTGACCGGCTGAAATCGTTGATCTATCGCGGCCCGATGGGCACCTTGCGCATCCACTCCGACACGCAGTCGGCGTGGTCCTACCCGACCGAGACGAACGATCCATCCCTCGGCATGCCCCATATCTTCAGCCAAATACAGGACCAAACGCAAGACGGAGTTCTGATCGCACCTTGGCCTTATGAAAAGGGCACCTTCCAGATGCCGCCCTGGATGAAGGGCTAAGCGATATGCTGGACGGGCAAGTCAATGCACTTGAGTGCCGCGGCGTGATCAAACGCTACGGTGCGCTCGCGGCGGTCGACGGTGTGGATTTCACCGTCGGTCGCGGCGAGGTTGTCGGCATCGGCGGACCGAACGGCGCAGGTAAGACGACGTTCTTTGACCTTATCAGCGGTCTCACCGCGATGACCGAAGGGACGATCCGCTACATGGGCCAGGATATCTCCGGCATTGCGCCGCACGATCTGTGCCGCAAGGGGCTGTCCCGAACCTTTCAACTGAATTCCGGCTTTGACGGGCTGACCGTCTATGAAAATGTTCTGGCAGCCCAAGTCTTTGGTCGCCACAGCGCAGGCGGGTGGATGCTGACGCGCCGCGCTGACCGGGACGCAGCCCGCGCGATAATCGCGGACATAGGTCTGGAACATATCGCAGACGATTTGGTCGCAGGCATTCCGATTCTGGCTCGCAAACAGTTGATGGTGGCGACGGCGATGGTGAACGAGCCCGACATCCTACTGTTGGACGAACCGGTGGGCGGCCTCACCCCGCCGGAGATCGAAAAATTTATCGAACTGATGCTGCGGCTCAAGGGTCAAGGACTTACCCTGATCTTCATTGAACACGTTATGCACTTCCTGATGGCCGTCGCGGGCCGCGCGGTGATGATGCATCAAGGCAAGATCATCTATGATGGGGCACCTCAGGGTCTGAGTTCGGATAAGACTGTGACCGAGGTTTATCTTGGGTCCGCAGGGATCGGAGTGAGCGCATGAGCATGCTGCTGACTGCAGTTGATATCGTCTCGGGTTATCTTAACCGTCCGGTCTTGCACGGCGTGTCAACACAAGTGGCCGAGGGCGAGGTGCTGGCCGTGATCGGCCCCAACGGCCATGGCAAGACGACGCTTTTGCGCACTTTCTCGGGCTTCCTGCCCTGCCGTAGCGGCACATTTGAATTCGCTGGACACCGGCTTGAAAACGCCAGCGTACATACGAGGGTTGAGGCCGGACTGGTGCATGTGCCGCAGGGCGATCAGTTGTTCACTGAAATGACGGTGGAGGAAAACCTCTTGATGGGCGCATATCTGGTCACCGATAGCAGCGCCGTCGCCGCAAGGCTCGACAAGGTTTTCACGTTGTTCCCAAAGCTGAAAGATCGTCGCGGCCAGAGCGCCAGTTCGCTGTCGGGCGGTGAGCGACGGATGGTCGGCATCGGTCGCGGCTTGATGGCCGACGCGAAACTTATCATGCTGGACGAGCCATCCCTCGGCCTCGCGCCGCTTTTGATCGAACAGATTTACGAAGCACTGGGTGCGCTACGCGCCGAAGGCCGGTCCTTTCTCGTGGTCGAGGAAAACCCGAGCCGTCTGATGTCCTTTGCCGATCGGCTTTGCCTGATGGATGCGGGTCATATCGTATGGTCCGGCACCACTGACGACGCGCAGCAATCCGGTGATATCTTGAAAACCTATCTGGGAGGACACTAGGTGGAGATACTGATCCAGATCCTTGTCACCGGCCTGACGATGGGGTCGATGTACGCCCTCGCCGCCGTTGGCTTGTCGCTGATTTATGGCACACTCGGCATGTTCAACATGGCGCATGGCATGTTCATGACGCTGGGGGCCTACGCGGTGTTCAGCCTCGCCTCGGCGTTTGGTATCCCGCTGGTATTAGCTGTTCCGGCTGCGATGATCGCAGGGGCGATCGTGGGCATCCTCACACATCTTCTGATCGTCCGCTTCATGCTTAATTCGCGCGAGTTCGAAACCAACATCCTCGTTGCGACGGCGGGCCTTGCGATCCTGCTTGAGGATCTCGTGCTCAAACTTTATGGTGGCTACCCCTACCCGCAACCAGTCAAGGTCGAGGGCAGTTTTTTTGTCGGCGGGGTCAGTATCACCTATCAGGCAGTCATCATAATGGGCGTCGCCCTACTTTGCATTGGCGCGGTGGCATGGCTGCTGCTGCGAACGAAATTCGGCCGTGCGATCCGGGCCACCGCGATGAACCGGGACGCCGCGCGCCTTATGGGCGTGCGCACCAATACCGTTTATCTTCAGGTCATGGCGCTAGCAGGCGCGCTGGCGGGGGTTGCGGGGCTGATGATCTCGACGCTGGCGACGCTGTCGCCACAAATGGGGGGTGATCCGCTGCTAAAGGCGTTCGTCATTTGCGTGGTCGCAGGGCTTGGCAATGTCTGGGGCGCGGGCGTCTGCGCAGTGGGTCTGGCGCTGATCGAATCGGCCATAGGTTTCTACTTTGGAGTGCGGTTCGGATTTCCGACCATGCTTATGCTGGTGATCCTCGTGCTGATCTGGCGGCCCCTGGGCCTCTTTGGCAAGGAAAAGGTGGTTCGGCTATGAGCACGCTTCAGCGACATCTGGTCATCGGCTTGGCGGTGATCGCCGTTTTCGCGGCCCTGCCACTGGTGATCACCGAGCGTTACCTTCTGGGCGAGGTTATCATTTTCTTCATCTGGGCAATGGTCGCCATGAACTGGAATGTGTTGATGGGACATGCCGGTGTCTTCTCGCTCGGGCAGATGCTTTTCTTTGCCGTAGGGGCTTATGGCATGGCGATGGGCGCGACCTTTACCGGCATGACCGTCTGGGTGGCTATCCCCGTGGCGGCGCTGGCATCCGCGGCTCTGGCTCTGGTGGTCGGGATGGCCTGCCTTCGGTTGACGGGGGCCTATGTCGCGCTGCTGACCTATGCCATCGCCGAAATGATCCACGTGCTGATCATCACCGACACAGTCTGTTTCACGCTGGTTGCCAACAACTGCCAACAGCTGTTCGGCGGCTCCACGGGCTTTTCGCGCTTCGATGATTTCGGGTTCCGCGCCCTGCTCAAGGGAAACTGGATCTTGGGCAACTATTACGCCGTACTGGTTGCGTTTGCGATCACCGTGCTGGGGGTCGTGGTCGTGATCCATGGGCGGCTCGGCCTCGCCTTCCGGGCGATCCGTGACAATGTTGGATACGCCAGTAGCCGCGGTATCGACCGCAAGAAGTATCAAGTTGCTGCCTTCGTCATTACCGCGTTTCTGACCGGGCTTGCGGGCGGGGTCTATGCCGCACATTACCGCTTTGCGGGGCCAAGCTTGTTTGAATTTTCAACACTGATGTTCGTTCTGGCAATGGTGGTGGTCGGCGGTCTTGGCTCGACCTGGGGGCCGCTAATCGGGACCGGTTCCATGATGATCGTTGTGGAGCTTTCCAAGGAAATGGGCGATGCCCGAAATCTGGTTCTGGGACTGGCCCTGGTGGTCTTCGTCATCGTCATGCCGAAGGGCTTGGCCCAGGCGGGAAAAACAGTTGCGAACCGGGTTTTCCGTCGCTCTGAACCCAAACCGACGGCCCAACCCTGATAGTGATGTAGTTCCATATCGTGCTTTGCTCTGGAAATATGCTTCTGCGAGTATGTTGTGATTGGATTTCGTTGCTTTGATAGTGCGGTCAAATCATATTTTGGTAGTGAAAAGCGAAGCCCTGGCTATCGCGCATAGAAGTCTAATTGCCATATTTTCGTCGGGTTCGTGTGACGACAGTCGATTTTGGCTTTTGAGGTTTGATATCCCCCCCACCGGAGTAGACATTATGAGGAAGGAATAGGCGGATCTAAGTAGGTGGATCACGTCAGTGGGGCATTCAATACCCGCAGCGGGCGACCGCTCCCAGTCTTTCATTTTAATGTTTGCGGACCCCCAATGCCGAGGCGCGATTGCCTGCTTCATCGTTACCAAGACGACAGTCTCGCGACCGCAGCGAACGGCAGCTTCCCACTCCAAGGGCCGAAGTGTGATTGGTACAGCATCAATCAATATGGGCTCGTTCCGTATTCTCAACTCCGCGGTATCCCGCTCGCCAGCGCCGCCCGCTGCCGACAGCGCCCACTTGTTTCCTTTTATCCAGATCAACTGACAGAGCCGACGAATGTGCTATCCGCTTCGATGCAGGACGCTTGACTCCTCGCCGCGCTAGGCTGGATAGTTTTCTTAATTGAATTTGGGGGTAGAGATGAAGATTCTTGCGGCCATATCGGCACTTGTCTTCTCAGCGACAGCCGCGTTGGGCAGTACTATCAGTCTCGACTTTGGATCTGGTTTCACTCAACAAACGAGCAACTATGGTCTTGGGGGTAATTGGTCGGCAGGGTTTAACCTTTCGGCTACTACCCAAGAAACCCTGTGGCCAAATGGTGTCGCTACTTTAGATCGGGTGAGCACCAACGGAACTGGTCATACTACGAACGTGAACAGCCTTACAGTTACCAGGGAAAACGGCGGCGTTTTTGGCCTCAAGTCACTCAACATTTCAAGCTGGATGACTAACTGGGGTGTCGAGTGGTTGGGGGTGGACGCCGCCGACAAGATTCACCAGAGTATCAAGCCCTTGGTTTGGAACGTGGTAAATCTTACCGGAATTACCGCAGCTGGAAAGTTAGTAGCTTCAACGCTCAAGCCGTACAATCAAACAACATATCTGGAGAGTAGAAGCTTCGGTATTAATGACTGGAGCAATCCCGATCCGATATTCCGCGTAGGAGGATTCAACAATCTCACTTCGCTAACCTTGTCAGGCAACAGGGTGCTTACAGATCTGGATATGGGAATATGCGATAAGACAAGCCTTAGCTTCATTGATCCCATCTTTAAGACGACCGGATATTGCCGAGGTTCTTCCAAACTCACCGGGCCACTCCAAACGCTCTTGGTTGATCCCCTTGAGGGCGTTCGCAACGATGATGCTTACTATGACTTAGCAGGGTTAAATCTGACCGTCTCTGCGGTACCTCTTCCTGCAACCGCTTGGCTGTTTTTATCGGCCCTATTCGCTTTAGGATGGTTACGGTGGAGCGGCCACTTGCGCGAAAGAGGGTATGCAGCAAAAGCTTGCTAAGTTGCTATGCTGACAGCAAGACCGAAGGCCGCTTTTCTTGATGTTGACCCTGCGGTGCGTGTTTGGCGCATATTTAGGGGGCACTCCACCGTATCTCCAGTGTTTCCTCGTGGATACCGATGTGTATTTTGCGTCACAGGCGGCGCTTAGCGCCACCATGCTTGCGTGCGTTCCACTCGCCTTCACCCTCAGCCTTGATGTCGGTGCTATCAATAGGAGGTTCAGGGGGCCTTTTGACCCTCGATAGGGAATAGCAACCGACAGCGTTTTCTGACCTCGACACAACGTGCTGAAGTCCGGCACCCGCCAGTCCAAATTGACCAGATTCAACAGGCTTTCCAGGAAGCCCGTCGCCTGCCGTAGCGGTAGCCCAAACAGCTCCTTGATCGTGAGGCAGGCTTGAATCGCAGCGTCGCTATAGCGTGGCTGACGGCCGCGTTTCCCAGTCGGCGCAGCTTTCCAGATGACCTCTGGATTGAATTAAATGGTCATAGACCCGCGTTGCTTCAGGGCGCGGTTATACTCAGGCCATTTCTTTGTGCGGTAAATCGGCGGGACAGGTTTGCTCATGCTCACCAACTACCACGCTGGATTCACGACATGAATCCCTGCATTTAGCTATTAGCGCATCAAAGCCCGTTTGACCCTGAAAACGATCTACTGGACCGTTTTCACCCCGCAAGGGAGGAGCCGGGTCTCACCCCCCCGTCTCCACCCAGATCAGCCTTACCTGATCTGCCGAAAGATACCCCGTCGCAGTCTCGCCCTCATCCGCCTGCCACTCGGAAATCGCGCGGCGGGTGCCAGCGCCGAACGTCCCGTCCGTGCGCAAGGTGTCGTAGCCCAGCCGCCGCAGCCGGTGCTGCAGGTCCGCCCGCTCGGCGAACGTGAGGTCGAGGAGGCTTTCCTCCAGCGCCGGGCCTGACGCGTTATCGTCCGGCGCGGGGGTGGCGGTCCCGGCCTGGCTGGCGATCAGCTTGACCTGCGTCGCCGTAACATAGCCGGTCTGCGTCCCCCGGTTCGCTCGCTGCCAAGCGGAAATCGCTGCCCGCGTGCGGCTCCCCCAAAGCCCATCGGCCACGCCCGCATCATAACCGATCGCCGTCAACTGGCGCTGGATCGTGGTCCGCTGGGTGCGCGTCAAGCGCAACGCGGCCTCGGTCTGGGCCGCCGTCAGGGTGCCCGAGGGCGGGTCCTCGGCGGGCGGTGTCACCACCATGTCCC
>RCMY010003400.1_pt1 | contig 14088 bp, 20 predicted proteins | sample 2041341 | NCBI WGS metagenome assembly RCMY01 (sample SAMN09708234, study PRJNA481090) | Marine sediment metagenome, whole genome shotgun sequencing project.
CGGCCGCCGAGTCCGACGTGCTTCGTCGGTATTTCACCAACCTCGACCAGCCGGTTTTTGCACTGGTCAACTTGCCCGAAGTCGTCAAAGGTGCGTTGTTCGCTCGTTACTCGAGATCTCCGAAGAGTCTGCGCCGACTTTTTCTCGAGGAATTCGTCGACGATCTCGACATCAGCGGCGATGAGACGGTCGATGCAACCGTCGGCATGCGACGCGCCGAGGAGCTGTACGACCGAGTCTTCTTTCAATACGGCGACGACAGCGTTGCACAACTCGGTGGCGTGCACCTCGCGTGTGAACAAGCATCGAATGTGCTGACAAAGATCCTCGAGTGGGGACGCATCATGTCGTATCTCGAGCAATCGACCAGGTACATCCGGTACGACGAACGGCTCGGCGGTCGATACCGGTTCTATCGCGATCCGGACATCTTGAACTCGGTCCATGGCACCCGATACGTCGGCGAAATCGACCGCATGTTCGACACGTACAGTTCGCTCATCCCGGTTATGGAGCAGTTCTACAAGAACGCCGTCCCCAAGAAGACCACCGATGCCGACATCGCCTACCGAATGGCAATCCGGGCGAAAGCTCTCGACTCGATTCGCGGCCTCCTTCCCGCTGCGTCGTTGTCGAACGTTGGCATCTATGGCAGCGGCCAGGCATACGAGGCGCTGCTGCTACGTATGCGGTCGAGTGCATTGCCCGAAGCTCGCAGCTACGCAGATCTCATGCTCCGCGAGCTTCGCAAGGTCATCCCATCGTTCTTGAAACGCGTCGATCTACCCGATCGCGGCGACGTGACCGCTACGTATATCTCCGACAACGCTGCAGCGGTACAAGACGTGAGTGACCGTTTGCTCGACTCAACGTCGATCGAACCCGCCCAGGAGTCAAGTGTCGATCTCGTCGACTTCGACCCCGATGCGGAGATCAAACTCGTCACGGCCATGTTGTACCCGACGACCTCACTCAGCGAACGAGACCTCGTCGAGCAAGTTCGCAAGATGACCGTCGACGAACGGCTGAGCGTCATGAAGGCCTACGTCGGCGACCGGACCAACCGCCGGCACCGACCTGGTCGTGCGCTCGAGCGCGTCGACTATCGATTCGACATTCTCGGCGACTACGGCGCCTTCCGAGATCTTCAGCGACACCGAATGCTCACGATCGAGTGGCAGCCGCTCTCCACCCGACACGGCTACGTGATGCCCGAGGTGATCCAGATGGTACGCAAGACCACACAGTTCGCCGACGTCATGGACCGTTCGGCAGGGCTCTACGAGGCGATGATCGACGATTTCCCGGCGCAGGCTCCCTACGGCGTGGCTTTGGGTTACCGCATGCGTTACTCGATGCAGATGAACGCCCGGTCGGCAATGCACATTCTCGAGCTTCGCTCTGCGCCACAGGGTCACCCGACGTACCGGTCGGTCGCACAGGACATGCACCGACTGATCGCTGATCGTGCCGGTCACAAGGCCGTGGCCGAAATGATGAAGTTCGTCGACCATGCTCCGGAGGAGACCCTCGAGCGCCTAAATGCCGAGAACCGAGCCGCTGACCGGACGGGCATATCGACGACGTGACGAAAAAAGTCTGGCGAAATGGGCACGCAACTCCGAACTTGTGCCTATATTCCCCACAGCCCCATCTGAAACATGAGGAATGATGGCTAAGGAAGAGTCCGAAGAAGAGTTTGACGGCGACGTCGACAACGAAGAAGAAGACGACGACGATCTCGATCTCGACGAAGACGACGAGATTGACGGTGAACTCGATCTCGACGACGACGAGGTCCTGGTCGCTGTGGGCGTCGACGACGATGACGACGTCGATGATGACGACGATGACGACGATGACGAGGACGGCCCTGCGCCTGCTCGCAAACCTGGTGATGATGATGACGAGGAGGATGACGACGAGGTCGAAGCAGATCTCGATGCCATCTTGAAAGACCGTCTGACCTCTGGCGACGACGAGGACGAGGAAGACGAGGAGGATGACGACGGACCAACAACAGCCAAGAAGGCTACGCCGGCGAATCCCGATGACGTCCCGGCAAAGAACGAGGATGAACGCACCTGTGAATCGTGCTGGCTCATAAAGCCGTTGATTCAGTTTCCCGATGGTGGTCCGATCTGTATCGATTGTGCGTAAGGCGGCCCGCTGGCGCCGGTAACCTGACCCCATGGCCGCAAAACGAGACGATTCGACGCCTGCCGACCAACTGATCGACCTCCTGGTGTACGCCCCCGTGGGGATCGCCCTCGAAGCCGTCGACAGCCTTCCCAAGTTCATCGAGCGGGGGAGAAGCCAGGTCACTCTCGGTCGTTTCGTCGCACGTGCTGCGGCGAAAAAGGGATCCTCGACGATCGAGTCCCTCGGTGAACGTGTGGTGCAAGAAGCAGGTCAGGTGATCGTTGATCTTTTCGGTATCGACCTCAGCCGCGACCCCGACCCGGTCGTCGACGAGCCAGCAGCAGCGCCACGTACGGAACCAGCCGCTGACGCCACGTTGCCCATTGCCAACTACGACAGCCAAGCCGCTGCACAAATCGTCAAACTTCTCGCCCAGCTGACTCCCGATGAGCGCGAGGCTGTTGCCGCACACGAGGAGAATGGTCGCAACCGGGTGACAATTCTGCGCAAGATCGACCAACTTCGAGACAACGGGTGACAGCTCCGGTCGCCATCGACGTCCGTCGCGCTACGGCCGATGACCTCGATGTGCTTGCCGAGGCGCACCGACTGGGTCAGGCCGCGGTCGCCAACGCACGAGGCGGACCGCTGGACACGCTCCTCAATGGGCGCAGCGAGCCAATCGAAGAGTCATTTGCCGCTGATCTCGCCGACGCAACGACCATCGTGACGGTCGGGACCGCCGACTCGGCCGTCGTGGGATACTGCGTGCTCGAGATTCGTGATCTGCGAAATGGAGACAAACTCGGCGTCGTCAACGATCTCTGGGTTCATCCCGACGCGCGGGGGATCGGCATTGGATTTGTCCTCATGCGCGAGGCCTCGGAGACCGCAACGGCGAACGGTTGTTGCGGCATCGACGCACGTGCGTTGCCCGGTGACCGGGCGACGAAGAACTTTTTCGAGAGTTTTGGCCTCGTCGCACGTGCGATCGAGGTCCACAGGTCACTGCCGTAGGCAGCGTGTGTCTGCCGTAGGCAGCGTGTGTCTGCCGTAGGCAGCGTGTGTCTGCCGTAGGCAGCGTGTGTCTGCCGTTATTCTTCTTCGCTCGCTGGTGCGACGTCCGCAGCGGCGGGCTGAGCGGTCGCCTCGGCATCTGCCGACATCTCGGTGGGCGCAACAGCCTCTGGTGTCGCTTCTGGGGCGACGGCAGCCTCGGTGGGCCCAGCAGCCTCTGGTGTCGCCTCAGGGGCGACGGCAGCCTCGGTGGGCGCAGCAACCTCCGCTGTCGATGTCGATGTCGAGGCCGAAGGAGCTGCGGGCGGTGGCGGAATTGGCGCAGGTTTGGGCGGAATGGGGGGCGTCGCCGCAGAAGGGGGCTTTGCCGGCGCGAACATCGCAGCGATGTGTGGAACCCGTTTTCCGAGCTTCTTCACCGTCGCGGTGAGTTCGTCGGTCATCTTCGACGGCAAGGCGTGTGGTTTGACCTGCTGACGCACGGGCGAATACGCCACGGCGTCGAGCACCGTGCCCCAACGTTCAGGCATCGTGTCGGCAGCCATCGACGCGCTCGCTGCGTCCGCGAGCTTCGTTGCGAGTTCGGCGGGGAGCGGAGCGCCAGCCTTTGGTGGGCGCGACGACTGACGGAGGGCACGAACCGTCCGACCCTCGGTGACGAGCTGGTTCAGCTCGCTCAGCCATTTCCCGTGTTCGGCCTCGACTCGAGCGGAAAGTCCGTCCTTGAGTTGTTGTGCGAGGGCCCGACTCTCATCGTCCTTTGCACCGTTTTCTGCGGCGACGACGACCTTGCGAATGTCACGAAGGTCGATCTCGGAGATTCCCGCCAACGCTCCTTCGGCGTTGTCGCGCCATTCGGCGGCTCGCAGGCGAGGGAGAAGGTGTTCCCCGACGGCCTCGAGCATCTTTGGTGGGATCTCGGGCTGGCCGGCCTGCTTTGCGTCCTTGTTCTGGGCCTCGATCAGGGTGCGCAGACCCGGCACGCCATCTCGCAGGACGACGCGAGCCAGCGGCCGTTGCAGCTCGGGCAGAGCGTTGAGTACCGCGTCACGGTGTGTGCGCCGTGACCGAAGCCGTTTTGCCTTGGGACGCGCCGGCGCAGAACTGCGTTCACGACGTGGTCGATCGGTACGTGACCTTCCACCATCGCGCCCGCCGCCACCTTCGGGTCGACCGCGTCCATCACTTCGGCCATCTCGGCCGCGCCCGCCGCCACCTTCGGGTCGACCGCGTCCATCACTTCGGCCATCTCGCCCGCGCCCGCCGCCACCTTCGGGTCGACCGCGTCCATCACTTCGGCCATCTCGCACGCGGCCACCGTCTCGATCGCGGCCACCTCCACCACGTCCGCCATCTCGGCCTCGGCCGCCTCCGCGGTCGTCGCGGCCACGTTTTCCGACCAGACTCGTGGTCACACCACCCTCATCGCGACCCGACCCGAGGATCTCGATCGTCTGCGGCGCAGCCCTTTTGTTCTTGGGCGGTAGCACGTTGGTAATCAACACGCCATCGACGCCGAAGTCGGCGTCGGCTCGGACCACGTCTCCGACCGACGCACCCTCGTACAACAAAGATCCGTCAAGCGACCCCTTGGGTTGCTTGGCACCCGCGGCGCGCCAGGTGTAGGTGCCATCGTCTTGTTTACTGGTGAGCTCGACTTCGAGGCGTCTCGACATAGGCCTTCACGCTAGCGGTCTTTGCCTCGATGGGCCGAATCTGGGACGGCACAACTCAGCCTCGGTGGACAAGCTGTGACTAACTTCACGTGCTCTGGGGATATCGACGAAAATCTGTCGACAACCCTGGGGATTTCGCGAATTCGATTGACGAATCCCCGACGAGCGAGCAGGGTGGGCGACAGCCACGAGGGAACGCCCTCCGGAACCAAAACACGACGGTCGAACCCACACTGCGGGCAACTGCACGAGGAGAACACCAGACTGCTTTGGGGAAGGGGAAAACGGGCCCACGAGGTGAGGAACACGGTTCGCCAGACGAATCGCCCCACGAACCTCCGGGTGAGTGAGGCAGGACAGACGGCACTTTCCCAACAGCTTCGGCGAGCGGGAGAGAATCCCACAAAAGAACTGCCCCGCCAGACTTCGGTCCGACGGGGCAGAGCAATCGACTGAGAAGGTACTGCCGACGAAGCCGATGTGGGTGGACCCTGAACCGATCGTGAAGCCCTTGCGCTGGCGGCTCCGGCCAGATGCGCAAGGGCTTCCATCTTTTTCGCACTGGTACGATTCGATCCATGTCCAGTGGGGTGCGAGTCGACGTGTGGTTATGGGCGGTCCGGATCTATCGCACCCGAACCGCAGCGACCACCGCCTGTTCGGCGGGCCATGTTCGAATCAACGGAACCGTGGCGAAACCGAGCAAAACCGTCATGCCGGGTGATCGGGTCACCACTCGGGTCGCCCATTTTCCACGCGACCTCGAGGTCGTCGACACCCCAAAAAAGCGTGTCGGTGCCAGCGTGGCTGCCGGAGCTCTCATCGACTACAGCCCTGTGCCAGAGCCACGCGCCACGGCCCCAGCGCAAGCGGCGGTTCGCGAACCAGGCGCTGGCCGCCCAACCAAACGCGATCGCCGCCAGATCGATCGCCTGCGCGGCCGTGAAGAATGACACGTTGAAGAATGAGACACTGACACATGGCATCGATCGACCCCACCACTCCGAGCGACGAGGTCCTCGCGTTCCTTGGCGAGTATTACCTCGCAACACTCACGATCGTCAAGGGCAATGGAAATCCTCACGTGACCGCGGTGGGGTTCACCTACCAACCTGAGACGACGACCGCTCGGGTGATCACCTGGGCCGATTCGTGGAAGGCCAGACACGTTGCGAAACTCGGTACTGCGAACGCGGCGATCTGCACGGTTGACGGGGGTCGTTGGCTCACGTTCTACGGCACGGCCACGGTGACCAGCGAACCCGACGCGGTGGCCGAAGGGGTTCGTCGATACGGCGAGCGGTATCGCGCACCAAAAGAACGCGACGACCGGGTGGTCATCGAAGTGGACATCACCAAAATCATCGGTCGCGCCTGACGAACTCGACGAGATTGCCTCACCCCGAGGTGTCGACCCACGCGGTGCGAGGACGGCCCCTGGTGGTTATCTCGTCGATCAGGTCCGGCAGACACAACGGATAGACGGCACGAGGCGTCGACCTCATCTCGCCGGAGGTGAGCCAGTGAAAGTCGATGATCGCTTCATCCTCGAGAGCGCTCAGGGCCACGGGTGCCGCAGTGAAGGGTTCGTCGATGTGGAGGACGAAGAACGACTCCGTCTGTCGAAGTCGGCGTCCGCCGAAGTCGAACTCACTCACTCGCTCGAGTACGACCGAGCCAAGGTCGCCGGCGACGTGACCAACTTCCTCTCGCAACTCTCTCCGTGTCGCATCCTCGAGAGACTCACCGGGATCGAGCCCGCCACCGGGGGTCCAGTAGAACTGGCCTCGTTGCCTGTCACTCGGATCTTGACCGAGCACGAGCAGGGTTTTGCCTTCGGGAGTCACCAGAAGTGCCCGTCCGGCCGTTCGCTCGTGGACCATCACACGAGGTTACGTGCAGCGATTGCGGCTGAGTCCTCAGGCTGCGCGAATCTGATTCGGGAGCTCCACGGCCTTGGTCACCTGCACCCCGACAATGTCGTAGGGACCGCCGTTGATGCTGTCCTTTTCTGACGCAGCCTGCACGGCGATGCCACCATTTGGTAGCTCGGTGAGCTCCTTGACCTCGAACCATCCGCGTGCGTCGCCGTGGTTCTTGTTCACGATGTCACCGGGATTCAGGTCGGACATTCGGACCTGCATGACTTGGACGAGTGTTCGTTGCATGAGTGCCCATCGGCGCAGATTCCTTTCTCGTGAGACCCGGTGAGGAGTTAGTGTGCGACATGGCCACCATCATCATCACCGTCCTTGGCGACGACAAGGCAGGCCTCGTCGACCGGCTCAGCGGTGCTGTCGCCGACCATGGCGGCAACTGGGTTCGCAGCCACATGGCCGAGCTCGCTGGGAAGTTCGCTGGTGTCGTCGAAGCGACCGTTGGCGAAGATGAAGCCGATGCACTGATAGCCAGCCTCGACCAGATCGAAGCGGCTGGTTTGCTCCACATCACCGCAGAGCGAGCGGACTCCGATGCCGATGCGAGGTCCGGTGAACGACTCTCGCTCCATCTCGTGGGTCAAGACCACCCCGGAATCGTGCACCAAGTCGCTCGGGTGTTGGCCCGACACAACGTCAGTATCGACCAGCTCCAAACCGAAACGGCACAAGCACCTCAAGGCGGACATGTTTTTCGGGCAGATGCCGTGCTCGATCTCCCGGTCGGGCTCGACGTCGACGTGTTGGTCACCGACCTCGAAACGATCGCGCAGGATTTGATGATCGACCTCGACGTCGCCGACGGTTGATTCGAAGGCGACCGTTCAAAACTTGGGAACCGTGAGGTAGTTCTCGCCGCCGCCAATGGCCTTGACATCGTCGAGCCAGCTGCCTTCATAGGAGCTGGTCCGAAGTTGCAACATGTCGGAGGGTTCGCCCGGTTTCGTCGTCTCGAGCGTCCACGCCTGCCGCTTGTATGTCCAGTTGTCGGGATCGAGCGAATGGGCGGCTCGCCAGTATGGAACTGCTGCGTGTCTACCGACAGTTCGAAAGAGGTGCTGGCCGAGTTCGAAGTTCGCCGCAGCCTCGCCATGGTGCCGATCGCGCGGCAACGATGCCCGGAGCACCTCGTCGCTCGACATCGAGTAGCGACTACTCGACCCGTTTTCGATCCAGTCGACGAGAGCCGCTCGATACGCCACAGAGATGTCCGGGATCCGAGAGGCCTCGGCCACAGACTCTCGGATCGGTTCAGGCACGGAATCTGGAAGTTTGCCGAGCTTCGCCCCGCTTCGTTCGATCGATGCAGCCTCGGCGGGACGGACGATCGTGCCCTTCTCGTCGATCCACACGGCCATCGGGACATTGTTGAAACCGAACAACTCGTCGGTGATGTGTGCGCGGTCGATGAGCGACGGGTGCGTTGGAGCAGCTCGATCGATCCAGGACTGTGCCTGTGCCGGTTCGATGTCGAGAGCCACGGTGACGACCGTGAAACCTCGCGCTTCGAACTCTTCGTGGAACGCCTGCCACCCGGGCAGGCTGGTGCGACAACCTCACCACGACGCCCACGCCACGAGCAACACTTTCCGGCCGTGCAGCGAGGAGAGCGAGAACAGGTTGCCGTCGCCCGCCGTTGGAAGCTCGAGTGCGGGAGCCACCGCCGTATTCAGGCTGCGCCCGAGCGATTCCGGACCGAGTGCGTACACACCGACGTCGGCGTCGTGAACGAGGGCCATCCCGAGCACGTCCGACAACACGGTGACGTCGAGGCGGCCATCGGCTGTGGCAACACCGGCCGCAGGAACACACAGATCACCCTTGCAGAGACCCTCGGGTTTGGAAATCCATCCCGTTCGCGACTCGAAGTCACTTTGGTCGACGGTCAATTCGTCCAGAATCACCGACGAACCCTACTTCAGGAGTTGAGAGAGCTTCGGCACGAACCGCGGAGTTGCTGCTGCGTAGTCGTCGTAGCCCAAGTAATGCTCTCGCAACTGCTCCTCTTCCCAGCGAGCTTTGATGGTGAAGAACGCGACGAGGGCCAGACCGATGAGCGCAGTAACGAAATTGCCCGACCGTATGACGATTCCGACGACGATCGCCAGCACACCGGTGTATATGGGATGGCGCACATACGCGTACAGCCCCCCGGTCGCAAGTTCGCCGCGGCCGCTCGGAACCGGCGTGGGGGTGAGCGCTGCGCCGAGTCGGAGCGACGCGACGAGCGCAATGATGACCCCAGCGATCGAGAGCGCCCAACCGGCACCTGTCAGCCAGGCTGGCGTGGCCCAGTCGTCCCCAGACGGCGCCACGATGATGACCAGCAGCAACACCACCTGGGCAACAACGAAGCTCCAGCCGGTCACGGTGCGGTTCATCTCTCGATTCTCGCAGCAACCGCTATGTTCGCATGGTCGGGCTTTGCTCTGGTGAACGTGTCGGTCAGAGACTCTCAAGCGCAGACCGATAAGTTCGGTGGCCACCACCGATGAAAGGAAATCATGCTCAAGCGAATCCTCAACTACTTTCGAGATGTCTCAATCCCTCGACCCTCGGAACCTGCACCATCGACGTTCGGAGCCGAAGCGAGCAACATCCAGCACGAACGTGACCGGGCCGCTGCATGGGACAAACAGATTTCCATCGAAAAGGGCCGGCCACGCGGGATGTAGGCAAGGCAGACGCCAAACGCAGCCAGAAGAGACTGGCGACCGCTTGGCGCTAGTCCCGAGCGACTGCCGACACCGTTTGGGCCGATGAGCGCAATTCGCGAATGCCCGGAACGAACGGGGAGGTCGCCTACTTCCGGTGTCGAAGAGTAACGCGCCGGCGGGCTCTACGCTGGGTCGTTCACAGGGACGTCGGCGGCGCCGACAGGACAGCACCATCAGCGAGGAGCAGGCGACTCGAGCTCCGATCACGGGCGTCACCCAGACGTCGAGAGGACAGACATGCGCATCGATGCCATCCCTATTGGCGCAAACCCGCCGGAGGACATCAACGTGATTGTTGAAGTCCCCGTCGGGGGCGAACCCATCAAGTACGAGCTCGACAAAGAATCCGGCACGTTGTTCGTCGACCGATTCCTCTACACCCCAATGCGGTATCCGGGGAACTACGGCTTTGTGCCGCACACACTCTCGGAGGACAGCGACCCGATAGATGTGCTCGTCTGCAACACCAGAGTGATCGTGCCCGGGGCCGTCATCAACTGTCGACCCATCGGTGTGTTGGTCATGGAAGACGACGCCGGCCACGACGAGAAAATCCTGGCCGTTCCGTCAGATCACGTGTCGAAGCGGTACTCGGGTGTCCAGAATTACTCCGATCTGCCCACGATCACCACCGAACAGATTCAACACTTCTTCGAGCACTACAAAGACCTCGAGCCCGAGAAGTGGGTCCGTATAGGGCATTGGGGCGACGCCGCGGAGGCGAAGCAGATGATCACGCAAGCAATCGATCGAGCCAGCGGAGCGACAGCGGCCACATGAGGCCGTTGGCGTCGTCGCTAACGTTGCTCGATGGCAACCTCGGTCACGAAAGCTCCCGCTCCATCGAACGTCATCTCGAGCTCGATCGGCGTTCCCTCGACCAACCCCTCCTTTAGACCAATGCACATCACGTGCAGCCCTTGAGGCTCGAGCACGAGTGACTGACCAGGGTCGAGCTGCGTCGCAGCCGGGTCCGCCGGAGCCATCGACGCGACCCCGTCGACCATCGACGATTCGTGTACCTCGATGCGATCACAGACACGGGAATATCCGGCTTCGAAGCTGATGGGGACTTCGCCATTGTTCGTGACGGTCCCGTAGAGGGCCGCGTTGGTCGCGTCAGGAGCGGTCGGACGGGCCCACATGTCCGATGTCCCGATGGTCGAATCAGAAGACCCGCAGCTGACGAGTACCACAAGACCGAATGCGAGCAGGGTGGGGGGTAGATTTTTCATGACTTCAAAAGCTCCTCGATGTCATCACGTAGTTGGTTGGGGGTGATCGTTGGGGGCCAAACGACACGGAGCGAACCTGTCGTGTCGATGCCGAGCATCGTAGCGGTGTGGTCGACGTTGTAACCGCTCTCGATGGTGCCCTCGCCGAGCTCATAGAAAACGCCATACTTCGCCGCAGCACGATCGATCGCCTCGCGGGAACCGCTGGCGCTGGTGAAAGTTGGGTCGAAGAACTCGACATATCGTTGGAGGTCTGGCTGCACATCGCGTGCTGGGTCGACCGTCACCATCACGAGGTTTACACGTTCACGTTGATCGTCGCTGAGGCCCTGTAGTGCCGTCGATGCGTCCGACAGGGCCGTCGGGCAAATGTCTGGACAATTGGTGAAACCGAAGTAGAGCAGCGTCACGTCGCCCAGGTTCGCCGAGAGATCGACCGCAGACCCGTCTTCGTACTCGAGTTCGTCGAGTTCTGGAGCAGGCGAGGAATCTTGGAGCGCGGTGCCCGAGTAGAGATGGGGCGACACCGAACCCGCAAGCGCACGTCCAGCGCCGAACAAGAACACTCCGATCAACGGGATCGCGATCAGATACTTGATTGAGGACCGTTTCATGGGTAGCCGTTTCATGGGTAACAGAGGAACAGGTGGGCGGCTTCGTACGCAACGGCGGCGGAGCCGTCGGCATATTTGAGTTCGGAGGCCAGGATGTCGATGTGGCGAACGATCTTGTCCGCATCGTCTGCGAGCGTCTGGTAGCGGTAGTCCCCTCGGATCACACCGGCACCGTCGACGAGGATGTATCCCGGGTCGAATCGAATCGATGCGTCCGCGTTCGTTTCGAAGAATCGGCCGAATCCCGCGCCCACCGTGTTGCGAATGCTTGCGGTGTCGCCGCCGACCACTGCCCAGTTAAGGTCCTCTGCCCCGTAGCGCCCGGCAACCGCGAGAAGATCGCCGGCGGTTGGGTCATCGTCGAGCACGATCGTCACCAGCTGGAAGTCCGTGTCACCGAGGTCGATCGAACTCGACACTGCGTCGCCGACCGCCTGCATCGTCTCGTCGGCGTCACCGCACTCGGCGTCACACTGCAGCGACGTGAACGAATACAGCGTGACCGAACCACGAACCGTTTCGCTCGTGAAACTGTCGCCCGCTTGGTCAATCAGCGCATATCCCGGCGCGAGGCGAAGACGTGGCAACACCTGAATGGGTTCGAACACCGCAAAGGCGATGGCCGCGGCGATTAGCGTTACCAGAATCCCTGCCAGAACCTTCAGCCAGCGCGGTGCGGCGAACTCTCCACCACTCGACATCGGGATGCTCGGCGGGAGATCAGCATTAATAGAATGAGCGACGTGACCATCAAGAAGTTGCTCGTGTGGGTCGCAGCCGTTGCTGCGTTCGGCGCGATGTTGTACACCTGCGCTCTCCCGGGCGTCTTCCCTGCCGACGACGACAGCAGTGGCTTCGCCGGCACATACACCGTCAACGGCGTCGACCCCCTGGGGGTTGAATATTCGGGTACCGTCACGATCGTCCCGACCGACGACACCACCCGATACGTGATCGAGTGGATCGTCACCGGCGTGATCCAAGAGGGCTTTGGTCGACTCTCCGATGACACCTTCACGGTCGATTGGTCGACGGTCGCGTCGGGCGGGGGAGTCGGCACCGGAACCGCCCGATACACCGTCGAGACCGACGGGCGATTGGTTGGGTCGAAGTCCGTCGACGGTTTCGATCTCGAAGGCACCGAGGAGATGTTCCCAGCTCCCTGAGTGACCTCTCGACGGGCCAATGTCGGGGTTCATGTCGTGGCTTTCAGATAGCTGACGAGTGCGTCCAACTGTTCGCCATTCGTCGTCGTCGGCCCGGGGTTGCTCGAGCCTGGCGCCGAGCAGCCGGCAAACACACCGACAATGAACACGGCAAGAATGAAACGAATGGGCGCCGACACGGACGCTGGGCAGGTCACGACGCCTCCTCGTCTACCAGGGTCTCGAGGTACGCCTGCAGCGCCTCGAGATCCTCTTCGCTCAGACGTTCGCGATAGATGGGGAGCATCTGTCCTGCTGGCCACCCTTCGACAACATATTGGTCGGGGAGCAGGATCGATTGTCTGAGGTACTGGGTAGCGCTCAGGCCTTCGACTCGTCCGCCAGCATTCGACGCTACGCCGTGTAGCGATGGTCCGACCCCGTCGCGATCGCGTTCGGTCGAGTGGCACACCGAACAGCCTGCGCCACGTGAGGTGAACACCTTTCGTCCATCTTCTGCCCCGGGAGGAGGTGGGACGTCGGTGGCCGTGAGAACCAATCGTTCGTGGGCATCGACATCGATCGAACCCTCGAACAGCGGCACCCGTTCGTCATCATCATCGACCAGCACGACCTCGAGCACATGGCGCCCAGGCGCTATCTGCCAGTCGCCGAAACCTCGCGCCCGTTCCTCATCGGCGGCAACGATCACACCCGCCTTCGTCTGGCCGTCAATGGAAAGCTCGAGCGATCTGGTTGCGCCCGTGCGCTCACCGATCTCGACGATCTCGGCGCCGGCCATGTGGTCCACGACGACTCGAACACCCGCAACGTCTGCATTGGTGCGAAACGGCACACGCGTTGCGGCAACGACCGCCATGACCGATACGAATACCACGAGACCTGGCGCGGTCAGGCTTGATCGTTGAGGGCTGCCGTGCGCAAATTCCGCCGCCGGTAGCTGGGAGGGCTCTCGGTCGCCGACGCCAGTCATCGCCATGGTCACGTTGGCGCCATACCGGCGCGGGGGGTAAGGGGCGCGTTCGCCACTGAGGCGTTCGGCCGCCAACTTGTTTCCCAGGCCAAACCGACAATCAGACGGTGCACAGCCGATGAGCTGTACATCGGTGGCGCCGCGTTCGAGATAACCACGAACGGTGTTCGGCGTGAACATGCCCGCACAGCTCACCGCAATCGTTGCGCTGCTCTCATCGGTTCCGACCACGGGATCGTGCCGGCTGCAGATCACCCGGACGTGTCTGCCAGCGACGTCGGCCGTCGGCGACGTCCAACCAGGCAACTCGATCGCATCGAAGGCGCAAGAGCCAACGCAGATCCCGCACGACACACATTGGCTCGAATCGAGCAGCGCAACCGATCGCGCTCCGCCACTTGAGCTCGCCTGGCTCATCGATAGCGCATCGTACGGACAGTCCTGTACACAGAGTTCACACCCCGTGCATGCCTCCTCGTCGATCTCGATCGGCAACGGATCCGAACGTCGGAGAAGCCACGGCAGGGCGATTGCAACGACGAACACGAACGTTGCTGTTGCGACGGCGTACCAACGCAACCCCGACAACAACGGCGGCAACAAGAACAGAA
>RCMY010003401.1_pt1 | contig 14087 bp, 10 predicted proteins | sample 2041341 | NCBI WGS metagenome assembly RCMY01 (sample SAMN09708234, study PRJNA481090) | Marine sediment metagenome, whole genome shotgun sequencing project.
AATCGACGCGGCCCGATGCCGCCTCACAACCAAGGGATCATCGCCATGGCCGACGTGCAAAAGAACTACATCGCAGGCGAGTGGGTCACCGGCCCTGCGCAGATTGAGAACCACAATCCCTCAGACCTGAGCGATCTGGTTGGCATCTACGCGCAGGCCAGCGGCGATCAGCTAGAGCAGGCGCTGGACGCCGCCGCCACCGCGCAGGCCGAATGGGCCGCCTACGGCCTCGAACGCAAGCAGGCCGTGCTGAACGCCATCGGCAACGAGATGATGAGCCGCGCCGAAGAACTGGGCCGCCTGCTGAGCCGCGAAGAGGGCAAGCCGCTGGCCGAGGGCAAGGGCGAGGTGTTCCGCGCCGGTCAGTTCTTTACCTACTACGCCGCCGAAGTGTTGCGCCAGCTGGGCGAGAATGCCGATAGCGTGCGCCCCGATATCGAGGTCGACGTGCGCCGCGAGCCTGTCGGCACCGTCGCCATCATCAGCCCGTGGAATTTCCCCACCGCCACCGCCAGTTGGAAGATCGCGCCGGCGCTGGCCTATGGCAACGCCGTGATCTGGAAGCCTGCCAACATCACCCCCGCCTCGGCCCACGCACTGACCGAGATCATCGCGCGCCAAGACATTCCCAAGGGTCTATTCAACCTCGTGATGGGCGCAGGCCGCGATGTGGGTCAGCGACTGGTCGAAAGCCCCAAGGTCGATGCGATCTCCTTCACTGGCTCGGTCCCGGTGGGACGCGGGATTGCCGTCGCTGCCGTGCAGAACTTTACCCGCGTGCAGATGGAAATGGGCAGCAAAAACGCCCTGTTCGTCGCCGACGATGCTGATCTGGATCTGGCCGTTACGTTGGCGCTTGGTGGCGCCTTCGGTGGCACGGGGCAGAAATGCACCGCGTCTTCGCGCCTGATCGTGCAAGGCGGTGTGCATGACGCATTCGTTGAAAAACTGGTTGCTGGCGCCAAGGCATTAAGGGTCGGCCATGCGCTGAGCGAGGGCGTCCAGTTGGGGCCAGTTGTCTCAGAAGAGCAGCTGAACGAAAACCTCGCTTGGGTTGAAAAAGGTCGTAGCGAAGGCGCGGAGCTGGCCTGCGGTGGCGAGCGTCTGAGCATGGAGACCGAGGGCTATTTCATGTCGCCCGGCGTGTTCCTGAATACCACCAACGACATGCAGATCAACCGACAGGAAATGTTCGCGCCGCTGGCGTCGGTCATTAAGGTCGCCAGCTACGACGAGGGGTTGAGCGTGGTCAACGACACCAATTTCGGCCTGACCTCCGGCATCGTCACGCGATCCCTCGCCCGCGCCACGCATTTCCGGCGCAACGCGCGCACAGGCGTCGTCACCGTCAACCTGCCGACCGCCGGGACCGACTACCACGTCCCCTTCGGCGGGCGCGGCGACAGCAGCTATGGTCCGCGCGAGCAAGGGCAGACGGCGCGCGATTTCTACACCATCGTCAAGACGTCCTACATCGCCTCAGGCAAACCCGAATGACCCCGCGCATCGACGGCCTGCAATACGCCAACTGGTCGGAAAAGATCTTCCGCCAGATGCGGACGGGCGGGCTGGATGCGGTGCATGTCACCATCGCCTATCACGAGAATTTTCGCGAGACGGTGCTGAACATCGAGCAGTGGAACCGCTGGTTCGAACAATACCCCGACCTCATCATGAAGGGCCGGTGGGCGGGCGATGTGCGCACCGCGCACGAGTCCGGGCGCACGGCGATCTTCTTTGGCTTCCAGAACCCCAGCCCGATCGAGGACGATATCGGGCTGGTCGAAGTGCTGCACGATCTGGGCGCGCGCTTTATGCAGCTGAGCTATAACAACCAGTCTCTGCTGGCGACTGGGTGTTACGAGGCCGAGGATCCCGGCATCACCCGCATGGGCAAGCAGGTCATCAAAGAGATGAACCGCGTCGGCATGGTGATCGACATGAGCCATTCTGCGGATCGCTCGACGATTCAAGCGGCGGACCTCTCGCAGCGCCCGATCGCGATCACGCACGCTAACCTGCATTCATGGCAGCCCGCCCTGCGTAACAAGCGCGATGACGTCATCCGTGCGGTCACGCAAAACGGCGGCATGATGGGCTTTTCCGCCTATCCGCACCACCTAAAGGGTAAATCCGACTGCACGCTGAGCGATTTCTGCGAGATGATCGCGCGCGCGGCCGAACAGTTCGGCGCGCAGCATTTCGGCATCGGCACCGACCTATGTCAGGATCATCCCGACAGCGTCGTTGAATGGATGCGCGTGGGCCGCTGGTCAAAAGAGATCGACTACGGCGAGGGCAGCGCCGCCGCCCCCGGTTTCCCGCCGCAGCCGGACTGGTTCAAGGACAACCGCGATTTCCCCAATTTTGAGCGCGGTTTACGCGACGTCGGCTTCGTCGACGGCGAAATCGACGGACTGATGGGCGCTAACTGGTTGCGTTTTTTCGACGAAAACTTCATCCCGCGCGGTTCTGCACGTAACTGCGTGGGCCAAGCAAAACCGCCGGGCTGATCCGGCAGCAAAATACAAAAACACCCCAGGGAGGAGTGTCAAATGTCAGACATCAACGCCGCGCCCGGCAATCGGGCGCACATCAACAAGCCGCTATTCGCGATCACCGGGGGCTTTATCGCGCTCTTCTGCGTGATCGCGCTGGTCAATCTGGAGCTGCTTTCGACCATCGTCGATGCCAGCTTTGCCTTTTCGGCCAGATATTTCGGCCTTTATTGGCAGATTCTGCTGCTGGCCACGTTCCTGATCGGCATCGTGCTCGTCTTCTTGCCCGGCAGCCGGGCTATCATGGGCGGGGTCAGCGTGCCTGAATTCCCGGCCTTCCAGTGGGGCGCGATGATCATGTGCACCCTTTTGGCTGGTGGCGGCGTTTTCTGGGCCGCGGGTGAGCCGATGGCGCATTTCCTGTCCTCGCCTCCCTATTTCGGCGCCGAATCCGGCACGCTAGATGCGGTTGGCCCGGCCATGGCACAAAGCTTCATGCATTGGGGTTTCCTCGCCTGGGCCATTCTGGGCGCGCTCAGCACCATTATGCTGATGCACTACCATTATGAAAAAGGCCTGCCGATGGCGCCGCGCACCCTGCTCTATCCGGTGTTCGGCGATCACGCGATCAACGGCCCCATCGGCTGGATCGCGGATGCGGCCTGCATCATCGCGGTGGTCGCGGGCACTGTCGGCCCGGTTGGATTTCTGGGCCTGCAAGTCAGCTATGGTCTGAACGCCCTCTTCGGCATACCCGACACCTTCGCAACGCAGGCAGTAGTGATCGCGGTCCTCGTCGCGATCTACACGATCTCGGCCATCACGGGCCTGTCCAAGGGCATCCAGATCCTCAGCCGGATCAACGTGATCCTCGCGGCAGTGCTGCTGGTCTTTATGCTGGTCGCTGGTCCTACCGCGTTCATCTTTTCTAGCTTCTTCTCCGGCTTCACCACTTACATCACCGATTTCTTCGGCATGGCGCTCTATCGCGGCGAGGCGGCGGTGTTCGGCGATCCGGGCTGGCTGGGCTGGTGGACCGTGTTCTTTTGGGGGTGGTTCATGGGCTATGGCCCGCTTATGGCGATGTTTATCGCACGCGTCAGCAGAGGGCGGTCGATCCGCTCGATCATCATCATGCTCTCGCTGGTGGCGCCCATCGTGACGACGTTCTGGTTCACCATCGTCGGTGGATCGGGCATTGCGTTTGAGCTGGCAAATCCCGGCTCAGTCTCGACCGCGTTTGAGGGCTTCAACCTGCCCGCCGCGCTGCTGGCGATTACACAGCAGATGCCGATGGGCTTTATCGTGTCAGTGCTGTTCCTGATCCTGACGACGATATTTGTGGCCACGACAGGTGACTCGATGACCTACGTGATCTCGGTCGCCATGTCGGACGAGGATCGCAGTTCGACCGGCGTGCGTGTCTTCTGGGGCGTGACCATGGGTGTCATGGCGCTGATCCTGATCTGGACCGGCTCAGGCGGGATCGGCAAGCTGCAAAGCTTTATCGTCGTCACCGCGGTGCCGGTGTCGCTGATCCTGCTACCATCCCTCTGGGACGCCCTGCGGATCACCATCGCAAAGGGGCGCGGCACCGACTGACAACAAAAGACTGGGCGGCCCGATCGGGCCGCCCTACTTATTTGAAAGGAGGATGATCCATGCAAATCGACCAGCCCGCCGCCATCGCAGCCATGCGCCAGCCCGATCAGGTCATGCGGCTGGAACGCATGGGATCCTTTCATCAAAGCCGATTGTCCTTCATGCGCATCCTTCTGCGCCGGCTAAAGGCCGAGGATTGGCGCATCGAGCGCGCCAAGTTCGACATCGACGCACGCGGCGTCGGCACCGCAATCTATACCGCGCATGGGCCTCAGAACAGCTACAGCCTGATCGCCTTTGCCAACGATCTGGACCCTGAAAAACGATCCGACCGCGTGATCGCCACCGAATGGGACGCGACGTTCACCCTGTTCGACGGCATCCCGACCGAGGCCGACATCGACCGCCTGCGCGCCAACGTGCCGCTGCAAGAGGCCGGGCGCATTAGCCAGAGCGAGCTGTCGCTAAGCCGCGCCAACAGGTCGGTCCGCCTCTGGGATCATGTCGTCGCGGCGCTGGCGTCGGGCAAGCAGCCCGATCCAGCCATAATTGAGAGCGTCGGGTATCTGATGCGCACCACCGCAGTCTATGGCTCGGGCAAGTTCGGCGCGGCTGACCGTGCCGCCACGTCCGACAGGACGGAATTTCAGGCCCCCTACCAGATCGAGATGCTGTCGGTTTATCTTACCCGCGCCTTCGTCATGGACCTCGTCGAGGATATGGCCCGCCAGCGCGCGCCCGACACCGCCGTGACCATGGAGCCGGGCTTGCGCCGCCGTTTTGGTATTGGCAATTCCACCGGCCTTGGCATGGCCCCTTATCTGCTGAATCACCCCGCGCTGCTGCACAGCTGGATCGCCGCGCGCGAGACGGCGCTGTCGCGGGTCCGCTCGCTGCCCCAAGCCAATGCGCAGCATATCGAAAAATTCCGCCAGATGGTCAGGCGCGCAATCCTGCACGCGGCTGCATGGCACAGCGATCATCCCGCGCAAATCGCCAAGCTGGCGGACCTGCGCGCCGATCTGGATCTGCTGGCCACCCATCTGGACAGCGCAGGCCTGACCGGCGCACGCCCTTGGGATCATCTGTGGCTCTGGGCCGAAGAGGCGCTGTCGCTGGAGGGGCAAGAACAATTGGTGTCGCTGCTGCTGGAGCCATATCCCGAACTGGTGGACGAGCTGGCCGATACGATGGCCTGCGACGAGGATCACCACTGGCGCATCGCGGGCGGCATGACCTGTGCGCGCCTCGCAGATATCATGCGCAACGTCTATGGCTGGGCGCTGGATATCGACTGGACCGCACCGGGCGCGCAGGCCCGCGTCTGGTATGTGTCCGAGGCCAAACTGGAACCGCGTCTGGGCGAGCGACGTCTAGAGCCGGTCGAGCCCTACGAGCAGCCGCTCAGCCCCGGCCGCGATGCGGCGCGACTTATGGAGGCGCTGGACAGCTTTGATGGCGCGACCGTCGCCGCCTTTGTTCTGGCCTGTCCCGAACATCGCCATATCGTGCGCCGCGCGCAGATCGCAGCGCGCCTGCCCTATGCAGAAATCCGTGGCAACACCATCGGCGAGGGCCTAATGCCCATCGACATGCTGCGCGCCAAGCTCAGCTTCTTTGGCGCATGCAATTTTGACCCACGCTCGGACCGCTGGGTGAGGATCACGATGTTTCAGCATGCGCCATATCCCGATGAACTGGCGAGTGGTGACGCCGATGACTGGACATTTCCGCCGCTGGAGGTCTCATGAGCTGGGCGCTGAGCGAGATCGAGGGCCTAGCGCGCAAGGCCGCGCGCGGTGCGGGCTTTAGTTGGGGCATGGCCGAAGAGGCGGGCAAGGCCGCGCGCTGGCTGGCCTCTGTCGGGCTACCCGGCCCCGAGGCGCTGGCTGAATTTTTGGACGCGCACGACCGCACGCCCCATGCCCGGATGCGGCCCATCAATGTGGACGCAAACATATGGCAGGCGGAGGGCGGCACGATCTGCCCGATATCGGCAGGTGCCGCGCTGTGCGATCTGGCCCAAAACGATGCGCCCAGCCGTGACATCCACATTGAGGCCTGCGCCTATCCCCTTCTGCTCCTGCCCTTCGTGCGCGCTGCCGCCGAGGATGGTGGCCAGCCCGAGCGCATGATTTGGGAGGGAGGCATATTTGCTTTCTCCAGTGAGGTCAGAGGTCGTGTCGACACGCCTTTGGCCGCTGTCGGCCAGGTGGATATCAAGCAGGGAACGGCGGATGATCTACCCCTTCCAAGCTGCCAGCTGCGCTACGATCTGGCCGAAGGCCCGGCCGCGCGCCTCGCCGCACTGGCCGCGCGAACCTATGCGCCCGATACCGACGAAAGCCGCATCGCGGGCGCGGGCGCGGGTCTGAGCGACAATGATTGAGATCCTGCGCCAGATGGTGTGTCCGGCACGCCTGACATTGATATGCGACGTCTGCGAGGGGATGTTTTTAGCAAAAAGACAGCGCAGGGCGCGCTCTTAACCGAAATCGCGCAGGCGCGCGACGTAACGGGCGAGGGTGTCGATCTCGAGGTTGACCGCATCGCCCACCGCAGCGCGGCCCCAGGTCGTCACGTCCTTGGTATGCGGGATAAAGTTGATCCCGAAATCGCAGCCATCCACCTCGTTCACCGTCAGAGACGTGCCGTTCAGCGCGACCGATCCCTTGGGCGCGATGAAGCGGGCCAGCGCCTCTGGCGCCGTCAAGGTGACGCGGGTGCTGTCACCTTCGTCGCGCATGTCGCTGATCCGCGCGATCCCGTCGACATGCCCCGAGACAATGTGCCCGCCCAGCTCATCCCCGACCTTCAGCGCGCGTTCCAGATTGACGGTGCGGCCGATGGCCCAGTCCGAAAGGTTGGTCTTGGACACCGTCTCGGCCGAGATTTCGACGTCGAACCAGTCATCACCGGTCTCGATCACGGTCAGGCAGGCCCCGTCACAGGCAATGGACGCGCCCAGCGCGATGGTGCCGGTGTCATAGCCACACGCAATGCGCGCGCGCAAATCGCCGCGCTGGTCGAGAGCGTGGATACTGCCCTGATCGGTTATGATGCCGGTAAACATGCGATGTCATCCCTTCCAAGCGTTGCTCCGAGGTAGCCGCGCGTGCAGCGTGAGGCAAGACGGCGCGTGGCATTTGTATCAATTTCGCCTATTCGACGGCGTATGATGTAAGCATTGGTAGTCCTTGTTAAGTTTATGCAAGTATGACGGGATCATGGACACCATAACCGGCGCACGCCACGTCTTCTTGTTTCTGCAGGGGCCTCATGGGCCTTTCTTTGCACGGCTTGGGCATATGTTAGGCCGGGCCGGTGCAGACATATGGCGCGTTGGGTTCAACGCGGGCGACAGCGCGTTCTGGCGCGACCGGTCCAGCTATATCCCCTATCACGGCGCGCCCGAGGATTGGGCCGATACACTGGACGCGTTGCTGACCGACAAGGGCGTGACCGACATCGTGCTATACGGCGACACCCGCCCAATCCACACCGAGGCGGTGAGGCAGGCGCGTGCACGCGGCCTGCGCATCCATGTCTTCGAGGAAGGGTATATGCGGCCCTACTGGGTCACGTATGAGCGTGGCGGCAGCAACGGCCATTCGCGCCTGATGGAACTGAGCGTCAAGCAGATGCGCGCCCATCTGGAGCAATCGGATGTGGACAGCGCGCCGCCCCCAGCCAGTTGGGGCGACATGCGCCACCACATCTTTTACGGGGCGCTCTATCATTTCTTCGTGCTGGCGCTGAACCGGCGTTATCGTAATTTCAAAACGCACCGTGCGATCACCGTGCGCCAAGAGTTCGGCCTATATCTAAGGCGCCTTTTGCTGATGCCCGTGCAGGCAGTGGACCGACGGCTGGCGACGTGGCGCATCCGGCATGGCGGATTTCCCTACCATCTGGCGCTGCTCCAGCTAGAGCATGACAGCAGTTTTCAGATGCATTCGCCCTTCGCGACGATGACCGATTTCCTAGAAACCGTCGTCATCGGCTTTGCAAATGGCGCGCCGACGCATCATCATCTGGTGATCAAGGCGCATCCGCTAGAGGATGGCCGCGTGCCGGTGCGCCGCGATCTGCGCCACCTTGCGCGGACGCACGGCGTCGCGGACCGGGTGCATTATGTGCGCGGTGGCAAGCTGGCGCAGCTCTTGGATGAGGCGCGCAGCGCTGTCACCGTCAATTCCACTGCTGCGCAACAGGTACTGTGGCGCGGCATCCCGCTGAAAACCTTCGGTGAGGCGGTCTATGCCAAGCCCGAGTTCGTATCGACCAAGCCGCTGGCTGATTTCTTTGCCGGGGCCGAGCGTCCCGATCGCAAGGCCTATACCGATTACCGCCGCTACCTGCTTGAGACCAGCCAGATCGCGGGCGGCTTTTATTCGGCGCGCGGGCGACGGCAACTCTTGCGCCAGGCCGTCGACATGATGCTGAGCGCCGACGACCCCTATGATGCACTGCACAGCGGAACCGCGGCTCCGAGGCAACAGTTGCGCCTCGTCACATAAGCGGCACAAGCCGTAGCGCTTTATTTTCGTTTCGAATTCAGCTATCCTGACGAGTGATATACGCTGCGCAGACGGCGATACGATCGAGACCGAGGCAGAGAATCAGGTCGAGGAGACCGAGCAGTGAACATCCAGACAAGCCGATGGGCGCGGTCCATCGCACTTGTGGCCATCGCATTGATGATCTCATCTTGCGGCATAATGCCCCAAGTTGGCCCCAGTAAACGTCAGATATACGCGGGCTCGGTAGATCGCTCGGGCGACGCCTTTGTCGTGGAGGTCAACGACCGGGTGACGCGCGCGACTGCTGTTCAACCGGCACTCGGCTTCAGCGCCGCGTTTCGCAATGCGGGGCAGCTTGGATCGGACACGATCCGCCCAGGCGATACGTTGGGCCTGACCATTTGGGAAAACGTCGACGATGGCCTGCTGGCCGGTGAGACGTCGAACCAGACCATCCTCGAAGAGGTGCAGGTCGACGGCGGCGGCTTTATCTTTGTGCCTTATGCGGGCCGCATCCGCGCGGCGGGCAACACGCCCGAGGCGATCCGCCGCATCATCACCTCCAAGCTGGACGAGCAGACCCCCGACCCACAAGTGCAGGTCCGCCGCCTCGCCGGGGATGGCGCCACAGTGTCGCTGGTCGGATCGGTCGGCGCGCAGGGCGTCTATCCTATCGAGCGTCCGACGCGCACGCTATCGGCCATGTTATCGGCGGCGGGCGGAATCGTGATCCCCGCCGAGGTCGCGCAGATCACCGTCCTGCGCGGAGGCGAGCGCAGCAAGGTCTGGTTTCAGGATCTCTACAAATACCCGGAATTCGACATCGCCCTGCGCGGTGGTGACCGCATTCTGGTCGAGCAGGACACACGCGCATTTACTGCGCTGGGTGCAACCGGCGCGCAGTCGCGCGTGACGTTCGAAACGCAGAACCTGTCGGCGATCGAGGCAATCGCGACGGTTGGCGGCCTTCAGGCAGCATCTGCGGATCCGACCGGCGTTTTCATCATGCGTAACGAACCGGCCGAGATCGCCAACCAGGTGCTAGGCCGGAACGATCTGATCGGCGATCAGCGCCTTGTCTACGTGCTGGACCTGACTAAGCCCAACGGAATGTTCATGGCGCGCGATTTCTCGGTCCGCGATCAGGACACACTCTATGTGACCGAGGCACCCTTCGCCCAATGGAGCAAGGTCATTAGTGCGCTTACCGGTTCGCTCGGCGTGATCGGAAACGTCGATTCCGCATCGACGGCGCTCGGCGGCAGTTAATGCGCGCGGACGTTGAAAATGATCCCGCCGGTGCCGAAGGGCGCCGGCGGGTTTTCTATTTCAACGGTGGCTTTTTGTGCCAATCCCGTCTGAGGCGCATCATGGCGCTGTCGGGGTACGATATGCGGCTGGGCTGGCCCGGCGCCGATGATCTGGTCGCCGTCTGGGGCCACAGCCCCTACGCCCGCCGGGGCGAAGCGGCGGCGGCGCGTACCGGCGCAGGCCTCATCCGGCTTGAGGATGCATGGCTGCGCTCGCTCCTACCGGGCCGCGCGGGCAGCCCGCCCCTTGGGCTGCTGATCGACGGGCGCGGCGCGCATTTCGACGCCTCAACGCCCTCGGACCTCGAGGTGCTGCTGGCCACGCACCCCCTTGACGACACTGTGCTGATGGATCGCGCCCGCGCTGCCATCGCCCGGCTGCAAGAGGCCCACCTAAGCAAATACAACGCACATGATCCAGATCTGACCTGCCCCGATCCGGGTTACGTTCTGGTCATCGACCAGACCCATGGCGACGCCGCGGTGCGGATGGGCGACGCGGACGCCAACACGTTCCGCGAAATGCTCTACTATGCGCAGGAGGAAAACCCCGGCGCGCGTATCGTGATCAAGGCACACCCCGAAACAGCACAGGGTCACCGGACCGGCTATTTCGCCGCAACAGACACGACGGCAGAGCGCGTGACCCTGCTGGACGATCCCGTCAGCCCATGGTCCCTGCTCGAGGGCGCGATCGCCGTCTATACCGTCTCCAGTCAGTTGGGCTTCGAGGCAATCTTTGCCGGGCACCGCCCCCGCGTCTTTGGCCGCCCATTCTACGCCGGATGGGGCCTGAGCGATGACCGCCACCCATTGGGCCTGTCCCGCCGGGGCCGCTCGCTCAGTCGCGCGCAGCTCTTTGCGGCGGCAATGATCCTCTATCCGAAATGGTACGATCCTTTTCGCGATGCGCTCTGCGAGATCGAGCAGGCGATAGACACGCTTGAGGCCGAAGCGCGCGAATGGCGCGAGGATCGACTCGGCTGGGTCGCGCACGGAATGCGCCTGTGGAAACGCAGGCCGCTGCAACGCGTCTTTGGCCGCCATGCTTCGGTGATCTTTCGCGGTGATGATCCGCGCCGCCGACACATGGTCTGGGCGGGCAAGGCAGATCTGGCACCCCCGACGGCCGTGCAAGCCGAGGACGGGTTCCTGCGCTCGCGCGGATTGGGGGCCGAACTGGTTCCGCCGCTCAGTCTGGTGCTGGATACACGCGGCATCTACTACGATCCTACCCGCCCCAGCGATCTGGAGGATTGGATTGCCCGGCGTGCCCATATGCGCCCCGATCAGACCCGCCGGGCCGAGGCGCTGATGGCCAGCATCACCACGCAGGGCGTGACCAAGTATAACCTCGGCGGCGCGACCCCGGAGCTGCCCGAGGGCATCCGTATCCTCGTGCCGGGCCAGGTCGAGGATGACGCCTCAATCCGCACCGGAGCGGGCCGCATCTGCACCAATCTGGCCCTGCTCGAAACTGTGCGCGAGGCCAATCCCGATGCCGTGATCCTTTATAAACCCCACCCAGATGTCGAGGCAGGCCTTCGCAGCGGCGCCATCCCGCCTGAGACCGCAAAGACTTTTGCCGATCTGGTGCTGACCCGCGCCGATCCCGTGGCGCTGATGCGTGAGGTGCAGGAGGTCTGGACCATGACCTCGCTACTGGGTTTTGAGGCCCTCATGCGGGGGCTGCCCGTCACCACGACCGGCGCGCCCTTTTACGCGGGCTGGGGTCTGACCACCGATCTGGGCGCAATCCCCGCGCGGCGCCGCGCAAGACCTGCGCTCGCCGGCCTCGTCCACGCCACGCTGATCGATTATCCGCGCTATTTCGACCCGGTCACCAGCCTACCCTGCCCCGCCGAAGTCATTTTGGAACGTCTGGCCACCGGCACAGTGCCGCATCCCGGCCCGGCCAATCGCGCGTTGTCAAAGCTACAGGGCCTTTTCGCCTCGCGCGCCGCGCTCTGGCGATAACATGTGAAAGCGCCGCGCAGCCCGTTGGGGCACGCGGCGCTTTCATTGTTCAAAAAAAATACTCAAATCATCCAGAAGGGCCAATCAGGCGCGCTCGGAATATTCCATTGTCTCGGTGTTGACGACAATCGCCTCGTCCTGCCCGACAAAGGGCGGCACCATCACTTTGACGCCGTTGTCCAGCACCGCAGGCTTGAAACTGTTGGCTGCTGTCTGGCCTTTCACCACTGGCTCGGTCTCGACCACGATGCAGGTGACCTTTTGCGGTAGCGTCGCGTTCAGAGCCTCGGATTCATGATACTCGATATGGATCGTCATGCCGTCCTGAAGGAACGGGCGCCGATCGCCCAGAATCTCGGCGGGCAGTTCGATCTGCTCGTAAGTCTCGCTGTCCATAAACACCAGCATACCATCGACTTCGTAGAGGAATTGTTGATCCTTCTGGTCCAGCCGCACGCGCTCTACCTTGTCGGCTGAGCGGAACCGCTCGTTCAGCTTGGAGCCGTTGCGCAGGTTGCGCATCTCAACTTGAGCAAAGGCGCCGCCCTTGCCCGGCTTGACGTGATCGACCTTCACGGCCGACCATAAACCACCGTTATGCTCCAGCACGTTACCGGGGCGGATCTCGTTTCCGTTGATCTTGGGCATTGTGGCGAAATCCTGACGAAAGGTTGAAGGGAATTGGGCACACCCTATATATGGTGACACGCAGGGGGGCAAGCCAACGAAATGTCGTATTGCAAGGCCTGGAGCCATGCAAGAAACACATAGAAGGTATGCATATCTGCTCTATCCGAATCAGATTGAATGCTCCATAACCAGCGCTAAGCCGAAAACACAAGAACAATAAAATGAAGGACGAATCATGAAAGATTTCGTTGATGCTGCCGCCTTCAACAACGAGCAGGGCAACCGGGCACGCAAACTCTTCGCAGCCGTCGTACTGGCTGCTCTGGACGATGCCATTTCCGACGATAAGAAATATGGCAACGGTCCTGATCAGATCGCCCGTTGGGCGCGTTCGCGCGACGGTCGCGAAGTGCTGTCCTGCGCTGGGATCGACCCGAACGAGCGGGTTGTGTCGGGCCTGATGGACTTTGTTTCCAAAGGCGTGCGGACCTCCGTCGCCCTTTCACGCGAAGAGAGCGAGCGTCGTCACGCTGCCGCCGCGCAGGCCGAAGCCGCCTAAACCACGCCGCAGACTGAACATGTCGAAGCCTCGCCATCGGCGAGGCTTTTTCATTTCTACCCTATGGCGTCAAGAAACACTTTATATTGCAGGTGGTAGGCAGTGAGGGCGGCACATGGCGCGCACGATCATGATACAGGGCGCAGGCTCGAACGTGGGCAAGTCGATGCTGGTTGCAGGCCTTGCGCGCGCCTGCACTCGACGCGGGCTGAATGTCGCCCCGTTCAAGCCCCAGAATATGTCGAACAACGCCGCCGTAACAGCCGACGGCGGCGAGATCGGGCGCGCGCAGGCGCTACAGGCCCGCGCCGCCGGACGCGCGCCACATACCGACATGAACCCGGTATTGCTGAAACCTGAAAGTGAGACAGGCGCGCAGATCATCGTGCAGGGGCGCGTTATGGGCAGTTGGCAGGCCCGCGCTTATCCCGAACGCAAGGCCGAGTTGATGCGCGCGGTGCTGGACAGCTTCAACCGGCTTAGCGCTTCCGCCGATCTGGTGCTGGTCGAGGGCGCGGGCAGCCCGGCCGAGATCAACTTGCGCCGCGGCGACATTGCCAACATGGGCTTTGCCGAGGCGGCGGGCGTGCCGGTCGTGCTGGTCGGCGATATCGACCGGGGCGGCGTAATCGCGCAGATCGTCGGCACGCAGGCCGTGCTGGCGCCGGAGGATGCCGCGCGTATCAAAGCCTTTGCGATCAATAAGTTTCGCGGCGACCCGCGCCTTTTCGACGATGGCCTCACAGCGATCGAGCAGCGCACCGGCTGGCCATCCCTCGGAGTGATCCCATGGTTTCAGGATGCATGGCGCCTGCCCGCCGAAGATGCGCTGGATATTGTTCAGCGTCCCGGCGGCGCGTTCAAGGTGGCTGTGCCGCGCCTTGGCAGAATTGCCAATTTTGACGACCTTGATCCCCTCAGCGCCGAGCCGGACGTAACGGTCCAAATGATTGAGCCGGGCCGCCCCTTGCCCGGTGATGCGAACCTC
>RCMY010003402.1_pt1 | contig 14087 bp, 13 predicted proteins | sample 2041341 | NCBI WGS metagenome assembly RCMY01 (sample SAMN09708234, study PRJNA481090) | Marine sediment metagenome, whole genome shotgun sequencing project.
TATGGCCATCTGCCACCAGCATGTGTTCGAGGATCGCGGCGTCCGCTTGCGCACTGGCTTTGGCGGGCGTCCAGACCTGCATCAGCAGACCGCGCACGGCGTCCGGTGTGCCTGCCATTTCGGTTTCGAGTTTGTAGTCGGCGAAGGTTTCATAGCCGAGCAGGTTGGCGCGTTCCTCGCGCAGTTTCAGGGTCTCTGCGGCAATGGCGCGGTTGTCGGTTTCACCGCCGTTGGCGCCGCGCGATGTCCATGCCTCATAAGCCTTTTCGCGCAGGTCACGGCGTTCGGAGAATTGCAGAAACGGCACGATAAGCGAGCGTGAAAGGGTAACGATGGGGCCGTCCGCGCCTTTTTCCTCACCAGCGGATTTTGCGGCGGCAATGACGAAATCCGGCAGGCCAGCGGTGTCTTCCAACGGCATGGACCAGTTGCGTTCATCCGCCAGCAGGTTTTGGGTGAATTGCGTGCCAAGGACGGACAGTCGTTGTTTGACCTCTGCCAGGCGGTCGGCCTCTGCGCCTAGCAACTGCGCGCCAGAGCGGACGAATCCGCGCCGCGTCAGCATCAGAACGCGGGATTGTTCGTCAGTCAGGTCGAGCTCTTCGCGGCGGTCCCACAGGCTTTCGATCCGCGCGAACAGGGCGGCGTTGGCGGTGATTTCAGAGGAATAGGCGGAGAGCAGCGGTGAGAAGTCCCGCATCAGGGCTTCGCGGGTTTCGTTGCTGTCGGCACCTGCCATGGCGAAGAACGGCGAGAGCGCCTTTTCGAGCGGCGTATCGGCAAGTGCCAGTGCTTCGATGGTGTTGGCGAATGTTGGTTCGGAGTCGTCCGTGATAGCGGCAATATTGGCGCGGCTTTCGGTCAAGGCTTCGTCCAGCGCTGGCGCAAAATGGGCGTCTTCGATTAGATCAAAGGGCGGCAGGTCGAACGGGGTGTCCCAGGGGGCGCGCAGCGGGTTGGTCATGGATGATCTCCTTTGGCCGTAACCTATGCATCCTTTGCGGCGTCACAACCGCAAATCGGACAGTCGGGCCGTTGTTTGATGGTGATGATGCGGGTCTCTGCATAAAGTGCGTCGTAAATGAGCATGCGACCGCGCAACCCCTCCCCTGCGCCGGTGATGGTCTTTATGGCTTCGACCGCCATCATCGCGCCGAGTACGCCGGGAAGCGGGCCAAGGACGCCGCCTTCTGCGCAACTCGGGACCAATGCGGGGTCGGGTCGCTCTGGAAATATGCATTGATAACAGGGGGTTTGCAGATGTGGTGCAAACAGACTGATCTGGCCTTCCCATTGGGTCAACGCGGCGGAGATCAGCGGCTTCTTAGCCGCGACGCAGGCGGCGTTTACCAGATAGCGGGTATCGAAATTGTCTGTCCCATCGAGCACGAGATCGTAATCTGCGAAGAGGTCGGTGGCGATCTCTGGCGTCAGTCGCCGTTGGTAGGGTTTGACGGTGATGTGAGGATTGAGCGCGGTCAATGCCTGCGCCGCTGATTGGACTTTCGGCATTCCGACGTTGTCGCTGGTGTGAATAACCTGTCGTTGCAAGTTGGTCTGATCGACTGTGTCGTCGTCGATTATACCAATGGTGCCCACGCCTGCTGCTGCAAGATATTTTAGCGCGGGTGACCCCAATCCGCCTGCTCCGACGACCAGAACCGCTGCGTCTTTCAAAGCTTTCTGTCCCGTGCCGCCGATCTCGCGCAGGACAATATGGCGGGCATAGCGGGTGAGTTCGGCGTCGCTGAACGGCGCGTCGGTGGAGGGTGTTTCAACCGTTTTGTGTGCCCGGGATCTGAGTGCAGAGAGCAAATAACCATACCCCGCCACCACAAAACCAAGCCCGAGGAGAAGAAACCACAGTCTGGCGTCGCCTCCCGTGGCCTGCCGCAGAGGGTGCCCGTTGGGCAGTGTCAGTTGCATCGCAATGACCGCCGCCAGAAGAACCGCGACGAGCGAAATTCGTAAGGCGCGCGGCGCGCCCATGGCCCAGCCAACGCCCCACACCACCGCTGCGATCAAGAGAACCAAAATCACGTGGTGCCCTTAATCTGTTCCGGTGGAGCCAAAGCCACCTGCGCCGCGCACGGTCTCGTCAATCGAACCAACCGCGAAGTCCGCCTGCACGACAGGGGCAACCACCATCTGCGCAATGCGCATCCCGTGCGTGATTTCGAATGGCTCTGCGCCGGTGTTGTGCACGATAACCCCAAGCGCGCCGCGGTAATCTGAGTCAATGGTGCCGGGGCTGTTGGGCAGGGTGATGCCGTACTTCAAAGCCAAGCCGGAACGTGGCCTGATCTGCACTTCAAAGCCGTCCGGAATAGCGAGACGCAGACCGGTGGGCACCAGTATGCGTTCGCCCGATCCGAGTGTGACTGACTGACGATCCCCGAAATTCGCCCGCACGTCTGCACCTGCCGCGCCCGATGTTGCATAGGTCGGCAAGCCTAGGTCTTGGTCCGCACCAGAAAGCCATTCCGCCGTTATCTGCACCATCAGTTCATCGCCTCGGCTATCTTTTCGGCCAGCCGTTCCGCGACCTGATCCTTGCTCATTCGGGGCCAGTTTTCGGTGCCGTCTGCGGTTATCAGCGTCACTGCGTTTTCCGTTCCACCCATGATGCCCGTTTCGGGGGATACATCGTTGGCAACGATCCAGTCACAGCCCTTGCGCTTGCGCTTTGCTGTGGCGTTTTCAATGACATTTTGGGTTTCGGCGGCAAATCCGATGACCAGTGGCGGGCGCGAGGTGGACGCGCAGACGGTCGCCAGAATGTCCGGGTTCTCGGCGAATTCGAGGACGGGCAAACCGTTGCCGTCTTTTTTGATTTTCTGATCAGAGGCATTGGCCATACGCCAGTCCGCGACGGCGGCGGCGAAGATACCGACGTCTACATTCTGTGCAGCATTGACCGCAACCAGCATTTGCGCGGCTGTCTGGACCCTGACCAATTCCACGCCCGTCGGCGGTGCAATATCTGCCGGCCCCGATACAAATGTTACCCGTGCACCCTGCGCCAAAAGCGCCTTCGCAATGGCAGTGCCCTGCGCTCCGGATGAACGGTTCGCGATGTAGCGGACGGGGTCAATCGGTTCATGCGTCGGGCCAGATGTCACCAACACGTGCCGCCCCTTTAGCGGGCCGTCATTTAACGCCGTTTCGATTGCTCCGACAATCTCCATCGGCTCGGACATTCTGCCAAATCCGAATTCACCACAGGCCATGTCACCCTCGCTTGGGCCAGAGGTCAAAATACCGTCGTTCTGCAAGGTCGCCAGATTTCGCTGTGTCGCTGCATGTTCCCACATCCGCACGTTCATGGATGGCGCGATCAAGACCCGCTTGTCGGTGGCCATCAACAGGGTCGAGGCCAGATCATTGGCGTGACCGTGCGCCATTTTCGCCATTAAGTCTGCGGTTGCGGGGGCGACGACGACCAAATCAGCCGCACGGCTGAGTTCGATGTGGCCCATCTCGGCCTCATCGTTGAGATCAAAGAGTTCTTGAAAAACCTTCTCCCCCGCCAGCGCAGAAACACTCAATGGGGTGACAAACTCGCACGCGGCTTTCGTTATTACTGGCGTCACGCTATGGCCGCGTTCACGCAGGCGGCGGATCAAGTCCAGCGATTTGAACGCTGCGATCCCGCCGCCAATGATCAAAAGTATTTTCTTGCCAGCCATGCACGACACCTTTCGTTAACGTCGAAAGACTAGGCGCTTGACCGAGAAAGAGCCAGACGAAAGCCACGCCCTCAGTTGAGGAATGCCTGCACCTCGTTGCCATGAAAGTCGAGGCTTTTGCGCATCTTGCCAAACGCTGCCGCTTCCAATTGACGAACGCGCTCTTTTGAAAGGCCCAACTCACTGCCGAGGCTTTCGAGCGTGCGTGGTGTGTCCTGCAATTTCCGCTCACGGACGATGAATTGCTCACGGTCGCTCAACGCTGTCAGCGCCATCAGCAACCATTGGCGTACGGTTTCCGTATCGTGAGAATTTTGAACAGTTTCAGCGGCCTGCATGCCATCATCTTCCAGCGCATCGATCCATTCGCGCCCTTCGTCTTCGCTTGATTGGGTGGCGTTCAAGGAAAAGTCAGACCCCGTCAAACGGCCTTCCATCATCTCGACATCACGCAGGGGGACGCCGATTTCTTTCGCGACAGCTTCAAGGAGATCGTGACGCTCCAAAGTGTCACCGCGCGTTTGCGCCTCGCGTTCCAGACGTGCCTGAACGCGGCGCATGTTGAAAAACAACGACTTTTGTGAGGATGTCGACCCTGTACGTACCATGGACCAGTTGCGCATCACGTGATCCTGAATGGACGCCTTGATCCACCACATCGCATAGGTAGAAAACCGCACACCGCGGTCCGGATCGAATTTATCGGCCGCCTTCATCAACCCAAGAGACGCCTCTTGGATCAGATCATTCATTGGCGCTCCGTAGCGTTTGAACTTTGCAGCCATGGAAATCGCCAATCGCATGTAGGCTGTGATCAGCCGATGCAAGGCCTGTTCATCCCGTTGATCGCGCCACGCAATGGCGAGATCACGCTCGGTTTCGGCGTCCAGAAGTTCGGCTTTCATGGCTTTGCGCGTCATGGTGCGGTCGTTGTTTGGATCAATCGCCATCTGGTCCGTCCCCTTCGTATGTGCTCGCATCGGGTTGCGTTTACTGTTGTATTGGTTACGCATCTCAAACGCGTCTGGACGAAAGAAAGTTCCCACTTTGCCATTGCCTAAATTCACACTCGTCCTAGGTGGCGCTGCATCCGGAAAGTCCGCATTTGCCGAAAGCCTTTGTTTTCAAACGACGAAGCAGAGGGTTTATGTGGCGACGGCGCAGGCATTCGACGACGAAATGCGCGCAAAGATTTCTGACCACCGCGCCCAGCGCGGGCCGGATTGGGTCACGATCGAAGCTCCTTTGGATGTTGCATCGGCATTGATTTCGCGCGGGCACGATGAAGTTGTTCTGCTCGATTGCGCCACGCTTTGGCTGTCCAATGTCCTGCTGGCCGAACAGGATGAAAAAGCTGCTGCCTCCGGGCTGCTTGCGGCGTTTGCCGCCACCCCTGCCCAGATCGTTGTTGTGTCAAACGAAGTCGGACACGGGATTGTGCCGGACAATGCTTTGGCAAGGCAGTTCAGGAACGCACAAGGGCAACTAAACCAGAAGCTCGCCGCTGAGGCCGAACTGGTCGTTCACGTCATCGCCGGATTGCCGCAAGTGTTAAAGGGCGACACCGCTGGAATTAAGACATGTTAACATGACGGTCATCTATTGGGTGCGCCATGCCCCGACCCACGAGAAGACCTTTGTCGGGCACCGAGATGTCCCCGCGGACCTATCCGATCACGCACAAATTGCCCGCTTGAGGTCTGCGTTGCCGTCGGACGCACTTGTGGTGTCGTCTGATTTGTCGCGCTCTATTGAAACGGCATCGGCCATTCAAGGCAGTCGCACCCGCCTCCCCCACCGCACTGGCCTGCGCGAGTTCAATTTTGGCGTTTGGGATGGCTTGGATTTTATGCAAGTTGCCGAACAATGGCCGGATCTTTCGCGCTCCTATTGGGAGACGCCGGGCGATGTTGCGCCGCCTGATGGCGAAAGCTGGAACGCCGCCGCCGCCCGCGTCACCGCAGATATCACAGCCCTGTCCGCCCAGCATCCGCGCCGCGACATTATCGCTGTTGCGCATTTCGGTACGATCCTGACGCAGGTTGCACAGGCCGCAAAGCTATCGCCCTACCGTGCCCTTGCCCACAGGATCGACAATTATTCAATCACTGAAATCCAGATCCGCCCGACGTGGGGCGTGGCCCGCATCAACCACATTGTGTGAGCGTCGTCCCCACCAAATCGGATTTGCTCCACGCGGGCAAGAGGACTAACATCGCCAAATGACATACCGTTTAATCCTTGGAAATCGCTTGTATTTCAGTTGGTCCATCGCAGCTTACCTGATGGTCGAAAAGTTCGGGTTGTCCAAGCATTTTGGGATTGAGATCGTCCATCCGCAAACAGAGTCGGACGTCGCGCGGTTCCTGAAAGACGTTCCGCCAGCACGAACATTGCCGACAATGATAACACCGGACGGCGTCGTGATTTCCGACAGCTTCGCCATCGCCGAAGAACTCAACACGCGGTTTCCTGACGCACAGATGTGGCCGAAAGATCCTGCGGCACGCGCCGTAGCGCGCACGGTGGCGGCGGAAATGCACTCTAGTTTCAGCGGGCTTCGCGGAAATTGGCCGGTTAATTTGCGGCATAGCTTTGTGGGGGCGGTCGCTCCGCCAGAGATCGAGAAAGAGCTCGACCGGTTGGAAACCATCTGGGCCAATGCGCGTGACAAAACCGGTGCGACCGGCCCGTGGTTATGCGGTGACTACAGTCTCGCAGACGCCATTTTCGCACCCATGGCCGCGCGGCTGGCGGCCTATAAATTCGACACACGCTCTGTGACTTCGGCCTATGTTGCCGCTCACATTAGCGATCCCGCGTTCAAGAAATGGCGTGCTGATGGTTTGGCGGGCGACCCCGTCATGCCGAAATTTGAAGTCGACTTGCCCACTGCCCGTTGGCCGACATAGTCATTTTACCCTGCGAATACCTTTCAGCGTTTACCTTTCAGTAACCACCATGCCGTTAACCTCGGTTAATCGGACGAAAAGGGTTTGGAATGGTGGCACGGGCCTACACGGTGGCGTTTCAGGGCGTCGACGCGCGGTTGGTCGAGGTGCAATGTGCCACGTCCCCCGGCATGCCCGCATTTTCCATCGTCGGACTGCCGGACAAGGCCGTGAGCGAGGCACGCGACCGCGTCCGCGCGGCCCTTGGTGCGCTGTCCATCGCACTACCGTCAAAGAAAATCACAGTAAATATGTCACCCGCCGACCTTCCCAAAGAAGGCTCGCACTTCGATTTGCCAATTGCGCTGGCCTTGCTCGCCGCCTTGGACGTGATCCCTCGCGACAAAGTCAGCGAAACCGTGGCACTTGGCGAACTCTCACTTGACGGAACACTGGTGCCAGTGCTCGGTGCCCTCCCCGCCGCCATGACTGCTGCCACTGAAAACAAAGCGCTTTTTTGCCCCTTCGCCTGCGGGCCCGAAGCCGCGTGGGTCGACGCTACGGCTGTCTACGCGCCACGCACACTCGCCGAAGCACTGCGCCACTTTACGGGACAAGCCCCCATGGACCCCGCCGCCGCCGGAGAGGTCAACGCCCCCCCGATCGGACGGGATTTTGCAGATGTAAAAGGACAGGAAAAGGCCAAACGCGCCTTGGAAATTGCTGCAACGGGACGGCATCACGTTTTAATGGTCGGCACGCCCGGGTCCGGCAAATCCATGCTAGCGTCGCGCATAGGGAGTATTTTGCCACCCCTTAGCCCCACGGAAGCGCTTGAAACTTCAATGATCCATTCCCTTGCAGGACTGTTAAGCGACGGAGGCATCAGCCGCACGCGGCCGTTTCGTGAACCCCATCACACAGCATCGATGGCAGCAATCGTCGGCGGCGGGCGTCGTGCAAAGCCGGGGGAAATCTCGCTCGCGCACAATGGGGTGTTGTTTATGGACGAATTCCCTGAATACCCACGCGCGGTGCTGGAAACCTTGCGGCAACCTATCGAATCAGGTGAGGTCGTGGTGGCGCGCGCCAATGCACACGTCCGATATCCCTGTCGCTTCATGCTGGTCGCGGCGGCAAACCCATGCAAGTGCGGTTACTTGACCGACCCCATCCGCGCCTGCGCTCGCGTACCGGTATGCGGGGAAGATTACATGTCACGTATTTCCGGACCGTTAATGGACCGCTTTGATCTGCGCATCGAGGTCCCACCCGTGGCCTATTCGGACCTTGATCTACCTCAATCCGGCGAGTCCTCTGCCACAATTGCGGGTCGTGTCTCCACAGGTCGCGCGGTGCAAACCAAACGATTCAAGGGTACATCGATGCGATCAAATGCTGACCTTGAAGGACGCACCTTAGAAGACGTCGCAACCCCTGACTCGGACGGCAAAGCATTGCTGTTAAAGGTTGCGGAACGATTCGGTCTTAGCGCGCGCGGCTATCACCGCGTTTTGCGGGTCGCGCGCACCATCGCTGATCTGGACGGGTCCGCCGATGTCCGCAAACCCCACGTGGCAGAAGCCGTGAACTACCGACTGGCTTTGTCCCACGAACTTTGAACGAACGCCGCCGCCTGACGCATGGCAGCGTTGGCTTCAGGCAATCGGCCATCGAACATCTGCCAAACGTGCGGGCATCCCGGCCAGACATCGACAACACCGCCGGTCATTTTCGCTATACCTTTGGCATCGCTCAATAAAACCTCGTCTTCTCCGACTTGCACGAGGACAGGCGGCGGGTTTGGAAACTCGGCGAACAACGGACTTGCCAAGGGCAGCGCGGGGTCTGCGCCATTTAGATAAAGGTCCACAGCTTCTTGCATGCGCGTGACGGGGATGAGCGATTCGACCGCGTCGTTCGTCGAAAGGCTTTCGCCCGACAAGGTCAAATCAGTCCACGGCGAAAACGCGAGCACGCCTGCGGGCTTTTGCCCCCGCTTCAGAAGCGTCGACAACAGGCCGAAGACCAGATTCCCCCCAGCGCTGTCGCCTGCGATGACAGTTTGATGCGGGGACCAGCCGGTTTCGATTAGATGGTCCCATGCCGCCAGAACTGCATTTGGCGCGGCCGGAAAGGGCGCGGACTGCAACACAGGGTAGTCCGCCAAAAAAACCGTGGCACGGGTGCGTTTTGCCAAACGGCCTGCGACAGCGCGGTAACTGCGTTGGGAACCCGTCACAAATGCGCCGCCATGCAGATACAAGATCGCGCGGGCGGGCGTTGGGACGTCGTATGTGATACGAAGATTTGGGCCGTCCGGCTCCGCCGTTATTCCCTTGGGGACACTGAACAAAAACCGTGCCGCACGCTCGAAAGAGCGGTTTGTAGTTTCCGGTGCGACAGCACGTTGCAACCTCGGCTTAACAATTCGGCGCATTACGAATGTCAGCACCCGAAGGCGCCTGGACGGATGGGTAGGCATCATAGGCGTTTAGCCTCAATCGCCTCCCAGATTTTTGCGGCGATATTCACATTGTCAAAACGCTCCAACTCCTGAATGCCGGTAGGGGAGGTCACATTGATTTCAGTCAGATAGTCGCCGATCACATCAATCCCGACGAAAACCTGACCCTTTTCACGCAGCAACGGCCCAATGCGAGCGCAAATCTCAAGGTCACGATCAGTCATGCCGATCTTTTCCGGGCGCCCGCCTACATGCATGTTGGACCGCGTTTCACCACTGGCAGGTACGCGGTTGATGGCACCAACGGGTTCACCGTTCACAAGAATAATGCGTTTGTCGCCGGCACTTACGTCTGGCAGAAACTTTTGCATAATAAGAGGCTCACGATTGATGCCGCTGAACATTTCGTGCAGCGAGGCGAGGTTGCTATCCCCGACCGTCAACTTAAAGACACCTGCGCCGCCGTTGCCATATAGCGGCTTCAAAATGACATCCCCATGCCGAGCACGAAACGCTTTAAGCGTTTCAAGATCGCGGGCGACAGCCGTCGGGGGGGTAAGATCAGGGAAATCGAGAACCAACAATTTTTCCGGATAGTTGCGGACCCAGAACGGGTCATTCACCACCAAAGTGTCGGGATGGACGCGGTCTAGGAGGTGGGTGGTCGTGATATAACCCATGTCGAAAGGCGGGTCTTGCCGCAACCAGATCACGTCAACCTCAGACAAATCCTGCTCGCGCATTTCGCCAACGTCAAAGTGGTTCCCGACCTCGCGACGCACAACAAGATCCTGCCCCTGTGCCAAAACTTGGCCTTCCTGATAGCTGAGCTTGTCTGGCGTGTAATAAAACAGTTTATGTCCACGCGCCTGCGCCTCTTCGGCAAGCCGGAACGAACTGTCCGCGTTAATATCAATTGCCCCGATCGGGTCCATCTGAAACGCGACAGTGAGGGATTTTGCAGCAGTCATAGCGGGTCCTGTCCAATGGTTTCCACCTACATGGACGCGAGGGCCCGCAAGCGCAATGATCAGGCCGCCATAAATGCGTTTTCAATAACCTCGACGCGCCCCGTTTCATCGACCAGCGCAAGGTCAAACCGGACGTCTGTCAGTTGCCCGCGTGGCTGGGTCGCGAGAAATTCTGACCCAGCGCCATAAATCCTGTCCATTTGACGGCGTGTTAATCGTGCCGCCGCCTGCGCGTGGCTGCGGCTTTTCTTCACTTCAATAAAAATGACGCCGTCCCCGTCCTGTGCGACCAGATCAATCTCTCCTGCCGAGCCGCGCCAGCGTCTTGCAAGCATCTGACGCCCACTGCGACAATACTGCTGTGCAACAATCTCTTCAGCGGCGAGGCCGGCGTGATAGGACGTTTGTCCGCGTTTTTGTAAAGTTGTCATGCTTCATCCTTCAGGCTAAGGGCCAACTGATAGACGTCGCGACGCGCCATTCCGGTGGCGCCAGCAACGGCAGTTGCGGCATCTTTGATCCGCATGGTTTGCATTGCTGCAATCAAAGCGTCTTTAACGCCTTGTTCGTCCAGAACTTCTACGTCTCCGCGATCAATCAGAACTACGATTTCTCCTTTTAATGTCCGTCCGTCGAGTTGGTTAATCAAATCAGCAGCCGTTCCAGTGAGGACCTCTTCGAACTTCTTGGTAAGCTCGCGGCAGATCACAACATTTCGGCCTTCACCCACAACATCGGACAAATCACCTAACATTCCATGAATCCTTTTGGGGGATTCATACAAAATCACCGTCGCTTGTACGTCTTTCAGCTCCAACAGCGCCGCACGCCGGGCGGTGGTGGTACTGGGCAAAAAGCCTGCAAAATGAAACGCATCGCTGGGCAGGCCAGAGACCGTCAGCGCCGCAATCACAGCAGATGCGCCCGGCGCGGTGGTGAGCGGCAGGCCATTTGCACGCATATCAACCGCCAGTTTGTACCCCGGATCGGCAACAAGTGGCGTACCCGCTTCGGAAACATAGGCCAGCGATTTTCCGTTTCGCACGGCGGCCAACAAACGTTCTCGCACGGCGGGGGGCGAGTGGTCGTGATAGGCGACCATGGGGCGTGTACCGGCGGAAATACCGTGTATTTCCATAAGCTTGCGTGTGCTTCGGGTGTCTTCGGATGCGATGACGTCAGCACTCGCGAGAATATCCAAAGTGCGCAACGTGATGTCACGGGCATTCCCGATCGGCACAGCACACAGGTAAAGTCCTGCGGTGAGGGGAATATTGCGGTGATTCATGCCTAGACCCTCGGAACGGGCGCATTATGATGCGCTTAAAGATGTGGCCGGACTGCCCCGACCACCAGAGAGAAGTGAGATAATTGATGTTTGCCCGTTTGCCCAGACTGTCTGTTCCCCTACGCGCGTCTGATCCGCGTCCATTTGCTGCCCGTGTCTTTGCGCTAACGGCGTTGGCGTTCCTTGCGGCCTGTGACCTCGCCATCCCGAGTGCGGGCGGCAGCGGCCAACAGATCGACCCGAGCGCCCCTATTCAGGTTGCCCTTTTGGTGCCCGGTGGTTCCGGTGAGGCCGAAGCCAGCGCCATTGCCGCCAGCATGGAAAATGCCGCACGCATGGCGATCAGCGACTTGAACGGCGTCGACGTTCAATTGCGCGTTTACAACACCGGACGCGATGCAGGTCGCGCAAGTCAGATGGCAGCGGCCGCTGTCGCCGACGGTGCGAAAATCATCCTCGGACCGCTTGATGCGACCAGTGCCAATGCTGTTGGCGTTGCAGTAGCTCCGGCCAATATCAACGTGCTCGCGTTCTCCAACAACACCGCCATCGCGGGCGGCAACGTCTTTGTACTGGGCAATACGTTTGGCAATGTGTCCGACCGTTTGGTCGGGTACGCGCGCAGCCAGGGCATCAACCGATACATGATCGTCCATCAGGATGACCTTGCGGGTTCCGTTGGTCGTGACGCAATCGCGACTTCTATTCGCAGCGCGGGTGGCACGGTTGCCGGTGTAGAAGCCTATCCGTTTAGCCAGGAAGGCATTTTTGCGCGGGCCCCTGCCATTGTTGCAGCCACAAACGCTGCCGGTGCACAGGCGGTGTTTGTCACAGACAACGTTGCGGGCGGCCTGCCGATCCTTGCGACATCGCTTAATGACCGTGGGCTGTCGCCTTCTGCCACGCCTTTGATCGGCATAACCCGCTGGGACGCAGCGCCACAGGCGGCGTCCCTGCCGGGCTTGCAGAACGGGTTGTTCGCGATGGCAGATGCCGGCCGCGAAGCCGCGTTCCGCAATCGCTATCAGGCGACTTACGGTTCTGCGCCGCATCCGTTGGCCAGCATTGCCTATGATGGCATTGCCGCCATCGGTGCATTGGCTGCTACCGGCGACCGCAACGCGCTGACAAAAGGCTCCCTGACACGCTCGTCCGGTTTCGCGGGTGCTACTGGCATCTTCCGACTGCGTTCGGATGGCACAAACCAACGTGCTTTGGCTGTTGCGCGCATCGCCAACAATCAGGTTTCGATCGTTGATCCGGCACCGCAATCGTTCGGCCGTGGCGGATCCTGATCTGTCAGATATCGTCGAACTTGGCCTCGCGCCGGATGACCTGATTTGCCCCGCGGAAGATATTATCAACCGCGGGGCGCTTCAGGTTGCCATGCAAAAGGCTGTGGCCGACGCTGAACCGACGGGCGCTGCACAGCGCAATGCTGTCGTGCCGATCCTGAAAGACGCAATGAATCAAGGCCGCGACATGATTGCCGCGGCCTTTATCGCATCCCCTTTCGAAGCAGGCGAGACGACCCGCGCCTATTCATATCTGACCGATTCCCTGATGATCGAGGTCTTCACCCTCGCCCAGACCCATCTCCACCCGCGCTCCAATCCGACCGAGGCCGAACGCATCGCTTTGATTGCCGTTGGCGGGTCCGGTCGTGGCGAAATGGCCCCGTTTTCGGACGTCGATCTGCTGTTTCTGGCCCCCTATAAGCTAACGCCGTGGGCCGAGAGCCTGATCGAGAGCATGCTTTATATCCTCTGGGATTTGAAGCTGAAGGTGGGTCATTCCAGTCGCACCGTCGAAGAGTGCCTGCGCCTTGCCCGCGATGATTACACCATCCGCACCTCGCTGGTGGAGGAGCGGTATTTGGTAGGCGACGAGGCTCTCGCGAATGAATTGACCGAGAAGCTGCGCACTAATCTGTTTGCCAGCACCATTCCCGATTTTATCGAAGCCAAACTGGCCGAACGCACCGAACGTCACCGCAAACAGGGTGGCCAGCGCTATATGGTCGAACCCAACGTAAAAGAGGGCAAAGGCGGTTTGCGGGATTTGCAATCTCTCTACTGGATCGGAAAATACATTCACGGCGTGAAAGACGCGTCCGAACTGGTGCCTCATAAGGTGTTCACTCAGGACGAATACGAAGAGTTCAAAGCCGCACATGAGTTTCTTTGGGCGGTGCGATGCCATCTTCACCTTCTCACAGGCCGCGCGACGGACCAGTTGACGTTTGACATGCAGGTCGAAGTGGCCGAGCGCATGGGCTACGCCGACAAAGGCGGGCGCCGCGCCGTTGAACACTTCATGCAGGATTATTTCCGCCACGCCACCGACGTTGGCGATCTGACCCGCATCTTTTTGACCGCGCAAGAGGCCGCCCACCTTAAGGCGGAGCCGATGCTACAACGCCTTTTCTCGCGAACGAAAAAGACAAAACCACCTTATGTGATCAAACAAAATCGCCTGACGGTCGACAAGCCGACGGTATTTCTGAAGGACCCGTTGAACCTGTTGCGCATCTTTGAAGAGGCGCTGCGCACAGGCACCTTGATGCACCCCGACGCGATGCGGCTGATCAAGGCGAACCTGTTTTTAATCGACGACACCCTGCGCAGTAACAAGGAAGCCAAACGCATTTTCCTTGATCTTATGCTGAAACACGGCAACCCCGAACGCGCTTTGCGGACAATGAACGAACTCGGTGTGCTGGGTGCGTTCATACCGGAATTTGAAACCATCGTCGCGATGATGCAATTCAACATGTATCAC
>RCMY010003403.1_pt1 | contig 14086 bp, 7 predicted proteins | sample 2041341 | NCBI WGS metagenome assembly RCMY01 (sample SAMN09708234, study PRJNA481090) | Marine sediment metagenome, whole genome shotgun sequencing project.
CAGCTATGCCTACCACGAAGCTAGCTTGATCGAGCCTGGCAAACAGAGTAATCGCCTGAGCCAGACTGCCATCGGTAATGACAACACAATCTTGGAAACTTACACCCACGATGCTCATGGTAATATGCGACAAATGCCGCCCCTGCCGCTAATGCAGTGGGACTACCGCGACCAGCTACAAGCCACGGCGAAGCAGGTTATCAGCACAGGCGGCGTACCTGAAACCACTTGGTACGTATACGACGCAAGTGGTCAGCGTGTGCGCAAAGTAACCGAGCGCCAAGCCACCCCCGGTGAAGCGCCAAAGCGTATGAAGGAAAGCATCTATCTCGGTGGTTTTGAGATATTTCGCGCGTATGAAAACAATGGTGACACCGTCACAGTGGAGCGCGAGACGCTGCACATTATGGATGACAAGCAGCGCATCGCCCTTATCGAAACCCGCACCCAGGGAGATGACGGCTCACTACCGCAGTTAATCCGCTATCAACTCGGCAACCATCTCGGCTCGGTCAGCCTAGAATTGGATGAACAGGCGCAAATTATCTCTTATGAGGAATATACGCCATACGGAAGCACGTCGTATCAAGCCGGTCGATCAAAGACTGAGGTGAAGCGAAAGTGTTACCGATATACGGGTCTGGAGCGTGATGAGGAGTCGGGACTCAATTATCATACGGCCCGATATTATGCACCTTGGTTAGGAAGATGGACGACTTCAGATCCAATAGGTATAGATGATGATCTAAATTTATACGTATACACACATAATAACCCTGTAAGTAATTTTGATAAGCAGGGGTTACAAGGGAACAGTATTCATGAAGCAGATAGATACGAAATGGCTCCTCCACCAGCTGGAATGCCGAAGGAAGGGGAAGATTATGGACCAGCCGCACATATGTCTGAGCAGGAATTATTAGAGGAAAAAAATAGGGGCGAGAGATTAAAGTATGAGCGAATCACGGAAGGCAAAAGTTTAAGATTCGAAGGTTTCAGTAAGAATGAATTTAAGGAGTTAGAATCTGAAATGGAGCGTATTACTGGTTATAAGCTAGAATTTAGGCATGATCTAATAGGGGACGAAGCTAACCTACATATTGTTGGTAGGAGTTCTGAAATAAGTGGTTCTAAAGAGGCTCGAAGTATATTATTAGAAGTGCTAAAAGACGAAAAAATCATAGTTCAAGGCGCTTCTGAGTTCAGAATAGATAAATACAACAAAGCGCCTGTAATATTTGGTCAGTACGTCGAAAGCGAAAAAAAAGTCTACCTCGACGTCAAAGATGCAAAGTATATAACAGGAGATAAAGCAGCAGTTGAAAGCATGACATTAGGTTTCATACTACTTCACGAATTGGTACATCCTTCTTTTGATAAGGTAATTGATCTCAAAGAGGAGGATAAGATAGTGGATCGTATTAATATAGTCAGATCTGAACTAGGCTTACCTGAAAGGAAAAGCTATAAGGGTATTATAGATAGTAAAAATGGTAATAAAGGTAAATTGGAGTTTGAGAAAGCTGGTGCAAAGCGCATTTTAAAATACAATATATTTATGGATATGAATAAAGCTAAGAGTAATTGAGTATGGAAATCAGTGCCAAATTTCGTACCGTGCAAAATGTGATTATAAACAGTGGGAATGAAACATTACATTGTTGGATATATACAACTGAAGCTAATACAGAAAACAGGAAGAGCCAAGGTCAGTCCTACACCGTGTGTAACTCGGTTATTAGCAGTTTAAATAAGGCGCCACATTCTTAGATATATAAGATTGAAGTGGATACAAAAATATGGGGGTCGTCATACCAATATTACGTATTATTCGCCTGTATACCAGCGAGACGATATCGGTGGAGGATTTAAAGGACCCCCTCGATAGTTTCTCGATCGAAGCATATGACCGGTTGTTCGCAGAACGTGAGGGTAGCGAGATAGTTTTCGGTATTTCGAAATATATTTTGCAGATACTGTGACCTTCATCGACTTTCCGATAATGGAAATCACCCGGCATCCGAGTGGGTATGTGAAGTGATTTAAATCAAATTGTGGAGGCACACAATGAGCCAGAAAAGACGTGATATTAAAATTGACCTGAGCGGTGCGGACGTGCGGCAACTGCAATTTGAGTTAGGTCTGTCGGGCCTCGAAATCACTGGTGAAGAAGCTGCCGATAACCACTTCGGCGAGGGCACACGTGAAGCGGTGCTGAAGCTTCAGGAGGAATTTGGCCTGAAGATTGATGGCATCGTCGGCGACGTCACGACCAAACAAATAAGTGCGGAACTGAGTGTTTCGGAGAGCCAAAGGTATATTTTGGTCGATATCAGTAAGCAAAAGCTCAATGAGCTAATTTTGTCTACTAAATAGTCAATGGGATATACAATTGTCTGCAAGTCTAAGCTGATGCCATTGCACGCTGATTTTGGTGAACTATGTACGATTTTTCGTACGTCACTCGTTGCATAACAACGATAATTAGAGAAGGAACTCGACCATGAATAAGATGATCTTCCCAGCAACATTGAAAATGAGTGATTCCACAAATGTTCCTGCAGCGGGCAAATTGGTTGGCGAGCTCCAGTCAACGCTTTTGAGGTTGAACTTGGAAGTTAATTCTAGCGAGCTGTCACGTAAGGAAATGGGCTCCTCTACAATTGAGGCAATTAAGGTCTTTCAAGCGAAAGTTGGACTACCTACCAATGGTAAGCTTACTAAAGATACCGTTCTGAAAATCAATGCCGATTTATCACATAACTTCGTGGCGAAAAGCAAAACCCGAACCCAACGTCTGCAAGTCCTGCTTCAGAAAGCTGGCCACACGCTGGATCCCAACGAAGTCAAGAACCGAAAGTTCGGTCTAAGCACTGAACAGGCGCTTAAAGCAATACAAGCAAAGTGGGAACTACCGCAGGATGGGCTTATCACGGAAGATATTGTCAACAAACTGCGTGAGGAGTCGCTCAATACCAAGCTGAGTTCAAAGACTCAAGTAGCACAGGTTCAGCGTACGCTATTGCGCGCATTGAACATCGCGAAACTCAAAGATGTGCGTGTCGATGCTAACGAGTTGAAGAGCAGAAAGATCGGACCGAGCACCCAGGCAGCTATTAAGGCGGTGCAGAATAAATATGGTCTGCCAGCTACCGGCGAAATTGATGCGATGACTTATGACCGTCTGACTTCCATCGCGGTTAGCATTCCCCAGCCTGTGCGTCAGTTAAAGGCAAAGAGTGCCACAGAACTCAAGTTACTTAAGAAAAATGCCCGACTCAACATGAAGGGCGAACGTGTGTGCGACGTACAGAGCGTGCTGGCATTCCTTGGCTATAAGGTCGATAACGCAGAGTTTAATAACAAGGTGTTCGGAAAGTCTACACGTGATGCTGTATTAAATTACCAGCGAGCACACAAGTTAGTGATCACGGGTCATGCTACAGATGACACCATGAAAAGCCTTAATCGTGAAATACAGAGAGTCAATCCAGATGTAGCTACAGGCAAATTTTCCTATCGCGTGCGAGGATCGGTACGAAATGAGCTATGGGAAGGAATTGCTGGTGTAACAGTGCAAATCTGGGAGAAGTTAGTCGACGTTCAAGGAATCAAGCTTGCGGAACGTAAGACTGATTCTAATGGTTTCTTCGACATTCCTTATGACACACCTCATCAAAAGGCGACCAAACAGATCAAGCAGCCCTTCTACCTACAGATTAAGGCTCTGGATAGTGCCAATGTTGAGATCGGGAGCAAATTGGTATTCAATCCTACGAAAATTTCTTGGACTAACTTCACTAAGGGTGCACATCCCTATCGCGGGATATCTAAATTCGAAAAGCAGATGGTTGCGGTGACGAAGATGATTGGCAGTGCAAATATTACTGAGTTAGTGGAAACTACGACCAACCATCAAATAAGCCAAGTCGCGCAAGGTGCGGGTCTGATCGCTGAAGATGTCATGCAACTGGTACTAGCTCATCATGTTGCAGCGCAATTGAATCATGAATCGCTCTGTGCTGAAGCTTGTTATGCCTATATCGCACAGAATCTGCCGCCATCTTTGCCTAGTGGCTTGATCAACAGTACGGAAGACTGGGTACTAATCGATCATTTGGTGGATTTGGTAGTGAATGGTCTCGTCTTCATGGAGGACGATCTCAAGGCACTGGCGTTTGATAATGCAATCACGAAAAACCTGATTCCTATCGTGGTTAGCTTGCAGAAAAATGAGATTCTCTTGGCTCTAGCAAAGACCAAACAGACTTATGCGTTGGAGAAGCCAATACTCATCGGTAACGGTAGTCTAAAGGGCTTGTTAGACTTGTCGAGCATCGACCAGTCTGACTATGCGTCAGTTGCCAATACTTTTTTGAAGCACAAAAACTTTGGTCCAGAATTCTGGGTTGATGTAAGCATGCGACCCGCGGATTTTGGCGGTGCAGATGCCATCAAGGATCTAAAAACGACGGTTGAAGTTGGTCATGTGACCAAGAACTTCGAACCCATGTTGATTACATTGAAACAGATGATTTTGGATCCGAATGTTCAGAATATCAAATCGGCTAGAGATCTAGCGACGTTAACCGCTGATGATTGGGTGGAGCTTATCAACGGCAATGGAAAACAGGTTCCAGCCAATACCGATGGCGAGTCTGTTGTAGAGAAAGTACAGACTTATGCTGCAAGAATGGTCATTCAAAGTGAGCGAATGTTCCCTTCTGTGGCTTTGGTAGCAATGGTTGCGCGCAGTACCAAAAATCCGCTAGCTCATGTGAAAGATGTCCAAATGCTGCTGGATGCGCATCCGGATTTTGATCTACGCACTGGGAACTTGGATGTCTTTGTTAATCAATCAAACATTAATGTCGATGAAGCAACGCTCACAGAGGCCAGGGTATTACAGCGTGTGCATCGAATCGCTCCGAATGCGGTATCAGGGCAGGCGTTGTTAGATAACAAAATCCATAGCTCTGCTCAGATTGTTGCAATGGGACAGGATAGATTTATCGCTACGGCGACCAAGGACAATCAAATTGATCAGCGTGCGGCAAGAACCGTCTATGAGTTAGCATATTACCAGTATGCTCAAGTGTTACAGCGGATCGCCGACTATCGCTTCGATCTGCATCGCGCTGACCCCAAAGCGATTGTCAACTATACCTACTCCAAAGACGAATTACCTGCTGAGTTGATCGCTAATCCGAATCTAGAGACTTTGTTTGGTTCTCTGGATTTTTGTACTTATGCTCATTGCCAGTCGGTATACGGTCCTGCAGCGTATTTGGTAGACGTGCTGCGTTTCCTCGATAAACAAACCTCGGAAATTGCCAATAAGACGGTGAAGGATGTCCTGTTCGAACGCCGACCTGATATTGGAAATATCAAGCTGAATTGTCAGAATACTGAAACGCCGCTACCTTATATTGACTTGGTGTGTGAGGTACTCGAAAGCGCTATCACGGCCCCGAGTTCGATACCCAATTTTAGCTTTCAAACCACTCGAGCGGCTGCTGAGCTTAGAGCTGCTCCGGAGCATGTGCGAGAAGCAGCATATGACAAGTTGCGTATGGCTGACTTTCCGCTCAATGTTGCCTTCGATTTTTGGCAAGTACAGACCAGAGTATTTCTTCAGCATTTAGGCGTACCGCGCTGGGAGCTAATGGAGGCTTTCCAGTCAATACCTACGACGGCTACTGCGATACCTTCAGATGCCAGCATTGCTGCAGAATATTGGGAGATGTCGACGCATGAAGCCGCTATTATTGTGACTGTTGAGGAGAATATTAAACAGAAAACTTATTGGGGTATTACGAGCCCTACAATACCGACTGAAATGAGTGTCACTGATTTTTTACGACGCAGCTTTCTGAGCTATGACAACTTGCTTGAGCTTCTGTATGTACGCTGGATAAACCCGCTGAATGACTCCAGTAATGTGGTAATTGAACGACCAGATGCAACCTGCGACACTAAGCTACAGATGGTTGTTAATTTAAGCTTAAACCGCCTCGACAAGATACATCGTTTCTTGCGCCTGCTGCGGCACGTCAGCTGGGAAGTGTGGGAGCTTGACTTACTTATTCGATCCCCGAAGATCGGGGGTGGCATTTTGGATGAAAACTGTTTGGTGCGCCTCAAGCAATTTGCAAGCTTGCAAAAACGCTTGAGGCTTTCTGTTGATAGAACGCTTTCTCTTTTCTCCGAGATTAATACTGAAGGCCGGGTCAAGCCTGACCAACCACAGTTGTCCATACCAACGTTGTATGAAACCCTTTTCCAAAATAGTGTTGTCGTCAATCCAGTTGATGTAGCGTTTGAATTACCGATTGCTACTGGGATGTCGCTCTCTGATGTTGATTCCAGTCTCGACCACCGTGGAACCGTGATTGCTGCATTTTCATTGACAGATGCGGATTTAGAGCGGCTGCTAGTCAAGCTACCCAATACTGAACTCAATATTGCCAATCTATCTAAGATTGGCCGTTACGCTTGGCTGGCGAAGGGACTAGGGATCACCATTAAGGATCTGCTCATACTTGAGATGTTGTACAGCGTAGCCGATATTTTCGCTACACCCAAAGTGACTTTAGATTTCATCGAAAGTGTCGACTGGGTAACAAAATCGCCTTTCACGGTTGATGAACTCGACTATCTGCTCAGGGTCAACCCAGATTCTGCCTACGGCTTACGTGAAGAAGTTATCACTGAATATATTAATGAACTACGCCAAGCCTTGCTCTCAGACCAAGGAAACAATAAATCGGAAATTATCAATAACCAAGTTGCCACAGTACTAGGCCTCGATTCCGAACAGGTGCAACTGCTGCTAGCTAGGACCTGGCTGGAAGGAAAAACGTTTTTAGAGGTGTTGCAGGACTCAAAGCTTGTTGAACAAAGCAATACAGGCGCATTTATCACTGCGGTAACGGTTGCCGAATTTCCAGATATATATACCGTATTTCGTGTTCTGCACAAGTCTGCACTTATCATTTTGCGCTTGAAGCTAGATGCGTTAAACTTGGCTTGGATACTGACAAATGCAGAAAAATTTGGGCTACTGCAACCTAATATCCTGCCGGTGACGAACTTTGCGGAAGCGCCATTATTCCCTGCCTGGCTCAATCTTGTAAAGTGGACGTTTTTTAAAACTCTATATCCTGAGCCTGAAGACATATCGTTGCGTGCTATATTCGAGCTAGCGGGTGTTCAGACTACATCCGTGACTACCATCAAAATGGCCATCGTCGCCGTTACTCAATGGGGTGCAGAAGATGTTGATAGTCTGGTGACCGCGCTATCGTTACAGCATAGCAGTGCAGCATCGGATTTTACAGACATTGAGACTTATCTTCGGCTGCATGAATGTCTACGTATCGCTGGTCGAATTGGTGTTGCGCCAGCAAAGATTAGCGCATGGGCAAAACGTGACGATAACGTTATACAAAGTCTCACTGCTCAGGAGGTAAGGCAGACTGCTAAGTCGAAGTATGATGATGTGGTATGGCTTGAAAAGGTTACCCCTTTGGAAGATGCTCTGCGGGAGAAGAGGCGTGACGCTCTGCTCCGCTATTTAGTTGCCTATTCTATGGTGACAGAGAGTCCAGAGATTAACAAAGATGGAAAGAAATACCCCAATCCAGCTTACTGGCAGGACGAAAATGATCTGCTAAAGTTTTTCCTTATTGACGTGGGAATGAGTGCGTGCCAGCTTACCTCACGTATCAAACAAGCCATCAGTTCTTCTCAGATGTTTATCCAGCGCTGCTTGCTGGGGTTGGAGCAACCTAATGTTGACGTGTCGCGTGCTGAGCAACTTGATATCGCGTCAGATAATAGTTGGAAACAGTGGGAGTGGATGAAGAACTATCGGGTTTGGGAGGCTAATCGCAAGGTTTTTTTATATCCAGAGAACTGGATTGAACCCGAGCTTCGTGACGACAAATCTCCTTTCTTTAAAGAACTAGAAAGCGAAATCTTACAGTCGGATATGACGGATGAAAACGCCGAGCAAGCATTTCTTCATTATGTACATAAAGTCCACGAGGTAGCGCGTCTCGAGATTGTAGGGACATATTACGAGTTGGATGATACAGACCCGCGTGATAACTTGCCGCCGGATATCAACTTGCTGCATGTAATCGGTCGTTCAAGAGCACAACCTGCAATCTATTTTTATCGTAAATTCGATCTGAACTATGGAGAATGGAGTGCGTGGGAAAAGATAGATTTGGATATACAGAGTGACCAAGTCATTCCTGTCGTGTACAACCGGCAGCTATATCTTTTTTGGCTCAGCTTTATGGAAAAACCACAGAAGGTGAAAAAGATTCCAGCAGCGGCCCCTACGCCCACCGATAGGAACGGAAAAGTTAACTCTACAGACTCTCCTGAGTCTCCGAATCAGTTGGAAATTCAACTCTGTTGGAGCACACATAACAAGGATGGTTGGACATCAAGAAAAATTTCTCAGCAGAAGCTTATCCATCCGTGGCAGCGACCTCTGCACTCCTACAATCTTAAACCACGCTATAAGAAACTTGAAAACTTGTTGTGGTTGGACGTCTACATTTCTCAATCTCAGGAATTTAACAGTACGAAGTTCTGGGACGCTTATCAAAGTACCCATGATTATGTAACTAAGAGACACCCCTTCGAAGAAACTTCAAGACCGTGGCATTCATCGTCGTTTGTATTCGATGATGAAGTGGTGGATGTTAAAATGAAGGCTTTGACGGGAGAGTATCACGTACTCGATGCCAATGGTTTGCCTAGCAGGAATTTAAGTGAAACTACATCTTTAGAATATATTCAGGATAACTTTGGCGAGGCTGGCAGATCTATTAATCGATTCTCTGGAGGGTATGAAATTGGTCCCCGTCTACCGCTGCCGGATGGTATGCACTATCACAATACTAAGTTAGTTAATAATAAGCGCAAGCTGAATGGTAATAAAGTTAATGTACTAGAAAAACGCAATACACGCACGCTCCTATCTGGGGCTAAATCACCGTTTGAAATCGTAGCTTCCCAGCACAGCATTGTCTTTGACACCGCTCAATGGGGATCGGTGCCGTTTTTCTATCAAGACAACGCACGCGCGTTTTTCATCAAGCCTGAATGGCAGCAGGTTATGATCGGCTACAACGAAGTGCTTGACACCTTAAAATACAAGTTTTTTCCCTTTTACCATCCTTACACCTCACTGTTTATGCGTGAGTTAAAGCGCTTTGGCATTGGTGGATTATTAAACCGTCCAATTCAGAAAGAACCACAAAAGTATTATCCTACAAATACCTTTGATTTCAACAGTTACGAGCCTGGTTCGATGAGCCCTCCTGACAATACTGCTAAGAAGGATTGCATCGACTTTGAACGATATGGTGCCTATGCACTCTACAATTGGGAGATCTTCTTTCATGCGCCGCTGTTAGTTGCCTGCAAGCTAAGCCAGAACCAGCGGTTTGAAGAAGCAATGCGCTGGTTCCACTACATCTTTGACCCTACCAATACGGAGTCACCAGACGTACCACAGCGCTATTGGATTACTAGACCGTTCTACGAACAAAATAGCGATGCGTATCGTCAGCAACGCATCCAAAACCTGCTAAAGAATATCGATCATAACCAAGATCAGTTAAAAGCGTGGAAGAATGATCCATTCAAACCGCATCTTATTGCACGTTATCGTCCGATTGCGTATCAGAAGACGGTAGTGATGAAGTACATTGATAATTTGATTGCCTGGGGTGATCAGTTATTTCGGCATGACACCATCGAGACGATCAACGAGGCCACCATGCTGTATGCGTTGGCTTATGAGCTGCTGGGACGACGCCCCATCAAAGTACCCAGTATAGAACATGCTGATAAATCCTACAATGAGCTTTCGGCAGAAGGAGGGTTAGATCCGTTTGGCAACAAGCAGGTTGATGTCTTAATGGAAAATTTTATAGGTACACCAGTACGTGTGACTCGTGAGCAACCCAACACAGAGCCTTTGCCGACGCTCAATGTCTTCTACTTCGGTATTCCTAACAACGATCGTCTACTGACATATTGGGACACGATTGAAGATCGCCTATTCAAGATCCGTCACTGCATGAATATCCAAGGTGTAGTCCGTCAACTCCCTCTTTTTGAACCACCAATTGATCCTGCGTTATTGGTCAAAGCCTCAGCTGCAGGTGTTAACTTAAGCAGCGTAATCGCTGGCCTCGCAGATGCTCCAGCCCCATATCGATTCCGTCAGTTAGCGCAAAAAGCATTGGAATTTAGCATAGGAGTGCAAGCTCTTGGTGATAAATTGTTGGCTGCATTGGAGAAATATGATGCAGAAGGACTGTCTCTGCTTCGATCAACTCAAGAAGTTACTTTACAACAAGCCATACGCGAGATAAAGAAACAACAAATCAAGGAAGCTAACGAGAGTTTGGCCAGTCTAGAGAAAAGTAAGGAATTGGCTCAACAGAAGAAAGAGTTTTACCAGAGTCGGGAATATTATAACGCGGAGGAATCTGATTCTTTGAAATTAGCAAAAGACTCTATTCTTAAAGCCGGTGATCTGTATTGGGAGCACATACTCGTCGCAGGACTCCACTTGTATCCAAACTTTAATAGTGGTATTGCTGGTTTTGGCGCATCACCAACAGCCACTTTTTCTTGGGGTCCCTCGAATATTGCCCAATCGATTCAATCATACATCAGTGCGCAGCAAAGTGACATATCTTTTATTTCTCAAGAATCTTCCTTAGGTAGTACTGAAGGATCTTTCCAGCGAAGGAAGGACGAGTGGATCTTCCAAGGCCAATTAGCTACGACTGAGATTGCGCAGATCGAAAAACAAATTATTGCCGCACAGATCCGTCTTGCGATTGCTGAAAAAGATCTTGAAAATCAAGAGTTGCAAATTGAACAGTCTCAGGTAGTTGGCGAGTATATGCATAATAAATACACTAATCAACAACTCTATGACTGGCAAATTAGACAAGTATCTTCCATCTATTTTCAAAGCTACCAGCTGGCCTACGACATGTCCAAACGTACTGAAAAGTGTTTTCAGTATGAGCTTGGTGAGCCAGCCGCGACATTTATTCAGTTTGGTCATTGGAATAGCTTGAAGAAAGGTCTGCTAGCAGGAGAACAACTTACCAATGATATTCGTCGCATGGAAGCTGCATATTTAGAGCAGAACAAACGCGACCTTGAAATCACCAAACACGTCTCGCTGGCTCAAATTTTCCCTGAGAAACTACTAATGCTGAAAGAAACAGGAGCCTGCAATATCCAATTGTCTGAATGGCTATTCGACATGGATTATCCAGGACATTACCGCCGGAGAATCAAGTCTGTCTCTGTCAGTATTCCTTGTGTCGTTGGACCATACACGAGTGTTAACTGCACCTTGTCTTTAACTAACCACGGCATTCGTGTCAACAATGACATAACGAATGGGTATGGGGATCCCTTGAATGCTAATGAGGATCGATTCTATAAGAATATGGTTCCAACATTGGCTATTGCTACCAGTCATGGGCAAAACGACTCAGGCATGTTTGAATTGAATTTCAACGATGAACGCTTTCTCCCATTTGAAGGGGCTGGCGCAGTCAGTGAATGGCAGCTCCAGCTTCCTCGTGAGAATAATCAGTTCGATCTGGCAACTTTGTCAGATGTGATCTTACATGTTCGTTATATGGCCAAATCGAGTGGAGAAGACTCCTTCATTAATGCAGCAAAAGCTAGTCTGGCTGAGAATTTACCGTCATTTGGATCGAAAATGTTCATTTTGAATCAAGATTTTAGCAGCGAGTGGTACCGCTTCTTAAATTCAGCTGCAGGGCAAGACCAGGCTCTATTGTTCAAACTAGGATTGGAGCACTTGCCTTTCTATGCTCTTACCAAAGCGAGAATTGCTCTTACCAAAGCCTACCTTTTCATAGAAGGCAGTGAAGGCATGAAATACAATGTCGAGCTAACTCTTCCAGACGGCCGAATCGAACCCGTGCTCGCTGAATCAGATATTGCTTCAAATGCTGAATTAGTAAATGGCGGGGTTGTGTTTGAATCTACGAAAGGAGTCTTACTGCTCGGTGATTGGCAACTTAAGATTCAGAGGGAAAATGCTATAGATTTCAAGTCGTTGTCGCCAGAGGAACTGCGGAACGCTTATTTGATTCTGGGTTTCGATGCGCGCGATGAAGATTGATAAGTTATTGCGTAGGGTCGCATCGTTGATAGTCAGTGCCTGCGACCCAGAGAGAATAGTCTTATTCGGATCCTACGCGAAGGGACAACAAAATATTGATAGCGACATTGATATTTTAGTCATTGGTGATTTTAAAGGCTCTTGCTTTTTGCTTAAGCAGGAGCTACAGCAGTTGCTACATTTTTGCCCAATCCTCATCGATATTAATGTCGCTACACTACAAGAGGTGGAAGCAGAAACGGCAAAGCCATTAGGGTTTCTAAGTTCGGCGCTGTCAAGGGGTATAGTCATATATCAGAAAGGGAAGTTTGATTAAAATCTTGACACCCGATTATGAATGTGAGATGCTAGATTATATCGGAAAAACTTATTGAAATAATATTGAATATTGAATTGTCTTGCAAAAGAAACGTTTTATCATAAAAGACTTCTGATATATAGGAAAATCCCTCAGCTACTTATTGTGCCTGAGGGATTTTCACTTCTAAGGGTTGCTTTTCGTATTATGATGACACTGTGCATAAATTTCCGTTTCCTTAAAACCATAGGTTGCGTTGATGCGATTTGTAGTGGTCAACTCTTTCCTGACAGTACTTTAAGTTCTTTCTCTGCTATAACAGGTGATATTACTCCACTAAACGTGTGAGGGAGTTGCTTGTTGTAGTAATCCGTTAGGTATCTTCCAACATCTTTTGCTGCATCAACTAGGTTGCGATAGCCTAAGACTAGTATCCATACCGCTTTAGAAATTCGAAATATTTGCTCAATTGATGCATTATCCTAGCAATTACCTCGGCGACTAATACTCTGCTCCATGCTATACCTCCAGAGTCTTTAACGGAACTTATGACTACTGTATTGGTAACCTTGATCAGAGTGAAACATCACATGTAATGGCTGGCCGCGCTGACTCCAAGCATGATCTAAAGCTTTAACAACCAAGTTTGCATCAGGATTAGGTGACATGATCCAGCCCACAACATGACGAGCAAACAGATCAAGAACAACTGCTAGATAGCACCAGCGTTGACCGCTCCAAATGTAAGTTATATCAACGTACTACACTTGATTAGGCTGTGCCACAGCAAATTCACGAGCCAAGTTATTTGGAATATCAGGTCGCTCAACTGTCGCGTTTTTATAAGTATGTGCGCTAGGTTGTTTGCAGATCAACGCAAGCTCACTCATCAGTCTACGTACCTTGAAGCGTCCGATAATTACACCGTCCTCACGAAGCATACTAGTGATCGTGCCGCTGCCCGCAGAGTTTAAACTTTTGGTAAATAGCCGTTTCACTTGCGCTCTCACAGCAAACCACTCAGTTTCAATAATATTGTGTCGTTGACGATAATTGTAATAACTCAAACGACTGATTTCAAAGGTTTTGCAGGCCATTTCAACCGACTTATTCTCACTTAACTGATTTATTAGCGTGTACGACTCATCTCGTCCGACATCAAGAGAGAGGTAGCCTTTTTTAATATATCTTTCTCCCTTTTCAGCCGATTACAGCTTGCCTCCAATTCTTTTATCAAGCGCTGCTCAGGCGTTAACGCTTTACCTCTTGGTGTTATGCCTTCGCACTCTTTGTTCAGCTGTTTAGCCCAGCGCCGCAATGCACTTTCACTCATACCCAAAGATGTGCAGGCCTGTGCAAAAGAATAGACTTGATCAAGTCTTAAGCTGGCAGCTTCCTGCTTGAACTCAGGAGAAAAGAAACGTTGTTTTTTAATCATCAGCCATCTCGTTGAAGCCAGTTAGAGAACTAGAATCACTGGAAAAGCTGGAATCACTAGAGAAGCTAGTGAAAGTAATACAGTATAGTAATCGTCCTGTATTTTGGAATCCCCTGAAATTAGTTATCCTTGGTACTTT
>RCMY010003404.1_pt1 | contig 14085 bp, 17 predicted proteins | sample 2041341 | NCBI WGS metagenome assembly RCMY01 (sample SAMN09708234, study PRJNA481090) | Marine sediment metagenome, whole genome shotgun sequencing project.
AGTTGGGCCCGCGGGTGCGAGTCAATGCGGTCGCGCCCGGCGCAATCCTTTGGCCGCATGACGCGACCAAAGACCATGCGGGCAACACAACAAAGCCGCAGCCCGGCGACGACGAACCGCCCACCAGCGCTGACCAGACCGACAAACTCGCGCGCACTCCGCTGGGACGCACGGGGACCATGAGCGAAGTCGCTGAAGCGGTGCGCTGGCTGTTGCAGGATGCCAGCTACTGCACCGGCCAGGTGCTTTACCTGGACGGCGGCCGGATGATCGCCGGCTGAGACCCGTTGGCGGCGCCTACCCGGGGCCCCACGGTCGGCCCGGCGGGCGACACGCTTACTTCCCCGCGTCCCGCTCGCCGCGACGGCGAAGTTCGTACGCTTTCGCTTCTTCGCCGCCTTCGTCGTTGCGGATCTGCCTGCGCAGGAACAGGTGGATACCCACCGGCAACATCACCAGCAGGAAGATTGAACCTCCCAATGACAGCCAGCCCACCGGCTTGGTCAACAGTTCAACCCATATCGGATGCATCGCACGCCTCCTTTTGGCGGTATCTGGCCAACCATCCTGCCCGATTGGTCAGAGGCGGGTTTGAGCAGGATCAAATACCTATGGTGTCTTCCAGCACGACGGTGTCCAGCACCATGTCGCGTTCCGGGTGGACCTTCCATAGTTCGGCGAGGGTGCGTCCATCGCCGGGTACCACGAGCTCCGGGGCGATGTCCGCCAATGGACGCAGCACAAAGGCGTGCTCCAGATCAGGCCGGGGGATGCGCAGGTTGGCCGGGCCGGTAAACACCAGGTTGTCGAACAGCACGATATCGATGTCCAGGGTGCGGTCGCCATAACGCGGTCCGCTGCGGTCACGCTGGTGTGCATCCTCCAGCGCATGCAGCCAGTCATGCAGCGCGACCGGATCCAGATCGGTCTGGATCACTGCTGCGGCATTGAGGAAGTCGTTGCCATCGAAGCCGACCGCGCGGGTGCGGTACACCGGCGAGAGCTCCATCGCCCCGAAGCGCGCACGCAACTCCTCCACGGCGCGGCTGAGGTGGTGCACCGGCTGCAGATTGCTGCCAAGACTGAGGTAGGCGCGGCTCATGGGTCGACCTTGTCGCCGGCGGCGTCGGCGGATTTCTCGCCAGCCGCATCCCGTGGGCCGCCGCCCATGCTCGGCGGCGGGAGCCCGTCACCGTCTCCGTCACCCGAATTTGCAGGAGCACGCTGCAGCGCGGTCATCAGGGCGGCCATGTCAGCCCCGCCAGGCGCCTGGTACAGGCGAAGACCGAACTCCGGCAGCATCGCGATCAGGTGATCGAAGATGTCCGACTGGGTGTCCTCGTAGACCCCCCACGCCACGCTGTTGGTGAAGCAGTACACCTCCAGCGGCAACCCGGTCGCACCCGGCTCCAGTTGGCGCACCAGCAGGGTCATATCCTGATGGATCCCCGGATGTGCGCGAAGGTAATGGGACACGTAAGCGCGAAACGTACCGATATTGGTCACCCGGCGAGTGTTGACCGGGTCCTTGCCCCTGGCCAGCAGGTTGGCGTTGTAGGCCTCCAGCTCGCGGCGTTTGTCGTTCAGGTAGTCGTCGATCAGTGCAATCCGGCGCATGCGTGCACGTTCCTCCGGCTCCAGGAAGCGTACCGACGACTGGTCGATCAACAGCGCTCGCTTGATCCGGCGTCCACCGGACTCCTGCATGCCGCGCCAGTTCTTGAAGCTGTCGCTGATCAGCCGGTAGGTCGGGATCGTGGTGACCGTCTTGTCCCAGTTCTGCACCTTGACCGTGTTCAACGCCATGTCGATCACGTCGCCATCGGCCTGCAGCGCGGGCATCTCGATCCAGTCACCAACGCGCAGCATGTCGTTGTTGGCCAGCTGGATGCTCGCGACCAGGGAAAGGATCGTGTCCTTGAATACCAGCAGGACCACCGCACTCATCGCGCCAAAGCCGGACAGCAACAGCAGCGGTGACCGGTCGATCAGGGCGGCGATGACGATCACCAGCGCGACCACGTAAACGACCAGCTTGACTACCTGCAGATAGCCCTTGATCGGCCGCTCATTGGCCCGGCGGTTACGCGCGACGTAAAGCTCGTTCACGGCGTCCAATACGTTGCTGAGCGCCAGCGCGATGGTCAGCGCGATGAACGCGAACGCCACATTGCGCACAACCGTCTCCACCCCTTCAGGCAGCTCGGTGATGGTGGCAATACCGCTGGCGATGATCAGCGCGGGCACGATATTGGCCAGTCGCGCCAACACTTTGGGCGACATCATGGCGTCGTCCCAGACCATGGGTGTCGCCTTTACGACGCGGCCCACCACCCGCACCAGCACCATCCTGGTCAGCCAGTTGGCCAACCACGCCGCAAGCGCAAGGCCGGTCAGCTGGAGCATGGCGACTGCGTAGGGATAGTCAGCCAGCGGAGCCACGAACGGCAGATCGGTAAGCAAATTCATCCGGCCATCGTAACGGCCGCACGTTCGATGATCACCCCGACCGCGTGTGCGCCGCGCACTGCGCCCGGCTTGCTGAGCTTCAGCCGCACATGCGCCACCCCGAATTCCTCCAGGATCAGCGCCGCAACCCGCTCGGCCAACGTCTCCACCAGCCCGAAGTCGGATTCGCTGACGTAGGCGATGATCCGCTTGCTGACCGCCTTGTAGTTGAGCGTGTCGCCAATCGCGTCAGTAGCGGCCGGAATGCGGTTGTCGAATGCCATTTCGACGTCAAACACCAGTGGCTGGCGGATCCGGCGCTCCCAGTCGTAGATGCCGATCAGCGTATCCACTTGCAGTCCTTCGATGAATACCTTGTCCATAGCGTGTCCTTGAACCTGTGTCTTGTAGGGGCGGAGCCTGCGCAGCGGGCGGAGCGGCCGTGTCAGACGGCGGGCAGTGTCGCCATGTCCCAGCGTGGCGTCACCCGGACCGCGGCATCCGCATGTTGCCCGGCCTGCAGGCGCAGGGCTCCGGCGAAGGCGATCATCGCGCCGTTATCGGTGCAGAATTCCGGTCGCGGAAAGCTGACCCGACCGCCGCGCCGCGCGGCCATGGCTTGCAGCTTTTCGCGCAGCCGAAGGTTCGCCCCGACCCCGCCGGCTACCACCAGCGTGTCGCAATCGGCCTCGTCCAGCGCGCGCTCGCACTTGATCGCCAACGTGTCGACCACGGCTTCCTCAAACGCCCGTGCGATATCGGCGCGCGCCTGCGGCGACTGGTCGCTGTCGCGCCAGGCCAACATGACCTGGGTCTTCAGGCCACTGAAACTGAAGTCCAGTCCCGGCCGGTTGGTCATCGGGCGTGCGAAGCGGTACGCCCCGGCCGCGCCCTGACCTGCCAGTGCCGCCAGCTGTGGGCCGCCCGGATAGGGCAGACCCATCAGCTTGGCGGTTTTGTCGAATGCTTCGCCGGCCGCATCGTCCAGCGTCTCGCCCAGCAGCCGGTAGCTGCCGATGGCGTCCACAGCGACCAGCTGGGTGTGCCCACCCGACACCAGCAAGGCGACGAAGGGGGGTTCCGGGCGGCCCAGGGGATCGTCTTCCAGCAACGGTGCCAGCAAATGGCCTTCCATGTGATGGACGGCCACAGCGGGCTTGTCCAACGCCCACGCCAGCGAGCGCGCGACGCCAGCTCCCACCAGCAACGCGCCAACCAGGCCGGGCCCAGCGGTGTACGCGACCCCATCGATATCCGCGACGGTCATGTCGGCCTCGGCCAGCGTCTGGCGGATCAGCGGCAGCAGCTTGCGCACGTGGTCTCGACTGGCCAGCTCGGGGACCACGCCGCCATACTCGGCGTGCAACGCGATCTGGCTGTACAACGCATGCGCAAGCAGCCCGTCGCGGGTGTCATAGACAGCCACGCCGGTCTCGTCACAACTGGTTTCGATGCCCAGGACTCTCATTGGCAATGCATGGTCTGCTGGCGGAGGAGTGTCAAGGCTACGCCAGCCGCCATCAATGGCGCCTGTCCGGCCGGTTTGCTGCCCGGTCACTTGCGTCGGGGACAGCGGCCTCGCTATAATATGCGGCTCGCCCGGACTTGCCGGGCAGGTCACCCCGAACCGAGATTCCGCATGCCCGCCGTTAAAGTCCGCGAAAACGAGCCCTTCGAGTTTGCCCTGCGTCGCTTCAAGCGCACCTGCGAAAAAGCCGGCGTCCTCGCCGAGACCCGCAAGCGCGAGTACTACGAGAAGCCGACCCAGGAGCGCAAGCGCAAGGCTGCAGCCGCAGTAAAGCGCCAGTCGCGTCGCGTATCCCGCGATGTGACCAAGCGTCAGCGCCTGTATTGATCGAGCGTTAGAACGGGGTAGTTGTCCGGCGTCCGACGGGCGCCGTTGATCACACCCTGTTCGATCCGTTCACCCTACCCTGTGCCGCGAGGCCGTGAGTGGGGTGGTACGCAGAAAGCCGGCCGCGCCACGATGCGCAGCCGGCTTTTTGTGTTGGCTGATTTTTCCCTGTTGAGGTACTGCCATGGCACTCAAACTACAACTCACCAACGACATGAAGGCCGCGATGAAGAGCGGCGACAAGCACAGTCTTGGCGTGATCCGCCTGATGCTGGCGTCGATCAACCAAAAGGAGATCGACGAGCGCATCGAGCTTGACGACGCTCAGGTGCTGACCATCCTGGACAAGATGGTCAAGCAGCGACGCGACTCGGTGAGCCAGTTCGAAGCGGCCGCGCGCGAGGATCTCGCCGTGATCGAGCGTGACGAAATCCTCGTCATCCAGCGCTACCTGCCGGAAAAGCTGGACGAGGCTGCCATTACCGCCGCCATCGAGGCTGCCGTGGCCGAGACCGGTGCCGCCGGTCCGGCAGACATCGGCAAGCTGATGGGAGCGCTGAAGCCGCGGCTGGCTGGCCAGGCGGACATGGGCCTGGTGTCGAAGCTGGTGAAGCAGCGCCTCAGCGCCTGACGCGAAGTCCTTCCGACCAGCCCTCAGGCGACACCATGCCCGATCGCTTCCAACGCATCCACGAACTGAGCGCGCGTGCGCAGCAGAGCTCGGCGATGACGTTCGTCCAGCGCTTCATCGCCTACGACATCCTCGCTCTGGCGGCGGCGCTGTCGTTCTACACCCTGCTGTCGTTGGCGCCGCTGGTGGTCCTGCTGCTGTGGTTGACGACCGCCCTGTATCCGGCCGCGCAAGGCGAGTTTTTCCACCAGATCGGGCTGCTCGCCGGCCCCGAGGTGGAAGAAACCGCGCGGCTGATCGTCGCCAATGCGGAGCAGCAGCCTGGAACGGGTTCGCTGGCAGCGGTGCTCGGCACCGTGGCGTTGCTGGTTGGCTCATCGATGGTGTTCGGCCAACTGCAGGCGGCACTTAACCGGGTGTTCCGCAGCAATGCGAGCCACCTCAGCGGCGTGCTCGCCTGGCTGCGCAAGCGTCTGCTGTCGTTCGGCATGGCACTGGGGGTGGGTTTCCTGCTGGTCGTATCGATGGCGGCGCAGGCGGCACTGACGATGGTGCTGGCCTGGTTGCCCGATCTGATGCCGGTGCTCGCCGAGCTGGTCTCCTTCCTCCTCTACACGATCGTGTTCTCACTGATCTATCGGCTGCTGCCTGACCGGCCGGTCAGCCGTCGGCGCGCGCTGCTCGGCGGGGCGATGACCTCGGCGTTGTTCATGGTGGGCCGGTGGGCGATTGGCCTCTACCTCGGCCAGTCCACGCTGGGCAACGCGTATGGTCCGGCCGGTGGATTGGTGGTGATGCTGGTGTGGCTCTACTACTGCGCGGTTGTGTTCCTGATCGGTGCGCTGATCACCGCGATGCTGGATGAGCACGCACAGCTCAAGCGGGGACTGGAGGACGAGCAAGCTGCCAGCGGAACCGACGAACCCGCCGCGGCGAACCACCTGCGTAGCGATGCCGACCTCGCTGTGCCGGGACCCCACGGCGCCTCCTGAGCGGTTCGCGCCGCGCACTTCGGTCATGACGGTGGCATCCTAGCGGGTCATTCCTTCCCGCAACGGATGTCCGTCGGACACGCCGGACCCCCCCTGTATGGCCCGTATCCCCGACGCGTTTCTGGATGATCTGCTCGCCCGCTCCGACATTGTCGAGCTGATCGGCGCGCGCGTCCCGTTGAAGCGACAGGGCAAGGAATACTCGGCCTGTTGCCCTTTCCACGACGAACGGACGCCCAGCTTCACTGTCTCACCGACCAAACAGTTCTATTACTGCTTCGGCTGCCAGGCCAGCGGCACCGCAATCAGTTTCCTGATGAACTACGACCGCCTCGAGTTCCTCGACGCGGTCGATGAGCTGGCGCGCCACGCGGGCATGGAAGTGCCCCGTGACGCCGAACAGCGCAACACCAATCCCGACGGGCAGGCGCTGTTCGATGTGATGGCTGCGGCGGCCACGTTCTTCCAGCGTCAGTTGTCCGACACCCCCAAGGCACAGGCCTACCTGGCAGCGCGCGGGGTGGATCCGGACATCCGGGAGCGCTTCGGCATCGGCTACGCGCCCGACAGCTTCAATGCCCTGCGCGACACGCTGGGCACCGACCAGCGCCGGATCGCGCTGCTGGAGCGCGGCGGCCTGTTTTCGCGCAATGACAGCGGGCGCAGTTACGACAAGTTCCGCGACCGGGTGATGTTCCCGATCCACGACCGGCGCGGACGGTCGATTGCTTTCGGCGGCCGTGTGCTGGACGCGGACGCCAGCCCGAAGTACCTCAACTCGCCGGAAACGGAGCTGTTCCACAAGGGACGCGAGCTCTACGGCCTGTGGCAGGTGCGACAGGCGCACAACAAGATCCCGCGCCTGGTGGTGGTGGAGGGCTACATGGACGTGGTTGCCCTGTTCCAGCACGGCGTGGACACCGCGGTCGCGACCTTGGGCACCGCGACCACGCCGGACCATGCCGAGCTGCTGTTCCGCAATGCACCCGACGTGTACTTCTGTTTCGACGGTGACCGCGCCGGCCGTGCCGCCGCGTGGAAGGCGGTCGAGTCGATCCTGCCGCGGATGAAGGACGGCCGCCAGGCGTTCTTCCTGTTCCTGCCCGATGGCGAGGACCCCGACAGCATCGTCCGCGCGGAAGGCGCCGAGGGTTTCGACCAGCGCCTGGTTGCGGCTACGCCGCTCTCGCAGTTCCTGTTCGACTCGCTGTCCAACGACGTCAACCTGACGACGCTGGAAGGCAAGGGACGGCTGGCCGAGCGCGCCAAGCCGCTGCTGGCACAGATCCCCGACGGTGCCTTTGGCGATCTGATGCAGCAGCGCCTCACCGCCTTGACCGGTGTCGGTGCCCGGGAGGCGGCTGCTCCGCCGCGCGTGGCGACCTCGCGCGGCCGCAATACCCACGGCGTCTCGGCACCGCGTCGCAGTCTGGTACGGACGGTGATCATGTTGCTGCTGCACCAGCCGGCGCTGGCCATGGAAATGGAGCCACCCTTCCCGTTCGCCACGTTGAATCAGCCTGGCGTGGACCTTCTGCTGGACGTATTGGGGGTCATATTCGACCGCCCCGACATCACCACGGGCGCACTGGTGGATCATTTCGAAGGTCGCGAGGAACACGCAGCCCTGCAGAAACTGGCAGCGGCCACGGTTCCAGGCGACGACGCTGCTCCGCGGACGATCCTGTTGGACACGATCGCCCAGCTCGACCGTCAAAGCCGGCACCAGCGCTTGACGGAATTGCAGAGTCGCCTGACCAGCCTGAGCGACGAGGAGAAGACCGAACTGCGTGGGCTGCTGAGCACCCGCTTCGACTAGAGGGCTGCCGGCCGCCCGTCAGTGACGTGGGCGATCTCAGCCCAGGGGGACGAACGTCACTCCGCCGGTCGGTTGCAGGAACGGCAGCAGCCAATGGTCGAGCAGCAGGAAGGCGAACAGGGCCATGAGGTAGACGATGGAGAAGCCGAACACCTTCATCGCGTACATCTCGTCGGGCGGGTCCATCAGCCGCCACGCGTAATACAGGAACGCCACACCGAGCACGGCTGCTCCGCCGAGGTAGAGGTCACCGCTCATGCCGACAATCCGCGGCAGCATCGTCACCAGCACCAGCAACACCGTGTAGAAGAGGATCTGCCAGCGGGTATAGGCCACGCCATGGGTTACCGGCAGCATCGGTACCAGCGCCTTGGCATAGTCGGCACGGCGGAAGATCGCCAGCGCCCAGAAGTGCGGAGGCGTCCACACGAAGATGATCAGCACCAGCAGCAGGGCGTAGCCCCAGTCCAGGTCTCCCGTCATGCCTGTCACCGCCGACCAGCCCAGTAGAGGCGGCGCTGCCCCGGCGAGGCCGCCGATCACGATGTTCTGCGGCGTGGCGTGTTTGAGGTACACCGTATAGATGACTGCGTAGCCGATCATCGATGCAAAGGTCAGCGCGGCGGTGAGCACGTTCACCCATACCAGCAGGATGAACATCGACAACCCTGCCAGTACCAGCGCAAAAACCAGCGCCTGCCGCGGCGTGACCTCGCCGACCACGATCGGCCGCCACGACGTGCGCGCCATCTTCGCGTCGATGCGCGCATCCAGCAGCTGGTTGATGGTCGCCGCCGAGGCGGCAGCCAGCCAGATGCCGATGAAACCGAGCACCGACTCCTGCAGGGGTGGCAGGCCGGGCACAGCGAGGAACATGCCGATCGCCGCAGTGAAGATGATCAGCGCGACCACCCGGGGTTTGGTCAGCGACCAGTATTCGTGCAAGGTCTTGGCGAGAGTGCGGTCCATCATGCTTCCGGTGCGCGCAGCCGCGCCAATAGTGACACCAGTACGAAAAGCAGCAGGACCGCGCCGGCGTTATGCAGGACCGCCGTCCATAGGGGCAGCGCCAGCTTGACGTTGGCGATCCCGAGACTGACCTGGGCGATCACCGCCAACCCCAGCAGACTGGCCCAGCCGCGCATGCCCGGCGTCCGCAGCAGACGCCACGACAGGAACATCAGGTAAACAAACACCACTACCGCCATCAAGCGGTGCGTCATCTGGATCGCGATCCGGCTGGCGCCGTCAAGCACCCCGCCTTCGTAATCCACGCCGATCCCTCGCCACAGCACAAACCCCTCGCGGAAATCCATCGGTGGCCACCAGCGTCCCACGCACGTCGGGTAATCGATGCCGCAGGCCAGCGCAGCGTAGTTGGCGCTGGTCCAGCCTCCCAGTGCAATCTGCCCGCCCAGCAGCACCAATCCTCCCACCAGCCAGCGCCGCAGCTTCAGCGCTTCACCCAGATGGATCGGCAGGTCCGTGGAGCGCCACGCCATCCACAGCAACAACGAGAAGGTCAGCAACCCGCCCATCAGGTGGGCCATCACCACCAGCGGCTTGAGCAGCCAGGTGACGGTCCACATCCCCAGCAGGGCCTGGAAAACGATCACTCCCAGCGTAAAGGCAGCGACGCGGGCGAAATCCAGGTTGCTCCAGCGCAGCGCCGCAACCATCAGCACCGCTTCTCCGGAAAGCGCCAATAGCGATGCAGCGACGTGCTGCCCACGCATGTACAGGGGGATCGCGATGGCCACCAGCAAGGAGGCGCCAATGATCTGTGCCACGCCGTAGCGCCGCCGCTGCGCGGCAAGCAGCGCCAGCGCCAAGGTGAGCACACCGAGCGCGGCGGCGATGATGCGGTGCAGCTGCTCGCGCCATGCTTTGTCGACTTCGACCGCCCGGATCGCCACCGCGGCGTGCCCGTCGCCATGACTGATCTCGGTGGGCCAGGCTGCGCGCCCGTAGCAGGTGGGCCAGTCCGGACAGCTGAGGCCGGCGTCGGACAGCCGCACGAAAGCACCGAACACGATCACGCCGACCGCAAGCAGCACTGCGAGCCAGGCAACACGATGGAAATTGCGGGTCGGGCGGAGTACCGCGGGGCGCGCGGGAACGGATCCTGCATGCGACGCGGAAGTGGGGACAGTCATTCGGCTCTCTGGCATTGGATCAGGGGCAATCGTGGCGCGGACAGTAGCGTGATCAGATCAGCTTCAACAGTTTGGCCAGGTCTGCGCGCAACCCGCCGGCATCGAAACCTGGCGCATAGCGCAGCACCACGAAACCGTGCGGATCGATCACGTAGACCGGTACTCCGGCCGGGTCGGACAGACCCGGCAGGCGGGCCCGCCATTGGCTGGCGTTGCCTATGCGGCGCAACGTACGTGGAACCTGCGAATCCGGGGATGGCATGCAGTCGGGGTCATCGCAGACCCACAGCACATGCACGCGGTCGGCATCCTTGCCGAACAGCTGCCAGACGGTATCGATATCGTGCGCCAGGCGCTCGCACTCGCTGCCGCAATCGGCCGGCGGTGCCAGCATGATGCGCCATGTACGTTCAGTGGGATTCCACGCGTATTGACCCCCGCCGACCAGTTGCGGCGTCAGGTCACGCAGATCGACCGCCGGCTGCAGCAGCTCCCCGTGGTTCTTGCGACCCTCGGGCTGCCAGCCGGAGAAGCGCAGCGCACCCGCGACCAGCATGGTGCCGAAAAAAAGCACCGCGATCGCGACCAGCATGGTGCGGTTGCGATTGCGCGCCCGGGGGTCGATCGGCTGTGGTTGCTGCGGATGGCTCATCAATGCGGGTCCTGGGTCGAGGCACGCTGGCGGCGCCGGGGATTGCGGAAGGTGAGGAGCAGCGCCGTGGCGAGCACCGCGGCCGCCAAGCCAAACCATTGCAGCGCATAGCCGCGATGCTTCTCCGGCGGCAGGGTGTTGGGCAGCAGTGCAAGGTCGCGCTCGTAGCCCAGTGGAGAGGCCGGATCCAGCCGCAGCACCCGCGCCGCCAGCGGTGTCCCGGCGGCGGCACTGATCGCCGGGATGTCCACCCGCAGCATCAGCCAGCCTTCGGATTCTTCGGCCATGCTGGCGCCCAGCGCGATACCGGCCGATGGGGGCGGCGACAGCAGCCCTTCCACCACCATGGGGCCGACCGGACGCTCGACCGAAGGCATGGTCCGGTTGCCAGACAACGGCAACCAACCCAGGTCCACCAGCAGCGGCGTGCCCTGATCAGGAATAAAAATGCGGTAGGCGCTTACGCCGACGCGACCCCCGCGCTGCTGGTTGTCGAGCAACCATTGCGGACCGGTGGCGAACTCTCCCGCACCACTCGCCCACTGGTAGCGGTCCTGCCATTGCGTATTGGCGGCTGCCTCCAGATCGGCGGGCTGCCGCAAGGACAGAACCTGCGCCGCGTCGTCGAGCATTGCCTGCTTTTCCACCGCGCGGTCCGACTGCCAAAATCCCAGCCGGACGAAGACGCCGATGACTGCCAGCGCCAACAGCCAGCCGACGATGAGATGCGTTTTACGACTCATGCCATATCCACGCCACACTGCGATAATGCATTCCCGCCGGCGCAAAGCCGAATATGGCGCACCGGCGCTGGAGCAAATTGATGAAGACCCTGTTTATCGTCGGCTTCCTGATCCTGATTCTCTGGAACCTGGGTGCCGGCCTGTATTACATGCTGGTCGACAAGGGGGAGAGCAAGCGGACCGTCAACGCCCTCACACGTCGTGTCGCGCTGTCTATCGCGTTGATCGTGATGGTGGTGATCGCCGCCAAGATGGGCTGGATACAGTTCCACGGCATCAACGGCTGAGCAGCCGCAACGCCGGGACGACCCCAGTACGGTAACGCTTGTCAGGCAGTCGCTCATTCCCCGGCCGCTGCCCAATCAGCCGTATGGGCTCCAGCGCCGGTGTGCGCGCCGGACAACCGAAGCGGTCGCGATGTCCGCGACCGCCGGTTCCTTCCTACATCACGTAAACGAAGATGAAGAGGATCAGCCAGACCACGTCGACGAAGTGCCAGTACCAGGCGACCGCCTCGAAACCGAAGTGGTCGTCCTTGGTGAAATGGCCCTTCAGGCAGCGGAACCAGATCACCGCCAGCATGATGGTGCCCAGCGTGACGTGCGCGCCGTGGAACCCGGTCAACAGGTAGAAGGTCGAGCCATAGATCCCCGAACCCATGGTCAGGTTCAGCTCGGTGTATGCATGGATGTACTCTTCGGCCTGGAAGAACAGGAACGTGGCACCCAGCAGCACGGTCAGGCCGAGCCCGACCAGCAATGCCGTGCGTCGTCCGGCCTTCAAGGCGTGATGGGCAGCGGTGATGGTGACGCCGGAAGTCAGCAGGATCAGCGTGTTCACCAGTGGCAGGCCCCAGGCCGGCACCGTCTGATAGGCACCGCCGACCGCGCCTGGACCGTTGCTCGGCCACGCGGACGTGAACCCGTCCCACAGCAGCGCGTTCGTCATCGCGCCATCGCCCGCGCCGCCCAGCCACTGCAGCGAAAGCTCGCGGGAATAGAACAGCGCGCCGAAGAAAGCGCCGAAGAACATCACTTCCGAGAAGATGAACCACACCATCCCCATCCGGAACGACACGTCGACCTGGCGGTTGTACTTGCCGGTCACCGACTCGCGGATGACGTCCCCGAACCAGCCGAAAAACACGCCGATCATCAGCGCGACGCCGACGATGAACGTCAACTTGCCCCAGCTGCTCTGGTTCAACCAGCCACCGGCACCGGCCATCATCACGAACAGGGCCACCGACCCCAGGATCGGCCACCGGCTGTGGTGCGGGACGAAATAGGTGTCGGGCATCTGGACTTGAGCTTGGGCCATGGCGGTGTTTCCGTTATGCGGTGGTGGCGATGGGACGATCAGGGCGCGGATACCGGCACCGGGGCCGGATGGTCCGCTTGCGCCTGCTGTGCGGTCAGCGTGTCATTTTTGAAGAACGTATAGGACAGCGTGAGGGTCTTGATGTCCTTGGGCAGACTGGGGTCGACGATGAACCGTACCGGCATGTCGCGCGACTCGCCGGCCGCCATGGTCTGCGCCGTGAAGCAAAAGCATTCCGTCTTGCTGAAGTAGCTTGACGCCCGCGCCGGGGCGACCGAGGGCACCGCGCTCCCAACGATCGTTCGGTCGCTGTTGTTGTGGGCAAAATACGTGGTCTCGTATTGCTCACCGGGGTGCACCTTCATGCTTACCTGACTGGGCTTGAAGGCCCACGGCAGCTTGGAGTTGACCCCGCCATCGAACTGCACGGTGATGAGCCGGTCCTCGTCGACCGCGCCACGCGCCGTGGGTACATTCGCGCTGGCGCTGTTCTCCAGGCGGATGCCAAACACTTTCTGGCAGGCGATGCGATACAGCGGCACCAGACTGAAGCTGAAGGCGAACGCGATCATCGCAGCCACCAGCATCTTGGTCAGCCCGGTGGTCGCACTGCGCGGTTTCCGACCCGAAACAGGCTCGCTCATCTGCCAATCACCCCGGTCAGAATGAACCCGATGTAGATCGCCGCCGCCACCACCCCGAACCAGATGGCGGTGCGCACGGCTGCCTTGCGGCGGCCGGCGACCAGTTCATCGGGCAATGTGGGGCGCTTGTCGCTCATATCGCTATCGGACTCAGTGGGTCACGTCGCCGTGCGCCAGATCCCCGTCGCGGATGACGGGCGGCACGGTGAAGGTGTGGTGCGGCGCCGGGCTCGGCACGGTCCACTCCAGGCCACGGGCACCTTCCCATGCGCGCATGCCGGCCTTGGCACCGTACAACTTGGAGTGAAGCAGGATGGCGAACATCAGGAACGGCGTCACGAACATGCCGAACGCACCGATCGAGCTGACCAGGTTCCAGTCCGCGAACACGACGTTGTAGTCGGGAATCCGGCGCGGCATACCCGCCAGGCCGAGGAAGTGCTGCGGGAAGAAGAGCAGATTGACGAACACCATCGTCCACCAGAAGTGGATCTTGCCCCAGGTCTCGTTGTACATGCGACCGGTCCACTTGGGCCACCAGTAGTACACGGCCGCGATCAGCGCCAGCACCGACCCGGTAACCAGCACGTAATGGAAGTGCGCGACCACGAAATAGGTGTCGTGGTACTGGAAGTCGGCAGGCACGATGGCCAGCATCAGCCCGGAGAACCCGCCGATGGTGAACAGGATCACGAAGGCGATCGAGAACAGCATCGGAGTCTCGAACGTCAGCGAGCCGCGCCACATGGTGGTCACCCAGTTGAAGATCTTCACCCCGGTCGGGATGGAGATCAGCATCGTGGCGTACATGAAGAACAGCTCGCC
>RCMY010003405.1_pt1 | contig 14084 bp, 10 predicted proteins | sample 2041341 | NCBI WGS metagenome assembly RCMY01 (sample SAMN09708234, study PRJNA481090) | Marine sediment metagenome, whole genome shotgun sequencing project.
TCCTCGCAACCACATATCAGTGAATTGACTGTTTTGGTAATTGACTTTTGTAACAGTAAATTTGTAATCTGACAAATTAGACTCGATAGTGGTGTTTCGGTTGGTGTTTGCCAATTCAAAACGAAGGTAGAAAACAAAATTATCATCGGCAGAAATAATTATTTTGCTCAACACGACAGATTGCACGGCCACGTCGTAAAACATGCCATTGAAGCTTCTTCCACGTGGTAATGTCAGTGGTAACTGTGTGATTGTGTAATTTCCTTGCATGATGCTTTGAATAGAATTGTCGGCAGTAGAATCTAAACGAACATTTTGAAAATGGCCAAGTTCGTATAAAGATTTTGGCATTGCTATAACGGATCTGAAATTGACTTGTGGATTAAACTCGAATGAGCGATATAATGTCGGTTGAGAAAACTCGAATGAGCGATATAATGTCGGTTGAGAAATCTCGTAAAGAGGTCTAGAGTTGCTTATACCGGCATTGCCTGGTCGACTTAAAAATAATTCACCTATTCCACTGTTGCCTAGAGAAAACAGAGAAACAGAATTTCCATTGTCCACCACTAATTGAATGTTTCTAATTAGCTTAGACGTCCAACCACTCCAAATCGTTTGTTGGGTGAATGTAATTATCAACTTTTGATGTGTGTTGACAAAAATGATAAAGGCGGTGGCCGTTCCACTTCCAGCGACGGCAAGACTGTCTCTCATGTGAAAATACCTGATATCAGAAGCTCCAAGTGTTGAATAAATGTTTTCATTGCCTTCTGTAAATCGACCTTTCACTTTGTCAACGTAATGCACAAATTCGGTCGGTATCGTCGAAAGAAGATTTGACCAGTCTTTGTCACGCCCCAGGGCGTACAAAATAAGCGCCGTCGGCGCGAGAAAGACGTTACCAACGAAATAATTTGTTTTCTCGATCGAAATTTGTTCATAAGACTCATCCGTAAACTGTCTGACACTAATGACCGAAATTTGAGGCGAAACGTGCAAAGCAACATGGTCCAGGTGGAGAAACCCAGTTCCTGGTTGAGTGAATAAGTGATTCGAGTTGTACAAATCTTGATAGAGATTTCTAAAAGTGATGAGGCGCGCCAAGTTTCTTCCAAATCGCGGTGATGCGCCGAGTGCGCGACGCCGAAAATTATCGGGGTAGTTTTGCGCCAGTAGAGCGATTTTGTCGTGAACGTCTCTCAATTGCCGTTTGATAATGAATTCGATGGCGGCTCCACTCCAACGCGACACGGCGAGCGAGTAATGCGAATCGAGCGCCGGAACGATGCTCAAGCCAAAGTCGTCGCGCAGACGCGCCTCCCAAAAGTCGTCGAAGAATTGGTTCTCAAACTCATTGACCAACCCAACCATCTCCCGGCGGCCAAGAATTGCTTTATCGAGAAATTGTAGCACTTCTGTGTCGTCAAACACACCACACATGCGAAATCGTGTATTGGTGTTGTAAGAACATAAACGCTCAATGTCCTCGTAGGGCAAAAATGAAAGAATTTGTTCAACAGGAAGATTGTTAGACCGGATAAACTCGCCAAACACGTCGGGACCCTCTTCCGCGCGCCGACGCTTCAAACGCTCATCGTTCATCGTAGCGTTTAAAACCCCACGTTTTCAACTTGGATCAAGTCGTCTAAATTCGGCTGCTCTGGACCAATATCTTGGACGACCGTGCTGTCGTAAGAGTAAATCTGCTCGACACTAATTGCTTTCATGTAGTCGAGTTTAGCCCCGCGAAGAAGTTTTGGCAGCGGCACTTTGTTCTTGAAGACCACACTTGGAAACCGTTCAATCAGGCTGAAAGTAAACGTTTTCAAATCCAACACAACGTTTTGGATTAAATCGTCAGATGCGTTAAACAATATTTTGTCTTTGCTAAACACAAAAGCATCTGTAACAGCTGAGCCCGGCACCATAGCTATAAGATTTTTCACTTTTTCGTTCAAGTAAGTAATTTTTGTAAAAGACGCCGTGTAATCGGATAAATTGGTTGGGCGCCCATCTTTTCGATACGAATTGGTGTATTCGAAGCGCGCGAGAAGCAGATGCGGGTCGATAGGTCCAACGTAAACGAATAATTTTTGCAATACGACAGATTTCGATTCTACATCGTACACTAAATTGCTATACACAGAGGTGTAATTAAAGTCATCAACTAATCGCGTTACCAAAGCATTGTCGAGCCAATTGTTTTCCGGTTCCTTGTCAAACCCTCCGTCTGGCACAGCACCCACTCGATTGATAGCACCTCTCTCGAAAATGTACAATGAATTTGAAACAAACTCAACGACTGGTCGCTCAAATTCTTGTTTGGTAATCATGTCGCGGTAGTCGGCCGGCTCGGACACAGAAAAATTGTTGTCAATTTCGGTCGCATGTTTCTGGCGAGTCAGCAGAACTTCTCTAAAAATTTTTCCCATTCTAAACGAGATAATACTAACATAGTCACCACCATCGTAAACAGTTGAATTTGGAAAAATCTTTTTGCCACTGTCCAACGAAGCGCTCCAGATAGTATCGTTTCCAAAAACGACAATTTGAAAGTTTTCGCCATTAGCACGCACAACCAGTGCCGTTGCATTTCCATAGAGTATTAATAAATCGATTGCAGCAGTTTGCACATATGGCTTTGCAAATGATTGTTGGCGATTATCAAATGAGAAAAAAATTCCAGGTTTCTCGATTTTGAAATTGATTTTGCCAATATAATGCAAAAATCTAGTTGGTAGCATCGAAAGAATTAGGCTCCAGCCGTCGTCTTGTTCGACGGTAAACAGCAAAGCTGCAGTTGGCACCAGCAATAAATGAATGACGTTGTACGGCGATTGTTCGGTTGAAACGGTGGCGTAATTTTCGTCAGTAAATTGTCGCACGCCAATCATTGTGACCTGAGGCGACACGTAGAGCACCCTCTTTGACGGGTTGCCAACTTGATCGTTTCTGGTGATCACCGCTAAAACGTCTGCCGTGTAAAGGTGCCCATAAATGATTCGAAATGTGATGAGTCGAGCCAATTGAGTGCCGATGAGACGCGAAGAGAGGAGAGTGCGCCGCCGTTCATTGTCGGGATAAGACTTTGACAACTCGGCTAATCTTGCGCGAAACCTTTTCGCTCTCGTGCTGATCACAGCGTTGATGGCGGCGCTGCTCCACTTTGAGACGGCAAGAGAGGCATTCCAATCGAGCGCCGGATCGACGCTGAGACCAAATTCGGTGTGCAGACGCGTCTGCCAAAAGTCGCTCAGAAATTGCTTTTCAAACTGATTGATCAAACTGCCCAGATCTTGGCTGCCGAGAACTGCGGCGTCGAGAAATTGCCGCAAGTCTGCGTCTTTGGCATCGCCGCATATTTGAAGATTTGCATTTTTGTGCAAAGTGCACAATCGCTCAATGTCCTCGTACGGCAAAAATCCAAGTATCCTTTCAGTAGTATGTCTGTTTCCACCAATAAAATTGACAAACAAATCGGGGTTCGCGTCCACCCGCTGACGCTTTACATTCTCATCACTCATCGTAGAGTTTAAAAGTCAATTTCCTCCACTTGAAGGCGAGTCTCTAAATTAAGCTGGTCTGGTCACCGCTCATTGTTTGTTGCGTAAAAGCGTTTATTCGACATCGGGCCCAAACGTGTAATGCGCCAAAACCGCAAGCGGGTCCAACCACATTGAGTAAAACTTCTCATGATGGTTTCCGGGTGGGTGATAGGTTTTGAGCATCGTAAAGGCGCTTCCTTCGTCATTACCCATCGAGATGGTGACATGTAAAGTTTGCGATAGAGAGAGTGAAAGGCAATGAGGCGACCATAGTACGTGCCAGCAAAAGTGGATGAAAGGCGCTCGGCGAGCTTTTCATCGTTTGGAAAGAAACGATGGGACATTTCGCAAATGATTTTGCGGAATTCTTTGGCGTGGTGATCGACAATAGATTTCATGGTGTCCCCACCCCAATGAACGACGACAAAGCAATTGAACATCTCATTCTGCGGCATCACGTGCAAACCGAAATCCTCACGCAGGCGTGCCTGCCAAATATCGTCTCGGAATTGTTCGTCAAACGTGTTCAGCGCACTTTCGACGTCGTCTGCTTCGAGCAATGGACGCACCATTTCATCCTTTAGCGTGCCAAACACCTGACAATCAAGTGTTTCATCTTTGGCACACAATCGCTCGATATCGTCGTACGACATTGTGCTAATCAAATGGACACAACTAACGAGTGGCGCTGCAGGCTCCTGCCGCATCTCAACAGCGCAGCTCATCGTCGTCGAATCACGTGGTTGGCTTTTTAATGGAAAACGCGTCGGCCGCCGCGCGCACCGACGGACCGAGCACGTCGTCCATAAAGCGTGCGAGAGAAATCTGTTTGTCGATCCTACCGCCGCTCATATGCATGAGGTGCACGCACCAGGCTACGAGCGCGTCGATGACGCTGTCGCACTCGTAGAGTCGCTCGGGCCACTCTCGCCCACGCGCCGTGTGACGCGGCACGAGAATGGAGAAACGGCCAAACTGCTGCACAATGACCGGATACGGCAGTTGGTGGGCGCGCGGCAGTGTGTTGGAAAGTGCCGGGTCGCGCTGAAAGAGCATGCATCGCCCCTTAAAGTCAAAGCCAAATTTGCCGAGCAAGTACTGGTGGAAAATGTAGAGTAGCGCGAGTTGGCGCACAAAGTGCTGCGTGCCGAGCGCTGCCGAACGCGTGCCGTCGGCGGCGCCGTCGGCCCAGTGCATGGCCTCGGCCACGTACGCCTCTGGTGCCCGATTAAAGTGCACTTGTGTGCGATAGCGATTGGCGGCGTGGTCCAAGTGGTCAAACGCGTAGACGCGCGCCAACGAAATCGATGCGTTATTGTCTCGCGTCGCGCTTCGGTAGACGTCCATGTCGCACGGTCGCATCAAGAGTTGGAGCAGAAAATTGCCGAGCTCGCTTCGATAGACTTGGTCGCGCAAATCGGATGCGTAGCGGTAGAGAAAAACCAGCATGCCTTGAGTGGCGTGTGTCGGCGCGTACCACGGCTGCAGGCGCACGGCGGCGAGCGGCACTCGAATGGCGCCAGCATAAGGCCGCGGCGCGTGCGGCGACGGCGGTGCGTCGTCTCCGATGCCGGCGCCCACGGCAATGTAGTTTTCAACGTACATGTAGACGACGCGCATCAAAATCATGGTGCGCGTCAGAAAGCGGTCGTTGGTGCGATACTGCTTTGCGCCAGACCGATTGCACCAGAGTGGTGCGTTAAACGTGGTCGATGGGCCCGAGAGGCAGATGTAGCGCGCGACGCTGTGCTCGAGTGCAGCTGCGTAGCGCAGATAGTCGACGTGAAAGGCGTCGAGCGTGTCGAGGCGCGCCACAAAGTGCTCGAGTGCGGTGAGCAGCGAGCAGAGTGTGTAGGTAAATACGGGCGCTGGGTCGACGACGAGTGCGTTGCGCGACAGATAGACGCTCGACTGGACGCAAAAAGTGCGCACGTTGGCGAGCATCGCACGGTCGAGCGTTTGCAAAATGCAGTTGGCGTGTGCGACGAGCAGCCAGAGCTGGATCGCCAGTGAAAAAGAGGCCGTGCGGCCGCCACTGTTGGGCGGCGGCAACCAGAGAGTGTAAAAGTGATTGCGCAAATGGTCGCCCCACATAGAGCGCAATGTTTTCAGCTGATTCACCTCTCCATCGACGCCGTCGAATGGTGCGCTGGTGAGCGTGTCGAGCACTTTGGAGAGCACAGCGAGCGCGGTGCGACAATAGTCGCCGAGTCGATAAGCATCGGTCTGTTCGCTGCTAACGACGTCGACAGGCAGAGGTTCGCGCAAGAGAGTGGCAAACGAGTCGATCTTGGCACCGCCGGCAACCGACTCGTAGGTGTCGAGATGCATCTGCTGTTTGCGCGCGGCGCGCTTCTTGTTTGCTTCGACCGAGCCATGATACTCGACCGACGCCGTTTTCGCCGTTTTGCGCGCCACATTGCTTTCGGCGACGCGCCTCTGCGCGACCTCTTTGTCGACAAACAGCGAGCTGGCGTTCATAATTTGTTCTGACCGAAACACTAGAGGTGATGAGAGTGGCGAAAAAGAGAATTTTTCACGGCGCTTTTGGAGAGCTTTTCAAAACGACGCAGACGCGGGTCGGTGTTTATAATTTGTCCTCGCGAAACAATGAATGTGTTGAAAGCGCAGAAAAGAGCACTTGCTGCGACGCCACCAGAGCGCTCTGCAAAACGACCGCGCGCGTCTGCGTCGTCGTCTTCGTCACTTTTGCCCGGCATTGGCGGCGATGCGCTCGACTTTGACGAAGAAAGCAGTGCCTCTGGCCAGGGCTTTGTGCGCAGCGAGCTGAGCGAGAGCGAGCGGCACTCGTCGGAAGCGACGCGCGAATTTATGCGCATAGAAGCGCTGCTGCGATGTCGCGATTTGCCCGACGAGCGACGCGCCGAGCTGGCTCAAATGCAAGCCGACTTGCGCGCCAACGCACCGGCCGACGCCGCGGCAGCTGCCGCCGTCGCCAGCGTGGCTGCACCGTCGGGCGACGTGCATCCGGCAATCTCTTTGGTGATGCCGTCGAGCGGTGCGACGCGAAACGACGAGTGCGCCATCTGCGGCGAAAGCTTTCGGCTTTACCACCAAACGCAGCTGAGAGATCGCATGCGTTCGCAGGCCAACGGCGGCAATCAAAACGACAGGGGCAGACGCCTCGCGACGGCGCGCTCAAAAGCCGGCGTGCTGAACAACGGCGAGACTGTGAGCGACGAGTATGCGAAAATTTTCCGATTTGAAGAGCTGATGCGCGGATACATGCGCGATTGCGCCATTTTCGCGCAAATGGTCACGATGCAAAAGCAGCTGGTCTACTTGCCAATGAAGCGACTCGGCTTGCCGTGCGCCGTGTGGACCGTTGAGATGTTGGCCACGCACTACGACGTGCGCAAACCGCATGTTTATGACAAAATGCGCAAATGCCAGAGCACGCTGAGCGTGACGAGCGCGCTAAAGACGCTCGTCGGCGCCAGCTGCATGCAGCCCGACCCCGACAATCCGGGTCGGTGGATGCCCAACGCGCGCCACATTGCGTCGTTTGAGAGGTTGGCGAAAGAGGAGAGAGCGCAAATTGCAATGATTGAACGTTATCACCGCGAGAAAGACAACGATTTGGCGGCAGCCATGTTTGCGCTGGCCAACGCAATGAACAACACCAAGACCAAAGCGCCGAGCGTCGTCTGCGATCCGGTGACTGCCGCCGGCACAGGCGACTCTGGAAATAGCATGATACGCTCCACAACTACCGGCCCGGGCACCTCTGCAGGCATTGATTTTTATAAAATGAGCGGCTACTGATAACACCCCTTTTCTCGACAACAATGTCTTCGCCGCTCGCCGCGCTGTCGTCCAACCCGGTCGGCATGCGCATGAACAGCCTTCTTGGTGTGATTTTGCCCGAGAGAACACCAGCGGCGACTGCAATTGACGCGCCGACGTCGGCGGCGGGTCTGATGGCGGGCGCGATGCAGACGGTTGGCAATTTGGCGCCGCCGTTTGAGATTCCCTACCAGAGCGTCATCGAGCAGCAGATGCGAGGCGCGTTTGGCATGATGCCCAACGTGCAGCTGGTCGATACGGCGACGGCGTCGACGATGGAGAATCTCAACGACATGGCGCTCGAGCGGCCGATTGCACTGACGCCCTTTTCCAACGGCGTCCACCAAGAGTATCGCGAGTTTATGCCGCTTTTCTCGGTGCGCGACTGCGCGCTCCGCACAATGCCCGGCTTCGAGGTCGTCGTCACGCCCGTCGTGATCAACAACGTGCAAATGCAGCTTGCCGAGCAGTCGCAAAACAGCGCGCTCCGAGATTACACCACTCTGAACGCTATCAAAAATTTGACGAGCAACGAAAAGCGCCAGCGCGTGATTGCCATGCAAATCGAGCATCGCAAGCGCGGCACCAACGTTGCCGGCGCGTCGTGGGGCGACTTTAACTTTCTGAGCGCGATTGGTGCCGCCGACGTCAAGTCGCTTGGCGCCAAACTCTCTTTTTTGGGCCCGCAAACAAAAGAGTACAGCGGCACCGTTGGCGGCGCTTCCTCGCGCTACTTTGGCACGAGCGGATCGACGTCGAGATTCTGCACATCGGGCTCTGGTGGCGAGCGCATCGTCAACTGGGGCTATCACTCGCGAATCAAAATCCAAAACATGTTCTCCATTCATCCGCATCGCGGCGACTCGCTCTTTTTCAGCGTCGGCGAGTACGCACCCTACGAGCTCGACCACATGCACAGTGGCGTGTCGACGGCAGCCAACGGAGAGCGTCTGTCGTCGCGCAAGCGCAAGGCGCCAACGACGTTTGTTGGTCGCACAAGCAACGACACGCTCGTCCAAATGCGCGGCTGGTCGTCGCGCGACGGCTTGCCAGACGTTTTTTCGTCTGGTTGGATGGAGACAGAGGAAGAAAACGTCGTCGAGCGCCATCTGCGCCGCTGCGCAAAGCAGCTGGCGTTTGAGTATCGCGAGTACGAACAGGACCCGCTCACTGGCGAAATGGTGCCCGTCAACGTCGGCGACGGCGATCTGCAAGACGCCGTTGCGAGCGTGCCCGACCTCATCTACGACGCATTTGCGTCGTCGCGCTACACCTTTCCAGTCGGCACCGTCAAAGAGCCGTATCAAGCGCACGTGTCACCCGAGCACCTGCTCGCCGCGCACTACGATCACGCTGCCCTCGACAGCTTGCCGCACATGGATGTGTATGGAAACTTTTAAACGGGTTTGATGCTCGACCCGCGCTCTGGTTCAAACCAAACGTCTTGAAATAGAAAACAGTGCACACCGTCGACTCTGCAGATAGTGCTGATCGCATGCATTCACAAAACACACGCGCGGCGCCGTCCTCTTGGCAAGAGGTTGTCTGATCAACGATCTTGAGCCACACTTTTAAACACACTTTGACCGCGTGCAACAATGAGCGGCCGCGACATTCGCTTTGGTTTCGACGGCGCGGGACGCGCGCTCGGACCAAATGGTGCGAAAAAGGTTGAGCAGGCTGTGATTACGAAGCAATTTGCACTCGATACGCTGTCGATTCAGCGTTCGAGAGAGCTGCTGCGCTGTTCACCGCACTCTTTCACAAAGTACACGTGCGAAGACGTATTTCACTTTAAACAAGACGAGCTGGCGTTTTACGTGCGCGGCTCGTCGCAAGACGCCGTTCGCACGTCGGTCAACGGTCTCGACGCACAGTTTTCGGCACACTATCCAAACGATCCGGAAATGGTGCGTGCGTTGGTCGAAGAGATTATCGTGCCAATCGGCTTTGTCGAAGAAGACGTTGATCCGGCGAAACGAATTGGCTACGTGGCGCTGCAAGTGGGTGGCAGCAAAACCACTGGTGCGCCCGGCGTCTACAACTTTGCCGGCGCTGGCAAAAATCCGCAAATTTCGCCCGGCGTTGGCGTTTGTTTTGTGCCGCCCAATCTTGTGCACACGCACCAGTACGGCAACGCGGCCAACGGCGTTCCAGAGGGCAAAGTGTTGCTCGTCGCGCGCGCCGCCAACTCGCAGAGCACCTCTGATCGCATTTTGACCATCATCAGCCACATCAACACGGATCCGATGAGATTCAAGGCGGCAATGTCGAAAGTGCCAAAGCTGGTCGAAACGTGGACACGGACGGCGTGCGCCATCGAGAGCGCGCTCACCTCGTCGATGTTGCTCGGCATCTACGTGCTGTTGAAAAACAACATTCTGGCCGTCGGCGACGCCGCGCGCCAGTCGCTCGAAACGCGAAACGCACCAGATTCGCGCGACTATGCCGAAACCGTGACGACGCGAATGGGCGAGCTGCTCGGCGCGATCAAAGCTACGCGCATCAGCTCAGAGCTGAGCGCCGCAGAGAACAAAGAGTGGAAACGGTTGCAGTTTGAGTTGCGTCAAACACTCTTTCTCGTGCCGCACCACAAGACAAACAAACTCAACGCGAGATACGAGTTTGGCTTCAAGCGTTTGATGAGCGGCGAAAACATCAGCATCGGACGCAACGCGGCGTCGTCCAAAGTCGCAAACAACGGCTTTGGCGAGATGCTGTCGCTCCAGCTCGGCTATTTGGACAACATGCTCCAGCGCATTTGCCAAGCGATGTACGCCGAGCGAGAAAAGCAGCTCGGTGTCGCACACTCGACGCCGACCAACGTCGACACGGGTCTCTTTCAGATGTTTATTGCGCCGCGCGGCGGTCTCGCGGAAATCGACTGCTGAGTAAACAAAATATCGTTTCTGGCGACGCCGCTTTGTGTGAATGAAAATGTTTTGGCGGAAAAGAGAAACGTTGAAGAGAAAATGTCTTTACCGTTAACGCACGCGCACGTCGATGATCTGCACCTCGCTTTGCGTTTCAACGAGGTTGAAACCCGTCAAATACGTCGCCACCTTGAGCAACACGCAGAGCCTGCTTCTGTGCGCTGCTTTTTTTCCTATCCAGATCTAGTGCGCACAGCGGCGCAGTTGTTTGACAAGGCCGTAGACGGGGGCGTATCAGTAGAGTCGGTGGCCAAAGCAATCGAACGTGCCCAAAAGACAGTAATCGCCAAGGAGTTGCGGACACATGTTTTCTGGGGTATTCAAAAGTCTGCCCCGTTGCCGACAAACGACGATGGCGACGACGGCGACGAAAATGTGTGTGTCGTCTGCATGGAATCTTTGCGAGAGGCGACAATGCAATGTGGGCACGCCAACCTCTGCATGGAATGTGGCAACAAGCTTGACGCGTGCCCGACGTGCAGAGTGCCAAAGAAAACGTTAATAAAGCTGTACACGTGATGTGTCGGTGCAAAGAAAGTTCAATGGTGCGCGTGGCGACATCAACCCAAATAGTGAAGAGATGTCTTTCCTCTTGACTGGCATGAAGATGGCCAATTTGACCGGCACAAAAGTTTGTCTTGTGCACAGAAACGGCGAGAAAACCTTTTACCCAAAGATCTACGACCCTGCGTCTGTGGTCGATCTGCGCATGCGCAACGTCGACGCGTTTGACGATATTCCGCTCGTCGAACCACCCAACGCTTTTAGCATGCGCTGGCCAAAAGGGTTCAACAGGCATAGCTTTGAGGCGGTGCTCGTCGACAAAGATGTCGGCGCCTACCTGGCGTCGCTCGAAAAGTTGCCATCCTTTTCGGTTTTTTCCATCGACTTTTCAAAAGCAGAAATGGCAGCCGGTCCAGAGGCCACAATGATAGTGCATCGACTCGTTGCGCACGTGTTGGTTGTTTAAACGCGAACATCTTTATTGTGCTCTTGCCAACCCCACACGCGTTCGTCGAGCACGCGCTCTGGCGTGGCGCTATGCGCAAACTGCACGTAGCTGAGCCACCACTGCGTGCGCTCAAACATCAGTGCCAGCGCGTCGGCGGTCGGCATGAAACGTCTTGCGTCGTTGAGGTGCGATCGCATGTGGTCAGACAAGCGTGCGTATGTGAGCGTGCCAAAGCGCGAGAGAAAGAGATGTTTCTTGCGCGCCGCTTGCTGCGATTCAAAGTAGCAGCGCTTGATGTAGAGCGCGTAGAGATGCACGTCGAGATGCAGCATGTCGTTCTCAAATGGACCCAGGTTGGCACCACACGCGATAAACGCTTTGAACATGTGTTTGCGATTCACAAAGCCAAGTCCTTTCAAGTAGTCGTTGGCGCAGCTCGCGCAGTAGGCGGCAAATTGAGCGACGAGATCGCGCGGCGAAGCAGAGCTGCCACGCGCCTCGCGCAAAGTGCGCACGACGTTGCGCGTGAGGCGCGCCACATCAAAGATTTCGTGCGCAGTCTGCGACGGCGTCGGTGGTGCCACCGTCTTTTTCTTGGGCTTTTCGAAAAAGTCGTCGATGCTGTTCACCAGACCACATCGGACCATGGCTTGCGGGCCAATCGACAGCAGCGGCGACTCTCGCTCGCCGTGCTGTGCTTGCCACACGACGGCGAGCGCCAGAAAATCAGTGTCGCTGCTCATGAGGAGCGAGCGGTTTGGCACCGACACGCGTTTGGTGCCGACCAGCGCGCGCGCTGTGCGCAAAAGCGGCGTACTGTCACACAGCACGCGCAAACCAGTGTGAGGGCACTGGTCGGCGTAAATGTCGTCGCATGCGCGTTCGCATTCGGCAATCAACTCTTTCGCAGAGCGCACGCGCTCGGCGTGTGGCGTGGTGATGTCGGCAATGGGCGACCAGTCGCCGGCGCTCTCAAACGGCAATGAAATGTCAACCTCGGCGTCGTTGCCGTCGACCTGCATCGCCTCTTCGTGTTCGACCCGTTGCTCGGCAGTGTAAAACTCGAGCAGCGACTCGTCGAGCGGTTCAACTTTGCGCGCGCGACGCTCGCCGACAAACGTCTCGTGACGCCGAGCGACAGTGAGCGCATCGAGCCAGAAAAGGGCGCCAACGTCGGCCTCGCCGCACGCGTTTGCGGCGTTGAGCAGCACAAACGGAGCCCACGTGCGGTTGTCGAGCGAAGTCTCGATGCAAATGGGCGCAAACGCCAGTTCGTGCGCTCGTGCCAGCTCGACCACAAAACGACGCGCCTGGCCACGCCAATCGCCGACAGCGCTGCGCAGCGTCTCTCGCATGCGCTCGACGGCCTTGCGCGCGCGCTCGGTGCGAAACACGATGCGCTCGCCACGCAACCACTCGTCGACGGTCTGAGGCAAAACGGCGCACAGCGGCATGTAGTCGAGCACCAGACGGCATCCGGGTGGCGGGCAATAGCTGCGCTCGATAAGCGCAAACAGCTGGCCGAGCGCAAGCGTATAGGCGACGCGATTGGCGCGCACAGCAAGCCACGCCGGCATTGGTTTTTGGGCATCAATCAGCAGAGGCAGGTCTGCTTGGTCGACGCGAATGGGAGCAATCGATTTGATTCGCATCTGCTTCTCAAGATCGGTAGATCGACCTTCTTGCACCCATTGTTTGGCGCGCGGAACCGTCGGTTTGTCCATGAGCAGACAAAACGTGTCGCAGTGCGGCAGCTCGACAAACGAGCGCCGCACGAGTTTGAGCGCAAACGCAGCGAGTGCCGAGCCCGGCAAAGTGTCGATGCCGTTGCCGCCATAGGCGTGAAACTTGATGCCAGCGTCCTGCACTACGCTGCGCACGTCGTGCAGCGCACCCCAGCGCTCGTCTTCCCGCCAAGCGGCGCGCGTCGCCTCGTCTTGCATGCCCTCTACCGCCGCCACGCAAGGCACGAGGTCTGTTTTGCTCTCGCTGTCGAATTTGTGCACCGCGAGAATGCTCGTGGGCCACTGCTCTCGAATAACCACTTTAATCAGAGCTTTACTCATTGTCTGCGACTACTCACTTTCTCATCCTCGGTCTCAATTTCGCGCGCCAGCGCCGCCGCCTCTGGTTTGACGCGAAACACACCACTCGCCGCCGCCAGCGCAGCAGCAACGTTGACTCTAATTTTTTCAGTCGCGTCAACCAAAGCTTTGCCGCCGTACAAATCCTCGCGCAGCGACGCGAATCGCTGCTCAACAAACGAGCCGTCGCCGCCGCTACGCCGCCACCGCTCAAACGCCGCGTCGACCGCCTCTCGGTTCCAGCGCAGAGATTCGTCTTTGCGCAGCACAAAGTAAATGACAAGTGTTTGGTAGAGGAGCGGCAACTCGCGCTCAAACGAGCTCGCCTTGGTTCCGTCGAGAAGAGGTGCGGTCATGCTCGACACGTCGCCGACGGCCACCATTGCTTCAAACAGACGCTCAACAAACGTTTCCAGCGACTCTTTCGAGGCAGCGCGATCGACGACGTCGCCAATCAAAAACACAGGTTTTCGCACAAAGCGCGATGCGTCCGACGCGTAGCGAGTCAGTGCGGCGATACTGGGGCGAAAGGGTGCGCCATCTTCGCGTCTCGCCGTGCCGCGGACAGCCTCTGCGGTCAGCTGTCGCGTGTCGAGGATGAAAAACATGCCCTCTGTGTAATCGACTCGAATGTGTTGCAGAGCGCGCAAAGTGATGCGCACGCGCTGTTCATAATCGGCATCTCGACTACTCATCGTCGCCAGATGAAAAGTGATGAGTCAAATACGATTTCATTTGGCGAGAGCGCGGCCATTCAAAT
>RCMY010003406.1_pt1 | contig 14083 bp, 8 predicted proteins | sample 2041341 | NCBI WGS metagenome assembly RCMY01 (sample SAMN09708234, study PRJNA481090) | Marine sediment metagenome, whole genome shotgun sequencing project.
TCACGGCCCATGACCTCTACAAAAAACAGTCTATTGTGCGAGCTGGCGGTATCCCTGATCTTGTCGATAACTTCTACCACCGTATTCATCGCAGTATCGAAACCTACTGTGTTCGAGGTACCGAAAATATCGTTGTCGATCGTGCCGGGAATGCCAATAATGGGAAATTGGTATTCTTCATTGAACTTCAATGCACCATTAAAGCTACCATCGCCTCCGATGACCACAAAAGCATCGATACCTTCGGCACGCAGTTGTTCATAGGCCATCTTACGGCCTTCAGGCGTTCTGAACTCGTCACATCGGGCGGACTTTAATATCGTTCCCCCCTTATTAATGATGTTGTTCACACTTCGGGCATCCATAGGTTTAAAGTCACCTTCGATCATGCCTTGAAATCCCCTGTAAATACCTACACAATCGACCTTCATATAGGCACAGGTACGGACGACAGATCGTATGGCGGCATTCATTCCGGGGGAATCACCACCGGAAGTCAAAACTCCTATTTTCTTTATTTCTGGACCCATTAAAAAAACTAAGCTGCAAAATTACAAAACTTGTTTCAATTCGAGGACGGCTCAGGCTTCTAATTTGAACTATTCGCAGGGTCTCAAACGTTTTCGTGTAAATAAAACGGGGCTCGGGTGAAAAAGTTAAAGAGGCAAAGTGTTTTTGATTGTAGGTAGACTTCAAATTTCAGTCCTGCCGAGCGATTAAACCCCTGACCTGAGCGCAGTCAAACTGTTGAATTTTTTTGAACTTGTGCTTGAGCATGAACCTGAACCTAAGCTTGAGCTTGAACCTTAAATTGAACTTGTGCTGAATCCTGAACTTGAACTTAAGCTTGAACTTGAGCTTGAACCTTAAATTAAACATGCCCTAAATCCTGAACCGGAACTTAAGCTTAAGCTTGAGCTTGAACCTTAAATTAAACTTGCGCTAAATCCTGGACCGGAACTTACGTTAAATCCAGAGCCTGAACATAAGCTTAAGCTTGACCCTTAAATCAAACTTGTGCTTGGGTTAAAGCTTCTACCGCCTCCCCTTCGACTTCGGATAGAACCTCAGCAGGCTATCTTTCCCCATAACTGCGGTTGGCACCATATCGGGATCTGGCAGGTCTTCTTTGATTTCTTTATTCTTTTTTAAGACGTTTCTAAAAAGTTCTCGGAAACTATTGAAATCAACCTCATAGGAAATACCGATGCCTTGGGTGTAGCCCAATCTATCGGCCAGATATTCCCGTATTTCATTCTCACGGTTAAAAAACTTGGCGCTTAAGGTGCCTTCTTCGTTCAGTAGCAATTGAATTTCAAAATCTCCCGCGACTACCGTTTCCCTCGTACCCCCTACCGGTACACCGACCTTGCCATTGAACAACAAACGATCGCTGATCTGTGTCGAGACCGTGACCCCAACCCGGCTCTCAGTCTCAAAGGCCGTGCTACGATCGAAAAATCCCTGTTCGTAAGATAGACCCAGATTGAAATTATCGTTTTCCCCCAACACTTGGTTCAGGAGTCCCGATGCGGATTGCAACAAGTTACCGGTCACTGCCTGTTGGTTAATTCCGGTCTGTTCGTTCACAAAAGAACCCTGGGCCAACAGAAAAAGGGCGTTGCGTTCTTCGACCGTGGGATCTTGTAAGCGATATTGCAATTCGGACTGAACGATGGAATTCGTACCCGGAAAATCGATCTTGAACGCGATATCGGGACTTTCAAGTTCATTGGTCAACTTAATGACCACCTCGGTCGGTATGCGTCGTGTGTAGCCCGGGTTGTCGAGTAAGGGTGCCGGGTTCGCGTTCAGTGCATAGACCGCTTCAAGGTCTAATGTCGCTTTGAGGGGCTCACGGTCCCAGACAATGGTACCCCCCGGTTTTACCTGAAAAGTTTTGTTGATTACGCCCCCGAATTTATAATTGTATTCCCCTTCGACCACGACAAAATCCCCGTACATCTCGAATGCACCAAGGGTATTGATACGGATGAGCAGAATGCCCACTCCGCTTCCCTTGAGGGAGCTTCCCGTTTCAATATCGGTAACGATTTCTACCTCGGCATCTGGGGTTACGTCAAGATCGAACGTGAGTTCAAGGCCCTGAAATTCACTCAAAGTACGTTGTTCGTCGATATCGTTGAGTCCGTTCTTTTCCACGAAATTAATAAACGAATAGTCCCCAATGGATGCCACATCGCTCAGGGGGATTTTTAACGAGGTACCTGGGGCCGTCTTGCCTTCTACTTTAATGTTCAATGCCTTTGTGGGGCCGAAAATCCTTCCTTTTCCGTTCAGATATCCGGTACCGTAGTACAATACTTCCTCCTCAAAATCGGTATTCAAAACGAGCAATCGACTATCATTGGTATCCACATTGAGGTCTAACACCCAATTGTCGAAAAAGGAGTGGCTTATCGTTCCGTCCAACATCGCCTTGGTCTTCTTGTCAGCATCGGTTATTTGAATGTTCTCGAAATCGAAGGTCTGACCATAAAGATTTACCCGTGAATTGTTCGCAAAACTGTAATCGACGTTAAGATAAGGCACGCCCAGCCCAGCATTGTCCAGCGTAAGAATTCCCCCGAAATCGGGATTGTTCACCGGCCCGTTTATGGTAGCGGTACCACTGACATCACCCCGGATATTGCTAAGAATGGCCTCGCCGAGCGGAGCAAAGGGCTCCAAATCGAAATGATCAAGGTTCACCGTAAGATCGGCCTCGGGCATATCGCCCTGGTTGTTAACATGGCCTACAATAGCCAATTTTTCATGGCCATTATCCGTAATCTGCGAGTTGACCGAGAATTCGGTCAGGTCTTTATTCCCCACGATTCCGATGGCCAGATCGCCCAACCGGATGTCGTTGATGGAAAAATCTTCGATGCCCAAGTTCGAGGAAGGCAGGTAGATATCGTCTTTTTGTAGAATGTTCAGGGTACCGTTCACCTCGCCCTGTAATTTCAGGCTATCGATAGAAGGCGTAATCTTGTTCAGCGATACGATCTTGAACTGCAGCTCAAGATCCTTATAGGTCGAATCGGCCAGTTCGCCGCGAAGCCGAATCTGCTCTTCCTCGCTGTTGTTCATTACTATTTCCTGGATATTAATACTATCGAGGGTACCGTTGATTATGACCTTGTTCTTATTATCGTTGTCTTTGTTCAGTACCCAGGTGTTGCCCTTAAAACTCACGTCGGAGGTCTTAAGACCGATGACGGACTTATTATCGGCGTTGAAGGTGTGATAAAAATTAAGGTTGTAGCTATCGTCGAAGTCGCTACCGCCCTTAAATTCAGTTCGAAAGAAAAGGGTGTCCTTCAAAGTGGTGTTGATCAGGTTGAAATCTTTGACATCATAATAGCTGTTCGAAAGGTCGCCAACGGAAACAAAGGTGTTGAATAAAGGGTTCTTATTGTCAATTCGGATGTCGATATTGTCGGCCTCATTACCATAGGCCACTATACTTGGTGACTTAAAGTTCAGCTTGAAATCGCCTTCGTCGGCCACGATATCCCCCTTGATAAACGTGTTTGGATCAAACTTTACCTCGGGAAAGAATACGTCGACAATTTTGTTATAAATCTTAAAATTAAAGGCCAGCGTCTGCCCACCGGAGATCTCGAAAGGCCTGTAGTTGGTATAAATGCTTCCCAAGGAATTCTGAACCAGACGGCCAAGTTCACCGACTTTGAAATTTCCCTTCAGGTATCCGGTAATGATATCGGGTGAGTTGATATCGATGATCCGGATGGAGTCGTTCTCGAAACTGGATGACACCTTAAAATCTTCAAAATAATAAGCATCGTTCTTGTTTTTGAAGACGGTCTGGGTGAAATTTACATCTCCCACCAAATTATCCAAAGTATTTCCGGTGACGTTCATACTTACGTTTCCCTTAAATATTGAAACGCTATCGTTGATAAAATGGAGCTTTTTCAAATCGGCATATTCGACGGAAGCGATAAAGTTAAAGTCATTGCGGGCAGATCCAAAATCGGCCAACCCCTTAAAGTCGAATTTTATATTCTCGTCGTCAGTGACCAGGCTTCCGTCGAACAGTTGATCTTTCAAAATACCGGAGACCTTGATGTTCTTGTACTCGTAGTTGTTAAAATTGAGGGAGTAGACCTCACCGATAACCTCCGTGTTCAAGGTTTTTTGCACGAAACCTTTTCCCTCTACGTTGACATCCAAAGTCGTTTTCCCCAATTTTTTGTTATCGGCAAACTCGCCCATATCAAAATCTATCAGGGAAATAAAGCCTTTATAGGTAGCATTATCGATATTGTTGACATCGGTAAGGTCAAGATCGACGTAACTGCTGCCGATGGCCGTATTCATGTTGACCTTGGTACGGATGGAATTCTCGGTGACCGTGGCATCGCCCCTTATGGTAAACTGGCCCAGCTTTTCGAAGGTAGAGGGTATGGATTTTCCTAGGATATTCGGCATCAAGGATCGCAGTTCGTAATAACTAGAACTGACATTTTTCATATCGGCGTGCATACTAAAGGGCTCCGCTTTGGTGAAGAGATTCTTAAAATTGAAATCGCCCCGAATACCGGTATTGTCGGATTGTAGGAACAGCTGCTCGGTATTCAAGTCGTTCAAAACCCCTCTGATCTGCGAAGAAAAGTTCACCTTCTTTCCCTTGCCGAACTGATCGTAGAGCATGTTGATCTCGTCGAACGCCACGGTCGAATCGTCGAAGTCGGCGGTCAGCTGTACCTTGTTCAAAAAATCCGCAAAATCCTTACGCTCGTAATCGAATACCAGATTCCCCTTCAAATGTGATTCCGGAGTATTAATAAGCAGGGAGTCGAGGCGCATCTGCTCTCTGGAATACCTGAATTCCGTGGCCATTTTCTCAACCTCGATGCCCCTATCGCTCTTAAAAGACATCGCTTTTATATCGGCGGATACTAGGGGACCATCAATTTGAAAATCTCTCGCACTGATATTGAGGTCTGTGAAACGCAGCATTTGCTCGGTTTCCCGATTTTCGTCCAAGAGAACAAATTTACTATTGGCGATCTCGACATCGGATGAAGAAAAGAAAAAAGACGGTCTATTCGGATCCTTAGGACGGCCATCGTCAAGTTTATTGATAAAGACTTCCAAGTTCGTGCTAGAAGTATCCCGGTAGGTCTTAAGCTTGAAATCAAGCTCGTCGATGTCTATATCACCGAATTCCAGTTTACCCTTGACCAGATTCCGAACACTCAATATCGAGGTAGTGAGTTCATTGACGTAGAAAAGCGTATCCTTTTGATAATCCGCAATATAAACACCTTTAAGATTGGTGTTCCAAGAAATCAACGATATACGCAGCTTATCGATACTGATGTGGGTGCCGAAATCTTTGTTGATGGTATCGGCGGCAAATCGGGCAAAACTGGTCTGAACAATGGGCAACGAGAGTATGATCGTGCCCATAACACCGATCAGCAGAAGCACCAGTACGGTCCGGATCAGTATTTTTCTCAGTTTTTTGATAGGGCGTTTAGATTCTAGATGTTAGACTTGAGCGATATAATCAATAATTTCACGTTAGGACTGAATTTAAATACCTTTGCATTCAATTTTTATTCCAAACCCGTTGAAAGATAAGAATATTTACATCCTTGCCATCGAATCTTCTTGCGACGACACTTCCGCTGCGGTTTTACATGATAAAAAAGTACTCAGCAACGTCGTCGCCACCCAAAAAATCCATGAGGAATACGGGGGCGTTGTACCCGAACTGGCCTCACGGGCTCATCAACAGCATATCGTTCCGGTGGTACACCAAGCTTTGAACAAGGCAAATATCGACAAAAAACAGTTATCAGCCATAGCTTTTACACGCGGACCGGGCCTAATGGGATCTCTGCTCGTTGGCACCTCTTTTGCGAAGTCCCTAGCCTTGGGCTTGGACATTCCGCTGATCGAGGTTAATCATATGCAGGCCCATATTTTGGCACATTTTATCGAGGGACAAAGCGATGGTATTCCCGATTTTCCCTTTTTGGCCATGACCATTAGCGGCGGGCATACCCAAATCGTTCTGGTCAAGGATTATTTCGATATGGAAATTCTGGGCGAAACCTTGGACGATGCCGTCGGGGAAGCCTTCGATAAAAGCGCAAAATTATTAGGGCTCCCCTATCCCGGTGGTCCACTGGTGGATAAATATGCGCAAGAAGGAAATCCCGATGCTTTTCTCTTCCCTAAACCAAAAGTAGACGGACTCAATTTCAGTTTTAGCGGATTAAAAACGAGCATTCTCTATTTTGTACAGCGGGAAACCGCAAAGAATGCGAATTTTGTTCAGGATAATCTAAAGGATATCTGTGCTTCCATCCAAAAAACCATAGTACATATTTTGATGGATAAGCTCAAAAAGGCCTCTAAGCAGACTGGCATTACCCGTATTGCCATTGGTGGCGGGGTTTCCGCCAATTCCGGTATCCGGATGGCCCTCAAACAAGCGGAAAAAAAACAGGGATGGACCACCTACATCCCCAAATTCGAATACTGCACCGATAACGCCGCCATGATCGGGATTGTGGGGTATTTGAAATATCAAGAAGGACTATTTGCAGATCAAGGGGTTACAGCGAAAGCGAGATACGTTCTCGATGGAGAAAAGCTGTAAATCTTCAAAGTTCGCGACTACATCTTAGTCATGTTAAAAGTGCTAAGGCAGATTCGACAAATTTGGCAACATCTATCAAATCGAGGATACTTTGAACCTTGAACCTTCCCCAAGGCAGGAGTTGAACCTTGAATTTTCTTTTGTACTTTAGCTACCATGCAACTCTTCTACAACCCCGATCTCGACAAAAGCGCTTCACAATTCGTTTTTCCCGAAGATGAAAGCAAGCATATCATAAAAGTTCTGCGAAAGAAGGCGGACGATATTTTGCACATCACCAATGGAAAGGGACAGAGGTTCGAGGTCAAGATTATAGATGCCAATCCGAAAAAATGTAAGGCACAGGTGATTTCCCATTCCAAAAAACACCAGAAGATGCATTGGTTTCATCTCGTGGTCGCCCCGCCGAAATCCAACGATCGTTTTGAGTGGTTCCTAGAAAAAGCTACCGAGATAGGGGTCAACGAGATTACGCCGATTATCTGTGAGCGCTCCGAACGTAAGACCGTCAAACATGAACGATTGGAAAAGGTAGTCCAATCTGCCATGAAACAGAGCCTACGATCTTATCTTCCCCAACTGAACAAGGCTATCCCCTTCAAGGATTATTTGGAGATGGAACATAAGGGCCTCCTATTCATCGCCCATTGTGAGGATGGCGAAAAGGTGGACCTAAGACGTAGAGTCGTCCCTGACCACGATATCACGATACTTATTGGACCGGAAGGTGATTTTACAAATACCGAAATAAAATCCGCCGAGGACAAAGGTTTTTTGCCCATGTCGCTGGGTGAGGCCCGATTACGAACGGAAACAGCCGCTATCGTGGCCTGTACCACGGTGAACATGATCAATAATGGGTAAGTTACAGGCTTTTTAAATAGGCGATACTATCCTTCAACGTACCGGGATTCGACTCCATCTCCACATAGGCCACTTGGACCCCGGCTTTTTCGGTGGCGGCAAAGAAGTTCTTCCAGTCGGCGATACCTTGGCCCAGCGCGATTTCCTTGGTGGTATCCTTCGGATCGTAATCTTGCATATGCGTCGAGATAAACCTACCGGGGAATTTATTGAAATAGGTAGATCCTTGAACGCCCAAGGTAATCGGCTGGGTCTGATATTGCATTTTTACCACCTCCGGATCCAAGAGCTCCAGGATCACATCATACTCATATTTTCCGTCAAACTTGGTCTCGAATTCCGCGACATGGTTATGGAAGCCGGCGACCATGCCTGCCTTTTTTATCTTTTCTCCCATGGCGTTCATTTTGGCACACTTTTCCTTTAGTTCGTCCAAGCTTTCCGAATGCAATCCGGCAGAGGCCACAAAATGTTCCAAGCCCATTGCATTGGCGAATTCGATACGTTCATCAAGGTTTGCGTTCATCTCATCCCAGGTAAAATGGCTACTGTTGCATTTCATTCCGGTATCGGTGATCTGTTGCATCAATTCTTTGCCCGAATATTTGGCCAAGGGTTCAAAAGGTCCCATATAGCCTTTGGGCGAGCACATTTCGACATATTCATAGCCCATTCCGACCATTTTGTTCAAAGTCCCTGTAAGGTCTTTGCCAATATTTTCCCTTAGTACATACGATTGAAAGCCGATGGGTATAGTTACCAATTTGTTTATTGTTGCCGCAAAAATTGAGGTTGGCATATGGGATAGGATACCTACCGATGCCATGGTCATTGCTCCCTGGGTTAAAAATTGTCTTCTTTTCATTTTGTTCTGTTTTAAGTATGTGTTATCGTGATGCGTTTGCACTAGGATGACATACACTACGCTGGCATGTCGGGTAGGCTCCATCCCTCCCTGTACGTATGTTTTATATATTCGGTAGCGGATTCCAGTGCGTTCAGCTCGACACGCTCGGTATTCCATGTCGGTATGCCATTGACCCTTTCGAATCCATTGGTCTTGACCACTTTCATGGTCTCGTCGGCCGCAATATTGGTAAACTTCATATGCTCCCCGTCCCATTTCAGGATTTCGTTCAAGCCTTTCAACCGTATGGCCAATACCCCTAAGAGCACCATTTCGTTGAACGGCCCGGCGTAGGCAAAATTGGCCGATCCCTCGACCCGGTTTTCCGGGGATTCCTTACAGGCCCGGATCCAATCCTGTTCATGGGGGCCATCGCTGTAATCCACGGAGTTCGGTACCCTTCGCAAATAGGGGGTGACATTCGGAACCCGGCCCGAAAGCAGTCTCGGATTGAATCCGCCGCTGCCACATATAAGGGTGTCCTTGGTGCCGACAAAAATACTTCCCCCAAGGCCATCGTTCATAAAAGGTATTCCGTCTTCGATCATACCGGGCCGGTCGGGCAAAAATCCGCCATCGTACCAATGTACATCTACGGCCGGTAGGTTTAGTTTTTCCATGTTCTCCCTGGCCGGAAATTGAAAGAGTACTTTCTCGGCCTGCGGCGCACTTTCGGTGTTGGCCGTTGTGGAACTTCCTGATATGGTCTCGGGATATTTTAATTTCAGGGCGCGGTACACGGGATCCATGATATGACAGGCCATGTCACCAAAGGCCCCGGTACCGAAATCCCAGAAACCGCGCCAGTTCCACGGGGTGTAGATCTCGTGGAACGGCCGCATGGGCGCGGGCCCGATGAACAGATCCCAGTTGAAATTTTCGGGAATTGCCATTTTTTCGGTGGGCCGCTCCAATCCCTGAGGCCATATGGGGCGGTTAGTCCACGTATGGGCTTCCGTAACTTCCCCAATCTCGCCGTTCCATATCCATTCGCAAAGCTGGCGTACGCCATCCCCGGAATTACCCTGGTTTCCCATTTGGGTAGCTACGGGGTAGTTGCCCGCCAATTTGGTCAACAAGCGGGACTCATATACGGAGTGCGTCAAGGGTTTTTGACAATAAACGTGCTTGTCCATTATCATTGCCGTTGCGGCTACGGTCGCATGGCTATGGTCTGCCGTGGCGACCATTACTGCATCCATCGATTTGCCGAGCTCATCGAACATCTTGCGCCAATCGTAATATTTTTTGGCCTTGGGAAAGGTATCGAAACAACGTTGGCTAAAGTTCCAGTCGATATCGCAGAGACCGATGATGTTTTCGGTATTCATTCCCACAAGGTTTTGAAGTCCCTTACCGCCCACCCCGATGCCTACGATGTTCAATTTGTCGCTGGGGGCTTTGTGGCCCAATCCGCTAACGGCAAGGCTGGGCACTATGCTAATGCCCGCACCGGCGACCATGGATTTTTTGATGAATTTTCTACGGGAATTGTTTTTTAGTTCCATGGCGCACGACGTTTTGTTTTAATTCCTTTTGATATTTCTGGGGATATCTTATTTGTAGGCATAACTGACAAAGGCTAACCGCCTACCGTCGGGCGACCATCCGTGCCAAAACGAGGGCGTGTTTTTCCATAATCCAATAGTTGGTATCGAAAGGTAATAAAAAAAAGTGATTGGTAAGTTTGTGTTTCTAAACCTCGGGCTTGCCCGGATATTTTGGGGTTCGAATCCCGCGACTTATATTTGATCAGTCTCCTAAACCTGGTTCTACGATGAAAATACACTACTGTACCGATTATAGGAAGATGAGCCGTTTATGTAGCGACTCCCTAATTTCCGGTTTAAGGGAAAATCCTGAGCAATTGCTTTGTACCGCCACCGGTCATTCCCCGTTGGGGGTGTACAAAAATTTGGTAGACGCGTACCTTCTTGAACCCAAAGTGTTAGAAAAACTAAGGATACTAAAATTGGATGAATGGGGCGGGATACCTTGTGAAGACCCCAATTCGTGCGAAACTTTTATCCGGGAAAAAATACTGAAGCCCTTGCATATTTCCCCCGACCGGTATATCTCGTTTAAAAGCAATCCGACTTCCCCGGAGAAGGAATGCGAGCGGGTTCAAGGAGAAATCAGACACAACGGTCCAATCGATACCTGCATTTTGGGATTGGGAAAGAACGGCCACATCGGGTTCAACGAACCGGCGGAGGCTTTGTACCCGAACTGCCATATTGCCCAACTCTCCCAACAATCGCTACAACATGAAATGACGAATACTATGACTATCAAACCGAGTTATGGATTGACGCTTGGTATGGCCGATATACTCTGGTCCAAAAAAATAATCCTTTTGCTCACCGGATCGCACAAGCAAAATATAATTTCTAAATTGCTGTCAGAAGAAATTACGACACAGCTGCCTGCATCCTTTTTATGGTTACATCATGATGTAGAATGCTTTGTTGATTCAATGGCATTGTGATTATTCATACATTTGGCGCATATTAACTCCGTTATGAGACCGTACTTTCGCCACATCCTACCCAAATTTATGCTTTACACAGTGTTTTTATGTTTTTTCATGGCAACCTCGAATGCCCAGGAAATCGCAGTGCTAAAATATAATGGCGGTGGCGATTGGTACAGCAACCCCACCTCGTTGCCGAACCTGATCCGGTTTTGCAATACCAATATCGGCACGAAAATCACGGAAAAACCTGAAACCGTGGAAGTCGGGAGTCCCACAATCTTTCAATATCCGTTCTTGCACATGACGGGACACGGCAACGTTGTCTTTTCCGTGGAGGAGGCCGAAAACCTGCGAACCTATCTTCTATCCGGAGGATTTTTGCACATAGATGACAATTACGGAATGGCTCCTTATCTTAAAAAAGAATTGGTCAAAGTCTTTCCCGATACGGAGCTGGAGGAACTGGGCGCGGACCATCCTATTTTTAAGGAAATCTACAATTTTCCAGATGGGCTTCCGAAAATACATGAACATGACGGCAAACGGCCACAAGCATTTGGCATTATGCATGAGAACCGTCTGGTACTGTTGTTCACTTTCGAAAGCGACCTAGGCAATGGGTGGGAAGATCCGTCGGTACATAACGACCCTGAAGAAATACGAAAGAAAGCGCTGGAAATGGGAGCTAATATTGTGGCGTATGCTTTTGGAAATTGAAAGCTGTTAGACATTCAAAAATTTAAGGTTTAATCCTGCTGATAGCAGATTCAAAGTTTAAGGTCAAAGCCAACTTTGAAAAACCTTATACCCTTGTGCTGAGCGCAGTCGAAATATGAAACAGCAACGAAGTAACAATTGAACCTTGATATGACGATGCAAGCGCCTTAACCACAAACAAAATATTTGTAAAAACATCCCACCGAATCTTGTGCTGAGCGCATGCGAAGTGCGGGAATGACAAAAGATCGACTACATTATGACCTCAAAAACAATAGCCTCAGGAATCTTACGCGCCGTAGCCATCATGTTGGGTATTGCGCTATTACTGTATTTTCTTTGGCAAATTCAGTCCGTAATCGCTTATTTGGCCATTGCTGCCGTGATTGCGCTGATCGGAAGCCCGGTGGTCTATTTTTTGACGCGGAAATTGAAATTTCCCAAGCTATTGGCGGTCATCCTTACCATAGTGTTGATGATGAGTGTTTTTGCCGGTATCATTGCTCTGTTCGTGCCTCTTTTAACGGAACAAGGAAAAAATCTATCGCTGCTCGATATCGATGCCCTACAAGAAAATCTGCGTTCGCTGTACACGGAAATCACCCAATATTTTGGGGCTTCCCCAGAAGTGGTCAATCAAATGTTGCAGGAATCGGACCTCGAAAAAAGTTTTTTGGAAAATTTAGATGTCGGCTTTATTCCAAATTTTCTCAACACGTTTTTAGATGTATTGAGCACCGCTAGTATCGGCCTGTTTTCGGTGCTCTTTATTTCCTTTTTCTTTTTGAAAGATCGCCTGTTATTGCAAAAGGGCATTTTGGCCTTTGTACCTCAAGATAAGGAAAGTGGAACAGTACATTCCATTCAAAAAATCAATACGCTACTGTCTCGTTACTTTGTCGGACTGTTGTTACAGATTTTTGTGCTCTTCGTAATCTACACCATTACCCTACTTCTTGTGGGTATCGAAAACGCCATCGTTATCGCCTTTTTATGTGCGCTGTTTAACATCATTCCATACGTCGGACCTATCATCGGTGGCGTCGTCATGATCACCCTTACCATGACCAGTAATTTGGGTATGGATTTCAGTACCGTCATCTTGCCGAAAGCAGGCTATGTTCTTATCGGCTTGGGCATAGGTCAATTGGTCGATAATTTCTTTTCCCAACCGCTCATTTTTTCCAATAGCGTGAAGTCCCACCCCCTCGAAATTTTCTTGATCATCATCATCGCCGGATTACTTTTCGGAGTGGTCGGAATGATAGTCGCAGTACCTGGATATACCGCCATAAAGGTTATTTTAAAGGAATTTTTAGCTGATAACAAGGTCGTTAAATCCTTGACAAAAAGTTTATAGTTTTACTTTGAATAAAAATATATTAAATACTGGTGTACAAGATTTTATACATGAAAATTTAAATACTGACATCGTGTCAGTTTTGCTTAAGAAGCCTATTTTCGAGGGAATCTCGAACCAAGAACTTGTCCAACAGCTCGAATCCCGAAAAAAATGTGAAAAAAAACTGCCTACTTGGTTCGGTACACCTAAAATATACTACGCAAATAAACTAAATATCGAACAAACATCTTCCGAAATTACTGGCCGGTATAAGTCCGAAATCGTTGCCGGAAAATCCCTCGTGGATGCCACTGGAGGCTTCGGTGTCGACAGCTACTTTTTCAGTACAAAAATCGAGCAGGTTTATCATTGTGAAATCGACGAAGATCTATCCGAAATTGCCGCCCATAATTTTAGGATGCTAGGTGCTGAAAACATCAAAACCATCCCGACTGACGGAATGGCTTTTTTGAGAAATTCCCAGACCGGTTTTGACTGGATCTATTTAGACCCTTCCCGAAGAAATGATAGCAAAGGAAAGGTGTTTCGGCTATCGGATTGCCTACCCAATGTTCTACCGGAACTCGAACTTCTATTTGCCAAATCGGACAGCATCCTTATAAAGACATCCCCACTACTTGATTTCTCGATCGGTATTGCGGAACTGGCTTTTGTAAAGGAAATACATGTCGTTGCGGTGAATAATGAAGTAAAGGAGCTTTTATGGGTAATGAATAAAGGGTATTCGGGCGAAATCGTGGTCAAAACGATCAATGATTCCAAAAGAGGACCAGAAACCTTCGATTTCCCTTTATCCAAAGAAAAAAAAAGCGTCTCCTCCTATTCAAAACCCTTATCCTATATATATGAACCCAATTCGGCCATCATGAAATCGGGTGCTTTCAAGCTAGTTGGAAATCGGTATGGACTTGAGAAACTGCATGAACATACGCACCTGTACACTTCAAATACCTTGATAGATTTTCCGGGGCGGCGATTTAAGGTAGATGAAGTAGTACCTTATACAAAGAAAAACATGAAACGCTTGGATATCGACAAGGCGAACATTGGCACTCGTAATTTTCCGGAAAGCGTCGCGGAGATACGGAAAAAGTTTGGGATTCGGGATGGTGG